>MDSW01070676.1_pt1 | contig 47303 bp, 41 predicted proteins | sample 811171 | NCBI WGS metagenome assembly MDSW01 (sample SAMN05326641, study PRJNA326480) | marine metagenome | isolation source: seawater | place: Atlantic Ocean: North West | collected 2012
CGCGGCCCTCCGGGCTGCCCTCGGTCGGTCGCGAGCCCTGCGGTCTCGCTCCACTCCCTCGGCGCGGCCCAAAGCGTCCGCGGGGAGGGCTGCGCGGCGCCAGCCCCTGTAGCGGCGCCGGGCGGTAAGTGGCGAAATATCTTCGATTTTTGGCTTGAAATGGGGCGGTCGTTCCCCTAGAATTCGCGCTCTCGAATTTGCAGCCCCCGCAAGGCGGTTATCAGCCATGAAAACGTACAGCGCCAAAGCAGAAGACGTCACCCGCGACTGGTTCGTGGTGGACGCTGCTGACAAGACCCTGGGTCGCCTGGCCAGCGAAATCGCCCACCGCCTGCGCGGCAAGCACAAGGCGGAGTACACCCCGCACGTGGATACCGGCGACTACATCGTCGTGGTCAACGCCGAGAAAGTGCGTGTCACCGGCGCCAAGCGTACCGACAAGTTCTACCATCACCACACCGGCTACCCGGGCGGCCTGAAGAGCATTTCCTTCGAGAAACTGATCGAGAAAGCCCCGGAGCGCGCCATCCAGAACGCCGTCAAGGGCATGCTGCCGCGCAACCCGCTGGGCCGCGCCATGTTCCGCAAGCTGAAGGTCTACGCGGGCACCGAGCACCCCCACGCCGCGCAACAACCGCAGCCACTGAATATTTGAGGGATCGACTCCTATGTCCGCTACCCAGTATTACGGAACCGGTCGCCGCAAGACCTCCACAGCCCGCGTGTTCCTGCGTTCAGGTGCCGGCAACATCACTGTCAACAAGCGTCCCCTGGACCAGTACTTCGGCCGTGAAGTTGCGCGCATGATCGTGCGTCAGCCGCTGGACCTGGTCGAGCTGGCAGACAAGTTCGACATCAACGTCACCGTCGCCGGCGGCGGCAGCTTCGGCCAGGCCGGCGCCATTCGCCACGGCATCACCCGCGCCCTGATGGAGTACGACGAATCTCTGCGCGGCACACTGCGCGGCGCCGGTTACGTCACGCGCGACGCGCGCGAGGTGGAGCGCAAGAAAGTCGGCCTGCGCAAGGCGCGCAAGCGTCCGCAGTACTCCAAGCGCTAAGCGGACGACGTGCCGGCCCGGCCACCGGGCCCGCGGTAGCGAAAACGCCCGTTTGCTGCGTCAAACCGGGCGTTTTTTTTGCTCGTTTATGCGGTCGATTTACCTGGTTCAACGGCGGTCAGGCAAATTGCCCCGGGTCGGTAACACGGCCGAAACTACAGTGAAATCAAGGCGTTTACCTTGTCAGTACGGGGTAAAATCATTAGCATTAGCACCCTTTTTGGGAGTCGGGGCATTGCCTTGCGTCGCGAGGCAGCCGGGCCTGTAATCTGGAGATCAAAGCATGAGTAGCGAGGGCGTGAACGACGGCAGGCGCAGGTTTCTGACCGCGGCCACGAGTGCGGTGGGCGCCGCCGGTGCGGTGGGTATCCTGGTACCGTTTGTCGGGTCATGGAACCCCTCCGCCAAGGCCAAGGCGGCCGGCGCACCGGTCAAGCAGGACATCAGCAAGCTGGAACCCGGCCAGATGATCAACGTCGAGTGGCGTGGCAAGCCGGTCTACGTGCTGCACCGCACGCCCGAGCAGGTCGAGGCGCTGGCCAGCATCAACGACCAGCTCAAGGACCCGGAGTCCACCATCGAGGGTTCGCAGCCGGCCTATGTCTCCGGTATCGCGCGTTCCATCCGCCCGGAAATCCTGGTCATCGAGGGCCTGTGTACGCACCTGGGCTGCGCGCCGAAGTTTCGCCCGGAGGTCGGCGTGGCCGAGTTCGGCGGCGACAACTGGCTCGGCGGTTTCTTCTGCCCCTGTCACGGCTCCCTGTTCGACCTGTCCGGTCGTGTCTACGCCGGGGTGCCGGCGTCCAAGAACCTGATTGTCCCGCCGTATTCCTTCGAGGGTGACAACATCCTCGTGATCGGCGTCGATGCGGAGGCCGCGTAATGATTAACATGCTCATCGGTCTGCGCGACTGGGTCGACGCGCGCCTGCCCATCATGCGCGCCTGGGACACCCACATGGGCAAGTACTACGCGCCCAAGAACTTCAACTTCTGGTACTTCTTCGGCGTGTTGTCGCTGCTGGTGCTGGTCAACCAGCTGCTCACCGGCATCTGGCTGACCATGAGCTACAACCCGAGCCAGGAGGGCGCCTTCGCCTCGGTCGAGTACATCATGCGCGACGTGGATTACGGCTGGATACTGCGCTACATGCACTCTACCGGCGCCTCGGCGTTCTTTGTCGTGGTGTACCTGCATATGTTCCGCGCGCTGCTCTACGGTTCCTACAAGAAACCGCGCGAACTGATCTGGATTTTCGGCATGCTCATCTTCGTGGTGCTCATGGCCGAGGCCTTTGTCGGCTACGTACTGCCCTGGGGCCAGATGTCCTACTGGGGCGCCCAGGTCATCATTTCGCTGTTCGGCGCGATCCCGGTGGTGGGCGAGGATATCGTCACCTGGATCCGCGGCGACTACCTCATCTCGGGCATCACCCTGAACCGCTTCTTCGCCCTGCACGTGGTGGCGCTGCCGATCATCCTGCTGGCGCTGGTGGTGCTGCACCTGCTGGCGCTGCACGAGGTCGGCTCGAACAACCCCGACGGCGTGGATATCAAGAAGCACAAGGACGAGAACGGCGTGCCCCTGGACGGCGTCGCCTTCCACCCCTACTACACGGTGCACGACCTGCAGGCCGTGGGCGTGTTCCTGTTCATTTTCTGCGGCGTGATCTTCTTCATGCCCGAGATGGGCGGTTACTTCCTCGAGTTCGCCAACTTCGAGGAGGCCAATAACCTGAAGACCCCGGAGCATATCGCGCCGGTATGGTACTTCACCCCGTTCTACTCGGTGCTGCGTGCGGTGCCGGACAAGTTCTGGGGCTTCGTCGCCTTCGCCGCGTCGGTGGCCATTCCCTTTGTGCTGCCGTGGCTGGACCGCAGCCCGGTGAAATCCTGGCGCTACCGGGGCAACATCACCAAGGTCATGCTGCTGCTGTTCGTCGCCTCCTTCCTGATTCTCGGCGTGCTCGGCGTCAAGGCGCCGACACCGGCGCGCACCGTGCTGGCGCAGATCTGCAGCGTGTTCTACTTCGCCTTCTTTTTGCTCATGCCCATCTGGAGCGCCATGGACAAGACGAAGCCCGTGCCGGAGCGGGTCACCATGGACGGCGGCATCGGCTTCTGGGGCAGCCTGGGCGGCCTGGCGCTGATCGGCTTGCTCACCTTCCTGCCGCTGAAGGCGGTGGGCGCGGAGTCGGCGCACAGCTGTGGCGCCATACCCTGCGATGAGTTCAGCGCCGATCCCGGCGACAAGGCCTCCCTGCAGAATGGCGCCAGGCTATACATGAACTACTGCTACGGCTGTCACTCGCTGCAGTACTCGCGCTACAACCGTGTTGCCGCGGACCTGGGTATTCCAGAGGACCTGATGGAGCAGCACCTGATTTTTGACCCCGAGGTGAAAATCGGCGCGCTGATGGAAAACGCCATGGACGAGGCCAGCGCCAAGGTCTGGTTCGGCGCCACCCCTCCGGACCTGACCCTGGTATCGCGCGCGCGCCAGCCCGAGTGGCTCTATACCTACCTGCGCACGTTCTACCGCGACGACAGCCGCCCCTACGGCGTCAACAACCGCGTGTTCAAGGACGTGGGCATGCCCCACGTGCTGCTGGAGCTGCAGGGCATGCAGGAGTGTGCCCCGGGGCCGGTGAAAGCGGAGAACGGCGGCATCAAGCGCGATCCGCTGACCGGTGAGGACATCAAGGAAGATCCCTGCGGCGAGTTCGCCCTGGCCAGCGAGGGCAGCATGAGCACCGAGGAATTCGATGGCGCCATGTACGATCTGGTAAACTTCCTCGCCTATACCGCGGAACCGGTCGTCAAAGACCGCCACCGCATCGGTACGTTTACCCTGCTTTTCATCGCGTTGTTTACGGTATTCGCCGCGCTGCTCAACCGCGAATACTGGAAAGACGTACACTGATCGCCGCCCCGACGCGAAGCAGCGCGCACAGTGGCCCTGAAACAAGCAACTGAGGATTCCCCCATGGGTGTAGTGGCAAAACGGTCGTCCATGACATTTTTTTCCGACAACACCAGTCACTACAGCCATCGCGTGCGCATCGTTCTCGCGGAAAAGGGCGTCACGGTGGACATGATCGAATCCGATTCGGCCCACCCGCCCGAGGAACTCGCCGACCTCAACCCCTACAACAGCCTGCCGACGCTGGTCGACCGCGACCTGGTACTGTATGAATCCAAGGTCATGATGGAGTACCTGGACGAGCGCTTCCCGCACCCGCCGCTGCTGCCGGTGTACCCGGTGGCCCGCGCCGAGAGCCGCCTGTTCATCCACCGCATAGAGAAAGACTGGTGCAGCCTGGTCGACGCCATACAGCACACGCGCAGCGACAACGTGATCAAGAAGTCCACCAAGGAGCTGCGCGAGGGCATCATGGCCATCGCGCCGATCTTCGCCGAGAAGCCGTTCTTCATGAGCGACGAGTTCACGCTGGTCGACTGCTGCATCGCACCCATCCTGTGGCGCCTGCCCTCGCTGGGTGTGGAGATTCGCAACAGCAAGCAGTCCAAGCCCCTGCAAGCCTACATGGACCGCCTGTTCAACCGCGATTCTTTCCAGGACAGCCTGTCCGAGCAGGAACGGGAAATGCGCCTTTAGGTCGCACCCGGCGCCCCGGCAGACCGACCCGTGACGTCCAGCCGCCCCTACATCATGCGCGCGCTCTACGAGTGGATCGTGGACAACGAGTGTACGCCCTACGTGCTGGTCGACGCCTCGGCGAGCGATGTGTCGGTGCCGCGGCAATTCGTCAAGGACGACCAGATCGTGCTGAATATCTCGCCGGATGCGGTGGTCGACCTGGACATCACCAACCAGGCGGTGTCCTTCAACGGCCGCTTCGGTGGCGTCGCCACCGACGTGTACGTGCCCATTGCCGCCGTGGTCGGTATCTACGCCAGGGAGAACGGCCAGGGCATGGTCTTCGAGCCCGAGGATCCCTCCGAACCGCCGGACGACGAACCGCCGCAGCCACGCAAGTCGGAGCGTCGGCCCTCCCTGCGCATCGTCAAGTAGCCCGGCGTCCGCCCCGGGTCAGTCGATCAACTCGAACAGGCGCACCACGCGCTGCACGCCGGAGATGCCGGCGGCGGTCTCGGCGATGCGGTCCGCCTCGGCGGCGGTGGCCAGGCCCATCAGGAAGACCACGCCGTCCTCGGTGGTGACTTTTACCCGCGTTCCCTCGATGTCCTTCGCGCCGATCAGCCAGGATTTCACCTTGGCGGTGATCCAGGCGTCGGAGGTGCGCGTCATGCCCGAACTGGGCGCGGCGATCTCCAGTTCGTTGTAGATGCGGCGCACGCCGCGCACCTTGCGCACCACCGCGGTGGCCTGCGCCTTGAGCGCCTCGCTGTTGACCTGCCCGGCCAGCAACACGTAGCCGTTGTAGCTCACCACCACGACGTGTGCGTCGTGGAAGGCCTCGTCGGCGGCGTGGATGTTGACGATGGCCTTGGTCTCGATATTGTTGTCCTCGACCATCATGCCGAGGGTGCGCTCGCCCCTGTCCTCCTCGATCGTGTCAGCCTGCATGGTCGCCAGCAGGCTGCCGCAGCCGGCCAGCCCGCAACAGGCGGTGAGCAGGATCGTGGTTAACAGGCTTCGCATCGTGTTCATTCCTCGCTGTAGTTGCCGAACAGACCCTGGTCGACCAGGGCGCACAGGCAGTTGATGACCATGAGCTGCAGCTCGCGCACCGCCGCGCTGCGCGGCGCCTCGACGCGCAGCAGGACGTCGGTGTCGCCGAGCTGTCCGGCGAGGCCGTCGTCGAGCACGTTGGACAGCGCGACCACTGTCAGGTTTCGTTCGCGCGCGGTGCGCACCGCGCGCAGCAGGCTGTCGTCGCTGCCGCCGCTGTTGATGTAAAGCATCAGGTCGCCGGCCTGGCCGAGGGCGCGCAGCTGCCGTGCGTAGGCGTCCGCGGCGGCGCCGGCGCGCGCCAGTGCGGTCAGCCCGGCGCTGTCGCCGCCCAGGGTGAGCGCGGGCAGGGCGGGGCGCTCGCGCGCGTGGTGGCCGAGCAACTGCCCGCTGAACAGCTGGGCCATGGCGGCGTCGGCGCCATTGCCACAGGCGACGATCTTGTGGTCGCCCAGCAGGCAGTCGGTCATCAGCCTGGCGGCGCGCTCTATCGGCGCGGCCAGCGCATCGACGGAGTTCGCGGCGGCTTCTATTGTGGCCTGGAAACTGCCGGCGATGGTCTGGTAGTAGTCCATGTGTTCCCTGTCCCCTAGGCGGTGAAGGCGTGGCGAATCCAGCGCAGGCGCGCGGCGCCTGCGGATTGTCGCGGCTCGATGGCGACCACGTCAAATCGGCAGGCCAGGGAGGCCAGGTGCGGGTGGCGCTGCAGGTACAACGCGGCGGTGCGCAGCAGGCGCGCCTGTTTCGGCCGGGTCACCGAGGCCGCCGCCGAGGCGAAGCGCGACGCGCGCCGCGCACGCACCTCCACGAACACCAGCACCGCGCCGTCGCGGGCGACGATATCGATCTCGCCGCAGCGCGCGCGGAAGTTGCGCTCGATGATATGCAGGCCCTGCTCCTGCAGCCATTGCGCCGCGCGTCGCTCGCCCTGGTCCCCGTCGCTGTTCATGGCCCGCCTCCCCGCCCGCGGCGAGCCAGTGTACCTAGAGTGGCCGAATCTCGCCCTTATCAAATGTGGCCGGGGACAGTTCACGGTGTATGCGCAGTTGCGGGTCCATGTCGAGCAGCCCGGTGGTGCCGCGCAGCAGTGCGTCGGGGCCGGCGCGCAGGCGGGCGAACTGTGACCCGAGCAGATAGGCGTCGACACCCAGGGCGTTGAGGCGCGTGTAGCTGGCGCTGCCGGTAGCGCCGGCGGCGATGGCCACGCGCAGCTCGGGACTGGCGCCGAGCAGCCACGGCGTCTCCACCAGGTGCAGGCCGTCCAGGTCGCGGTTGCGCGCGTCGGGGACGCCGCTGTACACGCTGGACAGCGCGTACACGGGCAGGCCGCCGGCGTAGTGAAATGCCAACAGCGGCTTGATCGAGCGCGCCTCCGCGCCGTCCGCACTGAGCAGGAAGACGACGTCGGGGTCCTCGCGGCGGCGCGGCGTGAATTCGATATTGGTGGCGAGCATGTCGCGGACCTGCCGCGCGCGCTGTTCGCTGGCCGACACCCCAAGGGCGCCCTTGACCCCGCGCGAGTAGTCCTCGCGTTCGCCGTAGGTGGCGGCGCTGACCACGCGGCCGCCGAGGTCGCGCCAGCGCTCGCGCAGGGCGCGTTCGACCTTTTCGCCCCAGGCGCCCTGCGGGCGAATGATCATGGCCAGGCGGCCGCCGTCGCCGTAGGCCTGTTGCGCCAGGGTTGCCGCCTCGTCCTCCGGCGCCAGGGCCAGTTGCACCAGCGCGCTGCCGGCGGCCGGCGGCGCGGGCCCGTCCAGCCGGTTCAGCGCCAGCACCGGTACCGGCCGCCGTTCCCGCGCCGCCAGTTGCGCGACGGACTCCTTGCTCAGCGGGCCGATCACCATGCTCGCGCCCTGGCTCACTGCGGCCTGGTAGGCGCCGTCGGCGGACTGGCTGCCGAGGTCGAAGACCAGTAGTTCGGCGGTCGCGTCCCCGCGTCCGGCGGCGGCGTAGTGCGCGGCCAGGTAACCGTCCAGCACCGCGCGTCCGGCGGGGGCGAGGCGCCCGCTCAGCGGCAGCAACAGCGCTGTGCGCCGCGGCCCGCTCGCCGCGGGCTGCAGGTAGTGCAGTCCTCCCGGCAGCGGGTTGGCGGCCGGGTGCTGCGCATGGCGCGCCAGCCAGGCGTCCACGGCGGCCGCGGGGTCCGGCTCGCGGCAGTCCAGCGCCAGCTGCAGCCAGGCCAGCCAGGCGGTGTCGGCGTCCTGCTCCAGCGCCGCGCGCAGGGCCCCGGTGTCCGCCCGGTTCAGCTCGCGCCAGGCGTGGCGCTTCCAGTCCGCGCGCTGTGCCTCGGGCACCAGCTGCAGCAGTTGTGTCGCTTCCTGGGCCGCGCGGATGTGCTCGCCGCGCAGGGAAAACATGTAAAAGGCGAAGGTGCGCGAGCGGTAGATGAGCGCCGGGTTGGCGCTGGCGGCGCGCGCCTGCTGCAATTCGTCCAGCGCGCTGTCGCGGGTGCCGCGCACCCAGGCGATGCGCGCGCGCAGGTAGTGCAGGTAGGCCGTGTCGTCGGCGTCCAGTGCCGTCGCCGGTAGCGCCTCCAGGGCCAGGCTGGCCTGCATCCAGTCGAACCCGGCCAGCGCCTGCTCCGCGGCGTTGAACTGCGCGCGGTAGGCGCTGGGCGGCAGCGCCAGGGAAACACCCGGGTCGGGTTGCTGTGTCTCGACGACTGGCGGCGGCGCCTTTGTGTCCTGTTGCGAAGGCGCCCCGGCGCAGCCGTGCAGCAGGGCGGCCAGTACCAGCAGGGCCGCGGCGTGTGCCCGGCGCGAGGGATGTCTCATGTTATGCTTCACCGACGTTTCGACAGGGGTCCGGTTGTCCGGGCGTTGCGACAGTCTGACATTATAAGGGGAATTTGTGGATCCCGGACTCTACGTGGTGGCCACGCCGATCGGCAACCTCGCCGATCTGTCACAGCGCGCCGTGGAGGTGCTGCGCGAAGCCGATCTCGTCGCCGCCGAGGACACGCGGCACAGCCGCCGGCTGCTGGACGCCCACGGCATCGACAGCGCCCTGGTGGCCTATCACGAGCACAGCGCCGGACGCGACCTGGCCCGCATCGAGCAGTGCCTGGCGGCCGGCGGCAGCGTGGCGCTGATTTCCGATGCGGGCACGCCGCTGATTTCCGACCCGGGGTACCGGCTGGTGCGTCGCGTCCAGGACAGGGGCTGCGCCGTGCGCCCCGTGCCCGGCGCCTGCGCTGCGGTGGCCGCCCTGAGCGTGTCCGGGCTGCCGACCGACCGCTTCCTGTTCGAGGGTTTCCTGCCGGCGAAGGCGCAGGCGCGGGAAAAGCGCCTGGCGGAATTGGCGGGGCAGACCTGCACCCTGGTGTTCTACGAGGCGCCGCACCGCCTGCGCGACTGCCTCGACGCCATGCTCAGCGCTTTCGGTGGCGAGCGCGAGGCGGTGCTGGCGCGGGAAATCACCAAGGCGTTCGAGACCGTGCGTCGCGCCAGCCTGCGCGAACTGGTGCAGTTCGTCGCCGCGGACGACAACCAGTGTCGCGGGGAGCTGGTGCTGCTGGTGGCGCCGGCGCCGCGCGGCGCGCAGGGCGAGATCGATGCCGCCACGCGCAAGTGGCTGTTGCGCCTGGCGCAGGAGCTGCCGGCGCGGCGCGCCGCAGCGGTGGTCGCCGAGTGCAGCGGTCTGCGCAGGAACCTGCTGTACGACTTCCTGCTCACGCAGAAACAGGAGTAGTGCGCCGACCGCCCCCGGGGTGCGGATCTGTGTTAGGCTTGCCGCCGAGTCGGTCAGGCGATCGCCCGGCCACCAGTGCGTGGCGGGGAGGAAAGTCCGGGCTCCACAGGGCAGGGTGCCAGGTAACACCTGGGGGGCGCGAGCCTACGGAAAGTGCAACAGAAAGGATACCGCCTCCCCGTTTCGACAGGGGGGTAAGGGTGAAAAGGTGCGGTAAGAGCGCACCGCGCGGCTGGCAACAGGCGTGGCGATGGTAAACCCCACCCGGAGCAAGACCAAATAGGAATCCGTCAGCTGTGGCCCACAGCGGATTCGGGTAGGTCGCTACAGGCAGGTGGTGACACCTGTCGCAGATGAATGATCGTCCACGACAGAACCCGGCTTATCGACCGACTCGTCTTTTTCCCCCGTCTCTTAGATCGTTTTCGCCTAAGCGAAGCCTGAGAAATAAAAAATCAGCCTTTAACTTAAAGTAGATCCTCAGGAAGGGGGTTTATTCGGCTGTTTTATGTAATTTTTCTCATTAATAGCACCCCCCAAAACTTGCTCCGGAGCTGCCGATATCGGCCCTAATTCCCTGAAAATAAAACGTTTTTTGACTCCGCCCAGCTTGACACCCCGAGCGAGCGGGACCTATAGTGTCGAAAAGTAGAAAGAAGTGGGATTATTTGGCTTTTTGTGGGATGAAAAGCCAAAAGAGTGGGGACGCCTGGCGTGTTTCGCGGAGTGCAGCACATCAACATGGATGCCAAGGGGCGCCTGGCCATGCCCGCGCGCCAGCGCGAGCCCCTGGTGTCCGCCTGTGAGGGCCGCATCGTCATCACGATCGACACCCGCTCCCCGTGCCTGGTGGTCTACCCGCTGCCTGAGTGGGAGCGCATCGAACAGGACATCCAGGCCCTGCCCGAGCTGAAACCGGCGGTCAAGCGCTTCCAGCGCCTGGTGCTGGGCTACGCCTCCGACCTGGAGCTGGACGGCAATGGCCGCGTGCTGTTGCCCCAGTCCCTGCGCGAGTACGCGCGCCTGGAGAAGAAACTGGTCCTGGTGGGCCTGGGCAACAAGCTGGAGCTGTGGGCCGAGGACCTGTGGCTGGGCGAGCGCGAACAGGCGCTGCACGATTCGGCGGCCGAGGACGAGCTGCCCGAAGAAATGATGTCGCTGAAACTGTAGGCGGAACTATGCACCAGACAGTGCTATTGCACGAGGCCGTCGACGCCCTGGTAACGCGCCCGGGGGGCTTTTATATCGACGGCACGTTCGGCCGCGGCGGGCACAGCCGCGAGCTGCTGGCGCGCCTGGACGACAACGGCCGCCTGCTGGCGGTGGACAAGGATCCCGCGGCGGCAGCGGTCGCCGCGGAACTGGCTGCGGGCGAACCCCGGTTTGAATTCTTTCACGGTTCTTTCGCCCGGCTTCCCCATCAACTGCGTCGTATGGGGATCGACGCAGTTGATGGCATTCTTCTGGACCTGGGAGTGTCCAGCCCGCAACTGGACGAGCCCGGGCGCGGCTTCAGCTTCCAGCACGACGGGCCGCTGGATATGCGCATGGACACCAGCGGCGGCGAGACCGCCGCGCAGTGGCTGTCCGGCGCCGACGAGGCGGAGATCGCCGCGGTGCTGCGCGATTACGGCGAGGAGCGCTTCGCGCGGCGTATCGCGGCGGCCATCGTCGCCGCGCGCGCCGACGCGCCGATCGAGACCACCGGTGAGCTGGCACGCGTCGTCAGCGCGGCCAACCCGCGCTGGGAAAAGCACAAGCACCCGGCCACGCGCGCCTTCCAGGCGATCCGCATTCGCGTCAACCACGAGCTGGATGACCTGCGCGAGTTGCTCGACGGCGCGCTGGACCTGCTGCGTGTCGGCGGGCGCCTGGTGGTGATCAGCTTTCACTCCCTGGAGGACCGCATGGTCAAGCGCTACATGCGCGACATGGCGCGCGGGCAGGACCTGCCGCGACACCTCCCGGTACCCGACAGCGCCATCGCGCGCAGGCTGCGCCTGGTGGGCAAGGCGGTGCGCGCCGGCGACGAGGAAGTGCGCGCGAACGCACGGGCGCGCAGCGCGGTGATGCGCGCGGCAGAAAAGATAGCGTAGGAGGCGATCCGGACGTCGGTGGCAGCCAGGAAAAACAACGTACAGCGACCGCTTGCCGGAGAGGGCGCAGCGCCCCGACTGGCCCTGGTCAACGGCGCGCTGCTGGTGTTGGTCCTGGTCTGCGCATTCAGCGTGATCCATTCCACCCACGCGTGTCGCGAGCTCTACGCGCGGTTGCAGGTGCTGGAATCCTCGCGCTGGTACCTGCAGGAAGATTACGGCCGGCTATTGCTGGAACAGAGCACCTGGGCGTCGCACCACCGCGTGGAGAAGGTGGCGCGAGGCGACCTGGGTATGCGCGCGCCGGACCTGGCGCACTTTGAGGTGCTGGAGCAGTGAGAGGCAAAAAGGCAGCCGTTCCGTCCATGTGGCGCCTGTATACAGTGAGCGCCGGCCTCGCCGCGATGCTGCTGTTGCTGGTCGGACGCGTGCTCTCGCTGCAGGTGCTGGACGTCGAGCGCGGCCGCGAGTTCCTGCAGGACCAGGGCGCCATGCGCGCGCTGCGCACCGCGGAGATTCCCGCCTACCGCGGCGTCATTGCCGACCGTCGTGGCGAGCCGCTGGCGGTGAGCACGCCGGTGGTGTCGATCTGGGCCGACCCGCGCCTGCTGGCCGGGTCACAGCGCCTGGAGGAGCTGGCCGGGGCGCTGGATATGCCGCCGGCGACACTGCGCGACAAGCTCGCGCGCTACCGCGACAAGCGCTTCATGTACCTGCAGCGCCACCGCGTACCCGGTGAAGCGAGGGCGATCCTCGAGCGCGGCATCCCCGGCGTCTACGGCGAGCGCGAGTACCGCCGCTTCTACCCGGCCGGGGAGGTGGCGGCGCAACTGGTGGGCTTTACCAATGTCGACGGGCAGGGCATCGCCGGGCTGGAGCTGGCCTACGACGACTGGCTGCGCGGCGAGCCCGGGCGCAAGCAGTACATCAAGGACCTGCACGGCGACGTGGTGCGCGATATCGGCGTGCTGGAGCCGGCGCGACCGGGTCGCGACCTGCGCCTGTCCATCGACCTGCGCCTGCAGTACCTGCAGCACCGCGAGTTGCGCCGGGCGGTCAAGCTGCTCGGCGCCGCCTCCGGCTCCGTGGTGACCCTGGACAGCCGCAGCGGCGAGGTGCTGGCCATGGTCAACTACCCGGTGTTCAACCCCAACAGTCGCGACAACGCGCGCCCCGCCGCCATGCGCAACCGCGCGCTCACCGACGTCTACGAGCCCGGTTCCACCATGAAGACGCTGACCCTGGTGGCGGCGCTGGAGAGCGGGCGTTACTCCACGGAAACGCTGTTCGACACTTCTCCCGGGCGCATCCGCGTGGGACGCAAGACCTACGTCGACCCGCGCGACTACGGCGAGATCACACTGAGCCGGGTAATCGAGAAATCCAGCCAGGTCGGGGTCACGCAACTGGCCCTGGACCTGGGGCACGAGCCGATCCGCGACGTGTTCAACCGCTTCGGCATCGGCCGTCCGCCGGGCACGGGTTTCCCGGGGGAGAGCGCCGGCCAGTTACCCCAGCGGCAGCGCTGGCACGCCACGGAAAAAGTGTCCCTGGCCTTCGGTTACGGCATCACCGCCACCCCGCTGCAACTGGCCAACGCCTACGCCGCCTTCGCCAATGACGGCGTGCAACTGCCGGTCAGCCTGCTGGCGCTGGACGGCGAGGTCCCCGAGGGCACGCGGCTGGTGGATGCCGGCGTCGCGGACAAGGTGTTACAGGTCCTGCACGCGGTCACCGGGGAAGAGGGCACCGGGCGGCGGGCGCGTGTGCCCGGTTACGCCGTTGGCGGCAAGACCGGCACCGTGCACAAGGTGGGCCCCGGCGGCTACCTGGACGACAAGTACGTGGCGCTGTTCGCCGGCATCGCGCCGGTCGAGGACCCGCGCATCGTCACCGTGGTGGTGATCAACGAGCCGCAGGGAGAGCATCACGGCGGCGGCTCGGCCGCGGCGCCGGTGTTTTCCGCGGTCACCCGCGGCGCGCTGCGCCTGCTGAACATCGCGCCCAATCACATCGACGACACGGCGCAGCCCGGAGGTGCCGCGTGATGCTCGCGGCGCGCACCGGGGAGGCGCACCCGATGTCGCTGTCCGCCCTGCTCGAGCGGGAGGACGGCGCCTACGCCGACACCATGGTCTCCGGGCTGGCGCTGGACAGCAGGCGCGTGGGTCCCGGGGATCTTTTTCTCGCCATGCCAGGGGACGTGCATGACGGCCGCCAGTTCATCGAACAGGCGGTGGCCAATGGCGCCTGCGCCGTACTGGCGGAGGCGCCGGCGGCCGGTTTTGTCGACGCGCTGCCGGTGCCCCTGGTGGAGTGGCCGGACCTGCGCCTGGAGGCGGGGCCGCTGGCCGCGCGCTTCTACCGCGAACCGAGCCGGGACATGCAGGTGACCGGCATCACCGGTACCAACGGCAAGACCACCACCAGCCGCCTGATCGCGCAACTGGCCCATGCCCTGGGGCGGCAGTGCGGCGTGATCGGCACGCTCGGCGCCACCCTCGACGACGGCGTGGAGGATGCGGGCAACACCACGCCCGACGCGCTGGCCCTGCAGCGCCAGCTCGCCGCCTGGCGCGACCAGGGTGTCGGCGCGGTGAGCATGGAGGTCTCCTCCCACGCCCTGGTGCAGGGTCGGGTGAACGGGGTGAGTTTCACCACGGCCATCTACACCAACCTGTCCCACGATCACCTGGACTACCACGGCAGCCTCGGCAGTTATGCGCGCGCCAAACTGCGCCTGTTCGCCACGCCGCAGCTGCGCCATTCGGTGGTCAACGTGGACGACGACCTGGCCGCGCTGGTCGCCGCCGCGACCACCGAGGGCGCGCAGATTCTCACCTACTCCGCGCGCGGCGCCGGCGCCGACGTGCGCGTGCTGAACACGCGCTTCCACGGCGCCGGCGTGCGCGGCGAACTGCATACGCCCTGGGGCAGCGGTGAGTTCGACAGCCCCCTGCCCGGCGCCTTCAACCTGGCCAACCTCGCAGCGGCCGTGACCGCCCTGGCGCTGGCCGGCGAGGACCTCGACGCGCTGCTCGCGGCGGTCGCGCAGCTGCGCCCGGTGCCGGGGCGCATGCAGCGTGTTCCCAATGCGCTGGGGCTGCAGGTCATCATCGATTACGCGCACACGCCGGATGCCCTGGAGCACGCGCTGCGCGCGCTGCGCCCGCACGTCGAGGGCGCGCTGGTCGCGGTGTTCGGCTGCGGCGGCGAGCGCGATCGCGACAAGCGCCAGCTCATGGGGCGCGTCGCCTGCAGTCACGCCGACCAGGTCATCGTCACCAGCGACAACCCGCGCGGCGAGGACCCCATGGACATCCTGCGCGACATCGAGTCCGGCTGCAGCGGCAGTTACGCGCTGGAGCCGGACCGCGCCAGCGCCATCAGCGCCGCCCTGAGCAGCGCGCGCAGCGGCGACTGCGTGCTCATCGCCGGCAAGGGGCACGAACAGTACCAGCTGGTCGAGGGCGAGAAACTGCCCTTCTCCGACGTCGCCCAGGCGCGCCTGGCCCTGGCGCGGAGGGAACGGACATGATGCGCGCGCTGACCCTGGCGGAACTGCAGGCGCCGCTGCAGGCCAGCCTGCACGGCCCCGACACGCGCTTTGACAACGTCTCCACCGACACGCGCAGCCTGCGCGCGGGCGACCTGTTCGTCGCCCTGCGCGGCGAGCGCTTCGACGGTCACCGCTATCTCGAGCAGGCGCAACGGCAGGGCGCTGTCGCCGCGCTGGTCAGCGACCCGGTGCCCGCGCAGCTGCCGCTGCTGCAGGTCGCCGACACGCGCGCGGCCCTGGGTCGGCTCGGCGCCTACAACCGCGCCCTGTACGACGGGCCGCTGGTGGCCATCACCGGCAGCAGCGGCAAGACCACGGTGAAAAACATGCTGCACTCGGTGTTGTCGCGGGCCGGCCACACCCTGGCCACCGAGGGGAATTTCAACAACGAGATCGGCGTGCCGCTGACCCTGCTGCGCCTGGACAGCGCCACCCGCTTCGCGGTGGTCGAGATGGGCGCGACCCGCGCCGGCGACATCGCCTGGCTGTGCGAACTGGGGCGGCCGACCGTGGCGCTGCTGCTCAACGCCATGCCGGCCCACCTGCAGGGCTTTGGCAGCGTCGACGATGTCGCCGCGGCCAAGGGGGAAATCTTCGACGGGCTCGGCGCCAGCGACTGCGCGGTGATCAACGCGGACCAGCCCTGGGCGGCGCAGTGGCGGCGGCGCGCCGGGCCGGCGCGCATCCTCGACTTCGGCCTGCGGCAGGCCGCGGCGATCGGCGCCTCGGGCATCAACGCGCGCGGTGTGCAGGGCATCGCCTTCACCGCCTCCACGCCCGCCGGCGACATCGCCATACGCCTGGCCCTGCCGGGGCGGCACAACGTCGCCAACGCGCTGGCGGCGATCGCCGCGGGCCTGGCCTGCGACCTGCCCCTGACCGCCATTCGGGACGGCCTGGAAGCGCTGCGCCCGGTGGCGGGGCGGCTGTGTGCACGCGCGGGTACGGCGGGCTGCACGGTCATCGACGACTGTTACAACGCCAACCCCGGCTCCGTGCGCGCGGCCATCGACCTGCTCGCGGACTGCGCCGGCCGGCGCACGCTGCTGCTCGGGGCGATGCGCGAACTGGGCGCGGACAGCGAGCAGATGCACCGCGAGATCGGCGCGTACGCGCGCCAGGCCGGCATCGATCGCTTCTGGGGTGTCGGCGCGGAGCTGGCCGTGGCGGTGGACGCCTTCGGCGCCGGCGGCCGCCACTTCGAGGAGCGCAAGGCGGCGCTGGGCGCCCTGGCGGGCGAGTTCGGCCAGGACGACACGGTGCTGGTCAAGGGATCGCGCAGCGCGGGGATGGAACAGGTGCTGCACGGCCTGCTCGCGGACGCGCAGGCGGGGGAGTGCTGAACGATGCTGTTGCTGCTCACACAATACCTGGCGCAATTCGAAAGTGGGTTCACCGTTTTCCAGTACCTGACCCTGCGCGGCATCCTCGCCGCGGGCACCGCCCTGGCTATTTCGCTGCTGGTCGGACCGCCTATGATCCGCCGGCTGAATTTTTACCAGGTCGGCCAGGCGGTGCGCGACGACGGCCCCGAGTCGCACCTGAGCAAGAGCGGCACGCCGACCATGGGCGGCGCGCTGCTGCTGGTGGGCATCGTCGCCTCCAGCCTGTTGTGGGGCGACCTGCGCAATCCCTACCTGTGGATCGCGCTGCTGGTCACCCTGGTGTTCGGCGCGGTGGGCTGGGTCGATGACTACCGCAAGGTGGTCGAGCGCGACTCGCGCGGCCTGCCGGCGCGCTGGAAATATTTCTGGCAGTCCGTCGCCGGCCTGGCGGCGGCGCTGTACCTGTACCTGGCCTTCGACACGCCGGTGACCACCGAGCTGTACATACCGTTTTTCAAGGATTTCGCCTGGAGCATGGGGCCGCTGTTCGTCGTGCTGGCCTACTTCGTGATTGTCGGCGCCAGCAACGCGGTGAACCTCACCGACGGCCTGGACGGCCTGGCCATCCTGCCCACGGTGATGGTCGGCACCGCGCTGGGCATCATCGCCTATCTCACCGGCCGCGTGGACTTCGCCGAGTACCTGCACATCCCCTACGTGGCCGGCAGTGGTGAGCTGGCGGTGTTCTGCGGTGCGATCGCCGGCGCCGGCCTGGGTTTCCTCTGGTTCAACACCTACCCGGCGCAGGTCTTCATGGGCGACGTCGGCGCCCTGTCCCTGGGCGCCGCGCTGGGCACGGTGGCGGTGATCACGCGCCACGAGATCGTGTTCTTCATCATGGGCGGCATCTTCGTGCTGGAGACGGTGTCGGTGATCCTGCAGGTGCTGTCGTTCCGCCTCACCGGCAAGCGCATCTTCCGCATGGCGCCGATTCACCACCATTTTGAACTGAAAGGCTGGCCGGAACCGCGCGTCATCGTGCGCTTCTGGATTATCACCGTCATGCTGGTCCTGTTCGGGCTGGCGACACTCAAGTTGCGATAGGGATGTTAGTGGCGCCTGAACTCATAGCGAGCACCGACAACCGGGTCATCGTCGGCCTGGGGGCGACGGGCCTGTCCTGCGCGCGCTACCTGTACCGCGCCGGCACGCGCTTCAGCGTGGTCGATACGCGCAGCGCGCCGCCCGGGCTGGCGGAGATGCGCGCCGAGATGCCCGATATCGCCGTGTTCGCCGGCGACTGTCCCGAGGACGTCATCACCGGCGCCGGCGAGCTGGTGGTCAGCCCCGGCGTCGCCCTCGACCAGCCGCTGGTTGCGCTGGCCCGCGCGCGCGGCGTGCCGGTGGTCGGCGATATCGACCTGTTCATGCGCGAGGCCCAGGCGCCGGTGGTGGGGATCACCGGCTCCAACGCCAAGTCCACGGTGACCGAACTGCTCGGGCAGATGGCGCGCGATGCCGGCCTGGATACCGGGGTCGGCGGCAACCTGGGCACGCCCGCCCTGGACCTGCTGGCGCCGCAGCGCGAGCTGTACGTGCTGGAACTGTCCAGTTTCCAGCTCGAGCGCGCCGCCGAACTCGACCTGTCGGTGGCCGCGGTGCTGAACATCAGCCCGGATCACCTGGACCGGCACGGCAGCATGATCGCCTACCACCAGGCCAAGCACCGCATTTTCCGCGGCTGCCGCGCGGCGGTGGTGCACCGCGACGACCCGCTGACCGTACCGCTGGTGCCGCCGGACGTGGACGTGGTCGGCTGGCGCATGGGCGAGCCGGAACTGGGCGGCTTCGGCCTGCGCGTGGTCGACGGTCGCGAATACCTCTGCCGCGGTTTCGAGAGCCTCATGCCGGCGGACGAGGTGGCCCTGCCGGGCCGCCACAACCTGGCCAACGCACTGGCCGCCCTGGCGCTGGGGAACTGCGTGGGCCTGCCGGTGCAGGGCATGACCGCGACCCTGCGGCGTTTTCGCGGCCTGCCGCACCGCTGTGAACTGGTCGGCGAGCGCGCTGGCGTGCGCTTCGTCAACGACTCCAAGGGCACCAATACCGGCGCCACCCGCGCGGCCCTGCAGGGCCTGGGCGGGGCCAACGATGTGGTGCTTATCGCCGGCGGCCAGGGCAAGGGCGCGGACTTCGCCGACCTGCGCGAGGCCGTCGCCGCGCACTGCCGGCAACTGGTGCTGATCGGCGAGGATGCGCCGCTGCTGCAGGCGGCGCTGCAGGACGTGGCGCCGGTGGCATGCGCGGCGTCCATGGACGAGGCGGTGCGCCGCGCCGCCGCCGCGGCGCGCCCGGGCGACACGGTGCTGCTGTCCCCGGCCTGCGCCAGCTTCGACATGTTCAGCGGCTACGCCGAGCGCGGCGAGCAATTCTGCGCCGCCGTCGCGGCCCTGCCCGGGGGCGCGGCGTGAGCGCGGCGCAGGACATGGCGCTGCCGGACAGGCCGCTGCTGCTGCTGGGGCTGGCGCTGATGCTGATCGGGCTGGTGGCGATCACCTCGGCGTCCATCGAATACGCCGACCTGCACTACGGCAGCCCCTGGCACAACGCGACGCGGCACCTGGTGTACATGGCGGCCGCGCTGCTCGCGGCGGCGCTGGTCTACCGCATACCGTTGCAGTTCTGGGAGGACACGGGCTGGATCTGGCTTTTTATCGCGCTGGGCCTGCTTATCCTGGTGCTCATACCCGGCGTCGGCCACGAGGTCAACGGCAGCCAGCGCTGGCTGCGCCTGGCCGGGTTCACCCTGCAGCCCTCCGAGTTGGCCAAGCTGGCCATGGTGGTGTACCTGGCGGGCTACGTGGTGCGCCGTGAACACGAGGTGCGCCACCAGTGGCAGGGCTTCCTCAAGCCCATGGCGGTGCTGTTCGCCGCCACCCTGTTACTCATGGTGGAGCCGGATTTCGGCGCCACCGTGATCGTCGTCGCCACCAGTTTCGGCATGCTCTTCCTGGCCGGCGTGCGCCTGGGCAATTTCCTGCTGGTACTGGCCGGCGCGCTGGCGGCCATGCTGGTGCTGGTGCTCAGCGCACCTTACCGGGTGAAGCGTCTCACCGCATTCACGGATCCCTGGGCCGACCCCTACAACACGGGATTCCAGTTGACCCAGTCCCTGATCGCCTTCGGTCGGGGCGAGTGGCTGGGGGTCGGTCTGGGGAACAGCATCCAGAAACTGTTCTACCTGCCCGAGGCGCACACCGACTTCGTCTTTTCCATCTGGGCCGAGGAGACCGGTTTTGTCGGCGCCCTCGCGGTGATCGCGCTGTTCGCCGCACTGGTCGCGCGCATCCTGTGGACCGGGCGCCGCGCGCTGCTGGCGGGCAACGCCTTCGGCGCCTATGTGTGTTACGGCGTCGCGCTGATCTTTTCCGGGCAGGCCTTCGTCAACATGGGCGTCAGCTCCGGGCTGTTGCCCACCAAGGGCCTGACCTTGCCTTTTGTCAGCTACGGCGGCACCAGCCTGATCGTGTGCTGCGCCATGCTCGCCCTGGTGCTGCGCGTCGAGCGCGAGACGCGGCCGCAGCCGCGCCGCAGGAGGCAGCGCTAATGGCCGAGCAGAAACCATTGGTGCTGGTCACGGCCGGGGGCACGGGGGGACACGTCTACCCGGCGCTGGCAGTGGCGCTGGAATTGCTGGCGCGCGGCTACCGCGTGGAGTGGGTGGGCACCCGCGCCGGCCTGGAGCACCGCGTGGTGCCCGCCGCGGGGATCACGCTGCACTGCCTGCCGGTGCAGGGGATTCGCGGCAAGAGCGCCTGGCACCGGTTGCGTGCGGTGTTCAGCCTGTTGCGCGCGCAGCTGGGGGCGCTGTGGCTGCTGCTGCGGCGCAGGCCCGCCTGTGTGGTGGGCATGGGCGGCTACGCCGCCGGTCCCGCCGGGATGGCCGCCTGGCTGCTGCGCAAACCCCTGCTGATCCACGAGCAGAACGCCGTGGCCGGCACCACCAACCGCATGCTGTCGCGCTTCGCGCGGCGCGTCATGGGCGCCTTTCCCGGGGCCTTCCCCGGTGGCCTGGACTACCGCGTGGTCGGCAACCCACTGCGCCGCGAGTTGATCGAGGCGGGGGCGCGCGCCGGCTACGACTACGACGGCCGGCGCCCGCTGCGCCTGCTGGTGCTGGGGGGGAGTCTCGGCGCGCAGCCGATCAACGAGGTCCTGCCGGGCATGGTGCGCCGGCTCAACCGCGACGGTGGCGCCGCGCTGGAGATCTGGCACCAGGCGGGGGAGGCGCACTACGACGCCCTGCGCAGGCGCTACGCCGACATGCTCGGCGAGGAGATCCGCGTGGCGCCGTTCATCGAGGACATGGCCGCGGCCTACCAGTGGGCCGACCTGGTCCTGTGCCGCGCCGGGGCGCTCACCGTGTCGGAACTGGCGGTGATGGGCAGGCCCTCGATCCTGGTGCCCCTGCCGCACGCCATCGACGACCACCAGACCGCCAACGCGCGTTCGCTCACCGCCCGCGGCGCCGCGCTGGTCATGCTGCAGAGCCAGCTCGACGCCTACATGCTGGGCGCGCTGCTGCGCGAGTTCATGACGCACCCGGAACGTCTCGCCGCCATGGCCAGGGCCGCGCGCGAGGCGGCCACGCCGCTCGCGGCCGCGCAGGTCAGCGACTGCTGCGAGGAGCTGCTCGATGGCTGACCAGCGCAGTGTCTACAGCATCCCCGAAATGCGCCGCATCCGCCGCATCCACATGATCGGTATCGGCGGCGCCGGCATGAGCGGCATCGCCGAGGTGCTGGTCAATCTCGGCTACCAGGTCAGCGGTTCGGACCTGCGCGGCGGCGCGGTGACGCAGCGGCTGGCCGCGCTGGGTGTCGAGGTGTTCATCGGCCATGCCGGCGCCAACGTCGCCGGCGCCGACGTGGTGGTGACCTCCAGCGCCGTGGACGAGGCCAACCCGGAAGTGGTCGCGGCGCGCGCGGCGCGGGTGCCGGTGGTGCCGCGCGCGGAGATGCTGGCCGAACTGATGCGCTATCGCCACGGCGTGGCGGTGGCCGGTACGCACGGCAAGACCACCACCACCAGCCTCATCGCCGCGGTGTTTGCCGCCGCCGAACTGGACCCGACCTTTGTCATCGGCGGGCTGGTCAACAGCGTGGGCAGTAATGCGCAGCTCGGCGCCGGCCGTTTCCTCATCGCCGAGGCGGACGAGAGCGACGCGTCGTTCCTGCACCTGCAGCCCATGGTCGCCGTGGTCACCAATATCGAGGCCGACCACATGGAGACCTACGGCGGCGATTTCGCGCTGCTGCGCCGCACCTTCCTCGATTTCCTGCACAACCTGCCGTTCTACGGCGTGGCCGTACTGTGTATCGACGACGCGGTGGTGCGCGAGCTGCTGCCGGAGATTTCGCGCCAGGTGATCACCTACGGCTTTGCCGCGGACGCTGATTACCGCATCGACGCGCTGCGCCCCGACGGCGGCAGCACACACTTTCGCGTGCACCGCCCCGGTAACGCCGCGCCGCTGGATATCAGCCTGAACCTGCCCGGGCGGCACAATGTACTGAATGCCACCGCCGCCGTGGCGGTGGCCTGCGACGAGGGCGTCGCGGACGCCGCCATCGCGCGTGGCCTGGCGCAGTTCAGCGGCGTCAATCGCCGCTTCACCCAGCTCGGCGAGCTGCCCTGCCGCGGTGGCAGCGCCCTGCTGGTCGACGACTATGGCCACCACCCCACGGAGGTGCGTGCGACCCAGGAATCGGTGCGCCAGGCCTGGCCGGGGCGCCGCCTGGTGATGGTGTACCAGCCGCACCGCTACACCCGCACTCGCGACCTGTACGAGGATTTTGTCGCGGTGCTGTCCGCCTGTGACGTGCTGGTGCTGCTGGACGTCTATCCCGCCGGGGAGGCGCCCATCGCCGGCGCCGACAGCCGCAGCCTGACGCGCAGCATCCGCCAGCGCGGCCAGGTGGAGCCGGTGTTCGCCGAGAGCGCCGACGAGGTGCCGGCGCTGCTGGCCGCCATTGTCGCCGACGGCGACGTGGTGGTGACCCAGGGCGCCGGCGATATCGGCCGCCTGGCGCAGCAACTGTGCGCGCTGAACCTGGCGGAGGTGGGGGCATGAGCCTGGACAGCCTGCGCGAGCGGCGCATCGCCGTGCTCTGCGGCGGCAGTTCCGCGGAGCGCGAGGTGTCGCTGCAAAGCGGCGCCACGGTGCTGGCGGCGCTGCGCGCGGCGGGCTTCGACGCCGTCTCGGTGGACCCGGCGCAGCCGGACTGGATCGCGCAGCTGCAGGCCACGGCGTTCGCCTTCAACGCCCTGCACGGCCCGGGGGGCGAGGACGGCAGCATGCAGGGCGCGCTGGCGGCCCTGGGCGTGCCCGGCAGTGGTTCGGGCGTGCTCGGCTCGGCCCTGGCCATGGACAAGCAGCGCTGCAAGCAGTTGTGGCGCGGCATCGGCCTGCCCAGCGCCGATTTCGAGGTGCTCACGCCGCAGACCGACTGGCAGGGCGTCATCGACCGCCTGGGCGAGGTGTTCGTCAAGCCCGCCTGCGAGGGGTCGAGCATCGGCATGGCGCGCGTGGACAGCGCCGGCGCGCTGGCCCGGGCCTTCGCCGACGCGCGGCAGTACGCCGGCGCGGTGCTGGCCGAGCGCTTCATCGACGGGCCGGAGTACACGGTGGCGATACTCGGCGGACAGACCCTGCCGTCGATCCGCCTGGAGACGGACAACGTGTTTTATGACTACGCGGCGAAGTACCTCTCCGACGACACGCGCTACCACTGCCCCAGCGGCCTGACGCCGGCGGAGGAAGAGGAAATCGCGCTGCTGTCGCTGCGCGCGTTCCACTCCCTGGACTGCTCGGTCTGGGGTCGGGTGGACCTGATGCGCGGCGCCGACGGCGCGTTCTATGTACTGGAGGTGAACACCATCCCGGGGATGACCTCGCACAGCCTGGTGCCCATGGCCGCCGCGGCCGCGGGCATGGACCTGCCCGCGCTGGTGACGCGCATTGTCGAACTGAGCCTGGAGGGCGCCGCCCATGGGCCTGTTTGACCGCTGGCGCCGTCGCGGCAAGCCGCCGCGCGCCGCGCGCGGCAAGCGCCGCCGCAGCGCCCAGGGGGCCACGCCGCGGGTCGCGGCGTCGGCGGCGCGCCGGCGCCAGCCCTCGGTGTGGTTCAACCGGCTGTTGATCCTGGTCGGCGCCGGCGTGGTGCTGGCGGCGGGCGGCAAGGCCTGGGTCACGCTGCAGGCCATCCCGGTGCAGCGCATCACGGTGACCGGCGAGCTGGCGCACACCCAGGCGGAGGCGGTGCAGGAGCAGGTGCAGTCCTCCCTGGCCGGGGGCTTTCTCGGCGCCGACCTGCAGCGCATGCGCGCGGAGCTGGAAGCATTGCCGTGGATTTTCGAGGCGACGATCCGGCGGCGCTGGCCGGCGGCGCTGGAAATTCACGTGGTGGAGCAGCTGCCCATCGCCCGCTGGGGCAGTGACGGCTTCCTCAACCATGAGGGCGGGGTGTTCCACCCGGAACGCGAGGGGGAGTGGGACTCGCTGCCCCTGCTGCTGGGCCCCGAGGGCTCGGCGCCGGCGCTGATGGCGCGCTACCAGCGCCTGCTGGAGATGCTCGCGCCGTTGCACCTGACGGTGCGGCAGCTGCAGGTGGACGAGCGCGGGCAGGTGCAGGCGGTGCTGGACGGCGGTATGCAGCTGGTGCTGGGCAGCCGGGATTTTCGCCAGCGCATGCAGCGCTTCGTCACCGTGTACCGCCGCGAGCTGGCGCCGCGGGCGCAGCAGGTGCTGCGCGTGGACCTGCGCTACGCCAGCGGTGTGGCGGTGGCGTTCGCGCAAGAGCCGGCGCCGCAGGAAGGCTCGCAGGTCGCCGGACTTTGAGCAGGATAGAGACGCACAAGCAGGAGAGACTGCCATGGGCAGCGCGCAGGACAAAAAGATGATCGTCGGACTGGACATCGGCACCTCCAAGGTCGTGGCCATCGTCGGCGAGATCGGCCCGGACGGGGAGATCGAGGTGGTCGGTATCGGCTCCAATCCCTCCAAGGGCATGAAAAAGGGCGTGGTGGTGAATATCGAGTCCACCGTGCAGTCCATCCAGCGCGCCGTGGAAGAGGCCGAGTTGATGGCCGGCTGCCAGATCCACTCGGTGTACGTGGGCATCGCTGGCAGTCATATCCGCAGCCTGAATTCCCACGGCATCGTCGCGATCAAGGAGCAGGAAGTGTTCGGCCATGACCTGGAACGGGTGATCGACGCGGCCCAGGCCGTGGCCATACCCGCCGACCAGAAGGTGTTGCACATCCTGCCCCAGGACTACGTCATCGATCACCAGGAGGGCATCAAGGAGCCGCTGGGCATGTCCGGGGTGCGCCTGGAGGCGAAGGTGCACCTGGTGACCTGCGCGGTGAACGCCGCGCAGAACATCGAGAAATGTATCCGCCGCTGCGGGCTGGATGTCGAGGACATCATTCTCGAGCAGCTGGCCTCCAGCTACTCCGTGCTCACCGACGACGAGCGCGAACTGGGTGTGTGTCTGGTGGACATCGGCGGCGGCACCACCGACATCGCCATCTTCACCGAGGGTTCGATTCGCCACACCGGCGTGATTCCCATCGCCGGCGACCAGGTGACCAACGACATCGCCATGGCGCTGCGCACGCCGACGCAGCACGCCGAGGAGATCAAGATCAAGTACGCCTGTGCGCTGGCCCAGCTGGCCGGCCCGGAGGAAACCATCAAGGTGCCCTGTGTCGGCGATCGCCCGCCCAGGGACCTGTCGCGCCAGTCGCTGGCGGAGGTGGTCGAGCCGCGTTACGACGAGTTGTTCACGCTGGTACAGGCGGAAATCCGCCGTTCCGGTTTCGAGGACATGATACCCGCCGGGGTGGTGCTGACCGGCGGCACCTCGAAGATGGAAGGCGTGGTGGAGCTGGCCGAGGAGATATTCCACATGCCGGTGCGCGTGGGTTACCCGGCCACCGTGCAGGGCCTGACGGACATCGTGCGCAACCCGATCTACGCCACCAGCGTGGGCCTGTTGCAGTACGGCGCGCAGCACCCGGAAGGGGGCGGTTCGCCGGTTCCCGGCAAGGGCGCGGGGCAGAACGAGGGTTTACTGGGCCGGCTCAGGAGCTGGCTGCAGAGTAATTTCTAGGGCGGCCCGTACGCGCCGGCCTGGTTTTGTTGGAGAGCGTCGTCCCGGGGGACGGCATGATCATTAAAGGGGAGATACACCATGTTTGAACTAGTTGATAACCAACCATCAAATGCTGTCATCAAGGTGATCGGTGTGGGCGGCGGCGGCGGTAACGCCGTCAAGCACATGATCGAGAACGAGGTGGAGGGCGTCGATTTCATCTGCGCCAACACCGACGCGCAGGCGCTCTCGGACATCGAGTCCAGGACGGTCCTGCAATTGGGCGGCAACATCACCAAGGGCCTGGGCGCCGGCGCCAACCCGGAGATCGGGCGCGCGGCCGCCATGGAGGACCGCGACCGCATCGCCGACGCCCTGCACGGGGCGGACATGGTGTTCATCACCGCCGGTATGGGCGGCGGCACCGGCACCGGCGGCGCGCCGGTAGTGGCCGAAGTGGCGCGCGAGCTGGGCATCCTCACCGTGGCGGTGGTGACCCGGCCTTTCCCCTTCGAGGGCAAGAAGCGCCTGGGCATCGCCCTGGAAGGCGTCACCGAGCTGCAGCAGCACGTCGACTCGCTGATCACCATCCCGAACGAGAAACTGCTCGAGGTGCTGGGCAAGAACACCAGCCTGCTCGACGCGTTCAAGGAGGCCAACGACGTGCTGCTGGGCGCCGTGCAGGGCATCGCCGACCTGATCATCCGCCCCGGCATGATCAACGTCGACTTCGCCGACGTGCGCACCGTCATGTCGGAAATGGGCATGGCGATGATGGGCACCGGTCACGCCAAGGGTGAAGACCGCGCGCGCGAGGCGGCGGAAAAGGCCATCAACAGCCCGTTGCTGGACGATATCAACCTGGCCGGCGCCCGCGGCATCCTGGTCAATATCACCGCCGGTTTCGATCTGTCGCTGGGCGAATTCTCCGAAGTGGGCGACACTATAGAGGAGTTCGCTTCCGAGGAGGCCACCGTGGTGGTCGGCACCGTGATCGACCCGGATATGAAGGAAGAGCTCAAGGTCACCGTCGTGGCCACGGGCCTTGGCGCCGAGGCCGCACGCGCGCCGCTGGCGGTGGTGGAGAGCCCGGTGCGCGAACCGGAGCCGGTGGAGACGGATGCCAAACCCGACTACCGCGACTACGAACGGCCGACGGCGATGCGCAATCGCCAGCGCCAGGCCGCGGCGGCGCCGGCCGCTGTGGAAGCGGAGGCGCAGGGCGAGGACTACTTCGATATCCCGGCCTTCCTGCGCCGCCAGGCCGACTGACCCGGGAGGCCGGCCGCGGGGCCTTGCGCCGCGGCCGGTGTGCCGACCCGGGCACAGCGAGGGCATGACAGTGCTGCGCCAGCGCACCCTGCGTAAGGCGGTCTCTACCACGGGCATCGGCCTGCACACGGGCGCGCCGGTGGAACTGTGCCTGTGCCCCGCGCCCGCGGGCAGCGGCGTGGTGTTCCGCCGCATCGACCTGCGGCCGGCGCTGAGCATCCCGGCGCACTCGCGCCATGTCGGCGCCACCACGCTGTCCACTTCCCTGCAGCGTGACGGCCAGCGGGTTTCCACCGTGGAGCACCTGCTGGCGGCCCTGGCCGGGCTGGGCGTGGACAACGTACTGGTGGAGCTCAACGCGCCGGAAGTGCCCATCATGGACGGCAGCGCCGGACCCTTCGTGGACCTGATCCAGTCCGCGGGCATCCGCGAGCAGGCCGTGCCCAAGCGCTTCCTGCGCGTCACCCGGGAGGTCGTCGTCGAGGCGGGCGACAAGGTAGCCAGCTTTCTCCCCTATGCCGGCTTCAAGATCGCCTTCACCATCGATTTCGACCAGCCCGTGGTGCGCGAGCGCACCACCCACGTGGAGATGGACTTCGCGCGCACCTCCTTCATCGACGAGGTGAGCCGGGCGCGCACCTTCGGTTTCATGCACGAGGTGGAGGGCTTGCGCTCGCGCGGCCTGGCCCTGGGCGGCAGCCTGGACAACGCGGTGGTCATTGCCGAGGACCGCATCCTCAACCGCGGCGGCCTGCGCAGCGAGGACGAGTTCGTCAAGCACAAGGTGCTCGACGCCCTCGGCGACCTGTCCCTGCTCGGCGCCGGCCTGATCGGCGAGTTCCGCGCCTACAAGTCGGGCCACAGCCTGAACAACGCCGCCGTGCGCGCGCTGTTGCAGCGGCGCAACGCCTGGGAGTGGGTCAGCGGCGCGGACAGCGCCAGCGCGCCGCTTGCCTGGCGTTGAGGCCCTCGGGCGTACCCCGCACGGGGCTGCCGGAAATGGTATTTCTTCACTCATTGTGGCATAGTTCGCTGCCACTTCGTCCACGTACCCCACTCGATGAAAGTCATTCTGATCAGCGGCAGGCACGGCGGTTCACGCACCCTGGAACTGGGCAAATGGTCCCGGGCGCTGCTGTCACTGTGCTGCCTCGGCCTGCCCCTGGGGCTGGTGACCTGGGGCTACCAGGCCGGGCAGGCGAGCGAGGCGCGCAGCGTGCGCGGCGCGGCCCTCGATGAAATGCAGGATGAACTGCAGCGCCAGGCCGAAGAATTCGAGGAATTACAAGCACTTGCCGATCGCCGCCTGCAGGCCATGACGCTCGGGCTGGCGGAGTTGCAGGCGCGCATCACGCGGCTCGACGCCCTCGGCCAGCACCTCACCGCCATGGCCGACCTGGAAGAGGGCGAGTTCGATTTCAGCCGCGTCCCCGCGCTGGGCGGGCCGCTGGCCGGCGAGTTCAGCGTCGACTTCGACAGCGGCGCGCTGAGCGCCGAGCTGGACCGCTTCGAGGCGCAACTCGACGACCGCGAACAACAGCTGGGTATCCTCGAGTCGCTGCTGAGCAACCGCCACCTCCACGACCAGCGCAGGCTCAGCGGCCAGCCGGTCGCCAAGGGCTGGATATCCTCCCGCTACGGCATGCGCACCGACCCGTTCACCGGCAAGCAGGCCATGCACCACGGCATCGACTTCGCCGGCCAGGAGGGCTCGGATGTCCTCGCCGTGGCCGCGGGCGTGGTCACCTGGGCCGGCCGCAGGCCGGGTTACGGCGAGATGGTGGAGGTGTCCCACGGCGACGGCTTCGTCACCCGCTACTCGCACAACCAGCAGAACCTGGTGGAGCCCGGCGACTTCGTGCGCAAGGGCGAGACCATTGCCCTGATGGGCTCCAGCGGCCGCTCCACCGGCGCCCACGTACACTACGAGGTGTACAAGCACGGCCGATCGGTGGACCCTTCCAGTTACCTCGCGCGCACCCGTCGACGCTGATTGCTCCGCGTACAACGGAGCCCCTCCCGCCGCGGCGGGTGGGCCTTACCCACGTCAAGCAGATGAATCGCGATGATCAATAAAGTCCTGAAAACCGTTTTTGGAACGCGCAACAGCCGTGAGCTCAAGCGCATGGGCAAGGTGGTGCGCCAGGTCAATGCCCTGGCCGAGGAGATCGGCGCGCTGGACGACGCCGCCCTGGCAGCGAAAACCGCCGAGTTCCGGCAGCGCCTGGCGGACGGCGAGGCGCTGGACAAGATCCTGCCCGAGGCCTTCGCGGTGGTGCGCGAGGCCGGCGAGCGCACCCTGGGCCTGCGCCACTTCGACGTGCAGCTGATCGGCGGCATGGCGCTGCACGAGGGCAAGATCGCCGAGATGCGCACCGGTGAGGGCAAGACGCTGGTGGCGACGCTGCCCGCCTATCTCAATGCACTGACCGGCAACAGTGTGCACATCGTCACCGTCAACGACTACCTCGCCGCGCGCGACGCCGGCTGGATGAGCCCGTTGTACAGCTTCCTCGACCTGTCGGTCGGCGTGATCCGCTCCGGCCAGATGCCGCAGGACAAGCGCGCCGCCTACCAGTGCGACGTGGTCTACGGCACCAACAACGAGTTCGGCTTCGACTACCTGCGCGACAACATGGCGTTCAGCCTGGACGATCGCATGCAGCGCGACATGGCCTTCGCCATCGTCGACGAGGTGGACTCCATCCTCATCGACGAGGCGCGCACCCCGCTGATCATCTCCGGCGCCTCCGAGGACAGTTCCGAACTGTACCGGCGCATCAACCGCATCATCCCGTCGCTGCGCCTGGACAGCGACGAGGAGCCGGGCCATTTCACCATCGACGAGAAACAGCGCCAGGTGGAGCTGACCGAGACGGGCCACGAGTTCATCGAGGAGACGATGATTCGCGAGGGCCTGCTGGAAGAGGGCGACAGCCTGTACGGCGCGACCAACCTCAACCTGCTGCACCACGTGTATTCCGGCCTGCGCGCCCACGCCCTGTACCACCGCGATGTCGAGTACATCGTGCAGGAGGGCCAGGTGGTGCTGATCGACGAGCACACCGGCCGCACCATGCCCGGCCGCCGTCTCTCCGAGGGCCTGCACCAGGCGATCGAGGCGAAGGAGGGCGTGTCGATCCAGAGCGAGAGCCAGACCCTGGCCTCGACTACCTTCCAGAACTACTTCCGCCTCTACGACAAGCTCGCCGGCATGACCGGCACCGCCGATACCGAGGCCTTCGAGTTCCGCCAGATCTACGGCCTGGAAGTGCTGGTGATCCCGACCAACGTGCCGGCGCAGCGCAACGACCTCAACGACGTGGTCTACCTCACCGCCGAGGAGAAGTTCGACGCCATCGTCAACGACGTGCGCGAGTGCATGGACAACGGCGCGCCGGTGCTGGTGGGCACCGCGTCGGTGGAAACCTCCGAGGTGCTGTCGGCGCGCTTCCGCAAGGCGAACATCGAGCACAAGGTGCTCAACGCCAAGTACCACGAGCAGGAGGCGGAAATCATCGCCCAGGCGGGCCGTCCCGGCGTGGTCACCATCGCCACCAACATGGCCGGCCGCGGCACCGACATCGTGCTCGGCGGCAACCTCGAGGCGGAACTCAAGGCGCTGGGCGAGAACCTGGACGAGGCGAAAAAGGCCGAGGTGCAGCGCGCCTGGCAGCAGCGGCACGACAAGGTGATCGAGGCCGGCGGCCTGCATATCCTCGGCACCGAGCGCCACGAGTCGCGGCGCATCGACAACCAGCTGCGCGGCCGCGCCGGGCGCCAGGGCGACCCCGGCGTATCGCGCTTCTACCTGTCGATGGAAGACAGCCTGATGCGTATCTTCGCCTCGGACCGCATCAAGGGCTTCATGCAGGCCCTGGGCATGGAGAAGGGCGAGGCCATCGAGCACAAGATGGTGACCAACGCCATCGAGAAGGCCCAGCGCAAGGTCGAGGGGCGCAACTTCGACATCCGCAAGCAGTTGCTCGAGTACGACGACGTCGCCAACGACCAGCGCCAGATCATCTACCAGCAGCGCAACGACCTGCTCGGCGAGGCGGACATCTCCGAGACCGTGACGGCGATCCGCCGCGACGTGGTGTCCGAGGCCATCGACGGCTTCATTCCGCCCATGAGCGTCGAGGAGCAGTGGGACGTGCCCGGGCTGGAAAAACAGCTCGAGGCGGAGTTCGCCATCAGCCTGCCGCTGACCCGCTGGCTGGAGGAGGACGACCAGCTGCACGAGGAGGCCCTGCGCGAGAAGATCCTCGAGGCCGTCCAGGCCGCCTACGACGAGAAGGGCGCGGTGGTCGGCCCGGACATGCGCAAGATCGAGAAGCAGATCATGCTGCAGGTGCTGGACACCCTGTGGAAGGACCACCTGGCCACCATGGATCACCTGCGCCAGGGCATCCACCTGCGCGCCTACGCGCAGAAGAACCCGAAACAGGAATACAAACGCGAGTCCTTCGAGCTGTTCCAGCAACTGCTGACCAACCTCAAGTACGAGGTGGTCAAGTTCCTCAGCCACGTGCAGATCCAGCGCCAGGACGAGGCGGAGGAAATCGAGCGGCAGCGCCGCGAGGCCGCCGAGCGCGAGCGCATGGCGTACCAGCACGCCGAGGCCAGCGCGCTGGCCGAGGAGACTGGCAGGCCGCTGCCCGAGGGCCAGGCGCCGGAGTCGATGGAGACGCCGCGCACCTTCACCCGCGAGCAGCCGAAGGTGGGTCGCAACGAGCCCTGCCCCTGCGGTTCGGGCAAGAAGTACAAGCAGTGTTGCGGCAAGCTCTGATGGACCGGTGAGCGGCCCGGGCATGGCGTCGAGGCTTCACTCTCCGCCGCCAGCGGCGGCCCCGGCGGGCGGGTTCGTCTGGCCCCGGGCCCGCCGGGGGAGTTGGTCTGGCCCCGGGGCCGCTTCACTGGCCCGCCGGGGGAGTTGGTCTGGCCCTGGGTCCGCTTCCCTGGCCTGCCGGGGGAGTTGGTCTGGCCCCGGGTCCGCTTGTCTGGCCCGCCGGGGGAGTTGGTCTGGACCCGGGCCCACTTCACTGGCCCGCCGGGGAAACCCCTCCGCGGCTCGGACTGCCAAGATACTCACCCCGGAGGGGTTTTTCCCCGCCGGTCCTCGCAACACCGTTCCATGAATCAGGGAGGCACCGTCATTCCCGCGCAAGCGGGAATCCAGCACACCGTCATTCCCGCGCAAGCGGGAATCCAGCACGCCGTCATTCCCGCGAACGCGGGAATCCAGTAGAAAAAAAGCGAGAACCACCTGTGGCGACCGGCCCCGACACCTTACCCGAACTGCACCCCGTCCCGGGCATCCGCCTGGGCACCGTCAGCGCCGGCATCAAGACCGCCGGCCGCCGCGACCTCGTCCTCGTCGAGGCCGCCCCGGGCACGCGCTGCGCCGCGGTGTTCACGCGCAACGCCTTCTGCGCCGCCCCGGTCACCGTGGCGCGCGAACACCTCGCGGCCTGCGCCGGCCAGCCGCGCTACCTGCTGGTCAACACCGGCAACGCCAACGCCGGTACCGGCCAGGCCGGCATCGATGACGCCCGCACCTGCGCGCGGGCCGTGGCGCAACAGGCCGCTGTCGAGGCCGCCGCCGTGCTGCCCTTCTCCACCGGGGTGATCGGCGAGCCGCTGCCGGTGCAACCCATTGTCGACGCGCTTCCCGCCGCGTACGACGCGTTGCGCGAAGACGGCTGGGCCGCCGCCGCCGCGGGCATCATGACCACCGATACGCGGCCCAAGGGCAGCAGCGTGCGCTTCGAGTGCGCGGGCCGGCACTACACCGTGACCGGGATCGCCAAGGGCGCCGGCATGATCCGCCCGAACATGGCCACCATGCTCGCCTACCTCGCCACGGACGCGGCGGTGCACGCGGACGTCCTGCAGGCCATGCTGCGCCGCGCGGTCGAGCTGTCCTTCAATCGCATCACCGTCGACGGCGACACCTCCACCAACGACGCCTGCGTGCTGCTGGCCACCGGCGCCGCCGGCAACGCGGAACTGGCGCGGCAGGAGGGCGCGCTGTACGCCGCCCTGTCCGAGGCGCTGCTGGCGGTGTGCGTGGACCTCGCCACCGGCCTGGTGCGCGACGGCGAGGGCGCGAGCAAGTTCGTCACCGTACAGGTCAACGGCGGCGCCAGCGAGCAGGAGTGCCTGGACGTGGCCTTCACCATCGCCCACTCGCCGCTGGTGAAAACCGCGCTGTTCGCCTCCGACCCGAACTGGGGGCGCGTGCTCGCCGCTATCGGTCGCGCCGGTATCGACGACCTCGACGTCGCGCGCGTGGCGCTGTTCCTCAACGAGGTGCTGATCGCCGAGGGCGGCTGCCGCGCGGCCTCCTACAGCGAGGAACAGGGCGTGGCGGCGATGGCGCCCGAGGATATCGTGCTGCGCGTGGAGCTGGGGCGCGGCGACGCCGCGGCGACCGTGTGGACCTCGGACTTTTCCTACGACTACGTGAAAATCAACGCCGAGTACCGGACCTGAATGGGCGCTGTGCATGTCGCGGTCGGTGTCATTGTCGATGCGCAGCGCCGCATCCTGCTCAGCCGCCGCGCCGCCGACGCGCACCAGGGCGGATTGTGGGAGTTTCCCGGCGGCAAGGTGGAGGATGGCGAGGCGCTGGGCGACGCCCTGGCGCGCGAACTGCGCGAGGAACTGGATATCGTACCGGTGCGCACCAGCCCGCTAATCCAGGTACGCCATGACTACGGTGATAAACGGGTGTTGCTCGACGTGCACGTGGTGTGGGATTTTCGCGGCGACGCCCGCGGCGTGGAGGGCCAGCCACTGGCCTGGGTCCCAGTCGCTGAACTCGACAGCTACGACTTCCCCGCCGCGAACCTGCCGATCGTCACCGCCGTGCGCGACCTGTGGTAGCGCGCCGGCGAGGGCCCGGCGCCGGGGCCTAACGCGATCGCGCCAGCTCCGCGCGCTGCAGGAATTCCTTGTGCAGTTCGTCCGCGCGCTGGTGCAGTTCCTCGAGCGTGCCGCTGTTGTCGACGACGATGTCCGCCAGGGCGAGTTTTTCCTCGCGCGGCATCTGCGCGGCGATGATACGCCGCACCTGCGCCTCGTCGTTGGCGTCGCGCGCCATGGTGCGCGCCACCTGTACCTCCACCGGCACGTCGACCAGCACCAGGCAGTCCGCCAGTTCCTTCTGCGCGGTCTCCAGCAGCAGCGGCGAGCTGAGCACCGTGTACTCGCTGTCGGCGGCGCCGAGCTGGTCGACAATCTCCTGGCCGATCAGCGGGTGGGTCAGCTGTTCCAGCCACTGCCGCTGTTGTGGGTTGGCGAACACCTGCGCGCGCAGCGCGGCGCGGTCCAGGCTGCCGTCGGCGAGCAGGATGTCGCGGCCGAAGTGCGCGGCGATGGCGTCCAGCGCGGGGCGGCCGGGCTGCACCACCACGCGCGCGGCCAGGTCCGCGTCCACCACGACGATGCCGTGCTGTTCCAGGCGTGCGGTAAGCGCCGACTTGCCGCTGCCGATCCCGCCGGTGACGCCGACTACCAGGCCCATGTCATGCATGCCCCTGTCATTGCATCCAGATGTCCAGCGCGGGCACGGCGCGCAGCAGCGGCTCCGCCCAGAGGAAGGTGATCCAGCCGGCGGCGGCCAGGTAGGGACCGAAGGGCATGGGCACCTCGCGCCCGCGGCGCTGCAGCAACATCAGCGCGATGCCGCAGACCGCGCCCACCAGCGAGGACATGAGTACGATCATGTGCAGCGACTGCCAGCCCATCCAGGCGCCCAGGGCCGCGAGCAGCTTGAAGTCGCCGTAGCCCATGCCCTCCTTGCCGGTGACCAGGCGGAACAGCCAGTAGATGCTCCACAGGATGAGGTAGCCGGCCATCGCCCCGATAACCGCGTCGGCCAGCCCGGTGTAGGTGCCGCCGAGGTTGAACAGCAGCCCCAGCCACAGCAGCGGCAGGGTGAGGTTGTCCGGCAGCAACTGGTGGTCCACGTCGATCATGGTCAGGGCGACCAGTGTCCAGGTGAACAGCATCGCGCCCAGCAGCGCCGGCGAGGGCGGGAAATGCCAGAACAGCGCCAGGGTGAGCAGGCCGGTGACCAGTTCGACCAGCGGGTAGCGCGGGGAGATCGGCGCGGCGCAGTTGGCGCACTTGCCGCCCAGCAGCAGGTAGCTGAGCACCGGGATGTTCTGCCACGGGCGGATCGCGGCCTGGCAGTGCGGGCAGTGTGAATTCGGCGTGGCCAGGTTCAGCGGCGCGTCCTGTTTCTCGCGCTCCACTTCCAGCAGTTCGCAGCACTCCGCGCGCCAGCGGCTCTCCATCATCAGCGGCAGGCGGTAGATAACCACGTTGAGGAAGCTGCCCACGCACAGGCCCACCAGCAGCAGGCACAGGGGCAGCAGCCAGCCCAGTTGGTCGAAGGCTTCAAGCATGGCGCAGGGCGCCGCTCGCGGGGATTGCCGCCGCCGGACGCGCTGCGCTCAGATGACCGACCCCAGCATGAAGATCGGCAGGTACATCGCGATCATGAGGCCCCCCACCAGTATGCCCAGCACCGACATGATCAGCGGTTCCAGCAGTGAGCTGAGGCTGTCCACCGCGTTGTCCACGGCTTCCTCGTAGTGCGTGGCGACCTTGTCGAGCATCTCGTCCAGGGCGCCGGACTCCTCGCCAATGGAGACCATCTGCAGTAGCATGTGCGGGAACAGCCCGGTGGATTTCACCGCGTTGTAGAGGCTGGAACCGCCGGTCACGTCGTCGCGGATACGGCGGATGCCCTTGGCGTAGACCGAGTTGCCGGCGGCGCCGGCGGTGGAGTTGAGTGCGTCGACCAGCGGTACGCCCGCCGCGAAGGTGGTGGACAGCGTGCGCGAGAAGCGCGCCACCACCGCGTCGTGCACGATGCCGCCGACGATGGGCGCCTTCAGCGCCATGCGGTCCAGCCACTCGGAGAAGCCCACCGAACGCAGTTTCAGTTCGCGGATGGTGAAAAACAGCGCCACCATGCCGGCCAGCGCGATAAACCACCACTCCTGGGTGAACTCCGAGATGTTCATGACGAACTGGGTGAAGGCCGGCAGCTCGGAGCCGAAGCTCTGAAAGGTCTTGGCGAACACCGGCACCACCTTGATCAGCAGGATGGCCGTCACCACGATGGCCACGCAGATCACCGCGGTGGGGTAGGTCATGGCCTTCTTGATTTTCGCTTTCAGCGCCTCGGTCTTCTCCTTGTAGGTGGCGACGCGGTCGAGCATCACCTCCAGCGTACCGGAGTCCTCACCGGAACCGATCAGGCTGCAGTACAGGTCGTCGAAGTGGCGCGGGTGCTTGGCCAGTGACACCGCCAGGCCCGTGCCCGAGGCCACGTCGCTGCGCAGGCTGCTGACCAGTTCGCGCATGCGCGGTTTTTCCAGGCCGTCCTCGACGATCTCGAAACTCTGCACCAGCGGCACGCCGGCCTTGAGCATGGTGGCGAGCTGGCGCGTAAACACGGCGATGTCCGCCGGCTTGATGGGTTTGCCCTGGCCGCCGAACAGCGGCTTGGCCTTTTTCTTCACCGACTTCGGCTTGATGCCCTGTTGCCGTAGCTGCGCCTTGGCCATGGCCTGGCTGACGGCACTGATCTCGCCCTTGCTCGGCCGCCCGGTCTTGTCGGTGCCGCTCCACTGGAAAGTGTCGTTTCTGACTGCGCTGGTTGCCATGTTGCCTCGCCCCGTTGTGTCTGCGTGCCCAGCTTTCTGCTGTGGCTGTCGTTATAGCGTCCGATGTGGCGTCCTGCTTTACCGCGTCCTGCCGGTTGGCCTATCGCCCTGCAGTGTCCTGCCCCGCCCGTTTTAGTCGACGGTGATGCGGTTTGCCTCCTCCAGGCTGATCAGCCCCTGGGCCACCTTGCGCAGCGCCCCCGTGCGCAGGTCGCGGAAGCCTTCCGCGTTGGCCTGTTCCTGGATTTCCAGCGAATTGCCTTCCTCCATGATGATCCTGGCGATGGACGGTGTAATGCGCACCACCTCGTAGATGCCCACGCGCCCGCGGTAGCCGGCGTTGCACTGCTCGCAGCCCACCGCCTTGAGAATTTCCGCGCCGTCCAGCATGTCCTCGGTAAAACCCTCCTGCAGCAGGGTTTCGTGGGGAATATCGTCCGCCGGCACCGCGCAGTGCGAGCACAGGCGGCGCGCCAGGCGCTGGGCGATGATCAGGTCCACCGAGGAGGCCACGTTGAAGGCCGGCACGCCCATATTGAGCAGGCGCGTGAGTGTCTCGGCGGCGCTGTTGGTGTGCAGGGTGGACAGCACCAGGTGACCGGTCTGCGCCGCCTTGATGGCGATCTCGGCGGTCTCCAGGTCGCGGATCTCACCGACCATGATGATGTCCGGGTCCTGGCGCAGGAAGGAGCGCAGCGCCTCGGCGAAGTTCAGCCCCACCTTGGGGTTGACGTGTACCTGGTTGACCCCCTCGAGGTTGATTTCCACCGGGTCCTCCGCGGTGGAGATATTGCGCTCGGGGGTGTTGAGGATATTCAGCCCGGTGTACAGCGACACCGTCTTGCCCGAACCCGTGGGCCCGGTGACCAGGATCATGCCCTGCGGCTGGTGCAGGGTCTTCAGGTACATCTCTTTCTGGTCTTCCTCGTAGCCCAGCGCGTCGATGCCCATCTGCGCGCTGCTGGGGTCGAGGATACGCAGCACGATCTTCTCGCCGAACAGGGTGGGCAGGGTGTTGACGCGGAAGTCGATGGCGCGGTTGCGCGACAGCTTCATCTGGATGCGGCCGTCCTGCGGGACGCGCCGCTCGGAGATGTCCATCTGCGACATGACCTTGAGGCGCGCCGCCAGCCGCGGCGCCAGGTTGCGCGGCGGCTTGACCACCTCCTGCAGCACGCCGTCGGTGCGGAAGCGCACGCGGTAGTTGCGCTCGTAGGGCTCGAAGTGGATGTCCGAGGCGCCCTGCTTGATGGCGTCGATCAGCACCTTGTTGATAAACCGCACGATGGGCGTCTCGTCCACCGACTCGGTGCCGTCGTCGGCGTCGCCGGAATCCTCGCCGCCGGACAGCTCCACGTCGTCGAGGTCGGAGGCGTCCAGGTCGTCGAGGCCGTCCGAGAGCGAATCCTGCGAATCGATCCAGCTGGCCAGGGCCTTGCTCAGGGCGCTCTCTTCCACCAGCACCGCGTCGGTGTTGATGCCGGTGTGGAACTTGATCTCGTCCAGGGCGGCGAGGTTGGTGGGGTCGGAGACGGCGATGAACAGGCGGTTGCCGCGGCGGAACAGCGGCATGGCGTGGTGTTTGGTGAGCAGCTCGGTTTCCACCAGCCCCACCGGGATGGCCTCGTTGTTCAGCGCGCTGATATCGAACAGGGGCACGCCGAACTCGTGCGAGGCCACCTCTGCCAGGCGCTTGCCGTCGACGTTTTTCTTCTCCACCAGGAACTGCACGAAATGCATGCGCTCCAGGCTCGCATCCTTCTGCGCCTGTACCGCCGCCTGTGCGCTGATCAGCTCCTCGGCCACCAGCCTGCCGGCCAGGCCGCTGAGCTGCCCTATCGCCTTATCGTTCATTCACTCCTGGCCCCAGACGAAGACGTGAGCCTCCCCGCCATTCGAGTCGTTGCTAGCGTGTAAATTATAACCACCAATGTCCCGCGCAATACCAGCATAATCAAGACAAATATTACATCTTTGGCGGGATTTCCGCCGCCCTGGCGGGCCGCGGTCGGGCTCAGTTGCCGCGGCGGGTGGTGAATCCGTCGAGCGCGGTGCGCAGTTGTCCCAGCGGCACCTCGATGTCGCCCCCGGCGGCCTGGGCCGCCTGCAGTTCCGCGGCCAGCGCCTGCACCAGGGCGACGCGGTCGCGCAGCGCCTCGAAGCTGCGGTTCATCTCGTCCGCCTCGATGCGGAACATGTCCGTGTCGCGCAGCTTGATGCGCGCGGTCAGGTCGCCGCCGCCCAGGCGCTGCACCTCGCGGTTGATCACGAACAGCGGCCCGGCGATGCGGTGGGTGGCGCGCAGGCAGCCGTACCAGATGGCGCCGATCAGCAGCACCTCGCCCACGCCGATGGCGATGCCACTGGCGGCGGAGAGCAGCAGCGGGTCGTCGCCGGGCAACAGCATGCGCACCAGCAGGAAGGCGTTCACCAGCATCACCGCGACGGCGACCACCAGCAGCGAGTACTGGTACTGGAACTTCTCGTTGATGACGATGGTCTTGCGGCGGTTGTCCATGTCCCTGGCCGTTCACGCGGTTGTGTGATTAGCGACCGAGACTAAACCAAGCCCGGTGCGCGGACAAGCGGCGCCGCGCCGCGGCGGCGTAAATGTGTATTCCTTTACTGTATCGGCGCTGGCCGCGGTGCCCGGCGGCGCGTCATTGTCTGACAATTTGCGTCACAAAGTGACGGCGAACTCCCGCGCAGGCTGCCGGCGGGGCGCGCGGGATTCCAGTTATTCGAAAAGGCTATATCTTTTAACCTACTGAAATAAAACGAATAAAATGAAAATCTGTAGTATTTCCGGCGGAGTTGGCACGCTCGCTGCATCGCCTGTTGCGGTCGCACAGTTCGCCCGGGGGGTTCCGGGGGCGGGTGCACTAACAAGACTTACAACGGAGATAGTAACCATGAACATGCAGAAAACAGCCCAAAAGGGTTTCACCCTGATCGAACTGATGATCGTCATCGCGATCGTCGGCATCCTGGCCGCCATCGCGCTGCCGGCCTACCAGGACTACATCGTGCGCTCGAAGATGTCCGAGCCGCTGGCGTCCCTGGCCGAGGCCAAGACCACCATCGCCGAGTACGTGGCCGCGAATGGCCAGTGGCCGAGCGATGCCGACCGTTTCGGTATCGACACGTCCATTCGTACGCGCAGCCTGATCATCGAAAACCTCGATGTCACGCCCAACCCGCCGGTAGACGGTCAGTCCATCTATGTGGTGGCCTACGTGGATTCCTGCACCTGGGACGGCAGCACCTGTGATCCGGCGACTGCTGCACGCACCCACGCGTTCAGCCTGTCCGGCTCCACCAACTCGGACGGCACCATGAACTGGGACTGCATCCCGGGCGACGGTTCCGGCAGCAACGAGGTAGAGACCAAGTACCTGCCGGCCAACTGCCGCGGATAATAATATCGCGCCACAACAGTGGTACCATCATGGGCCCGGTGATTTTCACCGGGCTTTTTTCGTTCTGGGACAATAACAAGGGACAGGCACAGCTTGCCGGCACACCGTGACTGAGGGGCGCAGCGACAGCGGGGACCGCGCGGGGCACCGCCGCGGTATCGTGTTCGCGCTGCTGTTGCTGGCCTGCGCGCTGGCCTACGTTCCCGGCCTGGGCGGGCCGCTGTTCTTCGACGACATCCCCAACCTCGGCGACAACACGCTGCTGGTCTTCGACGGCCGGCGCTTCGACGACTGGCGCGCCGCCGTGCTCAGTAACGATTCCGGCGTGCTGCACCGCCCCGTGGCCATGCTCAGTTTCGCCGCCAACCGCGTCGCCGCCGGCGAGCTGTCGCCCCTCGCGCTGAAGGGCACCAATCTCGCCATTCACCTGGCCATCGGCGCGCTTCTCTATTCCCTGTTCCTGGCCTTACTCGCCGCACCGGCGCTGGCCGCCCGCCTGCCCGAACGCGAGCGCCCGCTGCTGGCGCTGCTCGGCGCCGCCCTCTGGCTGCTGCACCCGCTGCACGTGTCCACGGTGCTCTACGCGGTGCAGCGCATGACCCAGCTCTCGGCCCTGTTCACCGTCGCCGGCCTGCTGCTGTTCACCCGCTACCGCCTGCGCTGGGCGGCGCGCGGCGCCGGCGCCGGCGAACTGCTCGCCGCGGCCCTGTGGCTGCTGCTGCTCGGCGCCGCGGCCGTGCTGTCCAAGGAGAACGGCGCGCTGCTGCCCTGGCTGCTGGTGGTGGTCGAGGTGTGCCTGTTCCGCGGCCTGTGGGCCGGCGCCGCGCGGCCCTGGCTGCGCCGCGGCGGCTGGCTGCTGCTGGCGCTGCCGCTGCTGCTGGTGGCGCTGCTGTTCACGCTCGACCCGGGCCTGCTCGATGTGCGCTATGCGCGGCGCGAGTTCAGCCTGGAGGAGCGGCTGCTGACCCAGGCGCGCCTGCTCTGGCACTACCTGGGCTGGCTGGCCCTGCCGGACATCCGCGCCATGGGCTTCTTTCACGACGATATCGCCGTGTCCCGCGGCCTGTGGTCGCCGCCGACCACGGCGCTGGCCCTGGCCGCCTGGGCCGGCGCGCTGCTCGCCGCCCTGGCGCTGCGGCGGCGCCTGCCCCTGCTGCTGTTCGCGCTGCTGTTCTTCCTCGTCGGTCACAGCCTGGAATCCTCCGTGTGGCCGCTGGAGCTGGTCTTCGAGCACCGCAACTACCTGCCGGCCATGGGGCCGGCGCTGCTGCTGGCGGCGGCGCTGGTGGGCCTGAGCCAGCGCCTGGTCTGGTGGCGGCCGCCGCTGGCCGGCGCCGTGCTGTGCCTGCTGCTGGCGCTACTGCTGGGCCTGCGCGCCTGGGCCTGGTCGGACGACGTCACCCTGGCGCGGCAGAACGTGGTCAACCACCCGGATTCGCCGCGCGCCAATTTTTTCTACGGCCAGGTGCTGTTCGACGCGCTCGAGCGCGGCTGGGACGGCGGCTTCGACGAGACGCAGCGGCGCGCCTACGCGGTGGCGGCGCGCCGGCACTTCCTGCGCATGCACGAACTGGACCCGCGCGACATGGCGGCGCCGGTGATGCTCTACCAGATGGACCGCCACTTCTTTCCCGGCCTGCCCGACGCGCCGGACTGGCTGGCGCTGCTGCAGCGACAGGCGCGGGAGCGCCCGCTGCAGCCCTCGGACCGCACCGCCTTGCGCGCGCTGGTCAGGTCCGCGGCGTCGGCGGAGGGCGCCGACTTCAGGCCGCGGGTCATGGAGCTGTTGCTGTTGCTGCACGCGCGCTACCCGGGCCGCGCCTGGCTGTACGAGCTGCGCTATCAACTGCTCGCCGCCGGGGGCGCGCCGCTGCGCCGCGACCTCGCGCTCGAGCTGCTGCTGGAGGGCATCGCGGCGCGGCCCACCCAGCCCCTGTTGTACCCCTACCTGGTGCAACACCACGGCACCGCCGAGCTGGGCGCCAGCTACGAGGCCATCGGCCACTGGCTGCGCCACGATACGCTGCAGCGCCAGATGCCGCAGATCCTGGAGCTGTTCCGCCGATGAGCGCGCGCGGACTTGGCAGCGGCGCCGGCCGCCTGGCCGCGCCCGCGGCGTGGCTGGGCGCGGCCCTGCTGTTGCTGCTGGCGGCCTGGGTCTACTGGCCCGGCGCCGATGGCCCGGAGATGCTCGACGACCGCTCCTCGCTGCTGGTTATCGACGACCTGCGCGCGCAGCCGGAGCTGGCCTGGGACTACGTGTTCGGCGACCGCTCCGGCGCGCTGGGCCGCAGCGTGTCCATGGCCACCTTTGTCGCCGAGAAGCGCTTCCTCGGCCACGGCATCACCGGGCACAAGCGCGTCAATATCCTGCTGCACTGCGTCAACGGCGCCCTGGTGATGTGGCTGCTGGCGCTGCTGCTGCGCGGCACCGGCGCCGCCCGCTACCGCGGCATCGCGGTCCTGCTCGGCGCGGCCTGGCTGCTGCACCCGCTGCTGGTGAGCACGGTGCTGTACACGGTGCAGCGCATGGCCATGCTCTCGGCGACCTTCATGTTACTGACGGCGATCAGCTACCTGTACTGGCGCCGCGGCCTGCGCGCCGGCCCGCCGCGGCCCCTGCTGTTCCTCCCCGTGCTGCTGTTTTTCGCCCTGGGCCTGCTGTCGAAAGAGAACACGGTGGTCATCCTGCCCATCCTGCTCTTGCTGGAGGTGTTGTGGCTGCAGTGCCGGGACGCCGCCGGGCAGGTGATCGGCTGGCTGCGCAAAAGCAGCCTGGCGCTGATCGCCGGCGGCGGCGCCGCGGCGCTGGCGCTGCTGCTGTTCAGCCTCGACTACCTGCAGTGGCGGCACCGCAAGCGCCCCTTCGATCTCGACGAGCGCGTGCTGACCCAGGCGCGCCTGCTGTGGGACTACCTCGGCCAGTGGTTCGCGCCGCAGATCTCGCGCATGGGGATCTACCACGACGACGTCATCTGGTCGCGCTCGCTGACGCAGCCGCTGAGCACCGCCGTCGCGGTATTCGCCTGGCTGTCGCTGGCGCTGCTGTGCGTGTGGGCGCTGCGCTACCGCTTCGGGCGCTACGCGGTGTTCTGCGTGTGCCTGTTCACCGTGGGCCACGCGGTGGAGTCGACGGTGTGGCCGCTGGAACTGTATTTCGAGCACCGCAATTATTTTCCCGCGCTCGGCCTGGTGCTGCTGGTCGGGGTGGCCTGCGCGTGGCTGACCTCGCGCTGGCGCGAGACCGCGGCCCCGCTGCAGGTGTGCCTGGGCGCCTGGGTGCTGGTGCTGGCCGTGCTCACCAGCCCCCTGGTGCAGGTCTGGTCCAGCCGGCCGCTGCTCATCCTGCACCACCTCAACGGCCATCCCGACTCCTCGCGCGCCAACCTGGACATGGCGTCACAGATGGCGACCCTGGGTTCGCACGCGGCGGCGCTGCGCTACTCGCGGCGCGCCCACGAGGTGAGCTTCGTCGAGCGCGAGGGCGACTGGGCGGTGCGCGACCTGGCGCTGGGCTGTATCGCCGGGGCCCCGGTGGGCCGCGAGGATATCGACCGTATCGGCCAGGTCGACGCGCAGCGCCCGCTGGGCTCGGTCACCACCCTGCTGACCCTGGTGCGCATGGTGCAGGACGACCAGTGCCCGGGCCTGGAGCGCGCGTACTTCGCCGATCACCTGGCGCGCATCTACCTGTACCAGGACGCGCCGGCCAGCGCTTCCACCAACATGTACTCCAACCTGGCGGTGCTGGAAAACGCCCTGGGCCGTTACGAGATCGCCTACGCCTACACGGAGAAACTGTTGCAGAAGTCGCCGCGGCACCGCCGCGGCCTGCTCATGCACCTGCATTTCGCCACCGCGCTGCAGCGGCGCGACGAGGCGCGCGCGGTCATCGAGACTTTGCAAGCACTGGACCAACAGGGTAAGTTGACCGTTGCGCAACAGCAGACCCTCGCACTCTACCTGGACCCGTAACCGGAGGCGCCGCGCTTGAAACTGTCCATCATCATACCTGCCAAGAACGAAGAGCAGGGCCTGGCGCTGGTGCTGCCGGAACTGACGCGCCTGTACCCGGACGCGGAGGTCATCGTGGTCGACGACGGCTCCACCGACGGCACCGCGCGGGTCTGCGCCGAGGCGGGCGTGGCGGTGGTGACGCACCCCTATTCCAAGGGCAACGGCGCCGCGGTGAAGTCCGGCGCGCGCGCCGCCAGCGGCGACTACCTGGTGTTCATGGACGGCGACGGCCAGCACAGCCCGGCCGATATCGAGAAACTGCTGGCGCGCGTGCGCGAGGGCTACGAACTGGTGGTGGGTGCGCGGCGCGGCGTCGCCGCCCAGGCCAGCGTGGCGCGCTGGAGCGCCAACGCGTTCTACAACGCCTTCGCCAGCTGGATGGTGGACCATCGCATCGACGATCTCACCTCGGGCTTCCGCTGCGTGGAGCGGCGCAAGTTCCTCAGCTTCCTGTACCTGCTGCCCAACGGTTTCAGCTACCCGACGACCTCGACCATGGCGTTCTTTCGCGCCGGTTACTCGGTGGGCTTCGTGCCCATCGAGGTGTCGAAGCGGCTCGGCAAGAGCCACATCAGCCTGCTGCGCGACGGCATCCGCTTCTTTCTCATCATCTTCAAGATCGGCACGCTGTACTCGCCGCTGAAGGTGTACTTCCCGGCGTCGCTGCTGGTGGCGGGGCTGGGCCTGCTGAACTACGCGCTGACCGTGGCCAACTCGGGCTGGCGTTTCACCAACATGAGCACGCTGCTGATTCTCGCCGGCATGGTCATGTTCCTCATCGGCCTGCTGTCCGAGCAGCTCACCAACCTGCAGTTCAAGGACACCGCGGACGAGCGCCGCCGCGCCGGCGACGTGGCGCCGCGCGAGCGCACGCCGCCGCAGTAGGGGCGGCGCGGCCGCATTGCACCCGCCGCGCGTGCGCGCCGGCAGTTACCGCGCGCCGGCGCGCCGCTTCGCCTCGCGCCGCCGCGCGTGCAGGATGGGCTCGGTGTAGCCGCTGGGTTGCTCGTGGCCGAGGAACACCAGGTCGCAGGCGGCCTGGAAGGCCACGCTCTCGGCGAAGTCCGGCGCCATGGGGTGGTAGGCGGGGTCGGCGGCGTTCTGCGCGTCCACCACCGCGGCCATGCGCTGCAGGGTCTCGGTCACCTGTTCCTTCGTGCACACGCCGTGATGCAGCCAGTTGGCGATGTGCTGGCTGGAGATGCGCAGGGTGGCGCGGTCTTCCATCAGGCCGACATTGTTGATGTCCGGTACCTTGGAGCAACCCACGCCCTGGTCGATCCAGCGCACCACGTAGCCGAGGATACCCTGGGCGTTGTTGTCCAGCTCGCGCTGGATGTCCGCGGCGTCCAGGCCCGCGGCGCCCTTGAGCGGGATGCGCAGGATGTCGTCGACGCTGGCGCGGCGCTGTCCCAGCAGCGCTTGCTGGCGCTGCGCGACGTCGACCTGGTGGTAGTGGATGGCGTGCAGGGTCGCCGCGGTGGGCGAGGGGACCCAGGCGGTGCTGGCGCCGGCCTCGGGGTGGGCGACCTTGTTCTCCATCATGTCCGCCATCAGGTCCGGCATGGCCCACATGCCCTTGCCGATCTGCGCGCGGCCGCGCAGCCCGCAGCGCAGGCCCACGTCGACGTTCCAGTCCTCGTAGGCGTTGATCCAGGGCTCCTGCTTCATCGCCCCCTTGGGGGTCATCGCGCCGGCCTCCATGCTGGTGTGGATCTCGTCGCCGGTGCGGTCGAGGAAGCCGGTGTTGATGAACACCAGGCGCTCGCCGGCGGCGCGGATGCACTCCTTGAGGTTGATGGTGGTGCGCCGCTCCTCGTCCATGATGCCCATTTTCAGGGTGTTGCGCGCGACGCCGATGGCGTCCTCCACGCGCGCGAACAGCTCGCAGGCGAAGGCGACTTCCTCGGGCCCGTGCATCTTCGGCTTGACGATGTAGACGCTGCCGGCGCGCGAGTTGCGCGCCAGCGGGTCGGTCTTGTTCAGGTCGTGCAGGGCGATGAGGCCGGTGAACATGGCGTCCATGATGCCCTCGGGAATCTCCGCGCCGTCGGCGTCGAGGATGGCCGGGGTGGTCATCAGGTGGCCGACATTGCGCACGAACAGCAGGCTGCGCCCGGGCAGCACCAGCTCGCCGCCGTCCAGCGCCGTGTAGGCGCGGTTCGGGTTGAGCGTGCGCGTCATGCTGCGCCCGCCCTTGTTGAAGCTGTCCTGCAGGTCGCCGCGCATCAGGCCGAGCCAGTTGCGGTAGGCCACCGACTTGTCCTGCGCGTCCACCGCGGCGACGGAGTCCTCGCAGTCCTGGATGGTGGTCAGCGCCGCCTCCAGCAGCACGTCCTTGACCCCGGCGGCGTCGGTGGCGCCCACCGGGTGCGCGCGGTCCACCTGGATCTCGATGTGCAGGCCGTTGTGGCGCAGCAGGATGGCCGTGGGCGCCTCGGTTTCGCCGCGGAAGCCGCGCAGCAGACCCGGCTCCGCCAGCGCGGCCTGCGCGCCGTCGGCCAGTTCCACCGCCAGCGCGCCGTCGCGCACGCGGTAGGCGCGGGCGTCGGCGTGGCTGCCTGACGCCAGTGGGCAGTAGCGGTCGAGAAAGTCGCGCGCGTAGGCGATGACACGCGCGCCGCGCACGGGATTGTAGTCGCCGCCGCGTTCCGCGCCGTCGTCTTCGGGGATGACGTCGGTGCCGTAGAGCGCGTCGTACAGGCTGCCCCAGCGCGCGTTCGCGGCGTTCAGCGCGTAGCGCGCGTTCATCACCGGCACCACCAGTTGCGGGCCGGCCAGCGTCGCCACCTCCTCGTCGACATTTTGCGTGCTGATCTGGAAGTCCGCGCCCTCGGGCAACAGGTAGCCGATCTCCTCGAGGAAGGCGCGGTAGGCCGCGGCGTCGTAGTCGGGGCCGGGGTGGGCGCGGTGCCAGGCGTCGATCTGCGCCTGCATCTCGTCGCGCACGCGCAGCAGTTCGCGGTTGCGCGGGCCGAGTTCGCTGACGACGGCTGCCAGGGCCTGCCAGAACGCGGCGGGCTCCACGCCGGTGCCGGGGGCGATGTCCTGCTCGAGTAACTGGTGGAGTTCGGCGTCGACCTTCAGGCCGCCGACTTGGATGCGCTCGCTCATGGGGGCTTGTCCTGTATCAGATAAGGGGAATTCTAGAGTCCGCAGGGGGATTTAGCTAATTTATCGTTCCAATCGCGGTCATTTCGAGGCTGAATGTAATTTGCCGCCAGGGGCGCTCGCGTTATTGAATGGTGCTAGAGCAGCCGGTCCCGCGCCGCACAGGCCCCTTGCTTCGCGACCCGCGGCCCTCCGGGCTGCCCTCGGTCGGTCGCGAGCCCTGCGGTCTCGCTCCACTCCCTCGGCGCGGCCC
>MDSW01179460.1_pt1 | contig 47237 bp, 27 predicted proteins | sample 811171 | NCBI WGS metagenome assembly MDSW01 (sample SAMN05326641, study PRJNA326480) | marine metagenome | isolation source: seawater | place: Atlantic Ocean: North West | collected 2012
CAGAGCCACAATCTACCGTCCTAACCACTAGACCACCGCAGCCACGATGTAAATCGGCGACCTGCGCTCGGTATTTCAAGCAAGCGCCACCCTTTGTTAGCGATTATTCGCTCCGCACGCGCAAGCGAGGCATTGAAGGACGTACCCGTCAGCGCAAGTACATGGATAGGCGCAATCTTGCGGTTCTGCTCGTTTTTCTGCTGTGTGGTTCCTTGGTTCCTTATACGGCCTCTGCCGACACAGTGATCCGTTCTGAAACAGTTGACTTGCTCCCTGCCGGTTCATTTGATGATGCCTCCGAATGGACAGTTTGGAGTAACAAAGCGTACAGTGATGATATCGCCGAATATTCAACTTCAATGGTGGCTGATGGCCGATTGTCAATGACACATGAAAGGCCTGCAAATTACAACGAGATTACCTCATGGGCTACATATTCACCCACTGGCGACAATCTTTCCATCGGACAACCGGACTGTTTCAAACCAAATACAAACCCTGTCTGTGATAATGACTTAGATGGGGACTCTGATGGTGGTTATTCTTGGACCAAAGGGCCAGTAATTGAGCTATCTGGGTTTGATTTTAGTGCTGGAAGTGGATTAGACATTGTGAATGTTTCAATGGCCGTGGCTTTCAGAGTACCTGATTCTTTGCAGCAAGACAGCATCCAATTCATCGTCGAATACAATGGAACCCAAAGTCTTGTCAAAACGTATGCTCATACCATGGGTGAACTCAATCACATGAACTACAATACTCGCATATTTTCTTTAGATTCAATCAATCCATGGACATGGGATGAATTATCCAATCTGAAAATAATCTTGGATTATGTATCGGTCGGAGAATTTGATGATAGTGAATTGCAGATTGACGCTGCAGGATTAATCGTAAAGCACCTACAACCCTGGGGGACATTTGAACTCGCCAAAGCATCTCATGCAGCGACATTAGAGGAATTCCCCATCATGCAATTCGATTTGCAAAATGGCTCAAAGTCAGGCCTCACAATGGCCCCTTGTGGTCTACAAAACAGTGGCTCAAGTTACGGCAATTGGATCACGGAATCACTGCAGAGGCCTCATGGTCAAACTTGGGGTCGTTTTCATCCTGATGTAGATGGCAATGCCAGTTGGGAAGTATCGACCTCTGATGATGCAATCACTTGGTCCAACTCAAATCTCATCGAAGATGGGGACTTAATCGGTGCTTCTGGAGAGTATGTTCGCTTCCATGCCACACTGTTAGATGGTTGTATCAACGGTGCTACATTGGACATCAATGATCCAACGCTAACCATTCAGGGCCAGATCATGGGTGAAATTCACTCCATGGTTGACGCATTTTCCAAGTTGCGGATTGCCATGAATGGGGAGGAAATCGCTGCGATTAACATCACAAATGGTGCTTTTAATCACAGCATTCCTGTTGGACATCTTCTTTCACCAGTAAGTGATCAAATTGAGCTTGGTCTTTCGACGAGATTCCATTGGTCGAGTAATGGTGAATCTGAAAGTATCGTAGTCCAGGTGGATGATATTGACATTGTCGGCGGATTCCTTATTGAATGGGACCGAGATCCTATTTGTGAAGCACTATCAGACCAATATTTCGATGAAGACGGGGGTGGTCGACTACTCGAATTCCTCTATACCTGTGAGGATGATTTGACGAGCAACAGCGACCTGGTCGTGACCGCAAATAGTGCAGATTCTTCAGTTTTAGCTGCAAATTTTGTTGATGGGCAGATACGATTGCAACCTATTTCGGATGCATCGGGGCAAACGACCGTTGACATTTCCGTTCTTGATGAGCGACAGAATGAATGGACAGATTCGTTTGTGGTTTTAATTACTGAAATTGATGATCCTCCTGAGATGGACACGCTTCCTGTCGAGATTACAATGGAGTTGAATCAACCCATGTCAATCGCGTTTTCCTACTGGGATCGTGACACACCTTCTTCACAACTAGACATTGAAATCACACCCGATTGGGCAACATTTTCAGGTGGAGAGATTATTTTCGACCCGATACAATATGGCCGTCAAACTGTGACGGTGAAGGTCACAGACGGAATCAATGAAATCGAACAGAGCACCGATTTGATAGTCACACAACGGGCCGATTTGTGGGTACAGAGTATCGACATATTGGATCAGAACACAGGCGAATCTAGCGTGACAGAGGGCAATGAAATCGCCATCTATGTCTATGTCAGGAATAGTGGTAACAGCGTCGCACAGCCCGTCACTATTCGTTGTTCTGTGAATGGACAGACATTCGGAACTCCACAGATCGCGATGCTTTCACCAGGTGGAATTGAAAATGCGATTTGCGATGAGTGGAATCTATTGGATGTTCAATCAGGTGAAGTGATACTTGAAGTTGAAATTGACTGGACGGGCGAAATCGATGAAACCAATGAAGTCAACAACATCTGGTCGGGTACAATTGTCATCAATCCTGCTCAATCAGAATCTAGTGAAAGCTCAACTTCGGAAGGTGCGCTTAGTGCCTACAGTTCCTACTTGTGGGTTGGTGTGGTTCTACTGGGTTTGCTCGGCATATTGGTGTTCATGTACGGTCCCAATCAAATACAGAAAGTTGAGTAGTGATTCTAAGAAGCAAAAACACCCTTATGGGCTGATAATGCGATATTTCGCCTGAATGGTTATACAGTTTCGTCTCATCTTAGAATCGTTCCCGCAATGATTGGTGCTCCAATCGGGGGGTGGGGACGGGGTGGTGTAACACATGGCGAAATTGAAGATTCGACTAGAGTCGGAGACATGGGTATTTGAGGAATTTGAGCAGGCATAGGTGAAACATTCACTCATTCTGGGTTTTCTTCCATGCCTTTGGATAGATCTCAGGTGGTAGGAAGACCAAATCAGGTCTAGCGATTTCACCATTATCCATTTCTTGGATCATTTCTGTACGCGTCAGTAATGTTCCAAGTGAAACCAGTTCTCCCTTCAGAGTCATCAGGCGCACTGAATCTCCACGCTCTAGATCTTCTTCGACAGAAACAATTCCAGGACGCATTAGCGGAGCCCCGTGAGCAATCGCACCCGCTGCGCCATCTTTGACGACAACGGCTGGCAAGTCAGAGACAAGCAATTCGATAGGGGCGAGAATCTTCCGGATGGCTTTTTCCTCCCCTTTCTCTTTCCACAACCACACTGCATCCTTTAATTCCTGTAAAGTGACACAATGCGATTCAATGAATCTACCTGATTGTGTCCTTCTCAATTCTTTCAGTGATATCGGATGACCAAGCAACAAACCGAGGTCTCTGGCTAATGTTCGGATATACGTACCTGCTTCGCAAGTGACCTCTATGACTGCATCTTGACCATCGACTTCGAGAAGCTTCGTTTCCATCCTTCGACTTCGGACCTGAATTTTGACTGCTGAAATTTCTGGTGGAACATTATACACCTGACCACACATTTGGGCGATTGCACGTTCAAGTGCCTGTTCGTCAAAATTACTGGGGGCCCTGAGTACACCCACGTAGGTCTTGTCATGGGAGAGCACTTTCTTGGTCAATCGCATGGAGCGACCCGATAAGAGGACCAATACGCCTGTTGCAAAGGGGTCGAGTGTTCCACCATGCCCCATTTTATCTAGGCCTAATATATCTCTGGCCCAAGCAGATACCTGATGGCTATTGGGGCCTTGTGGCTTGTCAATGACAAGCATTCCCGCATCAAGCAATTCCTCAATTGTACGTTCTGTCGGCGTCACCCCATGCGAGTTTGATGTTTTTGCATCTCCATCAATTGTAATCATTCATTCTCCTCCAAGTGTTCAAGTGCTACGCTGAGAACTTCATTTACATCCATTGAATCAGATTCAATGATGCAGGTATAGGGGTCTTTGGATTCTATGTCAATATCATACAATTGCTTGTACCTTGCCCCGTCATATCGCATCCGATCGCGGATGAGTTGCAATTGTTCCGCATGGCTGCCCCCCTCTCTGTCAACTACTCGCCTCGCCCGTACTTCTTCACTGACTTCAATCCAGATTCGTTTACAATTTAGTTGGCTTTTGAATGCCCACCAACCTGCAAGACGACTTTCAACGATTTGTGGACTATCTTCTGAGACCATCACATCAGTTAGCATCTGATCTAATTCCTTGTCGACAGATTCGTCATCCATACAATATTGGCCAAATTCTTCCAATGTCATGCCCTTGGTAGCAGCAGCATCTCGAAAGACCTGTCCTCCATTGAGCATTTCCCAATTCATTTGTTTGCACAATCCTTCAACAAGTGTACTGGTTCCTGAACCTGGGTGGCCACTGATAGTTACACAGGCTGGCAGATTAACGCCTCCACTCATCCAAGCAAACTTGGCACCGATTTCGCCCGGAATCTGTTCTAATGACGGAATCGGCGCCACATGAAGGGCAAATGACACCCTCAAGGGTTCGACCTCTGGCATGAGACAACACTACCTTTTCCGGCGTTTCGTCAGAGATAACTTCTGCAGTATTTCCTCTGTTACGTCGTTGACTTCTTTGGGTTCTGCGGTTACTTTTCTTCTTATTCTTCTTTTCTTTAAGCAAAACCAACAATGGTTCATCCAAAGTCTCACCAGAAACAACCAGTGGATGTGTCCCATATCGAATCAATTTCAGATGCCGATCAACAATCCGACCTAAAGGCGCACTTAGGGTAATGTAGGCGGCAATCCACGCTGGAAAAAATAGGACCTTACCATTGAAACTCCATTGTGGGTTCCATGGAAGGCTGATGTGCTCGACACGGAATCCTTCAACCATGACATACATCCAGCTGAAGATTCCAATGATGAAAATCATGGTGAACATCATTGGTTTCATCATCGCCATTTGCAACTTGGTTGTTTCGGGCATGAGATGCATTTGCATTTTCTGAATTTTTTCTATCCGTACATGATCACGAGAGATCCGTGCTTCATTCATCAGTTTGCGTAGTTGCTTATTTCTGTGATTCAAATGGGCTTGCTTCACAGGGTCCATGAAAAGTGAACGAAACACAGTGTTTACGATCATAATCGAAGAGCCAACAATCAGCACTGTAGGGACAAAATACAGGTCGTGAAATGGTAATGCCGGCTCTAGGACACCACCTGCCAAGCCGGCCATAGAGACTCGAAGACCATCAGACATCAGAATGAATGACATCCCAATTAGCAACACAATGGGCATGAATAGTTGCCCCAGGGGCATCTCAGGTTGGTCCGATAATTCCTCAGCCACAGTCTGTTGCTGATGAAGACGCGCCATCAACCCTTCGGGTTGAAAACATCCATCAAGAGGCAAATAGGGAACATTCAATTTTACGAAGCCCTTGCGGTCAGACATGGAGTCGCCCGAGGATGCCTTGCGCGAAGCTCAGTCCGCCGAAGTCAACGGAGATATTGCACTCGCCGAGACCTTGCTGCGAGCAGCAAGTAAGAAATGGAGGCGGGAACCGGAATTCAAAATGCGCCATGCTCGAGTTTTACGAGCATTGGGCAATGAGCGTAAAGCACTCAAGGTTTATCGCACAGTTCTGAAAGCCCAACCTCAGCGTGCTGATGCAGCGATAGGTGCGGCTCAAACAGCAACTTCACTGAATAAATTACGACTCGCTGAATCTCTTTGGTCTCGCGCACTTTCCGTTGGCGCACAGGCTGACGTTGCAACTGAAGGCCTTTGTCGAACCATTTGGACCAGAGGGCGTAAGGAAGAGTCATGGGAACGGGCAAAGGTTGCTTTTGTTCAAGGCGGAAGCTCTAGCCAAGTCCTCCACGACTTTTTACGTGAATGTGCACCCATTATTGGCACCACTGTGCCAGAGATTGATATGTTGGAAACAGGTCAACTCGATACTGATTTTTCTCAAACAGAATCGAGGCGTGAAATGAATCTGAAACCCGCTACATTCTCAGGTGAGTCTGTTGAGGGTATGGCAGGGATTAGCGCAACAGATCTCTCGGCACCTGCAGATCAAGAACTCACTGAATTGCTGGGCACGAACGAATCACATCAACAAATAGACATGAGTGCCTTGCAGACAAGTGGCAGTGGGCCGGAAGCCCCCGCCACCAACGTCGAGATACCTGAAGACTTGCTTGATTTTGATTAAACAAATGTGTACGAACACACCGGACATTGGGCCATCCCTGCCGCAACTTCCGCATTGCAAATCGGGCATGCTCTCGGCTCCGAAGGCGCGCTTGAGGCGAGTACCTTGGCCATTGCTGCATCCATTTCAATATCTTCTTCAGATGATTCAGTAGCAACATCTCCTTCCTCAGCCGCTTCTTGTTCGTCCTCAGAGGATTCATCGTCTTCCGAATCTTGCGCATCTCCATCTTTTGATTCAGTCTCAGCGGGTTCATCTTGATCATCATCTTCGAAATCTTCCTCTTCTTCAGATTCCGCTTCCTCTGCGGCATCATCTGCCACTTCCTCTACCGATTCTTCAGCAGGCTCTGGTACAGCAGTTGGTCTATCATCGTCTATTTCTTCACCAACATCGATACCATGAATCTCTTGTGCATCACTGACCTTGAATCCAGCCTCAGGATCACCTTTGAACTCGTAGATGACTTCGATGCGTTCCCCTCGACCAACAGTACCGATGTTCCATGACATCTTCTTACCATCCGTTGTGCCTTCCTCTTGCATATCGCACTTGATTTCACCCTGGTGCGAAGAAGTAACCTTCCACTCAAGCAATTCAAACGCGCCAGGGATGATATCATGGATGACAACATCTTGGAGTGCTGAATCTGCACGATTGTTGAACATAATCATCGCCTCATAACGACCAGATCCACCTGCGGGGAAGACTTCCTTCCCTGAATCGTAGTTGACTTTCCGATGTGTAACTCTTACTACCGGGGAGACACGTGGGGAACGAGTGGCTATGGGACCATATCGCTCTGCACTGAAGTCGATACGAGCTGGTGCAGCAACAACGTCATTGGCAGGACTTGGATCCGGTGCAACCAATGGATAACTGATAGTCATCTTCTGACCCGGGTTCAACCCAATCGGTCCTTTTTGCCCAATCGTGATTTCCATGTGGAAACCAGGGCCATCAGGTGAGATGCGATTCTTCTCGTGCTTAATTCCATCATGCACTTCAATTCGAACTTGTTCGGGATTCAAATCCTTACCCTCAATGCTGGCCTTCACACTACTAGAATCAGGTGCCTCAAATAGGCCAGGGATATCATCATGAATTCGAAGAAGATTGATGATAGCTGAACCAGTATTTTCAATTTCGATTGCAGCATCTAATTCTGTACGTCGATAATGCCGCAGTACATCGAGAGAGTAAGTCTTGTCAATCTCGGCTTCAAGAACTTCGATATGTTGAGATTGCAAAGTTACGACACCCTCGGTACTTCGAGAAACACGGGGGAGAACTGTGTATAACAGCTCTTGGCTAAATGTCGGTTTATCCATTGAGTGTACAACCTTTACGTCACTCTCCCATCGTCCGTCAGGAAGAACATCTTCTTCGACGTCTTCAATCTCAAACAGGTGTTCATCAGAGCCAGTTTGAGTAACTGTGAGTTTAGTCAAATCGACCGTAAACGATGACCTATTTTCAAAGACAGCTTGACACCGATAATTGTCGGGTCGCTCATCTTCGTCCACAACCATGTATGAAAATCCTCGACAATGTGCATCGACTTCTCCGAATTGAATTCCAGAAAGTGTTGCATCAGCAGTGTAAGAGGCCGATGCGGAACCAGCATCTATTGAATCAACAGCTTCCGCAGTCACTGCAGCAGGAATACTCAATGTTCGTGATTCACCAGGAGATAGACGCCCAACACTCCAGGTGATTGTGTCTCCTTGACGTTCATAATCTCCTCCGTCACCAACTTGTATTTGTACTGGGAAAGTACGGGTAACGACGACATCGTTTAGCTGGACACTGTTCATGTTTTCAACTTCAAGTTCAAGACCGATATCTTGTGCCTCTGCACTTCGCTCAATCGAAAGGCTCCGTTCCTTGTCACGGGCCGTCCAAGTGTCGATTCTCTCTCGAAGGCAAAGCATACGCGGCCCTTCGACATTGTATCCCACGGCCTGGTCTGCACCGGGCTCAAGTTCGGAGTAGGGCAAATCTCCCTCAAGATCGGAGTGTTCGGTGGCGTCTAGGATTACATCAATATCCCACAGTCTGTCTGTATCACTAGGATTTGACAATGTCAACAATCCTTTCACTGATTGCTTGACAACTTCACCATCGGCACTTAGAGTCGCCGTCTCCGACTCTTCAAGAGTGGCAACAAGTTTGTGTCCAGGGATGGAATCAACATCTGCGGCAGCACGAATTTTCCCGCCTGCCAAATTCAATTCAGTATGATCAGTCGGGCCCACATCTGATTCAATCTGATGTGGTTCATCTTCATGTTCCTCAACAGGTGTCAAATCCAAGGTTGGCGGGGGTGAATCTTGCATTTCTTCAGTATCACCAGCACTCTCTTCTGCGGCTGGGGCTAAGATATCGAGTCCAGGTGGTGAAGGTGGTGCTTCAGGTGATGACTCGGGTGGCTCCGGAGGAGTCAGCAAGTCGAGACCCGGTGGTGATGGCGGTGCTTCTGGTGGTGCCGGAGGGGCTTCTGGCGGGGCCAAATCCAATCCAGGTGGAGATGGCGGTGCTTCTGGTGGTGCCGGAGGGGCTTCTGGCGGGGCCAAATCCAATCCAGGTGGAGATGGCGGTGCTTCAGGGGGCGCAGAGGGCATGTCAGAAGCATCAGGAGTTTCATCTTCCTCCATATCACTCAACAAATCGAGAGGATCGACAAGATCATCCGCATTATCGTCAGCATCTTCTATCATCGGCGATGCTTCTGGCGGTGCGGGAGGTGCTTCCATTCCCGGTGGCATCGGAGGCGTTGGTGGTGCATCCATTCCAGGGGGCATGGGTGGTACAATTGGTGAATCCATTTCAGGTGGAGCCGGAGGAGTTGGTGGTTCAATCCCCGGTGGAGTTGGGGGTGCAGGTGGTGCTGGCGGTAGACCTGGTGGCGGTGGCGGCATGGTTCCATCATCGTTTTCTTCACTCATTTTCATTCCTCCAAATGGCGTGGGATATTCTTTCGACGTTGTTGGAAGCGGTATAACCATTTTTGCGGGGCAAATTGCTCGGTCCATAGGACCGGTCGGGTGTCGGAGGGTTGATGAACCACAGTCAAACGCCGAACAATGTGAGTGTTAGCGATAGTAGTATGCCCCCCGTTTTGTTCGTAGTAGGTACCGCAGGTGCAGGTAAGAGCACACTGGTTACTGCCTTCCAGCGCTGGACACGTTTTCTTGAGGTTGAATGCCTAACAATCAATCTAGATCCAGGAGCAGAACGCGTTCACTATGACCCTGAATTCGATGTCCGCGATTTGATTTCTCTGCATGAGGTGATGGAGGAGTACGATTTGGGTCCAAATGGAGCACAAATCTTGGCCGCCGATCTAGTTGCTGCACAATCTTACGATATTCAAGATGAACTTGAAGGTCTTGCGGGAGATTTGTTGGTTATTGATACACCGGGACAAGTTGAATTGTTTGCCTTTAGAGAGGCAAGTTCGCACATGGTCGAGGTTCTCGGGCAGGGCCAGGCAGCGTTGATTTTCCTGTTTGATCCAATGCTATCTCAATCTGCTTCAGGGTTTGTTTCTCAAATGCTATTGTCAAACATTGTCCATTTCCGGTTGGGTCTGCCGACAGCCAATTTCTTGTCTAAATCCGATCTTCTCGCGCCAGAAGATTTGGATCGAGTACTCGGTTGGGGTGAAGATTTGGACATGCTTGAATCTGCATTGTTTGAAGAAGCAGGTGGTCAACGTACTGAATTTGCTATAGGGCAATTGAGAATGATGCAAAATGCGCAAATCCAACCAGGTTTAATTCCGCTTTCCAGTGAGCAGGAGGAGGGTTTAGCAGACATTCTTTCCTTTGCACAGAATATATTCGGCGGCATGGCAGATACACGGGATGGTTTTGCTGGAGATATTGAAGGGGAACGTAATTGAGGTGAGTATTTGACTGATCTTCAACATTTGCTGTCAATAGATGATTTAGGTGATGATTTCCGGGAGATTTTGCAATGGGCGATTCAATTTAAGCAGGACCCTGATACAGATTACGATTTCAAACCTCTCGATGAATTAAGCATCGGTTGTATCTATGAGAAACCTAGCACGAGAACGCGCGTTTCATTTGAGGTAGGTATTCACAAGTTGGGGGGCCAGCCTCTAACATTGCTGAAAGGTGATATTCAGATGGGAAAATCCGAGTCGATTGCAGACACGGGAGCCGTGCTCTCACGATTTTTGGACGGAATCACCTACAGATGCTTTGGTCACGACATGGTAACAACGCTCGCCGAGAGCTCCACAGTTCCAGTCATTAATGCACTCTCAGACGAACATCACCCCTGTCAAGCAGCGGCTGATTTGATGACCATCATGGAGCGAAACCCTTCACTCGAGGGGGAGCATGTTGTTTGGGTCGGCGATGGGAACAATGTATTGCATGATTTGATGCTCGCTTGTGCAATGTTAGGCGTAGACTGTACCTGGGCTGTTCCCAAGGGTTACGAACCTTCCGAGGAAGTGGTCATTCGTGCCGCTTTATTGGCCGAAAAATCAGGTGCAAAATTGACACAAACCCATGACCCTGTTCGGGCCTGCAAAGGAGCCTCAATCATTTACACTGATGTATTCATTAGTATGGGTGAAGAACATCTTACAGAGAAAATATCTGACTTCGATGGATTCCAAGTAAATGAGGAACTGGTCGCACATGCAAAGAGCGACTACGGATTCATGCACTGTTTACCTGCACATCGTGGAGAAGAAGTTACAGATGCCGTCATCGACAGTGCTAACAGTATCGTATTCGATCAAGCCGAAAACAGAATGTGGGCACAAATGGCGATTCTAACTTACCTTTGCAATCCAGCGGCTTTTCATGCTTACAGAGAACTGTATTAAAGCGGAATTAGCACACTAGCGAGGAACCCAGAAAGTCCTAACAACATCGCCAATCTAAGACTTCGTTGTGCTGCGTAATCCTCACCTCTATAGAGTTTAGGCTTGACTGAAATTAAGGTCAACATTGCGGGGCACTGTAGCAGTAGAAATTCCATTGGAAGCATCTCTCTTGCGTAGGGGGCTACAATAGGGATGAACGATGCGATAATCAGAAGTTGGGCAATTGCTCGAGCACGTTCCGCCCCCACTACTTTTGGCAAGGTTTCGCGATCAACATCTCCTTCTTCGTCTTCAATGTCTTTGACAATTTCTCTAGCCGCATTTACCAGCATCGCAACTAGGGCTACAATCCACACTAAAGGACTCGAAATGCCATTAACTGCAGCAGCCCCGAAGACAATCACGATGCCAATCAAAAGGGAGATAGCGAGATTTCCAAGCAATCCTTTGTGCTTGAGCATGAATGATGCTGGAACAACCATTTCGTAGTGGAACATCAGTAAAAACGCAAGGAACCAAATGCCAATACTGGGTAACCATCCATTGAGATTTTCAGAGTACAGTGCAGCCACTGTCATTGCCGTGAGTAATGATATAATTGAGAGTAAAAACGAGGCTCTACCAATTGCTTTTGCTTGAATCAGCGTTAGTGCACCGCTGGGAATCGGTCTTTCAGGATGATTTTTAGCATCTACTTCGTGATCGAATACATCATTAAACGCATTCCAAGCACCCATGAATGTAGCTACACAGAATGCATGTAATAGCACTAAACCAGTTTCTGTTGTCGATAAATCGGTCTTCACCATCAAAGCACCGACTACTACAGTCGATGCCCCGACAAGCGCGTTACCACCGCGAAGTAACTGCCACACCGGATGGCCCATTGTATCGGGCCTACGCAGACAATACTTGAGCCTACGCCGTAGCCTTTGTCGGTCCTGAGTCACCCAGGTGCCTTCCGGAAAGTGACCAGATGCATACACTGTATCGTGCACCTCGGAAGAAATCCCGCACACTACCAACTTTCTCAAATCTAGAATCCTTAGCGAGAATATTTCCAACCTGATTCATGGTCGCTCCCCAACTGAATCGCTCATTTAGATGATCGAAGACCTCAACGGTGTTAGCTCTACCTCTTTCACTAAGGAATTTGTGTACCTCTTCGCGAAGGCGTTTTGTTCGACTCATGCTTTCGCCTCCAAACTACGCCTGTGGACGTGTTGCCAAGCATTGATTCTAGCGAGGGGCCGCCAGTTTCCTGAGGATTCCACGCCGCTGGCGTGCACCAATGCACCATCTTTCGGACTTCTTGGTCGCCTTGTTGCCATGAGTGAGGCAAAAGTGACCATGTTTTGCTGCTGCAATTTTTCTCGTTGCATGTTATTGGCCAGTGTGGGATTGCCTATGAAGAAAAGTAGATCGGAGCAAATGAATGTGAATGTATAATGGTCTCGCAGTCATCTGTTTTACAGATTCACTGCACACTGAAAGTGTATGTGTTTTCGTATTTTCATAGCGTTCTGTTGATATACGGGCATTCTCTCGCCAGGCATACGCTCGTATGGTGTAGCGGCCCATCATGGTGGACTCTCAATCCATCGACCCGGATTCGAATTCCGGTACGAGCATTTCTCACTGCATTGTGGCAATTTTGATGAGCAAGCCCCGAGTCGAAGCATCATGGACGACTGGCGCAATTTCGACATTGCGAATCCAACCGAGGAACATGCGATGATTCGCGAGATGGTTCGCGACTTCGTAAAGGAAGAGGTCGAACCTCAAGCCCTTGAGTATGATCGCGATGAAAAATTCAACCTAGAATTATTTCGTAAGTTAGGCGATTATGGGTTACTCGGGATTACGGTAAGTGAGGAATATGGAGGTGCTGGTATGGATGCGACCGCCGTCGCCATCGTTAACGAGGAACTGTCTTACTCCGACCCTGGTTTCTGTCTTGCTTACCTGGCGCATTCACAATTGACAGTCAACAATTTGGCATTCAACGGTACAGAGTCACAGAAGGACCGTTATCTCCCAGGACTTTGTTCAGGAGAGCTGATTGGTTGCATGGCGATGTCTGAACCAGATTATGGCACTGATGTTCTCGGTATGAGTACTAACGCAATACTGCAGGATGATGGTAATTGGTGTATCAATGGTCGTAAAATGTGGATTACTAATGGCGTCATCGATGAGGAGGGTACTCCGGCAGATATTGTCTGGCTTTATGCTCGAACCGGAACCACCGACCGTGGCCGCCCAGAGATTTCGACGTTCATCATTGAGAAAGGAATGTCTGGATATAAATCCGGTCAGAAGATCATCGACAAATTGGGGATGCGGGCCTCTAATACAGCAGAATTGGTGTTTGAAGATTGCATCGTACCCCCCGAAAACTTGGTCGGTGAACCTGGAAGTTCAATGCACCACATGATGCGTAATCTAGAGATTGAGCGCGTTGCTTTGGCGGCTCAGGCCATTGGGATTTCTCGACGTTGTCTAGCAGACATGTCAAGATACGCAGGCGAACGAGAAGCCTTTGGTAAACCAATTCGTGAGTTCGGACAAATGCAACGCCATATTGGAGAATCATGGGCTGAATATCGCGCCATGCGTGCCTACGTTTACGAAACATGCCGTGTTCTGGATTTGGATTCTGGAGGGCAACGTCTTGATTCAGATGGTGTCAAACTGTTTGCTACAACAGCCGCAAAGAACATCGCAGATCGAGCCATACAGGTGATGGGTGGATATGGATACGTTGGTGAGTACGTAGTTGAGCGTTTATGGAGAGATGCGAAGCTGCTTGAAATTGGTGGTGGGACCCTTGAAAGTCACCAGAAAAATATCACTCGAGATTTGTCTAAGAATCCTGATCCGATTGAGGACTAATCATGGATTCGAATCATGAGTCACTGGACCGTGATGCATTCCTCGAAGTTCTTGGCCTGAAAGAGGTCGATCGTGCTGGTTGGAAGCGTAAGGGTCTGACAGGTGTGGAATCTGTCGCAGATCACTCTTGGGGCGTTGCTTTCTTGGCAATGCAAATCTGCCCACCCGAACTCGATCGTCTACGCCTCCTAGAGATGGCGATTTGCCACGATGTCGCTGAAGTCAGAATTGGCGATATCACACCGCATGATGATATCACAGCTGAAGAAAAGGTTCGTATTGAGACAGAAGCCATGTTGGATTTATCGAAAGGATTCCCTCAAGGTCCACGGATGCTTGAATTGTATCGAGAATACGAAGCTGGTAAATCGGACGAGGCGAGATTCCTCAAACTCTGTGATAAGCTAGACATGGCCTTTCAGTCCTATGTTTATCAATCCCGAACTGAAAGTGATTTACGGAATTTCAGGAAAACCGCCAACAAACTTGTCATTGAATATGGATATCCTGATTTGCTAGATGGGTCAACAGAATCAACGTGAAAGGTGGTAGTCCCGGGAGGATTCGAACCTCCGTCCCCTGGACCAAAACCAGAGATGATGGACCGCTACACAACGGGACTCCGACCCACCGGGTGCGGCTTTGATTATTGAACGGTGCGCCGACGCAACGACGAGAAAACTCAAGGATTGAGGGACTACTCGCGGCGCTATGCGCCGCGCGAGCCTTTCGATAGGATTGGCATTATTATTCGTAATTGGAGCGTATGCGCCGCTTTTCCACCCCTCAGTACCTCACTCAAATGCTATCGCAGATGAAGCAGAAAAGGAAACGCCAGCATTTCACATCTCTACGAGTACAACATTTTCTCCGAGCCTAGAATATTGGGCGGAACTTGAGTTATCAGAACCCATGGTCCTAACTCGTGATTTGCAGGCTCTACATGATTGGCAGATCGAACATAATCTGCTTCCCGAACAGGCAGCAGGGAATCTTCAGCATGTGTCGACTTCCAGCGGTATTGTTGAACATCGCCGTGTGCAGATGCCCGGGAATTTAGTGGCTAAGTTGGCTGGTGTAGAAGGTGTCTTTGCGGTATTTGAAGACAGTTCAGGTCCGAAACCATTCGGTGCACTCCCTGGTGGGCCGAACTCTGTGCAAAGTGGCCAAATTCATGGTGCTGTTGATGCATGGGACAGGGGATACAATGGGAGTGGTGTCCGTGTCGCAGTCGCAGATTCAGGCATTGATTTTGCTCATCCTGACCTCAATGGTACTCAAGCAATTCTAGATGATCCAACCTCACCTTACGATGGATGGGGCATTATGCATGATCCCATTTCGTTGGTGCGTTGGCAACGTGATGGGCTCGCGTATCCAGCGGCGGGCAACTCTTGGTGGGTGGATACGACCAGCGTCGATACCGATACCGATAATGACTCTTTGCTCGACAATCAGGGCTGGGACATCAGTGGAACCCCAGCCTCAATTTCAGGTGTGTACCACTTTGGTGAGCATTCAGACTCACGTCTCATTCAGCGTGCAGGTGGACCTGTTCACATTCTTGTGATTGATACCCAAGTGGCCGGGGTATATGATACGATTTTGATTGATATCAATCGCAATGGCGCATTCGGTGATGAAAGCCCGGTGAACAAGGAAAACCCCACTTATGGTCGAGATACCAATGCCGATGGTTTATGGGACCAAAGCGCAGGTCTGCTATGGTGGATCTCAGATGGTATACATGGCGTCCCTTACGGGGATATTTACGCTGCCAGGAATGGATACCAAAATCGAATTGCAGGAGCAGGAGAGTTGGTCTTGCTGATGCTCAATGATGCATCTGAAGCGGGAGGGAACCACGGTACTTTGTGCGCCTCAGCAGTCTCTGCGCAAGGTGTGATTGGTAACGGCGCCGTTCTTGGTATGGCTCCAGGGGCGGAATTGATTGCAGTTTCAAATCTCTATGCCGGCGGTTCTTGGCTCGATTCATTTCGATTTATCTCTGAAGGATATGATGGCAATGCTAGTACTTCACACGATCAGGGTCAAATCGGGTCTTTCTCGTTTGGAAATTCTGCAGCCCATGATGATGGTGCAGATTATTGGTCACTATACCTTGATTGGCTTACTCGAGTTCACTCTCCAGAAACAACCTACTTTGTGGCCGTTGGTAATGGTGGGCACGGATATGGAACTACGGCTTCGCCTGGAGGTGCACACGGCGTCATCTCAGTCGGTGCATTTTCATCAAAAGGTAGCACTTGGGGGGAGTCAGCATCATGGTCAAATCGAGGGCCTAACTCAGTCAGTCGTTTAGACCCGGATATTGTTGCAGTGGGTTGGTCGGCTACGGGTGATCGGACACTGAACGAGGTCACCAATGCCAACAGCGCATACACGACATGGGGTGGGACCTCTCTAGCAACTCCAATTGCTGCTGGGCTTGCCGCTGTGATGTATGAAGCGTGGTTCAATTCGACGGGAGCGTGGCCAGATTCTCAGTCATTCCGAGACTTGGTGATGTCAACAGCTGATGATCGTGGTTATGATCCGCTGGTTCAAGGTGCTGGTTGGATGAATGCAAGCCGCGGCGTCCAAGTTATCGATGGTTTGGAAGGTTCCCTAATGGTTAGTCCAGCCGCTTGGATGGCGGGACAAAACGAAGGTACACACAGAGATGGTAATTTGAATTTCATGCTACCCGGGCAAAACCAAACCATGCAACTTTCTCTTTCGAATACAGGAAGCGAACCAATGGACGTATCGTTGACACCTTCTGAACTGGTTCCGTTGGCAGGCCATCACATGGTTTGGAACAGTACCAATCAAGGAAACAATGCAACTTGGGATGGACATCAAAGCCGACCTGATTGGGCATTTCCATTACACATTCACGGTGATGCCAATTTCTCGCTTCCCTCTGATGCAACGCTCGTTCGGGCGCGTGCAGTCATGGAGGGGGAGGGATTTGATGGGGATCAAAATCTTCAGTCTGAAAATAGAATCCATCTTCGAATTTATCGCTGGACAGATTCTGACAATGATGGAAATTGGACCTCAGATTTTGATAATGACAGTTATGTCGATGATGGAGAGTGGACCGAATCCAATGAATTGGCGATGATTACTGAACATGTATACGAATCCGGTCAAATTGAGGCACGTGTAGGCAATCCACACAACTGGGATGGTGACGGTCTAATTGTGGCTTTGTGGAGGGAACATATTCGAGATCCCAACAAAGATCCATTACACATTGAATTCGATTGGACCGCGTTTGGGCCTGCGAATGATTCTTGGATAACGGCGCCATCTAATCTGACCATTGCGCCACAATCGTCTGCACTTGTGAATGTCACGATTGATGTTCCTGCAACTGCCAGAGGTGGTCTCAAGCAGCACGGCCTTAGGATTGAAGCAATGACAAACAACACGACTCGAGATTGGTCTTGGCCGGTTATCACAAATGTTGGATTCAATGGACCGTTCTCAATTACACCTCGGCCGACTGATGGTAATGTTAGCAATCAATCACTGTATGATGAGACTTGGCTCCAAGGTGCACAGCGTTGGGGTTGGAGAGCAGAATCAGGTGACTGGAAATTCCTGACTTTGGATTGGCCTACAACCCTATCTGGAAACGGCTCAATCTTAGTCGATGTCGATTGGCCGAACAACCCTTACACGGATGTTGATATTCATTGGATGAGTGAGGCAGATCATCCCTTCTATCTTGATGCTCCCTCAGCATATGGTCCACGTACAGTCATGATGGAAACGGGTTCAGTCGGACAACATCAGGGTAACGGTAAATATGCACATTATACGAATGGAGGAGGGAGTCGTGAAATTATCATCGCTGAAGACTCACCTGGTACAAAGCAGATGTTACTGCATTCCGCGATGCATGGCGTAAATACCAATGATAATCCATTGAACATCAGTGTAGGTTACATCACACCATTGGATTCTGGTTTGACCACCACTTTAGCCGATTGGACTCAACAGACAGGTGTATCGGCACATCGTATTGGTTCAACCATGGATTTAGACATTGACAGCATTGCCGCCAGTGGATTCACTATTCCCCAATATCTGTCCAGTGAAACGGCTTACCAGGACGACGCTGCTGACGTTACTTCTTCATCGTATATTCGAGCGTTTTCTGCGTCTTCGAATCAAGTGATTGAGATGGAAATCGGTTGTCATCAATCCGGGATTGATTTAGACTTATACTTGTATCGAGATAAAAACGGAAACGGTGTACTCGACTGGGGTAACGAACAGGTTGGCAGCTCAGGCAATTTCAATTGTGATGAATCCATTACCTACACCGGGGGCCAATCGGGCACATACTGGGCCGTAGTACATGGTTACGACTTACGCGCATCAAATACAACATTCTGGTTGAGTTGGGCCGAAATAGGTGGTAATGATCTCGGAATCTCCGATTTTATCTCTCTGAATTCTTCGGAAATTCAGAACTTATATCCCAACGGTTCGAATGCTTTGGCTGGTGCAATACCTCAAACTGTACTCGAATTGAACCTGACCTGGGTGCGGCCCGCGAGTGCAGGCATTTGGGGAGGTTTCGTTGATTTGACATTGGACAGTGGGGGATTGATTCGATTGCCTTATTCGTTTACGCTCATTGATCCAGCACCCGAGATTTCGTTTTCATTACCGAATGGAACGCGGACGAATCAGTCGCTTGACATTTCGATGTACGCCATTGATCAAGGGACTGGATTGAATTTGAGTGGGTTGACATTCGATTATGATGTCCAAGTTAATGGTCACTTGCCACAAGGTGCAACTTTTGAAACGCAAACGATTGACGGTGAAACGCGAAACGACTTGGTTGGTCTTTGGACTCACTGGAATTCAAACAGATTATTTATGCCAGGAAATCATCATGCTGTATTGAATGGAAACCTTTCGTTAGAAGCAGAGAATCCAATGCACCTTAACTTTGGAGATGGACCGAACTGGCAAATCTCAAATGGTTCTCAAGGTTATTCGGGTTCTGGATATATGACAACCAGTTTCACTGGTTTTGACGCTGGCAATCAAACATCAGGATCCCACCTTTCTTGGGATGTTGAGTTTGATACTTCAGGTGAATATTGGATATGGGTCCGCATGCGACAGAATGGTGAGAACTCCAATTCAATTCATATGGGGCTGAATGGTCAAACTCATCCACTCGCTGCAAATGGAATGTCTACGAATGCGAGTGGATGGGATTGGGTCGGATACTATGACAATCAAGCAACTACACAACGCGCCTCACTCAACATCACCGCCCCCGGAAGACACGCAATCGATCTCTGGGTCCGAGAATCAGGCGTCGATGTCGATCGTATCATCTTGACAAATGATTCACAATGGGCTCCGATAGACACGCCAAGCAATTTGCCACCAGACTCTCCATTGTGGACAGACCACACTTTACGTTCTGCTTGGCTTAACTGGAGCTTGCCCAGTGACAATCGCTGGCACGAATATTCCGCCGAGGTATTGGATATGACGAATCGGGTCGATAACGCGCTCTTGGTCATCGAGCATGACGATATAGCGCCACCCATCGCAATCCATAATTGGAGAATGTTCAGCAATGAATCGAGTTTGTCTGACACTTGGGTCTTGACCGACCCGGAAGCGAACTTGTGGTTGAATGGGACCGAACTTAGCCTTGACTCAGAAGGGCGGGCAAACCTAGAGTTAATTCTACATCCAACAGTTTGGGGTCAATCTACGCAAGATCAGCAAGGTCAAACCAACATGTGGGATACCTCAACTTGGTCCTGGTTTGGTATGAATGAATTCAATCTTACAGCCGTTGATCCAGCCGGAAATTGGAATCATGCCAACCTAAGTATGGTGTATGATCCATGGGCAATTTCTAACGATGGCCCATCTCCTCAGTTGTCCTTTGATTCCATTGTCCTAATTGAGTGGGGGGATGTGCATGTTCCCGTCGAGCCGAATCCCTACAGTATCAACCTTGGAGAAATAATCGTCTCTCGGTTGTTCGATGGGTATGAAATCTGCCTCAGTGCATTTGCTCCATCGGGGGCACTAATGGGACGTCAATGTCAGATTGATGCAGCCCCTCCTTGGGACGAGCCATTTGGCTCTAATCGACCTGTCATGGAAGAAAATAGATTCTTATTCAATTTCACTGAATGGCCTGACAATCTGTATGAATTTGAGTTGAGTGTTACAGACTGGGCCAATAATACTGGATTTCATCGAGCGAGTATACTAATTGATCGAAGCGAACCTGAAATTAACATTCATACTCCGACATCTGGGCAGACACTAATCGATCACCACCTCGAGGTTGAGTGGGGTGTCAGTGAAACGAGTTTCCAGTGGGTCGAACTTGATGGCATTGTCATTTGGTCAGGTGGACAATATGGTGAAAATAATTCAAATTGGTTAAATGGTAGTCAGAGTATCCAATTTGATTTGAACCGAACTGGTAATCACACGCTCTGTATATTTGCTAGAGATTTGGCCGGATCATGGCCGTCAGGTGCATCTGGACCTAATTCCAACGAAAGTTGTGTAGAAGTCCACCTGCCCGAGGAAACCTACTGGCCCACTTTGAATGCTCCATGGAATGCGACGCATGTAAACACCACACGCGTATGGGTCGAACTCACCCTTGGCCCCGATCAGTCCTACCAATGGTGGCATAACCATACTTCTGGTACGTTCGAGGCAGGGCAATTTGAAATTGTAAATGGAACAGTTCGCATCCCCATTGATTTGGGCTTAGGGCTCAACGAATTCGTGTTCCATCTTGACGCACTCGAAAGAACATTCGTCTACGAGCTGGATGTTTTCTTAGATGTAGTCGCGCCTGAATTGGTAGTCAACAACCCTCAAGACGGTTATGCGACATTCCAATCTATTGTCAATGTTGAGGGTTTTTGCGAAGTGGATTTGCAAGTCTATGTCAATGTCAGCGGTCTGTACTCACAAGCGGATTGTAATATCGATGGGACGTTTCAAATCGAAGCGATTTTGCCTTTGCTTGAAGGAAATTGGCCAATGGTCACACACCAGGTTGATTTGGCGGGTAATCGAATGATCGATGCACGTCTAATTACCGTAGATCAAACCGCGCCATCGGCCAACCTTGTTTGGAATACGACAGAATGCGAACGACAACCCACTGCACCCGCGTGGGGTACACCACGTCCCGCTGATTGCGAAGTATCCGTGGATTTGTCAATCCTCAGTGAAGATGTGTCTGCATGGTCAATCGTCCTCTCAAACAACGATGTTGATGTGTTTAATCTACAGGGCTCAGGTGCAGAATTTGTTGGGTTACAACCGCAAACATTCACTGCAGAGGGTGGCGTTGGGACCTGGACTGCAACAGTCGAACTTACTGATGCGGCAGGTAACCGTCAAAGATTCGTCATTAGTATTGAACTGAATGCAGCAGAAGCCACGATTGGTGAACAGTTGAAGACGCCGGGTTCACTACACAATCTTGGAGGGTTGACTCTCGTTGTTGTTCTATTTGCAGTACTGCAATCCTTCCGTCGTAAAAATCAACAAAGAGATGGCCCTTGGGGTGGCTCAAATTTGGGTCAAATTGTTCAGGGAGATGCACTGTTTGAAGACGACGAAGTCGTCTCAACCATGGAATCGACACCATCAAACACTGATTGACGATGTGGGTTCATGGCCAAACGTAAGCAGATGTCGATTTTTCTGACGATCCTCATGGTTTCATCACTGGCGATTTGGATTCCCTCTGTTAGCGCTGCTGACGGAGATAGCGATGGTTTCGATGATTCGATTGACGACTGTCCATTCGCAGCAGGTTCATCGACCAACGGATTACTCGGTTGCCCCGACGCGGATTTGGACGGCATTCCTGATTCCGTTGATGGAACGATTGCCGATTTCTCCTCAGCAACCCGAGATTATGACAACATTTTGGACGACTTTCCAAATGAACAATCTGGTGGAATGAGCGAATATACAGCTCAAGGTTGGGGCAATAGTGATGAGATGGTCCGAGCAATCGATGTGGCTCCCAACGGTATGGTCGCCGTGGGTGCAGATGATGGTAATCATGTCTACATCGCTAGGAGTTCTGGGAAAATCGTACAATCATTGTTCACAATGGGTTCCAATCCAAGGGCCCTGGACTTTTCCCCTAACGGCAGTTTACTCGCCGTTGCAGCATATTCGCTAAGTGAAAATGTAGCGAATGTTCATGTTTACGAAATGGATTGGAACGCGCTAATGGTATCTCATGTTGCCAATCTTTCAGCAAATCATTACGATGACACCTTCGGACTTTCGTTTAACCCCAGCGGGACTCAATTGTATGTTGGTGGCAAGGACGATAATGTCACAATTTACGACACCGCTTCTTGGGCTCCCCTTCGGGTCATTGAATTCGGTTCTGACGATGTGTACAACATTGTGCCCAGTCCTGATGGTCGGATGATTGCAGTCACCCATGGCGAGGAACTCTCTGTCCACTGGACTACAAATGGTTCACAATTCTTCAACGTCCATAATCACACAAATGTGGTACTGGGTTTGGATTGGAGCCCCGATGGTCGATGGATTATCACTGGTGGGAATGACAATCGTTTCCGTGTATATCATGCCGAAAACGGGACCATGCAAGCAGAAGTGAATCAAGGGACTGATGTATACGGCGTTGCTTTCAACAAGGCTGGCACACACTTTGTTTTGGCCACCACTAGTGGTTCTGGGACATCTATCTATTCCACCGCAGATTGGTCAAATGTCTTTGACATTGGGGATTTCCCAGGTGGTAGTGGGAACGGGGCCTCGGGCCGACGAGGCGCTCGTGATGTAGCATGGTCAGCCGATGAAACAAAAATCCACTTCGGGGGTAGATACTATGGTGCATTCTACACTTTCTATTCTGCTGATGCATTCATTTGGATGGGAGGAGATGTCACCGGGCAAATGATGGAAGAACGATTCGCAGAATATGGAGCGGTCGGAGACGATTATCTCCCCAATCACTACAATTCATCCATTACACCAATCACACAAACACAGTGCAACCAAGCCGATCAAATCCATGGGATATTGATGGGTGCTGGAGCGACAACGTCTGCCGAGGCACTCACAACAAAACTTGGCAATTATTCGACTACTGGGCTAAGGACATGTGATTCAAACGGCGATATGCTCGTCGATGTTCCCGTAGCGAGAATGCCTGCAACATTGATGGTCAAGGCCAATGGTGCTGCAGAACAATGTGTATCAAACATCGGGGGATTGTCAATGGGTCAGGTTCGATGGATGCTTTCAGGTGCATCTACATCGGATCTCATTAACGATGGATTTCATCCTGGTATGGATTTGTCTTCAATAGCCCCCAGTGATGACGGAGATAGTATCGTTGAATGGGGGGATTTGCATGCGTCCTGTGGTGATGAGCCGATTCATTTCTACCATCGTTGGGAAAACCGTTCCGTTCCTCAAATGATTGAAGCGTTCATGTTTTGTGACCACTGTAGTTTCCCAGATGATTGGTATGAGCAGGATTTCGATCGATATCGATTGGTAGAGGAAACTCGGAGTGAAATCATCAGTGGTGTGAATGGATTCGATGGTGCAATTGGTATCGTCGAGTTGCGTTCAGGTATAGCATCGAATCTCTACAATATCCCACTTATTGACAATTGGACCCATGGGGTGGAAGACGCTATTTCAAACGGTGAATCTGTGGTCCAACCCACCGTACAAAACAGCTCAAGTGGAGATTGGCCATTCCAAGACGACTACTTTTTGACGATGCGAGAAGATTCAATCTCCGAGGCCCGAGGTTTCGTCGAATGGATGCTTTCGGAAGCGGGTCAGGATAATTTCGATGAAAAAGGATTTGTTCGTCTTGATCCATTTGCCAGAGTCCTTGCGGGAGACAGAGTAGGACTTGATTTACGTAATATTTTGCCCGATGATGATGGCGATGGAATTTGGAATGGTGATGATTTGTGTCCAGGTACAGATTCGGATACAGCAGTCGATTTAACAGGCTGCGCACAAAACCAGTTAGATGATGATGGCGACGGGCTCGTCAATACCGATGATGATTGTCCAAATCTAGCTGGAACGAGTACACAACCTACTCTGGGTTGCCCCGATTCTGATGGGGATGGCTGGGCTGATACTGGTGATGCTTTCCCCAATGAATCGTCACAGTGGAGTGATACCGATGGCGATGGATTTGGTGATAATACTGAAGGTTTGCAAGCGGATTCCTGCATTGCTGATTTTGGTCTTTCGACTGAGGATCGCTTTGGCTGTCTCGATACGGATGGCGATGGTTGGTCAGACTTGAATGACATGTTCCCTGCGAATCCAACCCAATGGATTGATGGTGATGGAGATGGCATCGGTGACAACTATACTTGCAATGAAATGCTCAATGGAGTATGTGTTTCTGAAAGTGGTGATGCATTCCCCACTGAAGTGTCTCAACATAAGGACAGGGATGGAGATGGTTATGGTGACAATCCGAATGGATTCCTAGCCGACAACTGCCCAGATCAATCTGGGACCTCAAATCAGGGTGGGCAACTGGGCTGCCCTGATACCGATGGTGACGGCTGGTCTGATGAATTGGATGATTTTCCTGATGAACCTAGCCAACATATTGACTCCGATGGTGATGGCTATGGTGATACTCAATCTGGTGTGGATGCGGACAACTGTCAAGGTACACCCGCGGATGAAATCGAATTTGTTGATGACCGCGGTTGCGCTCCTTCTGAACGAGACGGTGATTACGACGGTGTCATGGAAGATGTCGATGTCTGCCCAAACACACCCTCCGAAGAAGTGTTCGATGTGGATGAATACGGTTGTGCAGAAAGCGAGCGTGATACAGATGGCGATGGTGCGATTGACTCGGTAGATGCTTATCCAACGGACGCATCACAAGCAGTTGATTCCGATGGCGATGGATTCGGAGACAATTCAAGCGGTACGAATGGCGATGATTGTCCAAGCGAAGCCGGAACATCGACTGGGAATTTGCGAGGCTGCATCGATAGTGATGGCGATACGTGGGCAGATTCCGAAGATATTGTTCCAAACATCGCGACTCAATGGTTAGATACCGACGGCGATGGATACTACGACAATTACGCCAATAGCATCTGGGCAGACGATGAAATGCGCATCAACGGCTCTTGGCCTGGTCAATTGGTTCCAGGTGCACGAGACCCTGATCGCTGCCCTCTGCACGCAAATACGTTGCAAAATGTGGAGAATCCCGGTTGTCCTGAAGACATGTTCCCTGCCGGTGAAGAGGAAAACGTAGGGCGTATCAATACCCCAATTCAATCTTCAGATTCTGGAGGCCTCAGTACGCTGACAATAATCATCATCGCCACAGTCATTATTTTCATCATCGCCATCGGTGGGGTCGCGACCCTTCTCATGCGAAAACCGAATAAGAAGCAGAAACGCCGCAAACAATCGAATCAAGTTGAACAGCGTTTGGTAGAACCTGAGACCGAAGTCGAAGACGAAATATCGCTTGAAGATGATCCAAATTACAAGGTAGACGAGAATGGCTGCGAATGGTGGTATGACGAAGGTCAGTGGTGGTACAGGACACCTGAGATGGATGATTGGGCAGAGTACTCAGGCTAATCCATCCGCCCAAGGGGTAATCAATCGACTTTGGTTGGAACCAACACATGAGCATCGAAAAGATTGCAGTACTTGGCGCGGGGCAAATGGGCAATGGAATTACTCAGGTTGCGGCTTGTGCCGGATATGAAGTGACCATGATTGACATCAAGCAGGAGTTTGTTGACAAAGGCATCGCAACGATTGAGAAGTCGTTGGCGAAGTTGGTTTCCAAGGAACGCATGTCTCAAGCAGATGCTGATGCAGCGAGATCTAGGATTGTTGGCGCGACTGAGCGTTCAACTGCGGGCGATGCTGATTTGGTAGTTGAAGCGATTCCCGAAATCCCAGAGTTGAAATTCTCGACATTCGCAGAACTCGATCAGATCTGCAAAGAGGGGGCAATTCTTGCGAGTAACACTAGCAGCATCAGCATCAATGAAATTGCCGCCGCGACGAATCGGCCTAATCGGGTTATTGGTATGCATTTCATGAACCCAGTTCCAATTATGAAATTGGTTGAAGTCATCAATGGTTCAGAGACGGACAAAGAAGTAACTGCTGCGGTGATTGAAGCCAGTGAAAAAATGGGCAAGATTCCCTTGTGCTGCAATGATTCTCCTGGATTTGTTTCTAATCGTATTTTATGTCCGATGATCAATGAAGCGATTCTTACTCTACAGGATGGAGTAGCTGAACCTGAAGCGATTGATGGTATCATGAAATTGGGAATGAATCACCCCATCGGTCCACTCGCGCTATCTGATTTAATTGGAAACGACACAGTTTTGCACATCATGAACGTCTTACATTCAGGTCTTGAAGATGACAAGTATGCGCCTGCACCACTATTGGTACAGATGGTTGAGGAAGGAAAACTTGGTAGGAAAACAGGTCAGGGCTTCTATTCGTATTGATATACAATCATACAGATTCGCGATTCCTAACCTTATACGCCCGAACCCTGATAAGTCGGGACCATCGGAAGCGACATGATAGCCATGCCAGGTACAACCCGTGTCGAAGTTCGAACCCTGAAAGTTGGTCGATATGTAGCCTTAGAAGAGAATGCGTACAAGATTCTTGGAATGAGCAAATCAAAGCCTGGAAAGCATGGTGGTGCAAAGGCACGAATTGAACTTGTGGATCTCTTCACCGGACAAAAGCGAAGCCACGTTGCACCAGTCACTGATTCGATTAATGTCCCGATGATTGAGAAGGGTTCTGCGATAATCACGCACATCGATGGTAATGAGGTCCATGCCATGGATAACAAGACCTACGAGGCCATGATTCTGCCCGTTGAAGAAGGAATGGATCTAGCCGCTGGTGGCGAGATTCTTTGGATGGAAGCCATGGGCCGATACAAGATTAGTAGAGATCACTGAGTCTAGGTGATGTTCTGGTCACAACGGCAAATCCCTTGTCAATTTCAGTGGCTGCTTTTGACGATTTTTCGGCGATTGAGCCTGCTTGGTGGCGTCTGCTAAACGACCAGCAATCTCACGATTATCGAGGCTCGGCGAATGAACTTCGAGGCCAAATGAATACCGAAAGAGTCACTCGTTTTTTGGAATCGAGAATACGCCAGGGTCGGTTGATTATTGCCCGAATTGAGGGCGAATTGGTCGGGATTTGCACAATTTCACCCGATGGTTTTCTCCTTGATTCCTCGGTTCAAGTATGGGAAATAGCCGATGTCTGGGTGGAAACTCATGCTCGGCGTAGGGGTGTTGCTTCAGCGATGATTAAGCAATGTGAGCATGAATGTCAAATGCGGGGGGCCAGCGAAGTTCGCCTTTCGGTCTATGCCATGAATGAAGCCGGCTTGGAATTGTATCGCAGTTTGGGGTACGATATCAATTCGTACAGTTTGAAGAAGAATCTCAACCCTACGGGTTGAACATTCGTTTTCCCACAAACCTAAGACCCCTGCACTGTACGCTAGTCCCGTCGCTGGAGGTTTTGGTGTGTCTGGGGTTCGCAAGTCAGCTTACCGTCAACCACTGACTGCCAAAGGTTTGTCAGCCATCGAATCAGGTACTCTGACCTGGCTTGATGATGATATGTACAACAACCTGAACACTGGTTTGTTGGAACAATACTTCGAAGAAAAAAATCTGCAAGAATCGTTTGAGGTGAGTCATTGGTCACTAAAGAAAATCATGATTGGGATACTGATTGGTTCTGTGTTTAGCGGTGTGACTGCTTACATTGGGTTGAAGATTGGGCTCGCTGTTTCGGCGGCTTGGTATGTAGCATATTTGCTTGGAATGGCTCTGAAATGGTCCCCTTCTGAAGTCAATATTTCAACCAGTGCAACCACAGGTGCAACCCATGCTTCTACAGGATTTATTTTCACCTTCCCTGCAATTTTCTTATTATCTTCGCAATTCAAAACTGAATACCACGTGAATGGTGCACCCCTGCTTTCTGGAATTGATGTATTCCAGTTGGCCTTCATTGGTATTGTTGCAAGTATGTTTGCTGGATTCTTGGGTGTGATGTATTTCATCATCTTCCGTCGAGTTTGGTTGGTCGAAGATCCATTACCGATGCCAGGATTTGAAGCGACATTGAAGATGCTGGATATTGCTGCTGATGTCAATACCGGTGCGGCCGAGGCAGCCAAAGAAAGCTTGCAAACAGTCGGCTTGTGGACTGTTTTGACCATGGGATTCATGTTCGTCATCGACTATCCACTATTCTGGAAAGATCACTTGACAATCGCCGATAAAATTGCAGTCAGTGCATCAGGTGATTCTTGGGGTTTAGCATCTGTCTATTCAGAACGATGGATTCATCAACCCAGCGAATTACAAGATGGGCAATCTGTGGCTAATGGAATTACCTACTTTGACGCCAATAACCCATTTTCTTACACTTTCCTTGGTGTCGAATTGAGTCCAACTCTTTTTGCAGTCGGTTGGTTCATGCGAATGCGTGTTGCTTTCTTAGTGAACCTAGGCTCATTCGTGGCTTGGTTCTTCTTGATTCCACTGGCCGTTTACTTTAGCGTTCCCACATTTACAGGAATTGATCCAGTGACTGGGAATTCCCAATATACACCTTTGCAGGAAATGGGTGGCCCTGTGCAATGGATTGCATACAAGACTCTGATTCGGACTATTGCGATAGGTGCAATTCTCGGTGGTGGTTTGTTGGGTCTCCTAAAGATGGCACCGACCTTTGTTTCGATTTTCGGAGATATCGCCAAAGCATTTGGTGGTGAAAAGGGACAAGAGTACATTGAAGGCAAAGGTTGGTACGAGTGGCCTCTACATCATATTCCACTATTCATGGCATTTTCTTTCGTCGCAATGATCATCATTTTCTGGATGGGTGGTTTCCCAATCGCAGCTGCAATGGTGTTCGCCACAGTACTGATTTTGACTACTTTCTTGCTGGGTGCGATTGCAGTACGTGTCATGGGAGAAACAGGTATCGAGCCGGTTTCAGGGACCTCATTCATTGTACTCTTGATGCTCTTAGGTTTGTTCCTAAATTATGGAGATTTCTTTGGCCTCTCAAAGGAAGAGGCAATTCTGATAGCACTGGTCGGAACGACTGTATTCGGTAGTGCAATTTCGATGTCGGGTACGGTTGTTGCAGATTACAAAAACAGTCTATACATCGGTAATCGCCCATATCACATTTCAAAAGGTAACATCATGGGTGTCGTTCCTGGAGCTATTTTAGGTGCCGGCATGGCAATTTTCTTGTCAGATTTATTGGCTGATGGGACCATCGATTTGCTGGCGCCCCAAGCCAACGCATTCGCTGGGTTTACAGTAATGCTAGCTGAAGGACAAGGCAACCTCTCTGCTCTACTGATCGGATTCCTACTCGGGGCTTTCATCGAGTGGGTCACTGGAATGGGAACATCATTCGGACTGGGTATGTACCTGCCGACACCTTACACGTTCCCGATGATGATTGGTGGAGCAGGTCGTGACTGGTGGCAGGCCAAGCGCCTTGATCCAGCAGTTGACAAGATTCGTGAGCAGGAAGGCAATTCGGCAGCTGAAAAGAAGCGTGCACTGATTCTCTTGAGCACATTCATGATTGCAGCAGGTGCTCTGACCGGTGAGGCGTTCTTTGGAGTTGAAGCAGCCATACTTGCAGTCGTTGATGAATTACCCGCATTGGTCAATCCACTGGGCGGACTCTACTGGATTGTGCGTTTGATAGGATTCACCATCATTAATGCAGTCATCTTCGGCGGTCTGTATGTTCTTTTCAAGAAGGCCGGTATTTTCGGGCAACAGCCAGCAGAAGCCTGAGGTGTTGATGTGAATCAATCCCGGGCTACCCCGGTACATGCATGGATTATTCTCAGCATCGCTATTTTGGCGGTTTCAAGTGCGGGTGCAGTCTTCAAAATGATGGGAGACATCACTCCCATATTGAGAGCATCATGGCGTTTGCAAGCCACCTCAATCATCCTTTTTCCATTATTCATTTGGCAGTGGCGAACCACTAAATTTCAGTGGAATAGTTCCACAATTTGGATTATAGTCGGCTCTGGAACTTGCCTTTGGATTCACTTTGCGAGTTGGGTCTGGTCACTTGACCACACATCCTTGACACACAGCCTACTGTTTGTGACCGCGCATCCGTTGATCATTGTGAGCGGTATGTTCGCTTTGAGAATGGCGCCACATCGGTGGGAAGTTTTGGGGGCCTCCCTGGGTGTTCTAGGTGCGATCATCGCGGTACAAGATGCCGGTTCAGGTGAAGTCACATTGCTTGGAGATGCGGCAGCATTCCTCGGGGCAATTGCAATCGTCGGTTATCTAGCTGCGGGCAGGGTTTTACGTGGAGAGCATCAGATGCCTTTGTTCTTGTACGCATTCCCCGTTACCGCAATTGCGAGTATACAGTTAAGCCTACATGCCATGGTTTCAGAGGGTGCAACACTCGATTTGGCAGTTGTGGACTCCTCTCTATTAGGATGGTCAGATGCAACTTGGATTTTTCTGGTCGGCTATCTTGCACTCGGGCCGGGTTTGGCAGGTCATACGGGGATTAACGCAAGCCTTCGTTGGTTACCTCCACTCATCATCTCCGTCAGTGTTGTGTTTGAACCCCTTCTTGGGGGGATTTTAGGATGGTTCCTGGGTGTCGAATCTGTACCTGACCTCTGGACCTGGATTGGGGGTCCATTCATGATAGCGGGTATGGCTCTCGCGATTGTTGGGACAAACCATAGATTAAATCAAATGCAGATTACTGAACCGAACGAATAGGTGTTAAGATGTCATGGAGAGCTCCGTTGTTTTTGACGAACGATGATGGTATTGATGCTCCAGGGTTACAGTATCTAATCCAAATTCTTCACAAACGTGGTCATCCACTCGCTGTCTTGGCCCCCGCTCAAGAACAATCGGCTTCAGCGATGCGACTTACGTTGCAAAATCCTCTTGAATTTACAGAACGTAATGACTTGGTTGACAAACTCGGCTTGGACACCGATGGTCCTCCCATTTCCATTTACAGTTTAGACGGCTCTCCTTGCGATTGTACCATTGTAGCAATCACACATGGATTTGAAAACTGGGCACCGATGGTTCGCCCACAACTCTGTGTTTCAGGTATCAACAGGGGCCCAAATATTTCCATCGACGTCATTCACTCAGGAACAGTTTCAGCCGCAAGGGAAGCTGGACTGTATGGTCTCCCTGCCATCGCATTGAGCCTTGGCACTTATGCGCACGAAGATTATTCAATTGGTGAACAGATTATCGTTGAATTAATTGATCGTGCGCTCTCAATTGCGAATGACGAACCTCCAAACCTGTTGAGAACTCGAGGTAGCAAGCAAATAGAATGGAACCAGCCAGAAATGGACATGTCTGAACGCATTCGCTGCGCCTTCAGGAATGGAGATTTAATCCTCAATCTGAATACACCAGAGCAATGGCAAGGCGATGTCGAGACGGTTCCTTTGGGCGCCCGGTGGTATCACGGAGCGACACAGTTGTCAGAAGATGGACGATATTTCACGGTCGGCGCAGCATCCATTGAGGATGAGCCAATTCCACGTACCGACTGTTCAAGCTTAATGTCAGGCAAAGTTGTGATTTCACCTATGGCGACATGGCCTCAATCCCATCCTCTCAATGTTCCAAATTCAATTTTACAGGCTGCACAGATTGAAGATCATCGTGGATTTCCCGCTTGGCTTAATCTTGATCCAATAAGTGATGAATAATTGATATGCAAGCATGGCCTTGCAGCCACTGATTTCCAAGAGACAATCTTGGAATGTGATCAATGGCAGTTAGATCAGATTCTGAAAGTGGTTGATCATCTGACAGGATGAATCCAATCTCCAAATTATCCTCTTTAATATCGCCGATTTTTTCGCCTTCTACATCGAGTAGGAAAATAGAAACATCATCTTTGCGCCATTCAGCAATGGTTTGATCGATTGTACCACCTGAGTGCCAGAATCCTGAATGTAATTCTAACTTCTGTCCGATAGCTGGAACGGGTTCCTTCAGTGCCCGAGCAATTTGTCCCGCAATTGCTCTTTCATCTGGATGTAAACCTCGAACTGTTTCTCCGATGAAACAAATCCGTCTTGGTGGCCCAGGACCACCTAACAAGTGCAAAATGATCTCTGTGTCGTGACGGATACCATGTGACAAAAACAGAGCCGTATTCACCGCTCTTACGAGCACATCAATTCTACCAGAAGACCCAGCCAAATCATTGAGGTTGATTTTTCCAGATGACGGAGCGCGATGGCCGATGATAGCAAATCTACGGGACATCCACTCACATCGGCATATCCATGTCGTCCATGTCACTCATCATACCCTTCATTTGGCGGCGCAGTTTACGATTACCCTTGATACCCTTCATCATCTTGCGAGAACGGTTCCATTGAGCAAGTAGTTCACGCACATTCTTCTCCTTGACGCCAGACCCTCTTGCAATTCTACGGATTCTCTCGGCTTTGAGAATATTCGGTTCATTCTTTTCTTCTTCAGTCATCGAGTCCATGATGACACGAAATCGCTCTAAGTTGCCTTGCATTTCCTCTTTCTGTTTTCGATCCATTGCTCCAAGGCCACCAAAGAATGAAGATGGGAGGTGTGATACAATCTTGTCAATTGTGCCAATTTTGGACATCATTTCCATTTGCTTGTACATGTCATTGAGCGTGAAACGCCCTGACATCATTCGTTCAGTTAGCCGCATGGCTTCTTCTTGATCAAGTGACTCGGGTGCGATATCGATGAGTCCACGAATATCTCCCATGCCTAGAAGTCGTGAAATAAATCGATCCGACTCAAATTTCTCAAGGTCGGATACCTTCTCACCCTCACCGATAAAGACAATCGGTGCACCTGTAGTTGCTACTGCAGAAAGTGCACCACCACCCCGAGCGGTACCGTCTAATTTGGATACAATCACACCGGAAACTCCGACCAAGTCGTGGAATCCAGCAGCAACAGGGCCGGCAGCTTGTCCGACTTGTGCATCGATTACGAGGAATCGCTCTGTAGCATTGGCAACTTTGTGAATTCTCTCCAGCTCGGCTTGCAATTCATCATCAAGTCGATCCCGACCCGCTGTATCAACGATGACCACATCGGCATTGCCAACTTTGGCCAATCCGTTTCGAACGATTTCCTCAGCATTTTTGTTGCCAGGTTCGCCATACACTTCGACAGAAGATTCTGCGAGTAATTGTTTGAGTTGCTCGTAGGCACCTGGTCTTTGCACGTCGGCTTCGATGACAGCAACTTTCACACCATGACGTCTTCGCCACCACTCAGCAAGTTTAGCAGTTGTAGTTGTTTTTCCTTGACCATACAGTCCGACCATCAAGATTGTTTGATTGTGGGGGCGTATTTCTCTCGGGGGGCCAAGCAAGCGAACCAGTTCAGTGTAGATAATATTCATCGCATGAGTCTGAAGATTAATTCCTGGAAGTGGTTCCTCCTCAATCATTCTCTCTTCGAGTCTTGCAGTAATTTCCTTTGATTGACGAACGTTGAAATCAGCCTCTAGGAGCGCGCGTCTAATGCTCTTGGACAACTCTTTCATTTCGGCTTCGTCGAGTTTCCGCTTCCCCTTCAAGCGCCCAATGGCGCCAAAGATACCTGCCTTCAAACCCTCAAGCGCCATCAGGCGGCCCTCTCGCTTTCCTCGTAAGAACCCCACGGAACGGCCCGAAGGGCCGGACAAGCCTAAGAAGGGGTTTGAGAGGTGAGTGTCGTGGTAGAGTTAGGCATTCCACTTTGGCAACTGCAGGTTGTCACCTCCATTGGTATCCTTGGCGTTTGGATTGGGTGGCGAGGAGGCATGTCGAAAATGATAGGATTCTATGATTTGCCCACAGCTACCCGGCTGCTGTTATACGGTTTTTTTGCAGGAGCGATGTACCAATTTTTGGCATCGACAATGGTACTTGATCCAATCTGGAAAGGTACTGGGCTACCTGTTGTCGAAGGATTCTTGCTCACACTTTCTTTCTCTCTGCTGACGATGTTTTTGCTTACACGCCAAGGTGTCCGACAACTCAACGGCCAACCTACTGCAGGTTGGACCTTCGGCTTGGGTGTCGGATCAATGCTTGTCGTACTCTTAATCTATCGTTTAGTGACGACCAAAGGCGCAGGTTTCTTGGTGTCTGGATTTGGGGTTCCGACCATTTTATTCGGACTCGTCTTGGCCGCCATTGTCCCCTGGTCGATGGCAATCATCGCAGCATGGCAAGGTTGGCACGCACTTGAGGGACGAAGATTCAAGCCCGCATTCAAGGCGATGTTCATGCACACGACTCTCTTGTTTACATTGGCAATTGGATTGAATTATCCGTGGTTTTTACCATTGATTATCGCTCTAATTTTCATTGGACAAAAAAAGGCTGATGATGTGTGGTTAATTTCAGGCCTTTCGCCAAGAATGAAACAAGAATGGAATCGATTACAGCGCACCGGTATTGCAACTGGAGTTCGTTCCGTGGCTCCCGAAGAAGAGTCGGAATGATGCTGCGTCCCTATGGGACGCACCACGAACATTCAAGGTGCGTGTGATACCAGTCGGCACAATGGCTCGATGTCCATACTGCCTGGCTTCGAATCCTGATTCATCCAGTATTTGCTACAGCTGTGGTCGTGTGATCCTTGGTGCTGGTGGCATGGCGATGCGTCTAGAACCCAGTATTCCCGGGGGAAATAGGGTCCATGGTGCTCGCCGTGGACCGCCTCCCGGATTGAACGTGAGGCGCGGCGGAAAGCGTCGAGAGAAAAAAAAGAAAAGCAATCTTAGGAGTATGGTATTGGTCATCGCAGTCGCATTTTTATTCCTATTCACACCGGCTCAGGAGCGCATTTCTACACAATTAGAGAAATGGCTCGATACCCTACTGGATGAATTCGGCCCGGCTCGAGAATACCCCGTGCATGCAACCTATACAGTCGAGCGAAATGTGCACCTCATAAATCCACATTCTCAACCAATTACATTCAGTTATGAGTTGCCAATTCCTGAGGTTCGGACGGATTTTGGGAATTCTGAATACGGTTTTGAATCCATGGATGGGACCTTCTCTTACCCAGTTGTGACGTTGCAGGAGGTCGTTAGCATGGTTGCCAAGGTTGAAGGTGGTGCCAATCAGGTGATGATACCCATCTCTGAAGAATACATAGGTGCCGATGATGCCATCGCCTTAGATATGAATTCAGAAATCTTTTGGCCACCTGTGGGTCAGAACAATGAGCGTTGCAGTGTGGGACGTTGCGCAATTTGGCAAGGGGAAATAGAAACAGGTCAAATGGCAACACTGGAAGTAACCTACGACGTTATTTCCACGTCGTTTTCTTGGTGGGGGAGTTCAAAGGCACCAGAAAAAGCACCGAGGGCCGCCGATGAAATCTCCATTCATAGTGGTAATGATGGTACATATGACGACTACAATCGAGCAGGTCGATTGGACTCAATGTATGACCAATTCGGTTCCGAGAAACAGTGGTATGATCGTGACCCTGGACCCAGTCAAAATTGGGCTGTTGATGGAACCAGCAACGTAGTCGTAGCACTTGCCGATGAGATTGAAAGTAGCCTTAATCCTGATGATGTAAACAGCCCTTATGCGTTCGCACATGCTTCATTCATCAAGATCCGTGATTCCATTGTTTACAGCCAGGGTCTATCCCCTGCTCGAGGTGGGCCGGCTTGCATTGTCGATGAGAGAGGTGATTGCGATGAACAGTCGAACGCTTGGATGAGTTTACTTCGAACACGAAATATCCCAGCCTGGTATGAATTCGGCCCCATGACAGACAGCCAGTTCTCTGCTTGGGAACCTCATGCTTGGTCGAATGCGATCTTCCCACTGGATGAACAGTGGTGTATGGAGAAAAATATCGATTTAACCACTTGTTTTGTTGAAGGTGAAGTGGATGTTGTAAATAATCGCTGGCTACTTCACACCCCGACGACAATGACAGAATGGATCGAGCAACCCAGTTACTTGGGCGAGGATAGTTATGAATTCTATAGACCCTTATCTATCGGATGTGTAAATTGTTGGGCGGAATCTTGGGAAACGATTGGAGAACCCGAAATCTTAGGGGGGAATTATCGTGTTCCAGTGCGGATTGGCGAGTGAGGAGTTAAGAGGGAGTGGAAGGGCCGAAAGGTTGCCGGAGGGACGCATATGCGCATAATCATCGGTGGTGCTGGTGAAGTCGGTAGAGGTGTAGCGAGGGCCCTTTACGACGAGGGGCAAGATGTTGTTCTCATCGATACTGACCCAACCGCAATCAAGGAAGCCCAGTCAATCGATGCATTTGTCCTCATGGGAGATGTATCGCGAAGGGATGCGCTGAAAGAAGCGGGGATTCGTGATGCTCACGTGTATATCGCAGCCACCGGCAGCGATGAGCGCAACATGCTTTCTTGTGCTTTGGCTAGAGATTTACTCGAAGAAGAGTTGCCTCTTGAAAAATATCCAAATCGACAACCTCTACTCACCATTGCACGAATTCATGATGGCGACTTGATTGCCGATGAAGAAGATCGATTATCCCGATGGTCGGGTGTCGATGTAGCCATATGTCCGCATCAGGCTTCGATTGATCGATTGACTGCGGGGCTCAAATCATCAAGTCTAAGCGAAGTATTGCCTTTAGGTGGAGATGCTTGGATTGTTGAAGTCGAGGTTACCAATGATGCGGAAGGGTTGGCCAACTTTACCCTCGGTCAAGCAGAGGAAAATATCGATGGGCTTCCCAAAGCTTTCACCTTATGCCGAAAAGGTCAACGTGCCTTTGTTCCGGATGAAAATACGGCCGTTAAATCCGGTGATCGTTTGGTATTTGCCACCATTGGCGAACACACATTCAAGCGTGTTTCAAAAGCGGCTGGACACGTAGAACCACCTTATCCGGAAGTTCCACGGGTCGCCATTTTCGGTGCCACTCAACTTGGTCGTCAGTTGGCCATGAAGTACCTCGATGAAGGTGCCTGGGTGACTGTACTCGATGATCGTCTTGAAGCTGCTAATGAGTTGGTCGGCTCATCGATTGGTGCTCATAAACGATTAGATGTCATTCATTGTAATCTTGGCGATTTGGATTTGATGCGTGAAATTGAACTCGCTGAGCACGATATTGCTGTCGCGACGTTGGGGGATGATAACGATAACATTGCCATTGCCATGCGTGCAGCGGACATCGGTGTTGAACGAACGGGTTTGATTCTTGATGATTCAGCTTTAGCAAGGGTTGTTCGGCGAATTGGCCTGACCTATGCGGTTTCTGAGCGTAGAGTCGCCATTGATTCTATTCTAATGCAGGTACACAGACGCGTGCCTGGACACTATCAATTGATGCCTTCCGTACCGGAAATTGTTGCCATGAGCGCCTCAATTTTTGAGGGACATAGTCGGCTTGGTCAGACGATTGATAGGATTGAGCGTAAAGGGTCATTCAGGATTGCGTTCGTTGAACGTGAAAGTGGCGAAGGTTCCCGCATGATGTTCCGTTCAAAATCTGACATGACTGTGAAAGTTGGAGATCGACTTATTCTCTTCGCTGAGGCTGAAGATGTCGCAACGGTTGAGAAAATCTTGGAGCGCTAAAAATGCGATATGATGTCATAGGGTTGGTTGCAGGATGGAGTTTAATCCTCCTGACAATCCCACTCACAATTAGCGCATTCATAGGTTCCATTATGGGTGATGAAACCTCGATTTTGATCTGGTCATTTGTCCCCCCGATTGCATTTTGTGCAATCTCTGGTGGTGTTTTGATAAAACTGGGTTCACGTAGGGATTCAGCGGAACGTCTGCGTGATAGAGAGGCGGTAGCAGCAGTTGCACTGTCTTGGCCGTTGATTGTCGCGGTCGGAGCACTCCCCTACTGGTTCGGACCAACATTCCACGGTCCTATTACCTGGGATGGTGATGGTGGTACATTGTACGAAATTCTTGGTGGAATGATTCGCGGTTGGTTCGAATCTATGTCCGGCTTCACTACCAGTGGTGCAACGACAATTGACCCTCATGTATCGCCGCGTTGTGAAATGGTCGAGGATTGTATTGCCAGTCAACCCTATGGTATTCTGTTCTGGCGCTCGTCTACACAATGGTTAGGTGGAATGGGAATCATCATGCTCGGTATGCTCCTACTCAGCCGTGCCTTGGGTGGAGGAATGTCCATTGCGAGGGCTGAACTGACCGGTCCATCACTTAGCCGCCTGCGCCCACGCTTACAGGAAACAGCAAAGGCGCTATGGGGGATTTACATTGGATTTACTTTCTTGGAATTTTTCCTATTGTATTTCTGGGCTGATTTGACTTGGTTCAATGCGATCAATTACTCGTTGACCACCATGCCATCAGGAGGTTTTGGTACCACTGACGGTGGTGTAATGGACTTCAATAGTGCACACGTTGAGGCCATCATCACCTTCTTTATGGTCGCCACAGGTATCAATTTCAGCTTATTCCATTTCTTGTTGTTAAAGGAATACACCAAGGTCGTGAACGACCAGGAATTGCGTGTTTATTTCCTGGTTCTGATTGGTGCATGGAGTATTTTCACGTTAAATCTAGTTCATAGCGCAGGCTGGGAATGGGGTGAAGCAATGCGTCACGGTGCTTTCCAAGCAGCCGCAATTGGCACATCGACAGGATACGCAAGTTCAGATTTCGCTAGCTGGCCAGTTCTGTCATTGTTTGTTCTTTTGTTCTTGATGGTCGTTGGTGCCTCCGCAGGTTCGACAAGTGGTGGCCTCAAAATTCTCAGATTGCGCCTAGCGTTTGGGCTCGCACGACGTGAGATCCACCGGATGGTGCAACCACGGGCAATCATTGCAGTCAGAATGAACGGGGAAGTGGTAGAAGATTCTAGAATGTGGGTGGTAATCGGGATGCTATCAACTTGGGCCGCCTTGGCCATGGTCAGCACCGTATTGCTCGCATTTTTCGAACCTAATCACTCTCTGGAAACCATACTTTCTGTTATTTTTGCAGCTCTAGGTAATACTGGTCCGGCATTGGGGGCTTTTGGCCCAACATCCACATGGGCGGCTCTAAATTGGTACTCGTTATTGTACACCTCAGTGCTCATGTGGGCTGGTCGATTGGAATTGCTCACAGTATTGGTATTGTTCCATCCTCGTACATGGCGAACTGAGAAGCCGAAGGCTGATTAGAAGAAATCAAGCGATTTTTGTGTTGAATCACTCTTAACTTCTTGCGATTCAACTTCATCTGAAATTTCTGCCAGGCTTTCTTGTATTCCAGGCGATTGATCTATAATCTGTATCTCATCATATTGTGCAGCCAGTGCTTTACTAGACTTGAGGTTAGAACGCAATCCATGCAGGGCTAGGTGGTCACTGGATGAGAGTCCTAAAGCCAATGAGATGTCAAAATTTTCAGGGTCACCCTCAAGCTTGTCACTAGAAACTGCTCTAAGTGCTGGCCACAATTCTTCTCGCACAGCGACTTCACTGGCTCCACATGTTCCTGCTAAACATTCCACGATTGATGAACGGCGCCATGCCTCTCCTCCGCGCCTCAAAAAAGATGGGAATTGGAGTGAAAAACGGTCCGATAACTCTTCTTCCGAGGCTATACTTGCTGCGAGTGAACCTAAATTCCCACCCCAATATGTTGATCTGTAAGCGAGATTTGAAAAACGCACAAAAAGGGATTTGGAAGCGATTGAGAGAGTTTTTGAAGCACGTGCCCAACTATCCGGTTTCCGCATAACTGAGGCGTTGTTCCATGAGACCCAAGCGATGAGTTCATCTGGTGTTTTATCTAAGATGAGTGAAAGTCTAGCGGCTTCACCGGCACTTGTAGTCCGATACAGTTTCTCTAAACCTGGAAACAAATCTATTTGCTGGTCTCTCTGCCCCATTTCGATTTGTTCCTTAACGGCTTGAATATCGATATGCTCCGGTGACGTTGCACAAATGGCTTGCAAATCCCTGACCAATGCACGAATGTCACCCGGATTAGCTGCAATCAATTGCTCGAGCGCAGGTATTTCTGCAGTGACCCCCTCAGAAACAAGAACTCGATTGGCAATTCGACGAAGTGCACTCTCTGAAACCCTACTAAATTCAATGATTTCAACTTGCCTTGAAAATCTATCACGGGTAGTACGCCATTGTGAATTTCGGCCCCACAACCGCATTGCATCATTACATGTCAGTAAAATTGGTTGTTTAGTTTCAGCGAGAAGTTTGAGCAATTCCGCTTTTCCACCACTGTCTCCCTTCAGTTTATCTTTTATTTCATCGTCATCGATTCGTGAAGACATTGTAGCTTCAATCCGTTTTTCACTGACCTGTCGATAAGACCCCGAAATGTGGTCTACTTCGTCCAATAGGATTAGCGTACGTCGTTTAGTATCAGCATTAAACGTGCCATCCATATTGAAGGTAAAATGGCTGGCACTCCCTTTTGAGGCTCTTCTGATTGCAGCGGCATTACGTTGATCACTTGCATTTAATTCAACAACATCCCAACCCATATCTGTCGCGATGGCAGTGGCTAGACTTGTTTTGCCCACTCCGGGTGGCCCCGTTAGCAACAACCCTCGTTTGTTTGGAATTCCACGTTCCCAGGCTGTCAGCCAATTGCGGATTCTTTTTCGCTGAGTATCATTCCCCTCCAATTCCTTTGTATTGTTTGGGCGATATCGCTCAGTCCAGTCTTCAACAAGGTCCGAATGAGCCATGAACCGCGACGAACATCGGCAACCTTTGAACATTGACAATTAGAACATCGATTGTAGCCTATCAGATGTCAAGTGCATTGGTAGTTCATCGCAAGGTAGTCGAATTTGGGCTCCATCGTCACGCCTTCTGATAGTAACGGTCCCGTTTTTGAGACTATCATGATCGACTGTAATTGCCCACGGGACTCCGATTTCGTCGGCTCGTGCGTATCGCCGACCGATTGAACCTGAGCCGTCATAATACGATGATAATTGACGTACAGAACAAATGCTTTGATGGATACGTTTTGCCATTTCCTCTAAACCGTCTTTTTCCATTAGCGGTAAAATGGCAACATCAATCGGTACAACCTTTGGCTTGAGTCTAAGCACGGTGTAGGCATCACCTCCATCTTTGCCAGATTCGTCAAAGGCGTGATCGAGGACATGCCAAAGGATTCTATCAATGCCAAATGCGGGCTCAACAACATGGGGTAAGAACCATTCCCCATGCTCTGTGGTCTGGATATGCTTTTCCTCATACATCCCTGATTCAATCGTTACACTTTCATCTCCTTCCAAGGTTAACTGAAAAGGAGGGGCGGGACCTGGTGCCTCAATTTTCCCCAGCGCTTCGTGCACAGCACCTGCTTTCGCCCTGAATGCAGGTCCAATGACTGAACCAACACCTGAAAGCACAGTCTTATCCACTGATTTCGGAACATCGTACGGCCTCCATGCTCGCAAATTCTTGTCACCAGTTGCGGTTTCATGAGCCTGTAAATCATAGCAGCCCCTGTGGGCAATGCCAACACATTCAATCCAACCATATGATCCGTAGATTTCAGCATCCCAACAATCGCTCGCATAATGAGCCATTTCAGTACCCTCGTGCTGCCTAAATCGAATTTTTTCAGGGTCGATACCTACACTCACAAGGAAATCCCAAGTTTTGGCCATGAACCATGCCACACTCGGATGGCGGATGATATTCTGTTGAGCTGCTTGGTAAGGTGTCATTTTGACTGGGTCACCGTGTTCCGGATCAGGGACTAAATTAAATTCAGTCTTATTCCAGGTCGAAAAGTCGTGCTCGATTGGAACATCAGGATCAATGAAATATTCCAATTCTGCCATGTTGAATTCACGAAGTCGTATCATCCCTTGCCTTGGGCTGATTTCATTGCGATATCCCTTGCCAGTTTGTATTGCACCAAATGGTAACCTGTTACGGAAGTGGCGGTATAATGCGGGATAGAGCATGAACATACCCTGGGCCGTTTCCGGTCGCATGTAGGCACTTCTTCCACCCTTCATTGCCCCTATTCTGGTGCTAAACATGAGATTCATCGGACGCGCTTTGCTCCAATCTACACTACCACAAGTTGGACAGGGAATCTCATGTTTGACCAATAAATCATCCAACTCTACCGGTGAAAGAATATCGGGATTTGGATGGAAATTTTCTACTAAATGGTCGCTGCGAAAGGCACCAGAACAGGTATTACACTCGGACATATAATCATTGAATTCTCCTACATGGCCACTGGCAATTAAAACAGATTCAGGGGTAATTGTAGGACTATCAATTTCAACGATATCTCCCTGTGATATCCAATGTTCAACCCATGTGTCAACTATTCTTCTTCGCAATCGACCACCTACGGGTCCAAAATCGAATAATCCTGCCACTCCTCCGTGAATTTCGAATGCAGGGAGGATGATTCCACGGCGCTTTAGCATACTCATGAGCCGCTCGAGTCGGGCATTGGCGTCGCTCATCAATACGTCGCGTGCGAATCAGTCTCATCAAGCAATCGGAAAAATATGTGCGACTAATCGTGTTGTGTGGCATTATAATCATGCCTTACCGCCTACAGAATAATCGATTTAGCGAATCGTTGATATACCGTTACGTTGCCCTGACAACCGGCAATAGGAGGATTTTATCTTGGCAGATACAGTATACCTAGATTCCCTCGAAGATTCAGAGGTATTGTTGTCTAGGTTATCTCAGCCAGTTCGCGATTGGTTTGTGGACAAATTTCCTGATTTCACTGACCCTCAAAAGATGGCGATCCCATCTATTGTTGATGGCGAACACTTGTTGCTTTGTTCTCCAACAGGTTCGGGTAAGACGCTGACAGCATTTCTTTCAATCATCGACAAATTAGTTCGCTTGGCCATGGATGGTAATTTAGAGAAACAAGTATATTGTGTCTATATTTCACCAATTAAAGCACTAGCGAATGACATACAGCGCAATCTTATCGGCCCGTTAACTGAGATTAAAGAGCGATTTTTGCCTGGTCGAACTCAAGAAATTAAGGTCGGACTACGTACTGGAGATACGCCCCAATCCGAGCGACAAAAAATGCTCAGAAATCCGCCTCACATCTTAATCACAACACCCGAATCACTGGGGCTGGCTCTTGCTTCGAAGAAATTCAGGCCATTGATGAATCATCTACAGTGGATTATTATCGATGAAATGCACTCTTTGGTCCCAACGAAGCGTGGGACACATTTGGCACTAACAATGGCACTCCTAGATACTCTGATCGAAAATCCGGTTCAGCGGCTTGGCATTTCAGCTACAATGGAGCCATTGGAAGAAGTTGCCAAATTCCTAGTACCCGTCAAGGCGGGCGACCGCGAGATTGAGGACGGTGTCCCAATCCCGAAGTTCGACGATGAGGAATCTTCTGTCGTTCATATCGCGAAGGTCAGTGGTGCAAGAGAGTTGGATCTTGATATCATTTTACCACATCCTAAATTCAGTGAAGTACCAGTTAAGAAATTGTTAGATCACAACGTCGACATCATCAAGGATCTTGTGGAGGCACACACCACAACCCTAGTATTTGCAAATACGAGGCAGATGACGGAAATTATCACACAAAAATTGCGAGTTTTGGGTTTGGCCGGTGTCGAAGGGCATCATGGTTCAATGGACAAACAAATTCGCCTTGAGGTCGAGCGTAAACTCAAACGCGGAGAGTTGAGATGCTGTGTTTCTTCTTCATCTCTTGAAATGGGAATTGACATTGGCAGTGTTGACATGGTCATTCAACTTGGTTCACCAGGTTCTATTGCGACTGCTCTTCAACGAATCGGTCGTGCAGGACACCATGTAGGTGGGATACCCCGTGCACGATTTTTACCCACGTCTTCTCACGATTTACTTGAGTTGGTTGCGCTACAAGGAGCCATCATGTCAGGTGAAATGGATCACTTGCGTTTCCCGAGCAACTGTCTTGATGTTCTGGCTCAATTCATCATTGGTCTGACCATTTGCGGCGAAATCGACATGGATGAGGCATTTTCCATCATCACCTCTGCTTACCCCTATCGTAGCCTTTCTTACGACGATTATATCGAGGTACTAGATCTGCTTGAGGATGAGCGTAGAGTTTGGGTTGACTGGGAAGAAAACATCATTGGGAAGCGTGGTTACTCTCAGATGATTTACTATACCAATATTGGAACTATCGCTCCGGATAATAACTATCTCGTGTTCAGTGCCGATGGGACCATGATTGGACAATTATCGTCCTCATTCGTACAAAATATACGGCCTGGTGACGTGTTTTTGTTGGGTGGCTCAACCTATCGTGTTCATCGAATCCAAGCCAGTCGTGTGAGTGTAACACCAGTTACAGGGTATCGCCCAACAGTCCCGTCATGGTCTGGTGAAGCGATGAGTCGAACCCGTGAACTATCGCAATCAGTACTCAAATTGCTCAATGCGTCGATTGCCGCTATACGCCGCGGCCGCGACCCCAGGGTTCTTCTTTCAAATGCATACGGCCTTTCACAACCGGTGGCTGAATCTCTGGCACGATTTTTGGAGGAGCATGCAGTCGAGTCAATACAAGTGCCAAGCCCCGACAAGATTCTGATTGAGCAAATCATGAATTCGCCTGTACCGACCTACATCATCACCACGTGTCGCGGTCGCGCATTCAACATGGCCATGGGTTACTTCATGGCGGGTTTGTGCGACATGCACAATGTCCATGTGGTCGAAATGTCATTTGATGAAAATTCCTTCCTCTTCAAGACAGGACAAGAAATTGACACCAAGGAGATTCACTCACTATTCAAGGATAACCAGAGAGATGCAGTATTGCAGCGATACCTCTTGGACAGCCAACTGTTCGCCAAGCGATTCAGAGAAGTATCTGGCCGTTCACTCATCGTACCCCGTCGTATTGGTGCGGATGAAGTCAGCCCTAAGCAATTCCAACAGAAATCAGAGAAGGTCTTTCGGGAACATCGCCAGCACGCGGATAGTTTACTTATCCGCGAGGCACAGAACGAGATTTTCCACACCGACCTCGATATGGAGGAATTGGAGCATTTCGTAAACCGAATGGATGAGGATGGTGTTCGGATTGTGCATTCCCGTGTCACCCTCCCAAGTGCACTGGGGATGAATCTCTACATGGCAGCATTCGAGGATTTACTCAGTATGCGAACTCGAGCTTATTTGGTCAAGGATATTGACCCCGAAATCTTACGGCGATTGTTAGGTGGCCGCTCAAGAGCCACAGATTTGGATGAACAGGCATTGGATCTCTATTTCCAAAGTAAAGTTAGCATCCCTGAAGATTCCGAAGGATTACTCCGCATCATGGAAAAGGGTGGGGGTCTACATCCCGATTTGAAAAATCCATTGTATCAAGAAAAATTATCCGAGGTTCCATACGACACGGTCCATGATTGGGTGGTTGACCTGGCAAGTTCAGGTGCCATTACAAAAATTCGCAACACAGGCATGTCGGAAGTCGATGATAAGTGGTATTCGATACGTATGGCCCAAGTCCACGGTACACTAGGCGTTCTTTCCAAGAAGGGCGCTGGTGAGATGGAAGACTTACGTGAATTGTATACTGGCGGTTTGAGTTTTGAACTTGCAGAAACATTCGATGAGGCTACCCCCACCAATTGGATTGAATCGAAGCTCATGGATCCCCATGAAGCACTTAGGATCAAGATTGTCGATATGCTTGGGAGTGAGGGGCCAAAGACACTTGCTGCTCTGTCTGAGCGACTACCTTTCCCAAATGCACAAATTGAGTCTATTCTGCATGAATTAGAAGTTCGTAATATCGTCTCTATCGGTTTCTTTAAACAAACAGAAGAGGGAGAATTCATACTTCGCGTTGATGAGCACATCATCACCGGTGGCGAAGATAATGTAATTGAGTATCGAGACTTACAGAACCTCCTCTTGGCCAAGTCCTTCAAGTCCTATCCCGATGCACTAACTGCTCTAAATGAAGGGCATGTGATGTTTGCAAAGATGCAAGAACTCCTCGGCCGTGTTGAAGATTTCAGATTTGCCGACTGGAAGGACATGAAACACGATTCCGATATTGTCATGGGTCGACTCCTTCATTCACGTGTTGGATACACAACAAAATCGATGATTCCGATGCTGCTAGGTCTGCGCCCCGAGGCTTGGTTTTCAGAAATGGATCAGGAGCTCATCGAGTACATCCCTCACGATGAGAACGTCGAGCGGACTGAAATCATCGGTCATCTGCCTCGGGGGGATGAATTCAAACATGTGCAACGTGATGCCCGAAACTCACTCTCAAACATGGAGCGTCAGATGGTTTTTGTAAAGCAATTTGAGGAATTGATTGATCGTAAGCGCTCACTCTCACTATTCCACCGTGTGCATGATGTATACGAGCCGATGAATTTTGAAGATTCTTTGGAAGAATTGATTCGTCGTATTGGTCCAATTAAATTGCATTCCTTGCGACTGTTTGTTAGCCACCCTGTAGAATTACTTGCTGAAGTATTACGAGACCTTGAAGGGAAGAATAGAATCACTCGTGTAACAGCTCTACAACCTGACCCAACCGACTTCTATTGTGTCCCTGATGATGCAGATCAATTGAGTCGGCCCAAACGCGAAGATCGAACATTGCGTATTCTTTCTCAATCGGACCCTTTCTGTTCAAGATTTATCCAAGAAGTTCGCTATGTTCTGAAGCAAGGTTGGTATTATCCCGTGTTCAAGGGTGTAGATCCAGTGGGACGAATCTTGATGTTCAAGGTCAATGATTATTTAGAAATCAAGGATATTCATATCCCTCACGCCTACTTGGATGAGTTTGCTGTAGTCTTTGAAAATCTGCTTGATAATTACAAGGACACGCTCGTAGATGTCTCGGTGCTACACGCCTTCAATGGCGAGCCGATACATGATTGTGACGAAAATATTCAGAAAATTGTCGCAGAATTAGGCTTCCGCTCAATGGGTGATGAACAACGTTACATTCGTGGCGGTGTAGTTGATCCAAGGCCACGCTCACTTGCTGTTCGTGCATTGTTCCATCACCATAGATTGCACCAAGAAACCCGTTCTGAGAACGAAACCCTGGCCATAGAATACATCCCTGAAATCCGTGATGATTTCGCTCTTCGAGGTCGTTGCGAAACCTATCGTGTCGATCTCAAATCG
>MDSW01026907.1_pt1 | contig 47152 bp, 50 predicted proteins | sample 811171 | NCBI WGS metagenome assembly MDSW01 (sample SAMN05326641, study PRJNA326480) | marine metagenome | isolation source: seawater | place: Atlantic Ocean: North West | collected 2012
CACCATCTAGTGTAACGCCTAAAACATCAAACTGAAAACCAGCAATGTCTGAGTCAGTGTTATATAATATAGCAACATTACCACCTGGAAGTTCTGGACAGTCTGCTAAATCACAAACCGCAGAGCCATCCCAACATACTTGACCATAATCACAACTACCATCATCTGCTGTTGCTGATTCATCATAATTACAAGCACTTGAATCAGTGCAGCCATAAACATTATCATCAATAGCATCAATGGTTATTGATACACATCCAGCATCGACATTAAGAGCATTACCACTTGGATCAGAAACTACTATATTTGATATACATAAATCATCTGCGTTACCACTGAATTCAAGGTTTAAAAGAACACCGTTACCTGCTGGAATAGTTGATCCTGTTAAACTAAAACCAATCACTGTTGAACCACCTGTAGAAACGGTAAAGCCTGCATCAGCTGCAGCACCACCACCAGCACCATTTAATGTGACACCATCAACATTAAATTGGAATCCTCCAATTTCAGTATCAGTATCAAATAATATAGCAATATCGCCACCTGGCTGCTCTGGACAGTTTTCAAGATCACACTCATAAGAACCATCCCAACACTGACCTGGACCATCACCATCACATACACCACAGTCATCAACTACAGCATCACCACCACAGTCACCTGCACAATCTTCTTCTGCTGTACAGTTGCCATCACAGTCAAAATTGTCTTCTGGATAATCACAACTACCATCATCTTCATTAGCGTCAGGGTTATAATTACAAGCCAAACTATCAGTACATCCTAAAACTTCAGAACTACCAATGCTAAAAGATGTACAATCAGATGATGTTTCAAGAGCAGCACCAGAGGAGTCAGATACTACTAAGTCTGAAATACATAAATCTGAAATATTACCTGTCACATCAAGAGTTAAAAGTGTTCCTGAGCCAGCAGAAATTGTTGACCCTGTTAAACTAAATCCAATCACTGTTGAACCGCCAGTTGAAACTGTAAAACCAGAACTAGCTGCAGCACCACCAGATGCACCATTTAATGCTACGCCATTTACGTTAAATTGAAATCCAGCTATTGGAGTATCAGTATTAAATAAAATATCAACTGAACCACCTGGTTCTTCTGGACAGTCAGCTAAATCACAAGTAGTTGAACCATCCCAACACACATCACCAAAATCGCAACTTCCATCATCTTCGTTAGCCTCAGGATTATAATTACAAGCAGCACTATCAGTGCAACCAGCAACTGGATTATCACCTACTGAAATACAATCGCCGAATGTTACATCTTGCGCTATACCATTGGAATCTGAGATTGCTCCATTACCCAAAGACAAGCATAAATTATCGCCTGTAGGATTGCCTGAAACTGAAAATAAGACGCCTTCACCAGCGGGAATTGTTGCACCTGTAAACGAAAAACCAAGTATTGTGCTACCACCTGTTGAAACTGTAAAGCCAGCACTAGCAGCGGTTCCGCCTGATACGCTCATGCCACTTAGTCCTGTTAAATCAAATTGAACGCCTCCAACAGGTGTATCATTGACCATGTAAACATCTACAGAACCATCTTCATTAAAATTTGTTAAGCTTAATGTTGCACTTCCTGCAATTAAAAATGTAGCAAGAAACATAGTAGCGATAATGTTTAAAAACTTATTCATAAGAAACTCCTCTTATCTATGAAAATTTATTTAATTATATAAAAAAGACCTTTAATTGTATTTATTATACAATATATATCATCTAAATATCTATATTATTGGTGTTACAGAATGTTACGAAAGTCACAAAAATTAATCAAGCCGTTTTTTTTAGCTTTCTTAAGGTTGGTTTTTTCCCATCAATTACAGTATCCTTATCAATTACACATGTATTAATATTATTCATTGATGGTATCTCATACATTATATCAAGCATAATCTTTTCCATAACTGACCTTAATGCTCTAGCACCCGTTTTTCTTTTTACAGCAATTTTAACTATTTCTTGAAGAGCCTCAGCAGTTATTTCAAGATTAACTCCCTCCATTGTAAACATTTTTTTATATTGATTAATTAGAGAATTTTGTGGATCAATTAAAATTGATAATAATGCATCTTTTGTTAAATGATCTAATGAGCCGATTATTGGCAATCTACCAATCAACTCAGGTATAAAGCCAAATTGAACTAAGTCTTCAGGCTGTAAATCACTCAAATTAGATTTTATTTTATTTTCTTTACTTGAGAATCCAATGTTATTTTGATTTTGTCTTTTATCAATTATTTTATCAAGGTTTTGAAAAGCTCCTCCACAAATAAATAATATATTTGAAGTATTAATTTTAATTAGGGGTTGTTCTGGATGCTTTCTTCCACCTTTTGGAGGAATATGTGCTTCAGTTCCTTCTAATATTTTTAATAAAGATTGCTGAACACCCTCACCAGAAACATCTCTTGTAATTGATGCGTTAGCATTTTTCTTTGCAATTTTATCTATCTCATCGATATAAATAATACCCATTTCAGTTTTTTCTACATTGCAATCTGCGGCATTATATAGTCTAACCAATATATTTTCAACATCTTCCCCAACATATCCAGCTTCTGTTAAAACAGTTGCATCAGCAATTGCAAATGGAACCTGTAAGTATTCTGATAATGTGCGAGCAAGAAGCGTCTTACCTGTTCCTGTAGATCCTACTAGTAAAATATTACTTTTTTCAAGCTTAACTTCTTCATTAATATTTTTTTCATTTACTCTTTTGAAATGGTTATAAACAGCTACAGATACAATTTTTTTTGCTTCATCTTGCCCAATGATATGTTTATCTAAATACTGTTTAATTTCAATTGGTTTTTTTAATTGAAAATTTACTTTTTTATTTTTAGAATTATTGTCATTGATAACTAAATTTGCTTTATCAACACAATAATCGCAGATAAAAGCTTCATCACCCTCAATTAAATAATTGACTTCTTTTTCTTTGGTCCCACAAAAATAGCAGTATAAATCTGATGTAGTCACTATTTATCTCCTGCTACAATTTGATCTATGATTCCATAATCAATTGCCTCTTTTGATGACATAAAATTATCTCTATTTGTATCTTTCTCAATAGTTTTGGTTGTTTTACCTGTATTTTTACTAAGGATAGTATTTAAACGTTCTTTTAAAAATAAAATCTCTTTTGTGTGTATCTCAATATCTGTTGCTTGACCTTGTACACCACCTAAAGGTTGATGTATCATAATTCGAGAATTTTTTAACGCTGACCTTTTGCCTTTTGTCCCTGCAGAAAGGATTACAGCAGCCATGCTTGCTGCTTGGCCAACGCAAATAGTTGCAATATCAGGCTTTATATAATTCATTGTATCAATTATACCCATTCCTGATGTTATTACTCCGCCAGGACTATTTACATACATGAAAATATCTTTCTTAGGATCGTCTGCTTCTAAAAATAATAATTGTGCAATTACTAAGCTAGATACGTGATCATCAATACCTGTACCCAAAAAAATAATTCTTTCTTTTAAAAGTCTTGAATAAATATCAAATGCTCTTTCTCCATTTGCAGTTTGCTCAACAACCATTGGAACTAGCATGTTTAACTTATGATTCATTATTGTGCCTCCTGCATTTTTCTTAATTCATCTGATTTTTTTTCTACAATTTTAATTGAAGCAAACTTTTTTAAATGGTCAAATAATTTTTCATTTAATATATCATCAAAAAACTTTTGCTGATTATTTGAATCTTTCAGAAAGACTTTAATATTTTTTGCATTCTGCGGATCTTTTTCAATTAAATCTTTTTTCCTATTCTCAAAATCATCATTCGTAACATCAATGCCTACTTCATTAATTATTTGCTCTTTGATCAAGTACCATTTTATATTCATAACAGCCATATCTTTAGATGAATCCTTAATCTCATTTTCTTGCTCTTCTGTCATATTTGGTTGTTGAGCTTTATTATTTTCAATTAAATGGTTTAAATAGTTTTCTATCATTGAATCTGGTGCATCTAACTTAGTTTTTTGAACAAAAAAATCAACAATGGAATTATTTATGGATTTTAAATGTTCTGTTTCAAAATTTGCTTTTATATTATTATCAACTTTTGTTTTTAATTCTTTGATATTTTTTAATGACGGGTCAACAGTTTTAGCAAATTCATCATTGAGTTCAGGAATAATTTGTTCTTCAACTTTATGAACAAAAATCTCGTAATCAATTTTATTACCTTTAATGTCAAGATTAATAGTTTTTGAATCATCTTTTTTGGCGCCTAATAAATTCTTTAATGCTAAATCTTTAAATGCTCCAAAACCTAGTCTTATATATTGCTTTTCCATTTTTTTCCCAATTACTGGTGCGCCTTGATCAAGTTCTTGCATATCAACTTGAAGATAATGGCCATCTTTAGCTCCATTATCAACCTCTTTCATTGTGGAAAACCTATTTTGCAAATCAGTTAATGCATCTTCTAAATCCTTATCTGATGAAATATATTTATCTGCTTTAATTTTATATTTTTTTTCATAATTAGGGAGCTTAAACTCAGGCTTTATTTCAAATTCAATATCAAATTCTAAATTGCTTTCTTGTTTAAATTTTAAATCTAATATTTTTCCTTGGTTAATAGGTATTAATTGTTTTTCATCAAGTGCTTTCTTGTAATATTTACTTATTGAATCTTCTGCAAATTCTGCCTCAATGTTTGCGGTATATTTTTTTTTAAAAAGTTCTAAGTGAACTCCAAAAACCTTTCCTTTTCTACCACCAGGAGGAGTGTAATTTGATTTCATTTTTTCAAACAATTTATTATAATCATCCTTTAAATCTTTCCAGTCAACTTTAATTGATAATTTTTTTGTATACGAATTTTTCTTTGTTAATTTTGATTTCATAAGCTTTTCAATTTTCCTAAATAGTAACAATAATCACCACCTATATTAATAAGAGTTTTAATAACTTCAAATCTGATTTATTAAATAATTTAAAAAAAATTAATAAGTTATGATTATGACTGTGCTATATAATAAAAAGAATAAAAAAGAACTTATTGAAAAACTTGAACAAGAAAAGTTTGAAAGAATTACTTTATCGTTTTATAGATATACTAACATAATTAATGTAGATAATTTAAGAGATATATTATACAAAGATTGGGATATGATGGGAGTCTTAGGAAGAGTTTATATATCAAAAGAAGGTATAAATTCACAAATAAGCATACCTGATAAAAATATTAAAAGTTTTACAAAATATTTAGATTCTTATGATGAGTTTAGAGATATGGATTTAAAATTTGCAATTGATCAAAAAATATCATTTTATAAATTAATTATTAAAGTTAAAGATGAAATTGTTGCTTATAAAATTGATTCAAAAGAATATGATATGAAAAAAACTGGAACACATTTAAACGCAATTGAATTTAATGAAATGATTGATAAGAAAAATACTGTAGTTGTTGATATGAGAAATCATTATGAAAGTGAAGTTGGTAAGTTTGAAAATGCAATTTGCCCTGATGTGGATGCATCAAAAGATCTACTTTCAGAAACAAAAAAATTAATACATAAGCATAAAAATGATAATGTTTTACTTTACTGCACAGGTGGAATAAGATGTGAAAAGGCAAGTTCTTATTTAATAAAAAATGATTTTAAAAATGTATATCAGTTAAAAGGTGGTATCATACAGTATGCCCATCAAATTAAAGAAGAAAAAATTAAATCTAAATTTAAAGGAAAAAATTTTGTATTTGATGATAGACTTGGTGAGAGAGTAACAGACGAAATAATCAGTAATTGTCATCAATGTGATAATGCTTGTGACGAACATAAAAATTGTGCTAATGATGCCTGCCATCTACTCTTTATTCAATGTGAAAAATGTGCTGATAAATATAAAGGATGCTGTTCAAGTGATTGTGCCAAAATAATTAGCCTACCCATTGAAGAACAAAGAAGATTAAGAAAAGAAAACCCTGAAGTCGCTGCTCCACTAATTCATCATTACAGAGATAGATTGAAACCTAAATTAAAAGAAATGAAATTAAGAAAAAAAAATAGATCAAAGGGAATTGAAATATGATTATTGATATTATTTTACCTGTCTCATTAATTTTTATTATGTTTTCATTAGGGCTTGGTTTAACAATTAAAGATTTTAAGAATATAATGAATAATCCTGTTGTTTTTTTTGTGGGTCTTATAAATCAAATGCTAATACTACCTTTAGTTACTTTCTTAATAATCATATTATTTAATTTACCAAGCAAATTAGCAGTTGGTATGATAATTTTGTCTTGTTGTCCTGGAGGTGTTACTTCAAATATTATTACAAAGCTTGCTAAAGGTGATACTGCATTATCTATTTCATATACAGCAGTGGTTAGTGTTGTGTCTGTATTCACTTTACCATTAATTGTAGGTTATTCAATATCATATTTTAATTTGTTTGATGAAAATATTGTGTCTTTTAGTATTCTAGAACTTGGTATGACTATGTTTATAATTACAACCATTCCTGTATTGTTTGGTTTGTATATTAATGTCAAACATACAACTATTTCTAAATCATTTTATCCAATTGCAAATAAAATCTCGACATTTTTATTTATAATAATTGTTTTGGGTGCTCTGATTAGTGAGTGGAATACATTTATAAATAATCTAAAATTTTTAGGACCTTCAATTATAACATTAATTTTTACAATGATGATGATTGGTTACAATACTCCAAAATTGTTTGGTATAAGCAAAAAACAATCTATAACTATTGCTATAGAATCTGGAATACAAAATGGTACTATTGGGATTACAATTGGAAATATCATTTTAAATCAAAGCCAACGTATATCTGAATTAAGCCTTCCATCAGGTGTTTACTCAATTTTAATGTATGCAGTTTGTTTGCCAATTATCTATTTTTACATTAAAAAGAAATGAACTTATTTTTTAAGAATCTAAAATAATATTTACTAGTAATACTATATCTAAAATATTAATAATCCCATCATTATTCATATCGCCATTTTGGATATAGGTTGAATTTAAAATATTGTTTATCAAGACAATAATATCAAGAATATTTATAATTTCATCTAAATTTAAGTCACCATTTAAAATATTAGTAATATTAACATGCAGTTCATTTTCATAGTAATCATATGAATGATGTACTGGATAAATATTAACATTAATATTTGTGCTTGAAATATTATTATTTAATGAATTAACTGTTAATGTATGATTACTTAATGAATTAATATTAATTATAGTATCAATATCCTCAAAAAGTAAATTATCTAAATCTTGGAAATTTATTTTAAAAGGTTGATTGTGGCCGCTTTCATTAAATATGGTAAACGAAATTTGATTATTTTCAGAATCAATTAAATTCTCATTTTCAATTGTTTTGTAATCATTCATTAAAACAGAAAAAGCATTTGGGTATAATGATGGTATTCTATATGCCCGGTAAGAATAAACATTTGCACCCCATGGGAACATGTTGGGATTTAATTCAGGTACAGAAACAGATACTATATTTTTAGAGTTAGTTACTTCAAGTATTGTGCCACCATGATCTCCTGTACCATACATTCCAGCAGAATTAATAAGATAATTATCATTTTCAAGTCTTTGGACACTTCCATGAAAAGGACCAAATAAATCTTCAGGTAAAAAATACTCCCAAACGATTTCACATTCATTATTTTCATTAACTTTTAATTCTAACGCTCTAGATACTGGAGAATCTATATCATTTATAATATCGCTCATGTTACCATTATCAAAAAATAATAAATTACCATTTTCTGCAACAGATATATGGTGCTGGAAACTAAACTCTAAATTTGTACATATATGATTTTCACAATTATTCATATACGGACATGGTAGGCCCATTATCCATTCAATTTCGCCTGATGGATAAGCAATTTTTGTGATTCTAGATAAGTGTCTATGAGACATATAAATCGAATTTTGATTTTGATCAAAATAAAAAGCATTAGAGTGCATCCAATCATGTACATCAGTACTATAATACCATGTACCACCATAGATATCATACTCATCAAACGAAAAATGATCAAATGGGTCCCATGACCATACAACTTCCTTAGTTTCTCTATCCCATTCCACTAACTTATTTCCTAACCATGGAAACTCATTTGTTACACCATCAGCTTCGTATCCGAGAGCTTGATATAGAGATGTCCATTCTCCAATAGGAATAGGTCCTTGTCTGAATTCTTCAACAAAACCCATATAATTATTATTTGGTATTTGTTTAAATTCATGCCCATCAATAAAAACACCGTTAGGACCACGCCATATGATATCATTAAAATAATTAAATTCTATACCAGTTCGATTAGGCCAATTATTCCCCGAAAAACCAAAAATTTGTCCATATTCATTAACATAATTCATCATAACATCTAAATCACCATCATGCCAAATACATCGTCCGGTCTCATCATATACACCTGTAAGAAGTTGGCCATCATCTCCAAAAATAGTTAGACCGCTTTGAGTTGAATCAGGATTTATAAAAGTCAAATCAACATCAACCTTGTTTTCTAAAACAAAAAATCTTCTCTGCCCAATCCATGCTCCCTCATTATTTTCATATATAGGCTTTACTCTCCAAAAAAAAGTATCATCCCATTCAATAAAATCTTTTTCAATATAAAGTGGTATAAAAATGTTTGTATCTCTAACAATTGAATTATTATTGAAGCTGTTTGAATTTGATATTTGAATATTATATTCAGTGGCATCTGGAATTTGTTCCCATTTAAATAAAACGTGAAGCGTGTTTAATTGTGCAAAATTTTCAGGAACTAATAATTGTCCATAAACAATACTGGAAATCTGAAACAAAACAAATATTTTAATTATATTACTTCTCATTTAATATCCACTTTAATAAATAATTTTAACTTAAAATAAGATTTATTAATAATACTATATCTTGAATATTTAAAACACCATCTTGATTCATATCGCCATTCAAGTTAATGTCCTGATTTCCTAATACCATCTGCACTATTATAACAGTATCTAGTATATTAATTATATCATCGTCATTCATATCTCCAATAACGGAGGTATTAAAATAATCATAACTATATTTTAATGCTCTGGCACAACGAATATTATCAGTAAGTTCCCATACAACTTCACCTTCTTGGGTAACTTCAAAAATATTTTCTTGGTTTGTAACAGTTATAATTGTGTTGCCATTAGGTAATCTGTATGCACCAGATTGCACATTAGAAAAGAAATTACTTTGATACTCCCAAATTAAATCTGTGGGTCCATATGCTTCATTTGCATAGATTGGATAATGACCATTTTCATCAGCAATACATTCAAATTCTATAACAGCAGACCTATTAGGATTAGTTTGATTTCTATTATTATAAACTAGAAAATTACCTTCACCCGGATATCCTTCTGGAATCCAATAGATTCCATGTTGTGCATCTAATATTTGATCAGAAGCATCACCTCTTTCATAATTTTGAGGATTACCCCATCTATATAGAAAATCACCTCCCATACCTTGATTTCCACCAGTGTGCCCAGCGGCTTCTTCAGTAGTTGTACTATGATCAATGACATAAATCTCATTCATAAAACGACTTGATAAAACTATTTGATCAAAATGATGATTATAAGAAATTTTATTGCAATGATTCCAATCACTTAGTCCATTCTGATCACCAGAACCGGTGACATTTATATCTAATAGTTCAGGATGGTCTGATAATTCTCCGTAAGTTGATGAATATTGTGGATCTATATTTTGTACTAAATGATCCCAAAATCTCCATTCCCAAACTATTTCTGCCTCACTATTACCAATTGGTTGAATTTCAACTACCATATCAAGTTCAAATGGTCCCTGAATACCTTGTAAGCCAGCATTGATTGCTTCTTCTTGTGAACGAACCTCTGAACAAATTGCAAGAAAATTACCATTTGGTAATATAGCTATATCATGATGGGCTTCACATATTTCTTCAGGCATTTGCCATTCCCAAATTACATTATTATTCCAATCAATTTTTTTAAATAAACCACTTTGAGGCCCATCTGTACCACCTCCAGGATTACCAGAAATTTTACCTGGCAAATATAGTACACTATCTTTTGTAAGGTATCCTACACTTGCGGTGCCATTTGAATGTTCCCATAAATTAATAATATTTTCTTCATTATCAATTAACATGGTATTTGAAGTATTTTGAGTTCCCCCAATGGTAGTAATTAACGTTAAGCCATCAAATGGATTGCTCAAAAGTATTTGAAAAAAAATTAATATAAGAAATTTTATCATAGTGCCTCAAATCATTCTTTGTGATAATAATTTATTTCTATTGATGACTATATTCAATACAAATAATTGTAAGAATTTGTAATTTTACCATATAAATGGAAATAATAAATTTGTATTTTTTTTATAGTCTTGAAATTTATCATACTTAGATAATGATTTATCTTTTTTTATCATATTTGGGATCCAAATTATGATAATAAATAATAAAAGTGCAGCTATTGGTATCAAATGTTCTGCAAGCATACTGAAGCCAAGATAAATTAAAAGTTCTCCTAAATAATTTGTGTTTCTAATTCTTTTAAACATAATGTTATCAATTAAATGATTTGAATTATATTTAAGTTGAATAAATTTCTGCATATCAGATGTAAAATGAAAAAAAACTCCAAAAATATATATAATTATACAAAAAGATATATACCATGATTCTGATTGAACATTTTGAGATAAAATAATATATGGAGCAATCCAATATAGTGATAAACCTGCCCATATATATAACCCATACAATATGGAACATTTTGACTCCCATTGTTTATCAGGAAATATGTAGCTTTTCAATATCCATAAAAAACCATAGGTTCCATGCAAAGCAAGATAAATATATATATTTATAGATAAATTATTAAATGATGACTCTTTAAATTGTAATAACAAAAAAATAATATAGAAAAATGTTGCACCTTTATGAATATCAATAAAATGTTTTTGTTTCATACTAATTCCTTTAGATGATTTACAGCTTGTTTATACCCCATAATAGCTTTACCTATAATTGTAGACACACAAACATCTGATAGAACTAATTTTTTTCTAAAATCTTCTCTTTTATTTGTATTAGATATATGCACTTCAATAAAAGGTTTTTCAATACTCTCAATTGCATCTCTAATAGAATATGAATAATGTGCAAATGCTCCAGGATTTATAATAATACCATCGTATTTGAAAGAAGTATGAATAATATCAATAATTGCTCCTTCACTATTTGATTGAAAAAAATCGAATTTTATGTTGGGGAAATTTGTTTTTAAAAAATTGATGATATCATCTTCTGTAAATTTACCATAAATATCAATGTTTCTCTTACCTAACAAATTGAGATTAGGTCCATGAATTAATAAAATTTTATCCATATACTTAAATTATACCTTTTATTTCATTTTGAGTTATATCATCAAATACAACTGGCTGTCCAATTCCTTTTAATAATATAAATCTTATATTACCATTTTTTGATTTTTTATCATATAATAATTTGTCTAAATCTTCTAAAATAAGCTTAAATTCATTTTTAATTTTAAATAAATCTAAATATTTCAATATTTTTTTATACTCATCTTTAGGTAAAATATTTTTGTTAAAAGATAACTGTATCGCTAAATACATTCCGTTTAATATTGCCTGACCATGAGTTATATCCTTATATTGATATTTGTTCTCTATTACATGACCAAGTGTATGTCCAAAATTTAATTTATTTCTTTCATGAGAATCAAATTCATCTAGTTCAATAAAATATTTCTTAGATACACAACAATCATAAATTATATTGGTTACAATATTCATATCATTAAATTGTATAAAGCAACTAATATTTTTATAAAGCTTATCTAAAATTTTTGGATTAAAAATTAAACCATATTTAATAATCTCACCAAACCCACTTCTAATCTCTTTTTGATTTAAAGTTTTGATATAATTAGGATTAATTAAAACTAATTCTGGTTGATATATGGAACCAATTAAATTTTTAACTCCTTTAAAATTAATTGCACTTTTACCACCGATTGAAGAGTCAACCATAGATAATAAGGTTGTAGGTATATTAATGTACTTTATGCCTCTCATATAAATATAAGACACAAAACCGATAATATCCCCAATAGATCCACCACCAACACAAATTAATGTTGTATTCTTATTACATTTTATTCTATATAATTTATCAAGAATCTCTTCAAGATTATCTAAATTTTTATAATTTTCTCCATCTTCTACTTGTATTTTTTTTACTTTAAATTCTTTATTTTCTAAGCAATTAAAGATATTTTCTGCATACTTTGAAACACTAGATGGATATATTAAAACATAATTATTATAAAAATCTAAACTATGTAAATATTTATGAAGATTTTTTTCAAGATTTAAATCAAATATTACTTTATATTTCTTATGATTAGTGCTAATTGATAAATTCATTTTCAAATAAATTCTCTTTAATTATTTCAACGATTTGATTTTTAGAATAGATATCTGTTTGAATAGTAAATGACGATAGCGATTCATAAGCTTTTATTCTTGTATTATACAATTTATTTAATTCGTTGAAATCTATTTCGTTTTTACTATCTAATTTAACCATAGGTCTATCTTTATTATCTTTTTTAATTCTTGAAACAATAGTATTTAAACTTGCTTTTAGATGAATGCAAAAATATTTTCTTAATAATAATATATTTTCTTGTTTATCTACAACTCCTCCACCTGTTGATATTATATAATTATTATCCAGATTTTGGATTCTTAGTATTTGTTCATTTTCTCTATTTCTGAATTGATTAATCGTATTATCATTAATATATTTTGAGGCACCAATTTCTACATCAGTATCTAAATATTTAAAATTAATATTATTAGATAAAATTTTTCCTATAGTGCTTTTACCTGTAGCCATCATTCCAATTAAGATAACTTTATGGTATTTTGACATTAATATTTTCCACTTATATTTAAATGTTTTTTGAATTGTATCATTGAATCACCACCAAATTTATCCAACAATGTATCAGCAATTGCAAAAGATAACATGTGTTCAGCAATAATGGACGCTGATGGTACCGCACATACATCAGACCTTTCTTTATGTGCAGATTTTTCTTGCTTAGTATTAATATCTGCTGATTTTAGTGATTTTCTAAGCGTAGATATTGGTTTCATTTCCATATTAATTACAATTGGATTGGTATTTGTCATTCCACCTTCTAATCCACCAGCACTATTTGAATCTCTAATAAATTTATCGTTAATAACAGAAATTTCATCATGATAATTGCTTCCGTCTACGCTGGTGTCCTCGCCAATTGATATTGATTTAAAGGCGTTAATAGACATCATTAATGAACTTATTATAGAAGGCAATTTTTTATCCCATTGAATGTAACTTCCTAAACCATAAGGCATACCATTTGCAATTATTTGTATACTGCCACCAATTGTATCACCGTTATCATTACATTCTTTTATTTTATTAATCATACGCTTTTCAGCTAGACTATCTATACATCTTACCTGTGATTTATCAGCAATATTATTAAGATTTTTAAAATCAGTAATTTGGGATTTGTCATGTACATCACCTATTGAAAGAACTCTACTTTGTATTGTAATGTTTGCTTCTAATAGAAACTTTTTGCATATAGATGCAAGCGCAACACGCATGGCAGTTTCCCTTGCAGAAGATCGTTCTAATACATTTCTAATATCATCAAAATCAAACTTATTAATACCAGCTAAATCTGCATGACCTGGTCTAGGTAATGTGATTTTTTTAATTTCATCTTTGACTGGTTCAACACTCATTTTCTTTAACCAATTCTTATGATCTTTATTCTCAATCATTAAAGATATTGGAGAACCAATTGTGATACCATGTCTAATACCTGAAAGGATTATAACCTCATCACTTTCAATCTGCATACGTTTACTTCTCCCATAGCCTTTTTGCCTTCTTGATAACTCAGCATTTATATAGTCAGCTGATATTTCTAAACCGGCAGGTATACCTTGAATGATCCCAACAAGCGCTTTTCCATGTGATTCCCCAGCTGTCATAAATTTTATTTTACTTAACATTATAATCCTTGTTTAAATACATTTTAATATCATCTAAATTTACAATTTCTGCTATATTATTTCTAAACCAAATATCCTGTGAAGCTATCGCTTGAAAAATAAGCATATCAATACCATTAAAATATCTACTAATTTCCATTTTTTTTAATAAAGATGTTGATAACTTTGTGTATAATAGATCAATCCACATACAATTTGTCGTTATAAATTTATCTGATATATTTTGATCCATATTTATAAAATGATATGGGGTTGCATTAATAATAATAGAATTATCATCTATATCATTATAAAGATCAACGAGATTTTTATGATCATTATTTTTATTACCTCTAACATAAATATTCACTTTACACATATTCATAGATCTTAAAACGTATTGTACTGCTTTCGAAGCGCCTCCATTTCCTATAATTTTAATATCTTTATTTGTGAGATCAATATTATTAGCTAGAAGAAATTTTTTAAATCCTAACCAATCAGTATTATAGCCTATAATACTTTTATTAATATTAGTTGAAACACAGTTGATAGCATTTATTTGTTTTGATTTATTATCAATTTTATCTAAATGATCAATTATATTTTTTTTATACGGCACAGTAATATTTAGTCCATGAATTTTACCATCTCTTATCATTGATATAACATGACTAATTTCTTTCTGATTTTTTAAATTCATTATATCATATCTTGCGCTAATATTATTAAGCTTAAATATATAATTATGTATTGCAGGACTTAAGCTGTAATCAATATCTCTACCAATTAATCTAAATTCTTTCATGTGTAATCTCATTTATTATACTAAAAAAATTAGGAAAGGACTTATCACATATTTTTTTTGATTTTTCATTTTCTAATTTATTTCCTAAAACTAAATTAAAAATATAAAATGCCATATAAATTCTATGATCGCTAAAACTTAATATAGTTGTATTATGCAATTTTTTATTTGGCTCAATTATTAAAGTATCATTTTTAACTCTTACTAAACCTTTTATTGATTTAAAATTATCAATTATAGCTTTAACTCTATTGCTTTCCTTATATCTTAACTCATCTATACCCTTTATGACAGTCTGTGTTTTTGCAAATGCGGCAACAACACAAAGGATTGGAATTTCATCAATTATGGAAGATACTTGATCTGATTCAATTGTTATTCCTTTTAAGTTTTTAGAATATATTGCGCTTATATTACCAATATCTTCTCCTAATCTTATTTCTTTTTTGGAGATACTAATATTTGCACCCATCATTTTTAACGCTTTAATAAACCCTATTCTATAATCGTTTATTACTAAATCATTAATTGTTATTTTTGAGCCTTGCATAAGAATTGCACCAGCAAGCAAAAAGGATGCACTAGAAATATCTCCTGGTATCTTTGTGTTAAATCTTTTTTGATTAATAATAGCATTAGGAGTTATTACTATCTGGTTTTTATTAAAAGACACATTCTTATATAAGTTATTTAATAATCTCTCTGTATGATCCCTAGATTGAATTTTACCATTAATTGTGCATTGTCTTTTTGAATTTATTGCATATAAAATAATTGCAGATTTAACTTGTGCGCTTGCGATGTTGATTTTATAATTAATATCACTGAAGTTTTGATACCCGTCTTTTATATTTACTGGTAGTTTTCCATTTGTTGAAGTAATATTGACACCAAGTTGTGCAAGTGGTTTAACTACTCTATCCATAGGCCTTTTAAGTAATGATTTAGAACCTGTTATTGTAAAATTATATCCTGTTCCAGATAAAAAACCACACATCAAACGCGCTGTAGTACCTGATTCATTGCAATCTATATTTGCATCTTTAAAAATAAAATTTGTAGTATCAAAAATGTCCTTATTTTTTTCACATATATGAATTAATCCAAAAGTCTTTAAGGTATTTATTGTAGCAATAACATCATCATTTTTTGGTAAATTTATTAGAATATGTCTACTCCTTATTAAGGTAGATAACATTAACAATCTATGAGAAATTGATTTATCACCATGTAAGATTGGTGACCCTTTAAAATAATACTTACTAGATTCCATTAATAAAATTTTCAATCATTTTTAAACCATGTACAGTTTCAATAGATTCAGGGTGAAATTGTAAACCATAAATTTTATATTCTATGTGCTTTACTCCCATAATCTCTTTATCTTTTATTGTTCTTGCTGTAATTTCAAGGCATTCAGGTAGTTGCTCTGAGCCTGCTAAAGAATGATATCGGGTTGCCATAAATTTACTATCTATATTCTCAAAAATTATACAATTCGAATAATGTTCAACTTCATAAACTTTACCATGACAAACATCCTTTGCATTTATTATGTCACCACCAAAAAATTCAATAATAGCTTGATGACCTAAACATATACCCAAAATAGGTAATTTTTTATAATATTTTTTAATTACTTTAGGCATTAATCCTGCATTAATAGGCTTCCCAGGGCCAGGTGATAATATAATAGCTTTAATATGTTCTTCATTCATTGCTAATAATGATAAATTATCATTTTTGATAACTTTAACATCATCTGTAAACTCTTTTACATACTGATATAAATTGTATGTAAAGGAATCATAATTATCTATAATTATAATCACTTAAATCCTTTATTTTTTAGGAAAAACTGATCTAACTCTATGAGTTTTAAGTCGTTTTGTAAAATAGATTTTGCTTTTAAATAATGTTCATAACTTTTTTGAAAATCATCTAATTTAAAATAACATACGGATAAATATGCATGGTACTTTCCAATTTCTAATGGATAATAGTTAGCAATGAAATTAAAAAATGGTAATGCTTCTTTGAAATTTTCATTTTTATAATATGATATAGCTCTATTCTTAGAATATTTTAAACCTATATTAAATGAAGAAAATAAAATGCTAAAAACTAAAAGAAAAACTCTTAGTCTATTAGATATATTATTATTAAAAATTGTTAAAGTAATAATTGCTGCAATTCCAAAAGATAGCATATGACCCATGCTATATAGCCCATCTAATGATAAGCCAATCAAAATACAAATTGGAATAATCAATAAATCGCTACTACGAAGTGATATAAATAAAGATTTGATTTTATCATTAATGTAACTTTTATTGCTATAACTGTAATCTTTTAGCTTAATATTTTGGTAATCATTGATAGGATTAACAAAATTATAGCTTAATGCATTTTCTGGGCAATCATCAATACATTTCATACACGATGTGCAATTAGAATTAATTACTTTATCAAATTTATTTATTTCATAACTTACATCTATAGCAATAGGGCATCCAGTTGAACACATATTGCAATTAGTACAATCTCCAGTTTTACGAACCTTAAAGGTTGAAAGTGAGGTAGGTAATTTTAAGAATGCACCCCATGGGCAGACATACCGACAAAAGCCTTTCTTTCCTAATACATAAACAATTAAAAAACCATCAACAATAAATGTTAAAGAACCAATGACCACGCCTGGAAGGAAAGTCCAAACATCTGGATAAGATAAATTTAAAGATAACGACCAAGATGAATTAGAACCAAAAAAATGAGATGTATTTGGAATAATATAAAAATTGAAAAGAATAAAAATAGGAAGAAATGTAATTAATCTAGAATTAATAGTTTTAGGTTTTATGCCACACTTTTCAAATATCCACCATGCTAACTCTTGTACTGCTCCAAAATGACATAACCAACCACAAAAAAATCTGCCAAAAAATAATGTTAAAAAAAATGCAGCTATTACCATTATTGATCCAGCATTTAAAACCCCATGACCTAAAAATCTATCAAAAAACTCCTGAAAATCAAAACTACCTAAATAAGAATCTTTTGCCCAAATAACATGCACAAATATTAAAATATGAACAATTAAAAATGATAAAATTCTATATTTTTGCATCTAATTATTAATGTGAAAAAATAAAATTCACTAAGAAAACAATGTCTATAACATTAATTAATCCATCGGAATTCATATCAGCAGCCCAGAATTGAATATCATTAAAAAATAAGTCATCAAAAAAGAAATTAATTGTTGCAGTTACATCAAGTATATTGATTATACCATCTTGATTTGAATCTGCCTTTGGTGTCTCAAAAGGGATATCAATATCTTCATAAATTGTATATCTAGTATCAGAATCAATTGGTCCTTGATATACAATCTTCTTTGGTTGATTATTTACAATATCCTTACTAGGCCAAGTAACTGAAATACTATCTATTGTTGACCATTGGCCCAAGCCAAAATGTAATTGTAAAGGATCCATGCTTCCATGACCTTTACCGGCTATAATTTCTCTAGAAATATTTTTATCTGGTAAGTGAACTATAACTCTTGCTCCGATTGCTGATCTGTTAGAAAGTTCAGACCATCCATTGTTTGTTATACCAATTTTTGCTCCCTCTAAATCTAACTTTAACCAATGATTCCCAGAAAAAAGTGAATCAGTTGAAATATTTTTATAGAGAAGACTTGTATATTTAGGGCCATTAGGACCACCTACCATCTGAAGTCCCGCTGCAAAAACATCTAACCAACCATCATTATCATAATCAGCTGGAACTATATCTTGTGTTGCTGCTGGAAATACTGGACTAAACTCCGAACTCCAATTACCTTCAGGTGAATTTAAATATAAATCATCTTGTTTTTTTATGTTTGCTGCCCACACATCAATATATCCATCATTATTAAAATCACCCCAAGCAGAACCATTGCTTAGAGAATCAGATCTCAAATCAATAGTTTCTGTCATGTCTGTAAAAGTTTGATCTGGGTTGTTTTTGAATAATATATTATCACCCCAATTAGATAAATATAAATCGAAATTATTATCGTTATCAAAATCGCCCCAGGCTGCTCCATATCCAGTACTACCAGTTGAACTTGCATTAAAATCATCAATACCTTTTTCAATTGCCACTTCTATGAAAAAAGGATTTGGATTTTCATTATAAATTATTTCATTGCCAACCTTTACAAGTGTTTGATTTTCTAATAACCAATTAATACCAAATTTTCGAGGTATGTAAACATCTTGATCTCCATCATTATCATAATCTATAATTGCAAGTGTTCTTGATGAACTGGTATCAAGTCTACTTTGAATGAATGCATTAGTCAAAATTGGGCGACCCAAACCATCAAAACCTTCATTTAAAAAAAGATGAAATTGATTGAAAAATTTATCTTCTATTATAACAATATCTAAATCACCATCTAAATCTGCATCTATAAAACCCTGACTATGAATAAAAGGAATTAGATGAGATGGTAAATATTCTTTCTTATCAAACTCATTATTACCATTATTCATTAAAATTAAATGAGGAGAATTATCAAATTGTGTATCATAAGTATCTTCTAAACTTGTGCTTGTGGAAGGTGTATATCTCCATTTAAGAATATCCGGAAAACCATTATTATCCATATCGCCAGCAACTAAACCAGTGCTACCAGAGTCATCAATATCATAAAAATCAGTCATATCTGTAAAATAACCATTTTCATTTTCAAAATAATATGATTTTACATATCCATAATAAAGATCTAAATCATTATCTCTGTCAAAATCTACCATGATTGCACCCTTAGCCTTCATTTTTTGATAATCAGAATCAGCTCCTATATATCCACTAAATAAGCCACTCGTATCTTCTTGAGGTTCTGAGTCTTGATTTGGGAAATTACTTGAATCCCTATTACTATTTGTTACTAAAAAATATACTTCATAAGCAAAAAGTATCGCTATGGAGAATATAGCAAACAATAATATTAATCTAATATTTTTAAACGAAATATTCATTGTGCATAAAAGTTAAACATTTAATTACATAGATTAAAGAAACAATTTGTTACTAAAAAGTTAAATTTTACATTATATTTATGAAAAGAAATCATATTGTATATATTATATGGCTTATATTGGTTATTATATGGAATTATGCGTATCCAAACGTTAAGCCAATCTATGATGTTCTGATGGCTGTTTTGCTATCTTTACTATCTTTTTTTCTAAATAAAAATAGCTGAAATGAATTATAAATATAAAACTTTTAAAGAATTTTACCCTTTTTATCTATCTGAACATATGAATCCTATTTGCAGAGGACTTCATTTTATTGGAACACTGATTATTATTTTAATAATTTTAATTTCAATAAATAATATTAAATTTTTATTTTTAATTCCATTAATTGGTTACGGATTTGCTTGGATTGGTCATTTCTTTTTTGAAAAAAATAAGCCAGCAACTTTTAAATATCCTTTATATAGCCTGATTGGTGATTGGGTAATATTTAAAGATATTGTAATTGGTAAAGAGTCAATTTTAAAACCAAAAAAATATAAAAAATGACAAATCAAAAATTAAATTTTATTAGATTACCAATCAATGATGATGACTTATTAGCAGAATGTAAAATTGAGACATATCGTTCAAGTGGTAAAGGTGGTCAACACGCAAATAAAACAGAATCAGCTGTAAGATTAACTCACATAAAATCAGGTTTACAGGTGATGTGTCAGGATAATCGAAGTCAACATTTAAATAAAATAAAATGTATAAAAGAACTTAGAAAACGCATTAAGCAATTAAATTATAGGCCACCTAAAAGAATCAAAACAAAACCAACTAAAGGTTCTATTGAAAGAAGATTAAAAACGAAAAAATTTAATTCTGAAAAGAAAAAAAATAGAAAAAAAACAGATTTAAAAAAATTATTTTAAACCTATTTCCCTTAATCTCTCTTCTAAATAAGATTTAGCAGTATATTTTTTTGAAAGAATAACATCATCCCTTGCGTGAACAAAAAATGGCATTGAATAACGGGATATATCTTTATTTTGTAATGGATTTATAACTCGATGGGTTGTAGATGGATAATAACCTCCAGAACATTCTTGTAGCATATCTCCTACATTAATTACAATATAATCCTTACTAGTTGAAACATCCATCCAGGTATTGTCCTGTTTTAATACCTGTAAACCAGGTTGTGATCCTGCAACTAATAGCGTAATTAAATTAATATCTTCATGAGCTCCCGCTCTAATTGATTCTAAATTTTCATTATTATTTAATGGTGGGTAATGTATAATTCTTAAAAGATTTTGAGCACTTTTATCTATCATTGTATCTAATGGAATTGAAAATTTAGATTGAACATCCAAAGGTGAATTGAGATTAATTTCTGATAAAAGATGTTTTGCCATGTTTTTAAATTCTTTAATCAGAATGCTTGTTCTATCTGATATTTCGGATGGGTATCTACCCCAATCATAAATATGATAAAATTCCTTTAAATCTTTTATTTTGCTACCCTTAGCATTTTCAGACATAAAAGGAAAATAGCCGTCCTGTTTTACTTTATGAAATAAATACTTATTCTTTGAATCAGAATTAAAAAAAGATTTCCAATCATCATAGATTGATGAGATTAAAATTTTATTGATTGGATGATTTTTTATAACAGCAAAACCAGTATTTTTAAGGGATTGTGTAAGTTTAGAACCTAGTTTGCTCGATTGGTAATCAATGGTTAGAATTTCAGACATATAATCCTTTAGCTAAATTAAATTATAAAACTACCAGTCGTCTCCCCAGTCTTCGTCCTCATCTACAATAATACTGTTTTTAGCCCACATTTGACCAAAATACCATTGCTGATATTCTTCTGGTGTAACAATAAACATATCGCCTTTAGCCATCGCTGAATGGCCACTTCCACATAGTTGTGCACAACCTAATTGAAATGTGTCTCTACCATATTTTTCTGGAAGAAGTTCGCCCCTTTGAGCTGAAAAATTAATTGAACTGCCATCATTATTAAAATCTAAATATTCATAGTCATAATTTTCTGGATCACCAATCCAATCCCATAATGAAAATTCTTCAGAAGAATTCATACCTTCTAAAAATTCTTTTGTTGTAATTTCAGGTGTGAAAAAAATTGCAACTCTTTGGCCAGGAATTGCATCCTGCTTTACTCTAAATTCAGGCAGATAAAAACTATGAATAACATCCTTAGATGTTAAATAAATTAAAACTGGTTTATCTACTTCTAAAATTAACTCATCCATCAATACAATGTCATCTTTACTGTCAGGATGATTCCAATCTAATCCAATATATTCACCCTCTCCATCATTAACTAAATATTTATGACGGGGACCAAATTTACCATCAGGACCTGGATAGTGAACATTATAATTAAACGTTTGAGCAATAATATGTATAACTTGCTTATCCTGAACAATTTCATCCTCAGGGAAAAATGATGTAATATCATCTTGTTCAACACCATCAAAATCTAAAAATGAATTTCTTAAATCTATTACTGACGCAGCAACAGGCTGATTAACTGGCTTATCAATATTAATCTTAAGATCCTGCCACTTAGGTAGAGCTAAAGCAAATATAAGAAACGCTTCAAATAAAATAACTCCACCTTCAACATAAGTTGAGTAATGAGAAGTTACTCCTTTATAATTTGCTTTTTCAACATTAGGTGATCTGAATTTAATGAGTACATAAATAAAATAAATTCCCCAACCTAAAAATAAGGCAAACATAAGGTAATGGGTCCATACAATAAGATTATCAATATGATGCCCATGAGATGAATAATTAGGTGGCAAATAACTTGTAATGAATGATCTAATAAAATCCATAACTAAACTTTCTTTGATTTTCTACTTAAATTAAACATAAATATTGCAAAACATGATAAAACTAAACCAACTACACCAAGCATAAATAGAATGCCTGTTTGTGCCGCTTGAACAGCAGGATCTTCTTTTGCACCATAACAAACAGGACAGGCTAAAAGTAAATTAAAATTAAAAATAATCAATAATATTTTAATAATGCTTTTCATAATTAAAATTTCTTTAGTTTATTATAAAATAAAAAACCATAAAAACTGACCCCTATAAACATAAATATTGACAAATAGAATGAAAACATTGAACTATTATTAAATGTCCATAAAATTAAAAATGATAAAAATATCATAGAAACAGTTACAAAGAAGATATGAAAATTTTTAAGTGATGGCATACTAATAGTCACCTTTTTTAGATTTACCATCTTTAACATATCCGCCTATATCATGATTATCTTCTATAGCGTATGGTATATAGTTTTCTTTATTATTTGCTGCACTGCTTCTCCATAGCATTGGAATGCTCATCATTACAGCTAAAAAAATGACAGAGATTCCAAGTATAAAATAAATGGTTTTTGACTCATCATTGAGATGCATGAAATAAGCTGCAACCAAATAACCTTTAATAGAAGCTATGGCTAAACCAACAAAAAAGTTCCAAAATACGGATCCAAATTCAATATAAGTTACACCAACTGTTAAAGCAGTAAATGCTAACAATGCATAAAAAACATTCCAATAAACTTTTATATGTGATTCAATGTTATGACCTGACATAAACAATCCTTAAAGTAAATAAATTGATGGGAAAACAAAAATCCAAACTAAATCAACAAAATGCCAGTAAAGTCCAGCTACTTCAACTCTATTTGTAAAGTTTTCAGGCTGTGCTTCATATGTAACGTTTGGTTTAATTAAAAATATATCAATTACATTTAATGAATTGAAAATTAAAAATAGATAATATCCAATGCCAGTAAAAGTAAATAAAGAGTAAAATGAAATGATAGTAATAAAAATTGGTAAAATATATTTAAATTGACTAAGTTCCTCAAATTGAGTTATTAAAAGAGATGAAAAACAGCAAAATAATAGTATTGCCCCAATATTAGTTTCATATCCATAAATTCCATTGCCCCAAGGTAAAAGCAAACAAAATAATGCAATTAAATTAAATATTTTGGAAGTTTGCATTTGACTTCTTGAATCAAAAACTTTCCATAAATAATAATTCACAAATATTCCACCAATAATATGAATAGCATGTAATCCTGTGACTGTAAAATAAACTGCGTAAAAGTTGCTGTAAGAAGGTGTGTAACCATTGCTCAGTTTTGTTTCATATTCAAAATATTTAATTACTAAAAATAAAATAGAGCAAATTAAAGTAATACCCATGTACATTCTATATCTAGTAAAATTTTGTAATTTTAAAGATACCCACGACATAACAAATGTTACACTTGATAGTATTAAAACTGCTGTGTTAAGTGTAGCTAATGGAACATTTAATTTGGCTTGACCAGTTAAAAATGGTAAAGGGTCACCACTTCTTAAAATTATATAACTAGAAAATAAAGCACCAAATAGCATAATTTCAGAAGCTAAAAATAGCCAAATTCCTAATTTACTATTGTATAATCCAGTATCTTTTCTTTCTTCAACATTATATGGTATTTCAATATCCATTCTTATTCCTCTGTTTGTGGATAATAATCCTTATCATGACCTTCAACACTATATTCATATGCACCTCTATAAACTGTTGGTATTACATCAAAGTTGCCATGCCCAAGTGGTGGAGATGTTGTGTCTGTCCAATCAATCGTAGTTGATTGCCATGGATTGGTATCTGTTTCCGTTTCATATCTTTTTCTAAATAAAGTCCAAAAGAAATTAAATATAAATAATAATTGAATTGCAAATAAAGCAAAAGCAGAAATAGACATAATTTCATTTAAATATAACACATCTTTAGCATGAGCATAATCATATCCACCATTTGCCATTCTTCTTGAAAGACCCGTTAGGCCTTGTAAAAACATCGGCATAAAAATTCCATTCATACAAACCAAAGAACCCCAAAAATGTAATTTACCAAGTGTTTCGTTCATTGTTTTTCCAGAAATTTTTGGAAACCAAAAATAAATACCTGCAAAAATTGCAAAAATTGTTCCAGGAGCTACAACATAGTGAAAGTGACCTATAACATAATATGTATCATGCAAGTGGATATCAGCAGTAGCCAAACCTAATGGTAATCCCGTCAAACCACCAATACCAAACATTGGTAAAAATGACAAAGCAAATAACATTGGCGTATTAAATCTAATTTTCCCACCCCATAATGATAAAAATAACGCGGATAAAATTACTACAGATGGAATAGAAATAATCATTGTAGTAATCATAAAGAAGCTACTCATTGTTGTTCCCATACCTGTTAAAAACATATGATGGGCCCACACTATAAATGACATAAATCCTAACCAAATACTTGAGTATACCATTGATTTATAGCCCCATAAAGGCTTTCTAATATTATTTGCTATAATTTCAGCAACAATACCAAGAGCGGGAAGAATCAATACATAAACTTCTGGATGAGCTAAAAACCAAAATAAATGTTGATATAATAAAACACTACCTCCAGCATAAGGATCAAAAAAACCAGTTCCAATTAATCTATCAGATAATTGAAAAATTGCAGCAGCTTGAAGTGGTGGAAATGCAAGTAATAATAAAAATGAAGTAACTAACTGCGTCCAAATGAAAAATGGTAACCTCATCCAAGTTAGACCCTCAACTCTTAGTTGCACAATAGTAACAATTATATTTGTTGAGCCTAGCAATGAGGAAGCAATTAAAAAAATCATTCCACAAAGCCAAAATGTTTGTCCAGGACCAGATGATAAAGTTGATAATGGTACATATGATGTCCAACCAGAATGAGCTGGTAATTGATCAGGAACAAAGAAACTTGCTAACATGATAACTCCACCAACAAAGTATAACCAATAACTAGCCATATTTAATTTTGGGAACGCCATATCAGGTGCACCAACTTGTAGAGGCACTAAATAATTTCCAAAAGCACCAACAACCATAGGTACAACACCTAGAAAGACCATTATAGTTCCATGCATAGCGCCCAATGCATTATACATATCCGGAGATATAATATCCTGCTCAAGACCTGTGTTTACATTATAGGCTAATTGGTATCTCATTATCATCATTAATATGAACCCAAAGAGTAAGAAAAATAAACTCGTTATACCATATTGAATGCCAATCCATTTATGATCTATTGAAAATATATATTTACTTATAAACGATTCTTTATGACTATCTTGACTCATTTTTTATCCATTATTTATTTTTTTATCAACCATGTAATTATATTTTTCTTCAAATACTTTTGTAGGTATCATTCTAATTGCATTCCAAGTTAGCTTATCACAAACTTTTGCGCATACCTGACAACCTATACATTCATTCCACCTTACTTGAACTGGAGGTATAGGAGCATCAGCATACTTATCTTCAGGTACTGGTTCAATACAATCCACAGGACAAAATGGTACGCACGCAGAGCACCCAGTACAGTTATCTTCATCAACAACTGCCATTTTTGGAGGCTTATTTTTTTTTGTTCTTATCAATTCAGGCAGTTCTGGAACTGACTGAAGGTGATCAACTGGCTTATCTGCCATAACTTTTTATCCTTTTAATAAAAATCTTTCAATTATCCATCCACCCATAAAAAATATAACACCATATAAAAGTGTATTATACTGCATTGGATCTGGGTAGTTCAAAAAAAACGCAAGCATTATAACTGCTATTCCTACCAATTCAAAGAACTTTGCTAAATAGTACATATAATACGCCCTATAATTTACTAACAATCATATCATTTACACGAACAATTAATTTAATAATTCTTTTAAAACATTTATACTGAATTATGATATTATATAAATAATGGGATAAAATAATACAAAATATAATATTGTGAGTAAGCTCGCTCATTAATCCAGTATGTACCGCGCCATATAAAATTGCTATAATAGTCATAAATAACAAATTTAATGAAGTATGCATATGCATTTTAAATTTGTATTTTGAATAAAGCTGATCTTCAATTTTTAAACTATTCTCTATAACTAAATTTTTAATATTTTTATTAATGGTAATAATTAAAAATAAAATCAAACTTTGTGTAAATACATAAACAATAATTGCATATATTGAAAAATATTTTAAAGATAGTGTATCTAAATCATCAATTAAGAAATGTCCTGTGATAGCGGAAAATAATAACATAGAAAATGAAATAAACATTAAAAAATGACTGACTATAATAAGTGTCCACATAATATTACTAATATTGTTGATTGATAAATAAAATTAGGCTTAAATTTAGGTAATAATTTAAGTATAAATAAGAGGTAAAAATAATAATGATAAATAAAGTGTTATTTATGTTAGTGACTTTTAGTTTTATATTTGCTGAAACTGCAAGTATTAATGGTAAAGTTCAATATGAAGGTAAAGTTCCAAGAGCCAAAAAATTAAATATGGCTGCAGACCCTATTTGTGGGAAAGCACATACAGAGCCTGTTTTTAATGAAAGCTTTCTTGTCAATGGTGATAAATTTATGGAAAATGTAATTGTATGGATTGATAGTCCTAAACATTCTTCAGAAATTCCTAGCGAGCCTGTTGTTCTTGATCAAGTTGGCTGTAAATATGTTCCTCATGTTACTGGAATCATGAAAGGTCAAGAATTAATGATTAAAAATAGCGATAAAACTTTACACAATATTCACTCAATGTCTAAAGTGAACAGTAATTTTAATTTTGCTATGCCTGCTAAATCAGACCCAGCTACAAAGAGTTTTGCTATGAATGAAGACCCATTTTATATAAAATGTGATGTTCATCCATGGATGAAAACATGGGTAGTTGTTCTGGAACATCCATACTGGGCTGTTACAGATGCTGATGGTAACTTTAGTTTAGATACTGATAAATTAGAACCTGGTACTTATGATTTATGCTTTTGGCATGAAAAATGGGATAAAGCAATGAAAGGTTCTGGTTATTGCTCAGATGAATATAAAACATCAGTAACGATTGCTGATAAAACAGTTAATGCTGGAACAAAAGTATTTAAAAGACCAGCAAAGAAAAAATAAATCTAACATGTGCAGTCAATTTTTTATGATTGGCTGCATATTTCTCTTATGAAAAGAATTCTTCTATGTTTTTTAATTGTTTTTTATTCATGTAAAAATGATAAAAAAGAATTTGACGAATCTTATCCGTTCACAGGCACATTATTAAAAAAATTTGATGATAAAAATCAGATGCTAATCGATCACGAAGAAGTGCCTGGTTTTATGGAAAAAATGGTCATGATGTTTAATATTGATTCTTCAATTAATTTAAATCAATTTAATATTGGAGATAGTCTAAATTTTAATTTTTATGTATCATATCAAGATGAAGGTGCGGCAAAGACGTGGGCCTCTGAACTTCAGATAGTTGGTCATAGAGAGCTAAATGATAATGAAAACTACGATGATTTTTTTGATGAAGGTTATTCTATAGATATAGGTGAAAAACTATCAGATGGAACGTTTACAGATACTGATGGAAATGAAGTAAAATTAAGTGATTGGGATGGACAATTTAAATTTATTTCCTTTATTTTTTCAAGATGTCCAATGCCTAATTTCTGTCCATTACTCATATCAAAAAATCAAATTTTAGCTGAAAAATTTAAAGATAATAAAAAAATTAAATTTATAATCTTAAGCTTTGACTATAAGTATGATACTCCTCAGGTATTAAAAGAACGATATAGTACTATTACTGACAATTATGATAATATTCATATACTATCAAGCTACAATCATATTAATGATTTAATAACAATAACAAAAGAAGCAGGCCTAGGTTTCAGCGGTATAGATGAAGGTGATGAAAGAGAAATAGGCCATACTCTAAAGTCTATAGTTATTGACCCAAATGGTGTATTAGTTGAATCGTATAGTGGTGATGATTGGGACCCTCAAAAAGTAGGATATGATATCATTGATAGAATGAAAATTTATAAATAATTTTCTAAAATTTATATACTCTAATTATCCAAAATTAAACTAACCAACGCAACCACATCTAATATATTGATAATTTGATCTTGATTAAGATCTGAAAAATAGATTTGATTATCATTAAAATCCTGATCCCCAACAATGAAAGATATAATTGAAACAAGATCTAGGATATCTAGTACAGTATCAAAATTAACATCACCGAAAAGAATATTATAATCTATTCTAACAACTTCATTATCTGTATAATTTACATACCATATGTTTTGATTGGGACCAATTGTGATACCCATAATTTTATTATCATGACCAGTATTTATTCTGCCTAATTCCACTGGGCTATAATTAGAAATATCATAAATGATAATATCACCTGAAGAGTAATCACTAACAATTAAACGGTTATCATATACATCTATCCCTGACGGTTTATCTAGTCCATCATTAATAAAAACATTCCATTCTGCATCTTTCATCATCCAGTATTGATCAAGTGATTCACCATATGGAGTTAACTCATAATCAAAAACTCCGGAATTAACATCAAAGAATAAAATTCTATTATTTCCTGTATCAGCTATATACAGAGTATTAGAGTTATCATCTAAAACCATATGGCTTGAAACACCTGGTTCTCTTTGTAAATTAATTTCTCCATAACGCCAAACCTTACCATCTGAATGATCGTGTCCACCATATTCATGAGGCGTTGCAAAATCATATCTAACCACAGCTGAATGATAACCATCATAAACCCAATAAACATTTCCTTGTCCAGCATGTTCTATTCCCATAGAATATGGACTTTGATGAATCATATCTAAATGGCTTCCCAGTAATGGTCCTTCTTGATTAACAGCAGCATAGACAGAAAAGTCTGAATTCCATAAAGTTGGACCTGAAAATAAACCATTTGGATTATTGTTAGCATCTTTGCATTCTAATGTATTTGCAAAAAAACCATAGTCATCAAAAGACAAGGCGCTAGCTGTATTCATAAAGTGTCTAGAATAAGAGTCTTTTCTATATTCTGAAGTTTGATTATCAAGGCCCGCTTCAAAAAAAGTAACTGTACTTCCTCCAGGTGCTAAACGATTAGCGTAAATATGATTACTTATATTATCAATAAGTTCCCATGATGTCTCTTTGCCCCAATTATCAGTACTTATAATAATACTTAATTCTATGTTACCATTAGGACATTCACTCTCACATGAAACATCAGCTGTAAATGTTGTAGATTCAGAACTTTCAAAATCACCACCGTAAACAAATGTGTTATCACATCCAATTACTTCGTAAGAACCTTCTCCGCTTTCACAGCATATTCCATCAGAATATGAATCATAAATAGTAAACATAAGCTCAGAGTTTTCAGGGACACATACATAATTTATGTATTCTGTATTATTAGCATATGGACTCTCTCCTTCGTTTAAAATCCACAACTCATTATCATGTAGCGGGTTAAAATCAAGATCTCTTGGCTTATCTATACCATTTTGAAATCCGCCAATTATTGTATGAATATTATCACCATATAAATAAAAATCAATTGGATTCTGAGAAAAACAGTAAGATATAATAAGTATATAAATGAAAAACATTAATATAGACCTGATAAATATTTATTTTTTTATAGTTAAAAATAAAACTACAAACGTAGACCAAATTGCCTGCTCAATATAAAAAGCAGTAACAAACATAGAAGGATTATTTAAAGCCAAGTATACATTTAAAACTACAGGCATTGCTGTAATTAATGCGAAAGTTTTTGCAACTTTTGATAAATCTGATACCCAATTAATAATCTGTATAGTCAAAATTATAAAAAATATTTGCCCCATTATAGCAAATGGTAAAATAACTGCTGCTTCAGGAGTATACTTCATACCAAAGCTTTTCATCATTTCATCTGGAGATAAAATACCACCCAAAGTAAAAAGACACATTAAACCTACAAGTATTCTCATTAAAAGTTTAATATTCATTTAATACTCCTTTTTATATAATAAGTTTTACCAATCATCATCACCCCAATCATCTTCATCGCTCTCTTCTTCTTCAAAATGTTTGTAACCATTTTCTAGGAAGTAATCTTCAATAACATCAGATATATCTAGCTTACCTTCAACTCCAAATATCCAATCTGTTATGGCTTCTAAACGATAATCTGCATCTTCTGTGGCTCTCCAATTAGGGTTATCTTTATTATCTGACACATCTCTTAATTCATTAAATTCTTCAGAAGTTAAATTACCATCTAAACATTCTGGGCATTTATTATATAATGCTGGAGCAACCATTTTAGTGTACTCCATATAATGTTGTGGGTTTCTTAGCCATTCCTTAACCCATTCAGGTCTTAGACGTTCTTTTGACAGTGCAAGATTTGGAGCCCAAACAAGCGGATCTGAAATAGCATAATCTTTACCTGGTGGAACATCACCTTGGAAATGACAAACATAACATCTTGAACCTTCATTAAATGCATCGACCCATTGATCTGCCTCTAAATCATAATACCCATAATCTGAGACAAGTTCAAATCCTTGCCTATATTTTTCAGAATCTTTATCAACTATGTGAATTGACTCATACGATAATGTATTATCTTCCATATCTTTAAATGCAGCTATTATAGCATTCCAATCATCATCACTCAAATTAAAAGAAGGCATTCTTACTTGTAAATTAGGTCTAATAGTAATAGGCTCTTCAAGATATGAGAACAACCAATCAGATTGTACTTTTGCACCCTCTGCATATAAACTAGGAGGAGCATAATTTCTGTGCTCAGCCTGAAGCTCTTCAGGCATAATATCTTTAATTGAATCAGCAATTTTACCACCTTCATCATATATTTCATGACAGCCATAACAATTGTACTGCCTAATTAATTTATAGCCAGCCAATTCTTGAGTTGTTTTATCTAAATCTGCAAGTTTTGTAGGTTCAATTACAGTTTCAGTCAAGCCTAATAATGCTGTAGTGATAGCTTCAATTTCAATTTGATTTAAATAAAAATTAGGCATTCTTGCTTTATCTTCTGGTGCAACAATTTTATCCCTATCATAAATTCTAGGATTAGCTAATTTCTGATTCATCCATGCAAAATTGGTATGCATCAAATCATGCACATGCCCAAAATCAAATTTATTTAATGGTTTGGATCCGACTTTTGATAATTCAGCACCGATTGGTTTTGCATCTTGGTAACCATCAATATTATGACATGTATAACAACCATAATATCTTATTGCTTTATCAGCAACATAATCGATAACGGTATCATCATTTTTCATCTGATTAAATGCATCTTCAGCATCAACATAGTTAAAGGATTTATTTAGCCATCCTAATGCAATGGATTCTAATTCTTCGTCAAAATAATCTCGACTCAATTCTGGAGATTGTTGATTCTCAAAATCTTCATTTTTAAATGATAGTAAATATGCTGTTATATCTTTAGCCTCTTGATCACTTAAACGTAAGTTTGGCATTCTTGTTTTTTCCCAATAGTTCTTAGGATTTTTAAGCCATTTAAACAACCATTCAGCGCTTAACTTAGAACCAATTCCAATTAAATTTGGACCCTGTTGATTTAGTAGATTATAATTAGTTGGCTCATCCTGACCATAACCATGATTTGATAAATAAAATTCGTATTCTTCTGTTTCAGGTATGTAATCAACTGATTCTTCATTAATTTTATGACACCCCATACAACCAACAGCATTAAATAATTTTGCTCCACTTTCCAAATCACCTAGAAATTGATCATTATTATTAGGTACATACTCTTCTTTATTTTTGTATAAAAATTCTGTCATAGCATAAATTTCAGCATCATTCCTGGCTATCATATCAGGGGAAGAGTTATTACTTTGACCATAAAAATGAGGCATGTGCGTATCATATCTAAAGCTTTGTGGATTTCGAATCCATTTAAATGCCCATTCTTTATCAAACTTTTGATTAATTTTTGTTAAATCAGGACCTACATTATAATTTTTAGGCATTGATTCAATAAGGTGACATGCATTGCAACCTTTTTGATGAATTAATGAAATACCTAGTTGCAGTTTATCACCACCTTCTAAGTATGGTTGTTCTGTATGACATTTGTAACATCCAGCTTGACTGTATTCAGATGGTAACATTGGCTGTAGCCAATGATGTAATAAATGCCAATCATGTTCTTCTTCCCATTGAGCTAACTGCTCTTTGGTATGTGGCATATGAACTGATGAGCTAAAACCAGTACCTCTACTTCTGCCTGAGTGGCAACTCGTACAACCAAACTCGCTAAATGGATGCGGAGAAGATGATAAACCCATTAAATCTAAATGAGGGTGCGCTGTATAAGGTTGCTCTTGATCAGCAAAGTCTGGATTTTCTATACCCATGTGGCAACTTACACATCTGTCAACAGTTGCAACTTTAGCAAAATTCACATCGTATTTAACATCTGGAACAACAGTTTGCTGTATTTTTAATTTTGGGTCTAAAAAGTCAACAATTGGTAAATCTCTAAAAACATCAGCAATTTGATTGCCTAGCGTCATTCTGTTTCTATCAAGGCTTATTAATTGATTTTCCAATAAATCTAATCTCATTAACTCTTTGTCTCGAATATCTTGAGCTTCTTTTACTTCTACATTTAATTGTTCAATTTTCTTTTCAAAAGAAGTAATCGATATTTCTAAATTTTCTTTTTGTTTTTTAAGATAATCTTCTTGTCTTTTTAATTCATAATATTCTAAAGTGATTTCAGAATTTTCATCGTAAGATTTGCTTGCTTTTTCTTTTTCAACTAAATACTTAGCAACATCAGCTTCAGCTCTTTTGGCTTTAAAATCAATATTTACTTTTGAATACTTGTCTTTGAAAGAGTTTATTGAGTCATTAAATGATTGAATCATATCTTGTTTTGACTCATATTCTAGACGCTTACTATTTAAGTTTGCTTCTAATTCTTCTTTAAGATTCGAAACTTCTGAGTATAAATTATCATACTTTTGTTCAGTCTTATCTTTAAGAATTTTATAATATTCTTTTTGCCAGTATTTAAACTCGTCATCATTGTCATCAATGAACATCCAAACCATTGTTAAGGTCCAAAATGCAGCACCAATGAAAAACCACTTATTCAGTAAGTTTATATTCCAATATCTTTCATCGTTTTTATAATCCAATTAGATCTCCATCCAAATTCTAATTTTATATAATTAAATGTTAAAAAACCACTCTGGTATGTAAACAATATATTTAAGATTAATCGTCCATCTTAAAAACATTTTAAGTGGTAATGATAGCATGGTTAATCCAAACATCATTAAAAATGCATAGCGTACTGGCCCATAAGCTTTATACATTCCTTTTAACCATGTTCTACTTAACACAAGTGGTAGTGCAAATAAATACCCAAAAGTTAAAAGAAAACCAAAAGACTCTCTTAGCAGTATATTATAAGTTGAACCTTCTGGTGTTTGCTGACCTAACAGATAAACCCATACATATTCAGATAAATTAACATTATTTAATGCCTCTAGCTTATGTGGGTCCCACCACTCAAATGGTCCATAGAAGTTCCAATTTGGACCTCTAAAAAATGTACCAATCACAATTAAATACAACCAAAGAGCAACCCATCCATACATAAAAATAAATATACCTACTCTTCTTTCTCTAAATGAGTAATAACCATCACCCTTTTTATTAATATCCATATAAGGTATTGCAGAAGTACCAATTATAATAAAAATTGGAAATAAAATACCAGCAATCCAAGGATCAAAATAAACAAGCATTTCTTGTAATCCCAAAAAATACCAAGGAGCTTTTGATGGGTTAGGAGTTGCAGCTGCATTAGCGGGTTCTTCTAATGGCGCAGCTAAAACTATTGACCAAACTGTAAGTAAAGCCATAAAAATTAAAAGTGCTATAAATTCAATATAAACCAAATCAGGCCATACAAGCACCTTATCTTCTGGGTCATGATATTCTCTTGGTTTTTTACCATTTTCTAATCTCGCGTCATTAATATATGCTTTCTTCATAGAATACCATATTACAAATAACATTGAATAAACCATTAACACAATTGGAAAATTATCAGGTTTATTTAAAATAATGCTAAAATATGGATCTGTATATCCTAGATAAAAGAAAATAGTGGTAAGTATTAACATAACATATCCACCTGCATTTGTCCACATGTAATGTAAACCTAGCCTTCTATGTATTTTATCAAGCCAGTCTGTTGGTGGAAATAAAAAAGGAAAAATTATTGTTAATAGTGTAAAAGATATTATTGGCTCTGAAATTATATTTACAAATTCTTTGAATGACATTAAAATGTAGCTTGAATCATTAGAAGATGGGCTCCCTCCTCCTGCAGCTAAAAGAAATGAAAAATAAAAAATGGTTGATAAAAATTTTTGCATTTAGATAGTATCGACCCAATTTATAATGGGCCTGAAATTCCTCCATCTTTTCTAATTCTCCAGAAGTGAACTGCCATAAAAATCATAGCAATAAATGGTACCATAATGCAATGTAATACATAAAATCTAAGCAACGTAGCTTCACCAACAAAACGTCCACCTAATAATGCAAATCGAACATCTGAAGATGCTGTTACTAAATTTAAATCACCAATAGTCAATAATGAAGCGCCAGGACCCTCTGAACCAATAAATGGATGGGCTCGAGCCATATTTGTACCTACAGTTATAGCCCATATAGCTAACTGATCCCAAGGTAACAAGTAACCAGTGAAACTTAGAAACATTGTTAAAGTCATTAAAATTACACCAACTGCCCAATTAAATTCTCTTGGAGGTTTGTATGAACCTGTCATAAAAACTCTTAACATATGCAGCCACACTGTAAGAACCATAGCATGAGCACCCCATCTATGTAATTCACGCATAATACCAAGAGGTGCCTGCTCTCCTAAATCAATGATATCTGTAAATGCATACTCAACTGTAGGTCTGTAGTAAAACATTAACATAATGCCAGTTATTGTTAATACCACAAAAATAAAAAAAGACAAACCACCCATACACCAGGTATATCCAATTTTTACAGCGTGTCTTGGTAATCTTGCAGGATGTAGATGTAAAAACACGTTTCCTAAAACAGCATACATTCTTTGTCGTCTAGTTCTTGGTACTCCTGATCGAATAATTGATTTATAAACTTGTGAGTTTAATAATCTTTCTAATAATGATTCTTTTTTTTCTTCTGCCATAAATTAAATGAATTAGACTTTTAGAAAGGATTGCGGTCTATTCCATTCTCCTTTTTCATAATTAAATTTCTTATTTTTATCAACAACAATTTGTCCATCATTAGCTAGAAAAATTCTAAATCTCTCTAATGGTCTTGGTGCAGGGCCTTCAAAATTCATACCAGAACTTCTAAAACCACTCCCATGGCATGGACATTTAAATTTCTTTTCTGCTTCTAACCAGTTTGGTGTGCAGCCCAAGTGAGTACAAACTGTTGATAATGCATATATACCATTTTTATCTCTCACTACCCATACATTATAATCTTTCTTAAAACGTAAGTCAACTTTACCCACTTCAAAATCTGTTGCAAATCCTATTTTAAATTCTTGAGGAGGTTCAAAGCTTACATTTGGAAAAAACATACGCCCTAAAGCTGTAAAAAATCCTCCAACTCCTGCAAGAAAAGCTAGCCAACCAAAAGATAAAACTGATATAAATTTACCTCTGGATATATCTTTATTTTCATCGCTTCCAACTGAAGCTTTTGGTATAAATTTGTCTTTTGCCATTTTCTCTCTAAAAAATATTAATAAAACAATAGTGCTAAATTTAATATTTTTTACAAATTCAAGGCAATAAGTATTCGACTATATTGAATAAAACTTTATGAAAAGTATTTTATGAAAATAATTATGAAAGAAAACTGCACTAAAAATGATAAGAAAGTAAGAGAAAAAATTTTATGTCCATCAGAAAAAATAGTTTTAAAAGAAATATTAAGGCCTATACTTACCATAGCTAATATTAATAAATAGAAACTTAATTGATTCATTAAATATATTAATGGCTCTGGAACCAGTCCAGTATTGCATACAAACATTATAAAAATAAAGCCTAAAATGAAATATGGAAATCTAAATGAAACATCTCGCTTGCTTTTAGAACTTTTAATAAAAAATAGACTTGCAATTATTATCATGACTGGCCCTAAAAATAAAATTCTTAGCATTTTAACAAATATAGCTATTTCACCAACTTGATTATTTATCATAAAACCAGCTGCCGTAACTTGACCAACAGCTTGAATTGAGCTACCAATTATTATGCCTTGATAATCATAACTATTTATTGATAAAAATTGTAATAATAATGGTAAAACAAATATTAATATTACTCCCATTAAATTAATTCCAGCTATTGATAGTCCTGTATGTTCTTTTTTTGCATCAATTATTGAAGAAATACTAGCTATTGCGGCTGAACCACAAATAGCATTTCCTGATCCAACTAATAATGACGTTGCATTTGATAGGCCCAATAATCTACCAATTAGTAAAGATGATATAATTGAAATTAAAATTAGAATAGATATAAATATTAATAATTTAAAATTAATTAATTTTAATATTGATAATTCTAAGCCTGCTCCCATAAAAATTATTGCAATATTTAATATTTTTTTTTCAGAAAAGTTGGAAAATAACTTTACATCATTAGTAAGATTAAAAAATTGATTTACTAGTATTCCTGTTAAAATTGCACATGTGATGGCACCTAAAAATAAATAATTTGAGATAATTTGAGATAAAACAGCAATCAAACAAACTATTATAAAACCAATTAAAAGAGATTTTAAATTATTTTGATTAATTTTAAAATACAAAACTAGATATCACCACATTTCATATTTGCAGGAACAGCAATATCAAATTTTTTGGGGTAAGGTCTCTGTTTTTTAGATTCATTAGCTACAAATTCATCTATAGAAATATTATCACCAACATTTGGATTATACTTTCTTTCATGCTTAATTGTTGAGCTTAATAATCCTTTATAATTATGACCGGGATATATTATTGTTTCATCTGGATAAGTAAAAATTTTATCTCTAACGCTTTTATAAATAGTTTCTGATGAACCGCCTTGAAAATCAGTTCTACCAGTACCTTCGATAAATAAAGCGTCACCTGTAAATATAAAACCTTTAATATAATATGAAACACACCCATTAGTATGGCCTGGCGTATGAATTGTAGTCACTGTATAACTATCTAATTTTATTGTATCACCATCATCTAACATAATATCTGATCCAATGACTCCAGTATTTGAGCCGTAACATATTTTTGCTTTAGTTAAATTTCTGATCTTTGAAGCAGCTGTAATATGATCAGCATGAACATGAGTTTCAAATATATATAACAATTCTAAATTTAATTTCTTAATTATATCCAAATCTCGTTTAACCTGATTATAAACAGGATCTATAATGATTGCTTTTCTAGTATTTGAATCATAAACAATGTAGGTGTATGTACATGTCTCTATATCAATTAGTTGGTTAATTTTAATTAAATTTTCATTCATATCTGTTATATAATTTTTTTGAAAAATTCTGAATTTCTAAACTAATGTCATTTTTAGATAGTTTCAAAATTTCGTTTTTAAACGGAATTAGTAAATTAACATCGTCAATTGAGTATAAAATAAAAAGAATTTTTAATAACAAAAAATTGATTTGATTTTCATCAAGCTCACTATAACCATTTAAATAATCTCTATTGAGTAAATTTAAAATTATTTTTTGTGTATTTTCATCTGAATAACCTAATTTTAAAAGAGCCATAGTTGACTCCCATCTTAATTCAGGCCCATCTGTATCATTAAAACTTTCAGTCCAAGAGCTTACTACTTTAACTAAGTCGTTTATGACGCTTTTATTGCCAATATTACCCAAAGCTCCCGCAGCAACTAATTTTTCATCACGCGAATTATTTTTAGCTAAAAAATCTTTGATTAAAATTGAAGAAGGTTCATATCTAATTTTACCTAGTGATTCAATAGCTTTAACTCTGAAAGATTCATCATCTGATAATAACTCTTCAATTAAATATTTGCCATAAGTTGTATCTTTTGAATTTCCCATTATCATAATAGTATGTAATCTCAGAGTGTTATCAATAGTAAATTCAGATTTTGACATTTTATGAATTCTAATAATTCTATTACTGAATTTTGTATCATATTTATCTGGGAAGTCAGCAAATAATTTATTTATCCTGTAGCTAGCATTTGCTTTGTCTCTCATTGAACCAGTTTCTAACTTACCTAATAATTGATTTATATCAGTAGGCTCATCTGTCAAAACATTAAAAAGTAAATAAAATAAAATGCCAAAAACCACCATCATTAATGGTATTAAAAAAAATGAGTAAAATAATGCATATATTCTACTTGATTCAGATGCCTGATTATTTTCCATTTTTATCCTTTATATCTTTAATATCCTTTACTAGTTTACTTGTTATACTTTTTAATTTCCTTAATTCTCTTTGTAAACCAAAAATTTGACTCACTAACATAAAAAAAAATATTACTGCTAATATAAAGCCTAAGGTTAATGAGCTCATTTTTTAGCTTTTTTAAGTAAATCTCTACCCAAAAGAATTGGAAATAAAAATAATAGGATAGTAGCTAGAGCCATTATGCAGATTATTGTTGTTAAATTAGAATAAATCCATTCTAAGCTCATATACTATTCCGATCTAATTTTTCATTATATTTTCTAAACCATTCCTTAAACATAACTTTAAAATTTTTCATTAATAATAAACTTTCATTAATAATTGCAGTTTGATCATTTAATTTTTTTTTTTATAAATATCTAAAGCCTTTTCTTGTCTCTTGATATAAGTATTTAACTTATTAAACTCGTTTTTATTTAATTTTAATAAATTACTTTCAACAAAAGAGTTGCTTGATATAATATCTTTTTGAACTATTCTTTCACCTTGACTATTAAGTTGATTTGAATAAAAATATAATTCAATATTTTTAAAATTATTTTTGTAATTAAAATAAAGTTTAGGATGAGTAATATCTTTTTTTTTCATAACTAAAATAGGGTTGGCAATGTTACATAAAAATAATAAAATAAAAGAAGCGTACATATAATCATAGCAACTCTCCTGTCGCGAATAAATTTCATTATTTTATTCAAAAGACTTTTTACCCATTTTATAAAAGCTTGATTCTATTATATTATTTTTTATGCTATTTTCATATAGAGCATATGGCCCATTAAGTTTGCCATTTATATAACTTTTTATCTCTTTTAATTTTCCAGATCTAAAATATCTTATTAGTTTACCATTATCTCTAAAATCAGGATATGTTTCAAATTTTTTAACAGAACGATCATCAAGATTATACCATATCCAAATATTACTTGGTTTACCATAACTAAAATATCGTTCTACAAGCAAGTGGCCTTCTCTATCATAATAAGTCCAAAGTGAATGTTTTAGGCCGCTTAATAAATAACCCTTCGTTTTAATTTGTCCATTACCATAATACTCAATTGAATCTTTTAATTCAAATTTATTAGATTGCCAATGTGATGATAATATACCATCATCAAAATTATGAATATCTAAAATCTGATGACTATCATTTAAGGCATACTTTTTTATTAAATTATTATTTTTATATATTTCTATTGAATTATCTACTTTATTAATATCTAATGAATTGAATCCGCAAGACATATAAAATATACTAATTATACTATAAAGAATTATTTTTGCTAAATTATTCATACCTATAATTTATGATAATCAGCTACATTAAAACAATGATTGGCTTCGAAAATAAAAAAACCCTCAATATTATTGAGGGTTTTAGTAAGCTCCGGTACCTGGACTCGAACCAGGGACACGTGGATTAACAGTCCACTGCTCTAACCAACTGAGCTATACCGGAAAAAAATATTTTTTACGGGACAGAAACTTATATAAACAAAATCATTTTTAAAAGAAATTTTATCTTAATCTAATAATTCAAATTCAGGTTTTAATAAATCATAGGTATCAAAAAGACTTTGCATATGAATTTTAGTATGGCCTATTACAGGCATAAAATTTGAATCACCAGTCCATCTTGGTACTATATGAAAATGTAAGTGATCTTTAATACCAGCACCAGCTGCCTCACCCATATTAAGGCCAAAATTTATTCCTTGATGATTTAATTTCTTTTTTAGAATGGAAATTGTTTTTTGAGTCAAAAACATAATTTCATTTATAGTAGGCTTATCTAGATCAACTATATCATTATATACATTATATGGAGCAATCATTAAGTGCCCATTATTGTATGGGTATAAATTCATTAGTATAAAAGAATATTTTGCCCTATATAAAACTAAATTATCTCTATCATCATTTGATTCTGCTTTTATCTTAAAAATATTTTTTCCTTTATCTGGATTTTTGATGTAATCCATTCTCCATGGTGACCATAATTTTTTACTCTGCATTACTCGTTCCTTAATTTTAACTCTTCAAAAAAAACTTTTAACTTTTTACTTAAATTAATTTTATCAAAATCAGTTTTTATTAAACATTTTCCTAAATTAATAATTCTAGATTCATATGGGTAATTATGATTAACTACAATTGTAGATTTATTTTTTAAAAGGCATGCGCCACCCTTAAAATTACCTTTTCCTTTAACTACTTTGATTTTTAGCTTTTCAGCTAAATCACATAATTCTTTATATAAATGGTTAGTGTATTTTATGTTCATTGAACTAAAATTTTCATATCTTTTATATCCCAATGTTTTCTAATCTCTATAATATCTGGGTATCTACCAAACATAGCAGCTCTTTTTTTTGGATTCCATAAACCTGAAAAATATGCTGTTGAATCATAATCACCAAAAAATTCATAAGCATCAAATTTATAAAAACCTGGTATTAAATTGGTAAACGAAAAATTATATTTATTATCAGTCAAAACATAATAACTTTTATTTGTATCTAAATTTATTGCCTCAACTATCAAAGAATTGGATCCATCATAAATGATAGAGCCAAAAATATTGCCTCCAATTGTATCTTCAAAATGTAAATTTGAAAATGCCTCTACATCAATTTTTAATGAATCAACTAAATTATCATAAAAGTCAGATATATTATATATGAATACTTCTGCATTAAAGTTTTTTTGCCAATTAAAAGATAATGTAAACTCATCAATAAAATTATGAGCAATTTTATTTTTAATTGAATCTTTATAAAAAAATAATTCAGTTGAATCATTTCTATTTTTGACTGGCTCACTAAAAGAAATAATATAATTTGATAAATCATTTTTAAAGAAATCAATATCTGGTGGAATAGTATCTTTAATATTTTGAAGTTTAACTTTTATCATATTTGTTGTATAATATTCTAACCTATTTTTTTTATATTCTGAAATTTCTAATGAATCAAATAATTCATTTATAAAGTATTTCTCTTGATGTCCATTTTTATAATTAATTAATCCGAAGAAATTATTCTTTTGTTCAAAAGATTTTATTTCTAATCTTTCCAAAGGTAAATCAATTCTGAGATTTGAAATGATAGTATCATTTTTAATTAGATCTAATTTGGAGTATGTACACATACCATAACTTCTTTTACTTATATCATGATTAAGATCAACAATAGAGTCAGCAACAGCTGCGACAAAATAATACCCATCATCTAAATATTTAAATTCATAATTTTGATTATCGTTAGACTGCGTTTTCTCAATTAAACTATAATTATCTTCATTTACTTTATATAGCCCAATTTCGAAAACTTTATTATTTGAATTAAATAATTCTCCTTTAATTAATTTGCTATTAATATCAAGAGAATTAAAAAAATATAAACTAAATGGTTCACTCATAAAATTTTTTTGATAATCAGAAATTTTTCTTGATAATTTTAATTTGATAATATTTGAATTAGGCCATTTATCTTTTGGAGTTATAATTAATTTTTTACCTAAAACTTTATAATTTATATTTGTACTAGGTATAATTTGAATTGAATTGACAATACTAATAGGATCAATTAACTCATCAAAATATATAATTAAACTTTCATCATTTGATAATTTTGAATTATTATTTGGAAAAGATTTAATGATAGATGGTCCGTTTAAATCAACTGGACCTCCTTTAGGCATACTTTGCGATGCACAGCTTAAAAATAACCACATAATTAAAAATAAATTAAAAATCATAATGAAATATAGTTATATTTATTGTGTATAAAAAAAATCAAATTCTAACTTTTTTATTAATGTTTTCATTTTTATATTTATTACGTATATGAAAAATTTATCCAATCATTTTTTAGTTTCAATGCCACAAATAAGTGATCCCATTTTTAGGAGAACTATAATTTATATTTGCAGTCATGATAATAGTGGTGCTATGGGCCTAATTATTAATAAATCAATATCTGAAATTAATTTAAACCAAGAAACAAATGACATTCTACAACAAACTAAACTTTATACTATGAAGCCAACTCCAAATATTTATTTTGGAGGACCAGTTGATTTAAATATGGGTATCATATTACACCCACTTGATTATTCAACAAAAAAAACAATTAAAATTTCAAGTAAAATTGGAGTGACATCAGATTCAAAAATTTTGTCTGATATCATAAATGGGCTAGGTCCAAGCATGTTTAGATTTTCAATTGGTTATACAGGGTGGGATAATGGACAGCTTGAAAATGAATTCGAGAATGGAGACTGGCTTGTGATGCCAAGTAATTCAGAAATTATTTTTGATATGCCAGATGACCAAAAATGGGAATATGTTAACACCAAGCTAGGAACTAACATTACAAATTTAACAGGCTCAAGTGGTTTCGCTTAAATTTTATAATGTCAGTGAAAAAGAATTTAATAAAATTCCAGGGCATTTAGTGCCACCAAATGATCTGCCAGAATATGTTCCAGTATCTGGAATAAATTGAGAAGTATCAGTAACTGATTCTAAATTTCTACCAAAAATATTATATATAGTATCATCAAATCTCATATTTTCAATTGGGGCTTTAATCTCTCCATTTTCAACCCAAAAACATGCGTATCTAGTCATACCCGTAATTCTGCCTCCAATATTATCACTCCAATTTAGATAATGAAGATTATTTAATAGAACGCCTTTTTCAATATGTTTTATTATATCCTGAGTACTAAGCTCTCCAGTTGACATTACAGGAGATCGTAAACCTTCATAGCTACCAGCAAAATTTGATTCTATATTATATTCTTTAGCAGTTCTAGAATTAATTAACGTATTTTTTAAAATACCATTATTTATTAAAGGTAAATTTTTAACAGCTAATTCACCCTCATCATTAAACATTGGAGTTAAACCTGTGGTAAAATCTTCATTCAAAGAAAAACAGGGTGATAATAATTCATCTTTGTTTTTCATTTTTAGAAAAGCACTTTGTCCCCTTCTAATAGCACCTTCACTTAATCCATTCCATGAAAACATTCCTAGTAAATCAGATACACCAGCGGGTGCAATATAAGTTCTGTAAGCTCCAGGTTTAATCTTAACTGGATTTTTTTCAAGCAGTTTTAATTGTTTTTTTGAATTTTGCATAAACTTATTGTAAGATTCTTCATTAAAATGTGTGCCAGCAAAAGTATCTTTAACCATTCTTTCACTTTCTGTAATTAATGAGTAATCAAAAGAAAAAGATTCAGTTTCAAACCAATGAAATAGACCTTTAGAATTTGCATATCCAACATATATATTCCCTGAGGCCCAAATACCTGCTAAATCAACATCATTTATAACTGGAGATAATACTTCAACTACATTTTTATATGGTAATAATTTCCCTTCATTATGATGAGTACTTGATTGCCCTGATTTTGGAAAAACAATGAATGGATCTTCAGGCAAATAATCTATCTCTTCTCTTAAAGAATTAAGGTGGCTTATAGCTTTTGAGTAATCAGTTTCTAAATTTTTTGATATTGAAAAAGATACTGAGCATGTTTTTTGATTTAAAATAAGGGAAATAGATATTGTAGTATCTGATACAAAACCATTTTGCCTTACCTTACTATTATTAAACCTTGTAAAATGACTGTTTTCACCCCAAAAATTAATCATCAAATCTTCGTCTGATTTTACCTCGCTTAATATTCTATTAGATATATCTCTGAAAAATTGCTCCATTTTAATTAAGCTCCTCCAAAAACTTCAATATTTTTAAATAAACATGTAGGAGATGCATGCCCCACTCTAACAGATTGATTTGGTTCACCTTTTCCACAATTAGGAGTTCCAAAAATTTCAAAAGTAGATCTATCGCCAACCATTTTTAAATTATTCCAAAATGGGGTTGTTACACCTCTATAATTTGGGTTTTTGACAGTCTTAGTTAACTTTCCATTTTCAATCAATTTTCCGTACTCACATCCAAATTGAAACTTATTTCTGTAATCATCAATTGACCAAGAACGATTTGATTCCATATATACGCCACTTTCAACAGATGAAATAATTTCTTCAAATGATGATTTGCCAGGCTCTAGATTTAAGTTTGCCATTCTATCAATAGGAGGTCTATTCCAAGAACATGCCCTAAAATTAGCTACACCTTTGATTCCTGACCTAACTTCGCTCTCAGTTCCTCCAAGCCCCCTTAAAAGAATGCCATCTTTGATAATGTATTCTTTTTGTGCTTTCATACCACTATCATCAAATCCATATGATGCAAGTTCTTGTTTCACGGTTGGATCAAAAGTGATATTCATTATATCTGAACCATATTTTAGATTTCCAAAATCATTTTCTCTAACAAAACTCCATCCAGCATAATTTCGTTCATCACCTAATATCCTGTCAACTTCTAAAGGGTGCCCAATACTTTCATGAATTTGTAATAACATTTGATCAGGAGCCAAAACTAAATTAGTAGTTTCAGTTGGACATTCATCTGCGTACAATAATTCCACGGCTTGATTTCCTATTCTATTACACATTTCAATGGTCTGGTTTTGATCAAATATTTCATAACCTGACTGAAACATCCTACCTCTTCCGTTATCAGTACGTCTTTGAGTTATTCCATTATCTTGAGCAATCGCATCAAATGCACTTCCAATTATTAAAAAGTCTTGCTCAATATCAGCTCCACTTGAACTTAAAAATTGATAGTTTGTTTCAGTAATTCTTGCCATAGCACTTGCACTTACAATTTTATCAGATACTTTCAATGAATCGTATGATGTTAACAAGATATCATTTAAATCTTTCAGATGTAAGTTTTCTTGAATTCTATTAGATTTATAAGTTCCTTGATTGCTTGGTCTTACTTCATCATTAAAATTATATAATGGATTTTTAGTAGATGAGTCTGCAATTATACTAGCTTGATTCAAAGAATCTTGTATACTTTCCAAAGACATATCGCTAGTTGCAGCATAAGCAAATTGACCATTTTTAAGTACTTCTACCATAATTCCATGAGAAATACCTTTTGAATTTGCTTGTGGATTACCATCTCGAATCATTCTATATGAATTTGATTCGTATACTTTTCTAACGCTAAACCAATCAGCATTTACATTTAATTTTTTGAATATTGATTTTAAATTTATGTTTTCCATACCCTAAATTTAATAATCTTTATTTATTTTTTATAAAACATTATTTTAATTAAATTACATTCCATTCAAAAAAACTAGATTTAAATGTGTAAACGGGAGATGTACATGTATAATAATTATAGAATTTTAATATTTTCAATATTAACGATTTTTGTTTTTTTAGATATATCAATCGCTCAAATAAAAATGAAAAAGAAAAAGAGAAAACAAAATATTGAGGTCATTGAAAATAAAGTGTTTAATGAAAAAGATTGGAATACTAATACAAATATTATCCCTAGCGGAGATCCAAAAGCAAAAAAAGGTGGAATGATTACTATGCTTGGTGGAGAAGAGTATCCAACAACATTTAGATCAATTGGAAAAGGTTCTCGTAACCAAATTAATAGTTTGTTAGATGCAATACAATATGAGAC
>MDSW01132366.1_pt1 | contig 47096 bp, 39 predicted proteins | sample 811171 | NCBI WGS metagenome assembly MDSW01 (sample SAMN05326641, study PRJNA326480) | marine metagenome | isolation source: seawater | place: Atlantic Ocean: North West | collected 2012
ACTAACGATCAGAACCAGACGGTACGGATAGCACTGCAGGATGTAGACTCTTTTAAGAACAACCTCATATGTGTAAACAAGAAGTATGATGGGAATCCACGGCAGATCATAAGTCAGATCATGACCGACAACTTCAGGGGCAAGAAGCTCTTCACAAACGATAACATATTTCAAGGTGCTATGAGGACCATCATACCCAATTGGACACCGTATCAGGCCATGAAGTGGGTGGCTCAACGATCAACGAGTCCGTCGGGTGCACCGTTCTTCTGCTACAGCGTTCACGGCGACAGGCATACTCGATTCTTTGATCTTGAGACCATGCTCGGTCAGGCACAGACAGGTGCTACCTACAGGTACTCAACTTCACTTGCAAACGAGATGGAGACGCTCTCGAGGCAGCAGCAGTCTTATCTTATCAAGGGATTCAAGACCGGAGTGCAGGAAAACACCGCGATACAGGTGCAGTCAGGTAACGTAGGAGCTCAGTACGGATTCCTCGACACTCAGAACTTCTACGATAACAGCTTCAAGTTCGACATCACGAAGGTGTTTCAGTCCATGCTCAGGAGAACAAAGATCGTTACGGACAGGAAGTCACCGGTGTATGATGCTCGATTCAAGGTCGAGGACAGGACAATGCACTCGTACAGGTCACGTAACATGATGCAGATCGGTACGACGTCGATATATAACGATATACCAGGATTCTTTGAGGACGTTACGCCAGAGCATCACTCGACAAAGGCCATATCGAAGGCTCTTCGAGGGTTTCTTTCCAAGTCAGAGATGCAGATAACGGTCAGCGGACGTAACTTCTTCTACCCAGGAGACTTCCTGACATCGTCGATAGGCAGCATCGTGAACCTCGAGTTCATGGACACGAATCCTATCTACAGAGGAGGCGATCACACGGGCCACATGGACATGAAGAGAAGCGGTCAGTATCTCATGTCAGCATGCCGGCACCTGATCAAGAAGAGAGGCCCTGACGCCAAGGTCACTACGATAGCCAAGGTCGTCAAGCTCAGCAACACAGAAGGAACGGCGAGGCTCAGATGATATCACTGCAAGGACGAGAGAACATCATACCATCTTCATTCTACGGAGATCGGTACAGGTGGTTCTTCGGCATCGTCATCAACCCGAACGATCCGCTCATGCTCGGTAGAGTGCAGGTACGCATATACGGAGCTCATCCCAAGGCAACACAGGATCTCGAGTCAGAGGCTCTTCCTTGGGCTCAGACGCTGATACCTACCACGGAAGGGGGTGTCTCGGGAATAGGCAAGATGGGTAGGTTGCTGCCCGGTGCCAAGGTTCTCGGATTCTTTCTTGACGGTGACACGAGTCAGGTCCCGTTCATACTGGGTGCAGTACACACTATCGAGGACCCATCACCGCTGCAGATCGACAGACTGGCGGTTACGGACGAGAAGGCCCTCTCGATAAGTGATCGAGTCGCCAAGTTCTTCGTAGGAAACAGCAACGCGGAAAAGGTCTTCAACTTCTTCCTGTCAGCACAGTTCTCGGTAGAGCACGCCTGCGCGATCGTCGGATCTCTTACGGTCGAGAGCGGAGCTAAGATCAACCCAGGATTCTACAACGGACAGGAGCACGGTATCGCGAGATGGTCAGCGGTCGAGACTGCAGGTAACCGATTCACTCTTCTCAAGTCATTTGCAGGCCAGAGACGGATGGACTGGCGAGACATCGAGACACAGCTCATGTTCATACTCAACGAGCTCAGAACGTACAGCTACTTCGGACTGAACAAGTTCCTCGCGGCAAACAACATCGAACAGATGACAAGAGTCTTCGCCCTCAAGTATCTTCGTAACGATAGCGAGAGTAAGATCACTCAGAGAATACAGTTCGCAAAAGACGCACTCGAGAGGTTTGCATAATGGCAAAGATCACAAAAGAACAGTTCAACTCAGCAATATCTGCAGTGGCAGGTCGAGCAAAGACCGGCGAACTTACTGCAGCAGCGGAATCTGCAACAAGAAAGCTTGAGGCCCTTACAAAGAGTGTTGTAGGTCGTACTGCAGAAGAGACGATAAACAACATCAAGTCTCTTACACAGGAAGATGACTACGGAAACCCTCTTGCACCGGGTACAGGAATCGCTACTATCGATCAAGGAGCAGACGCGACACTTGCAGGTACATACTCAAACGATGCTGCAGCAATAACAGGAGCAGGAGAGACAGCAGGACCTAAGTTCGAGATAGCAGGAGGCAACTCTCCTAAGGCAATACTGAAGTCTCTCGAGCAGGCAACAGGCAAGGCGGCCACAGAGTTCAAGGCGATAGCGGCAAGCATGACAACCTCCCAGAACGCTGCAGAACAGTCCTCTGCAATAGATGCTGGAGAGACCGACTTTACGGCCCTCAGTGGCAGTCTTTTTACAGAGGTTTCGAACTTCACGAGAAACATCGATGCGGCTGTGGGGACGGATGCACAAAATGTTTTGGAATCGATCATTTCTCAGACCTCAGGCGATAACAGGGACAAACTGATAGCCCTCAGCCAAGGATCATTGACACCGAAGAAGATCAGTAACATCCTTAATAAGCTCTCAGAGGCCACACGGAACGCACGGCTGTCCGCAGTGAATGATCTGGCCTCAGAGCTCCCTGGATTGGATAGGTCACAGATAGAGGACACGGTGAACTCGGTAGACATGTCGGTGTCCGCTCAGCTCAGGAAGAGTCCACGGTCAGATGCTTTCGGCACGTCAGCACTCCCGGTGTTTACTATCGGTGAGGCGGCATCCCTGTGGGAGGGTATCGAGACTCCTATAGAGCTGGCTCAACCAAGTAGGGCACAGAAGGCGGAGGATGCCTTCAAGGGTACGGCCAATGCAAGCAAGCCACAAAGAGTATACACGTTCTCTTTCGTTAACTCAGAGGAGGAACTCGAGGCGGAGTTCAGGAGTACCACGAGAGAGATCACAGAAGTAGTGATCCATTGGTCAGCCACTTTTCTCGATCAGGATTGGGGTAGCGAGGAGATGCATAAGATTCACACGCAGCGAGGGTTCAGTGGTATTGGCTATCACTATGTCATTCGGAAGGACGGAAGACTGCAGAGAGGCAGGCCAGTAGATAACACCGGTGCTCACGCTAAGGACAACGGGCATAATAAATACTCCATCGGCATCAGTCTTATCGGTGGATATAACTGCATGGCCAATACACCTAATGCTGACAAGTACGTATCATCCGCATCCTTGAATGAGAAGCAGATGGAGACGCTAGAGAAGTTCATGCGAACGTTCTATCTTGTGTGGCCGGGTGGGCAGGCATGGGGTCATGTCGATACAGATAGGAAGGGTAAAGTAGATCCGGGCTTTGATGTGCCGGATTTCGTTAAGGTAAAGTTCGGTAAGCAGAACGTGTCGAGCAGCGGTCAGGAGAGACCTAAGAGCGCCGCAGAGATACAGGGCCTGCTGACCTAATGGGGTGGGGTATATAAATGACAGGAAAAGCCATGGACGAAAACCGCCCCTTTAGACCGGGGTACCAAAATTATGAAAAAGGAAACGTGATAGTTAGAGGAGGAAAACACGTATGGGAGATCTGGAAAAGAGATTACTGGATGCATTTCGTAGTCATAGTAAGGGTCATGTTGATAAGCACCTTGCTAATATATCTGTTCTCATAAAGAATCCAGTAGGAATCGGAGAGCACGGAGATGTTATTGCGGAGATCGAGAAGGAGATGATGGAGGTTGCTAAGTATGATGATATGCTATCTATGCTTGACAAGTACTTTCCACAGATAACCCTCAACGACTAGCAGAGAAGGAAACCGTATGAATGTACGAATTTGTAGATATAATATCCGCACTCTGGCCAATTGTGCTGGGGTTCATAACTCTCGTTATCATTCTTGCGAGAATGCATACGAGCATAGAGGTGTTGCAGGAGAAGGTCAAAGTGTTGTTTGATCTCTGGAACACGGGTAGAGGAAAGGATGGGAGTGTTTAAATGGATCTTTGGATTGCTGTTACTCGCTTGTTATTTCTACGGTATGTACATCTTGCTAAACGAGAGGATCAGTCAGCGGCGTAGTGTCGCTGACTGTAGATATCATGATGGACGTTGCAGCGTGTCTGTGACAGCTTTGAACTGTTCGGGCGGAATGCTCGATAGCTTTTGCGAAAAGGAGTTAAATGGAATCCATTAAGAAGTATCAGAAGGCGATATGGACACTCGTCACGATCGTTCTGCTATACACATTTGTCGTACAGGTCGCGTGGCCTCAGTACGTGATATGGGATAACAGGATATCTCTATGGAAGGACAGGATCGAGAGGTATGAGATGAACATCAGAAATCTCGAGGAGGAGATCATAGTTTTCGAGGATCAGGTGCGTACGCTCTCGATGGAATACGAGATCAAGCGCGCGCAGCTTGCCGTAATGAGCGAGGAGCTCAATAACCGCATGACGAAGTTCGAGCGTGACGCCAAGAAGCGTACCAAGGCGTTCGAGGCCGAGATGCATAACAAGATGAGGCTTCTTGTCCACGAGTGGGACAAGGCCGAGAAGAGTATCTTTTTTAAGTAAGGTATGATAGATGATAGAAAGGAAGAATGCAGGAGTGGCAAAGGTAAGCGAGAATACAGAACTGGCCATGCCTCTGCGAAACATCATTTCGCTCGTAGTCGTTGGCGCTCTGGCGACCTGGGGCTACTTCGGAATAGTTGAGAGGATAAACCAGATAGAGACGAAGGTGACACTGATGGAGACAGATCTCGGTCAGAACACTGAGTTTCGAATCAAGTGGCCGCGTGGCGAGATGGGCTCGCTACCTGCCGACAGCGAGCAGTACATGCTGATCGAGCATATAGCCGGAGAGCTGGAGAAGCTGCAGAAGGAGATCGAGTCTGGACAGGCTCCGTATGACCAGCAGCAGAAGCTCCAGATCGATTTCTTCGAGAAGAGGATATCGAGTCTCGAGGCAAACATCGAGAAGCTGAAGGACAAGCTCATGGAAACGCAACATCAGGTAAACGGGAACGAAAAATGATAGAGATATTCACAGGTTTCATTTTGTTTTTGATGAGTGCCGGACAACCGATGGAGTTCACACCGCGTGAGTCTCTGTCAGACTGTCTGGCCACGAAGCGAAAGATCATGAGAACGGGTGCGAACTCGGAGATGTGGGTGTGTAAGAAAGGAAAGTTGAAGATGGAGAAGAAGTCTGACGGAAACTTTCATCCAATAGAAATTTTAGAGGATTAGATGAGTACAGAGAATGACGAGTTAAAAGATCGAGTTGCCAACCTAGGCAAGGAGTTCGAGACCTCGCAGAGACATCCGGATGGATTTCAAGATGTCAGCGGCGAGTATCCTAGGACTCCTTACTTTTACGGACCATCGACAAACGAGGCAGCTCGAGGAGTCAAGAGAAATGAGCTCTACATAGGCGGCGGAAATGTCGATATGGATCTTGGGCTTGAGACTCCTGTCACTTCTCTGTATCCTTTTAATCAGGTTGATGAGAGTCGCTCCGGACACGTGATCGAGGTTGACGATACTCCGGCCGGCGAGAGGATCCTGATTCGACATCGTACTGGAGCTGGTGTCGAGGTGAGGCCCGACGGATCCGTGATCGTGGCCACGAGAAACAATCTCGTTCACATCGTCCATGGAGATAATAAGGTCATTGTCGAGGGTGACGCTCACCTTGCTTATAACGGCAATCTTGATATTGACGTCTCGGGTGACATGAACGTGAAGGTCGGTGGTAACTATAACGTTCAGGTTGGAAATGATCTTAAGAACACCGTGAACGGAAACAGAAGAGATCGAGTACATGGGAACTCGGGTGATATCGTTACCGGAAACAGGAGCCAGACTACAGCGGGTGTCGTTACCGAGACCGCGCTGTCAAACAGGCACGTGATCGTGGATGGAAATAACAAGGAAGTCATAGACGGTACAAATACGATCAGGAGTTCTGGAGATCTTAACATCAGTACTCAGACAACGGGTGCTATGTCAGGAAATAACCTGAACATTGCAGCACAGAACATGTCGGTGTTTGGTGACCAGGGAACTATCGGTGGAGAGAACATCATCATGTATAACTACAACATGTACACAGGACACTCGATTGATGCTGGTGATACTGTCACGACTCAGACATTTTATGGAGACCTAGTAGGTACTGCAACTCAGGCTATGATGTCAAATCAAGCTGGACTGCATCCTTCCTCAGGATCTCACGCCGGTGCTGGTTACGGTTATACTGCTGCGGAAATTTCGGTAGACGCGACGGCAACTGCAGAACCTACTGCAAGTATCTTAACCGGTTATCTTGGAAACAGTACTCTCGGTGCACCTACAGTTATTGTTGATGCTGGCAACGAGCTCAAGAATGAGATTGACCAGACCGTAAACAACGGCGGAGTTACTAATCGACCTCTGACAATAAGAGAAGTGAGATCGAAACTGCGTGATCCTAACGCCATATCTAATCAGACATTCATCACAAACCAGATAGGTAACGGAGTCTTGAATGCGGAGTTTGCTCGATCTGCTCCACCCACTGTAGGACGAGTTACGGAAAAAGCACCTACTAGTTTTTTAGGGTTTAAGTTTCTTGGGCAGATTGAACCGGCAGGAGCCACAAAGAAGATCAAGCCTAGACCTGCGGCCAAACCAATTCTTCCAGATCCAAGATATAATCCTAATCTTCAGTCAGAGATTACACCTAAGACTAAGCTAGGATTGGGAGTTACACTTGCAAAATTCTTAGGCGGTCGTGGAGATAAGGTATCCATAGATCATATTACTACTCTAGATGAGAGAAAGAAGATTGCAAGACAATTCTATCTACAGGCTGAAGCTTTAAAGGCTGTGTCTGAAGATACTGGAAAATTTAAGAATCATAGAATGGTAGTGCTCGAAGGGTTATATAGAAAATCGCCCGGAGAGACTATAAGCGCAGGATCCTTTAATGATCTGGCACAACAAGGAAGAGTTGTGGTATATCAACTCCTAGATCAGAGTGGCAATATAGACCTACTTAAAACATTTGATCTTGCAATACACCTGAAAGATAACTTATTCTATGAAAAGTTATCCTTGAGTTATGATAACTATGATCCTTCTGGTGCTTTAAATGCAGAACTTATCATACAAATGCCTACCGTAACGGAACAGTTTATAGGTAACTACACTATGAATATAGAAACACTGTATAATAACAAGATTCAGGCTAATAAAGAGTTCATCGAGATCGTATAAACATTATAAATAGAATCAAATATTTTGGAGAATTAAATGCCAGCAAGAGCCTTTGCAACTGAAGATGGAATACAAGATAAGTCCACTCTAGTTGCTACTCGAAATAGAGAGTACTCAGATATTGATTTAGCTTTTGCGCCTAGGCCAGATGGGGATGTCTATAAGAAAGAATCCGCGGCCGCAGTCAAGCAAGCAGTAAAGAATTTGCTCTTGACAAATCATGGAGAGAAACCTTTCAAGCCTTTATTCGGAGGAAATCTAAATGACCTTCTTTTTGAACTATCAGATGACTACTTCGATACAGATCTTGACGATCAGATCAAGCTAGCGATTTCTAATTCAGAACCGAGAGCTTCTGTACTAGCTATTGATATTAATCAACAACCTGATCGAAATAACATAAACTGTACAATAACTTTTAGAGTTAAAAGCTTGAATGAGATCATAACAATTAACACATCAGTTTCAAGGTTAAGATAAATGCCAACAGCTATAGAATCCACTGCACTTGATTTTACAAATATCAAGAACAATTTAAAAACGTTTTTAGCAAGTAAACCAGAGTTTGCAGACTTTAACTTTGAAGCAGCGGGTGTCAGTAATCTTCTCGATGTTCTTGCATACAACACTCACTATAACGGACTTACCGCAAACTTTGCTCTTAATGAGTCTTTTTTAAATACAGCACAGCTTAGGTCTTCTGTAGTATCTCACGCTCAAACATTGGGATACCAGCCAAGATCTAAGACAGCAGCCTTAGCACAAGTTAATCTTTCTCTTAATCTTGCGGGTGTAGCTAATAGACCTACGCAGATAACTTTACCTTCAGGAAGAACGTTTACTTCTGCAATTGCTGGTACTACATACACCTTTCAAACGATTAGAGCTCATTACGCAACCGATGACGGAAATGGTACCTATGTTTTTGCTGATACTGACGGAGACACAACAGTCAAAATATATGAGGGTACTGAAAAAACTAAGACGTTCTTTGTAGGTGAAACTAGTGAACGCCAGATTTACATGATTCCTGATACTACACTAGACACAGCAACTGTGCAAGTTCTAGCTTATGCTAATCCTTCAACTACAGATTTTGTAACATACTTGGATGTACAAGAGGCGGTGAGAGTCACAGCCGATTCTCAATTCTATCAGATTGTAGAAGCGCCTAACGGTGAGTATGAACTTAATTTTGGAGATGGCATATCTTTTGGTAAAGCACCAGACGTAGGTAGTGTTGTTAGAGTAACTTATCTTTCAACACTTGGTCCAGAGGCTAATGGAGGAACAACATTTACACCCACCGCTGATGTTACTGTCAACGCAGTCAACTATCCTCTTACAGTAGTAACAACTTCGGCTTCGGCTGGTGGAGCGGTGAGGCAGTCACTTGAATCTATCAGAACAAATGCGCCTATTGCCTTTTCCTCTCAGCAAAGACTAGTTACAGCTGAAGACTATAAAGCACAGATATTAGCAAAGTTTTCTAATGTAGAAGATTGTATTTCTTGGGGAGGGCAGGATAATGTTCCAGCTAACTACGGGAACGTGTATGTTTCACTTAAATTTGGAGATAATGTAACAACATCTCAGCAGACAACTGTTAAGGATTCTATCCTTGCAAATCTCACTGATAACTTAGCTATACTTTCAATTAACACTGTGTTTGTAGATCCAATTGAAACTTTCCTTGAAGTCGTTGTATCGTTTGACTTTGATCCTAACAAGACTGGTAAGACGCTTGCTACATCTGAAACAGATGTATTTAACATAGTGCAGAATTACTTTACACAGAATCTTGAAAAGTTTGATGCAACTTTCAGGAGATCTAATCTATTAACTCTTGTAGATGAGATTGGCGAATTTATTATATCTTCAAGAGCTGAAGTTAAAATGGTGCAGAGATTACCACTCACTCTCAATCAAACTCTTTCATACACTGTTCAATATCCAGAAGAACTTGCTCAACCCTCACCAACTTCATTTATAGTTGAGACTGGTGCATTTACGTTTGAAGGTGGACAAACTTGCGTCATAAGAAATAAGTTAAGTTCAACCAAATTGCAAGTTGTAAACATCACAAACGGAAACGTTCTTTCTGATAATATTGGATCTTATGATAGATTGGCTGGAAGTGTTACAATTACAGGATTCACGCCTGAAAGTATCTTATCTGGACAATCATTCTTAAACGTTAAAGTTGTTCCAGAAAACCAAGCTACAGTTAAACCGCTAAGAAATTATATTCTTAAGTTCGACGCCGATGCATCGTTTGCGCAAGGCACAATTGATACTCAAACAACTAAGGTTTCATTATCATGAGGGATAGAACCCTAACGGATTATCAAAGAAATTCTGACGTCTTTTATAAATCTTTTGTAAAAGAAATTCTTCCAGAATTTTATCAAAGAGATTATCCTAATCTTATAAAATTTTTAGAATATTATTACGATGATTTTGAGGAAGATGTAACGTATACCGTATTTGACGAGCTCTTTGCAATCAGAGAGATAGAAGCTACCGGATTGCAATACTTGGATAATTTGTTTGCCGAGGTAGGAGCTGGAGTTTCTAAAGATTTCTTTACTGATCCTAGAGAAATGTTGCGTAGCTTTGCAGAGTTCTTTAGAAAGAAAGGTACACTTTGGTCGGCTGAGCAATTTTTTAGAGCTTTCTTCCAAGAAACGGTTGAGATCATATATCCTAAAAAAGATCTGTTTATAGTAAGTGAATCTAATGTAGGACCTGAATCTTTAAAGGTAATACAGAACGGCGCGCTTTATCAAATATTTTCGGTGTTGATCAGATCAGGTATACCAGCGTCTGCATGGAGAGAATTGTACGTTAAGCTAGTTCATCCAGCAGGTTTCTTCTTAGGATCTGAGGTTGTTGTTGAAGATACTGGTCTCGGCGATTTAACTGCACCAACAGTAATTGCTGCTGATGTTGGAGCTCTCGTAGTCAGCTCATCAGCTACTATCATACCAAGGGCATTTCACATGGCAGAAGCAACGATTGGAATTCCAGATGGAAACGATTCAGATAACGAAATTACGCTCATTAGACGCAGAAGTATTTCTGACTTTGCTACCATGGGCGCTATAGATTTTGCTGGTGGCTATGAAAGAATTGCTGGTACGGGTGATGAGATGGCGTTGTTGGATATTAACTCTCCAACTTTCGATGATGATCTAGACAGCGCTGCTTACACTGGAAGAGATCAGGCTGATAGAGGACCTACTGGAGCTATTAAGTTTGACAACGATCGTGAAACTATGGACTTTGATAGATTTTTGGGTGCAGACTCTAGTGGATGGAAGTAAACGTTATAAATATAGTAAACTAAATTTTGAAAGAGATATAAATGGCTAGACAAATTATATCAACTGGCACTGCTGCTAATGATGGAACCGGAGATACTCTACGTTCTGCTGCTAATAAAATAAACGCAAACTTTGCAGAACTTTATGAAATTTCTACTGGTGACTCAGGATCATCGGCAGTATTGACTCAGTTTTCGGGTGCAAGTGTTCAGTTTGAAGGAACCAACATTGATGCGCACCAGACTTTGTTATCTGTAACTAATCCAACTGCAGATCGCACAGTCTTGATTCCAGATTACGGCGGGAACATTGTAGTAGATTCGGCCACACAAACTCTTAAGAATAAAACAATACTGGCACCTGAAGTTACAGTCCCAACTATTAAAGATGCTAGCAGCTCTTACACATACAACGTTGTAGTTTCAACGCTGGCAGCTAGCAGAAATGTAACTCTTCCTGCATTGCAGACTGCTGATAACTTCGTCTTTGCCGATCACGCGGAAACACTAACAAATAAAACTTTAACAGGACCGACTATTTCAAGTCCTAAGATATCTACAGAGATCTTGGATGCTGCTGGTGCTAGGTTACTACAACTTACTCCTACCGCAGGTGCTGTATATAATATTGACGTATCGAATGCAGATTCAAGTACGACACCTTCTCTTACTGCTGCTGGAGCAGGAACGGATATCAATTTAGATATTCAGGCGAAAGGTAATGCTTCGGTAAGAATTAATAAAGTACGATATAATACGTCTACCGTTACGGGTGCTGGAGCTATACCCGCAGCCGCTGGTCACATTATATTAAATTCAAATTCAGGAATCAGTACAACTCTTGCAGATGGAACTAATGTAGGAGAACAAAAGATTTTCACTAACAAAGGAAATGGAACAGTTAGAGTGACACCAAACAACATTGCAGATCCTGCAGGAAACGGATATGTAGATATCACAACTCTTAAGATGTGTATCATGATTTGGGACGGATCTAACTGGTTTTACAATTTATCATAGGAATTAAAAGATGGCAGCTGTAATTACACCAACTCTCAAGAAATATTTTATTGACAGGCTTTTTGACGATGTCAATGATTCGAATCAGAGATACTATATCGGTATCGGTAGATCTCGAGACTGGGATAGTTCGGACACCCCTCCAACGCCCAAATCGCATGAGAGAGAAGAAAGAAATACTAGACTAACTATACAGTCTATGAAAAAGGTTGCGGCAAACTCTTTTGTTGTTCCACGTTTTAACTGGACAGCCGGTTCAATCTATGATGCATTTGATGATGCATTTGATGCTTATCCAGATAATGCATATTACGTGTTTACTGACGAAAATAAAGTTTTCATTTGCTTACAGCAGGGTAAGAATGCTCAGGGAGCGCCGGTGGCTTCTTCAGACAAACCTACCGGTGAGTCGATATTACCTATTACTACCAGTGACGGATATGTTTGGAGATATCTTTATACGATTTCAGCATTAAGATCCAGCCAGTTTGTGACAGCTAATTTTCTGCCAGTAGAAAAGATTGACTCTCTTGGAACTGGTGCGAGTGTTATTGATACAAAAAATAAAGCTATTCAAGATTCAGCAATTGTTGGTGAGATCGTTGGAATACGACTCACTAATGGAGGAACAGGATATACCACCGCTCCAACTATTGCTATTAACGGAAGATTTAAAAATAATGATTCGGTTGGTCATAGTTTAAATAAGCTTGCTGCAGCGACAGCTACTGTTTCCGGTGGTGCTATTGTTAAAATTGAGATGAATGATTCGGGATCAGGAAAAGCATTCGGAAGAAACTATGATTTTGCACAGATCACTGTCAGTGGAGGTGGTGGTGCTGGAGCAAAAGCTCAAGCTATCATAGCAAAAGATAGTGGTATTGGAAGTGATCCTAGAAGAGATTTAAGATCCAGTGCTATTATGTTTAACACAAAGCTTGAAGGTACGGAAAATAAAAAATTCTTAGTTGGCCAAGATTTTAGACAAGTTTCATTGATTAAAAATCCAGTGAGTTTTGTTTTAGATTCATTTGGCAAGCAGACAGCATTTCCTAACTTAGCGGAATTAGGATTAAGATCACTAAAGTTTGCTACTATAGTGAACACATTTAGTAGAGATAACAGCATCAGAGGATTGACCAGTGGTGCAGTGGCTTATGTTGATAATGTTGATTCAACTCGAGTTCACTTTCACCAAGATTCAAATACAGGATTTATAGAGTTTCAAGAGGGTGAGACTATCGAAGAAACTAATGGTAACGGTGAAGGAACACTTCAACCTACTGGCGCCGATCCTGATTCTGATGCATTCACAGAGAGCGGAATAGATATAACAAGCGGTCATGTTTTTTATGTTGACAACAGAGCATCTATCACAAGATCAACTGAACAAACTGAAGACATCAAGGTCGTAGTACAATTATAGGATAAGATATGCCAACACAACTTACAGAAACTTTACTATCTTCTACGTATAGAGACGACTTTAAGGATAGTAATAACTTTCATAGAATACTGTTTAACTCTGGTAGAGCTCTGCAAGCTAGAGAGCTTACGCAGATGCAAACTATTATTCAGAAAGAAGTTGAAAGATTCGGTAAGAATATTTTTAAGGAAGGTGCTGCAGTAAATCCGGGCGGATTGCTGGTTAACAAAAGATACGAGTTTATTAAGCTTGACACTGGTGTTAACCCACTCCCTTCAGACGCTGCAACCCTAGCTGCAATCAAAGGTTCTGAATTTACCGGTGCGACTTCTGGAATTAAGTTTGTGGTGTTGGAAATTGTGAACGCAGTTGGTTCAGATCCAGCAACTCTTTATGTAAGATATACCGATACATCAACTGGCGGTTCAGTCTCTGGACCGGAAGCTATTAGAATTACACCTGGTGAAAACATTTCATCTGCATCAGTAACACTTACTGTACAGACAACTAATACGACCACTAATCCAGCTGCAGGCCAAGGAACAAGAGCTTCAGTTCATGGAGGTGATTTCTTTGCTCAAGGACACTTTGTTAATGTTCAACCGCAATCAATTCTTCTTTCTAAGTATACAAAAAATCCTACAAAGACAGTAGGCTTTAGAGTTATTCAAGATGTTATTACATCTCAGGATGACGCTCAACTTTTTGATAACCAAGGTGCTGTTCCTAACGTTACTGCGCCTGGTGCTGATAGATTAAGAATTAGACTTGAACTTACTACCGCAGATGCAGTAGATTCAGCCGATAACTTCATATTCTACTCAGAAGTTGTTGACGGTACTGTTATGCAGACGGTCACTGGATTTGATCAGTATAACAAGATCAATGATGTGTTGGCCGTAAGAGGATTTGAAACTAACGGTAACTTTAATGTCAAAACTTTCAAGATTAAATTTGATGATGTTGATAGTGATGAAAGTAAATTGGATCTTGGCGTATCGCCGGGTACTGCTTACGTAAATGGATATAGAGCAGACGTTAAGATTCCTCAAGTAATTAGAATCAATAAAGCACAGGATACTCTTACACTTAACAACCAGCTTGCTCCTGTAGTATATGGAAACTATGTAGATGTAATCGGTAACTTTAGAACTCAAACTGGCTCAGCCACTTCACCAATGAGACTTTCTCAAAGAGGTATGTTTGATGTTTCTAAGAATTACAGAGTTGAGTTAAGATCTATGGATTGCTTTGACTCAGACATCTATGGTAAAACGGGTGGACTGGATTACTCGCTGAGTACGTATAGTGTTTATAACAAAAACAACAATACTAGTAGTTTTGCTGGAGGAGTAGATAACAGAACTAGTTCAGGTTTAACGGGTTCAAATAACATTCAACTATCTGGTAATGATGTACAGGTTACACTTGATAGTATAGGTTCACCTACAGATGCAAGTCGTCAGATTAGTAACGGTGACATGGTTCACTTCAGTGGATTGAGTACATCAACTGAGCTTAACTCACTGAGACTTTTTGTCGGAGATCTTAATACTGGAACTAAAACTTTTACTTGCTATTCAGATCCATTATTAACTACTAAGTTTGATGGTTCTGCTAATGGTCCGGCTGGAGCAGTGACTGCTGCCAGTTCAACCAATGGTGGTTCGGCTAAAGTTGATTGGGGTACTATAGGATTTGCACATATCAGGTATGTTGACAAGATAAGTGACATTAGGCATAGGATTTATTTTAATGATGTTCAGATGCTTCCAGGAAAGTCATTTAGAAATGTACGCTCTTTTGGATCATCAAGAGATCTAGTTGCTACTATCATTCCAGATACAATTACAAATCAAACAGCAATTGCAGGAACTACTAATAACACTTTGCTGATGCCTTTTGCTCGATCTAGGCTAAAGACACTAACAGACATTTCACTTGATGTACAAAGAAAATTTTCTATCTCGCTTGGTAGTGGTCTTCAAGGTCAGGCCGCATTGACTGCAGCAGGTGAGGCGTTTGTAGATCTCTCAGAAGTTATCGGCGCTAATGTCGGTGGTGGAGGTGGAGCTGGCGCAGATGATCCTACTGAAGGTACATTCTCGTTTCCAAACAGCACAACACTTGAGTATACAGGCAATGGAACTTATGATAACCAAAATGACGTTATCGATGTATTAGCAAAAGTAAGGAGAGCTACTGGTAGTATTAGAACAAAGACACTGACTAATACTGTACTTGAAATGAATTTAGACAGTTACAACGGCGCGCCGCTCTCTCCGAAACAAGCTTCTTTAAGAAAGGCAGATCTTTATAAGGTCAATTTTATTATCGATAAGAATGACTCTTCAGATATTACAAATAAGTTCATTATTGATAACGGTCAACGAGATAATTTTTATGAGAACGCAAGGCTGATTCTAAAAGGTGGATTCGCGGAGCCAGTAGGAAAGATCAAAATTAACTTTTCATATTTCGAACACGGTCCTTCTGGTGATTTCTTTGCACCACAATCATACACTGATATTAATTACAGTGATATTCCTTCACACACTCTAGCTGATGGTACTGAGGTGAGCTTAAGAGATGTGATTGACATGAGACCTAGAAAAGCAAATCATAAAAATAATAAAGGATATGGGCATGTACTTTTTGGTGGTGGATTAGGAGAAACGGCTAACACCGGATATATTGATTCAACCAATACTGGTAAAATTTTCGAGCTACCTACACCGACTGATGTTATTCAGGCTGATACAGAAGTTTACTTGCCAAGACACGATAGACTAATCTTAAACGAGGCCGGTGAAGTAAACTATATTCAAGGTGTATCTAATACAAATCCAAAATATCCAGAGATGCCAGCTGGAGGACTAGAGCTTTATCAAATTCAGCTGAGACCATTTACAGTTAATGATTCTGACTTAAGTACAAATCTTGTTGAAACTCGTGGTTACACGATGAAAGATATTGGAAGTATTGAAGACAGAGTCGATAGGCTTGAGGAAATGACATCTTTAAGCTTGTTGGAAATTGACTTAAAGAATTTTTCGGTACTTGACTCAACCGGTGCGGATAGAACTAAAGCTGGATTCTTTGTAGATAACTTTGTCGATCACTTATCTTCAGATCCTACTAATCTTGAGTTTAGATCTTCTATTGAACCTCGTGAAAAATTTATGAGAGCATCGTTTGCTCAAGAGGCAATCAACTTAGTTTATGATTCAGATCAGTCTACAAATACTATTCTTAAAGGTGATAATGTATATCTGAAATATACACAGTCAAGACTATTGAATCAACCTGTTTATTCACAAACAGAAAATATTAATCCATTCCAAGTTATTGTACATAAGGGTAGATTACGTATATCCCCAGGTTCAGATGATTGGAAAGAAGTTAACAGACTTCCTGATAGAGTTATTGATGGTGGATTTAGAATTAATCCTGCTCACCAAAACTTATTCAACCAGTGGTCATGGGGCTGGGGAGGAGTTCCTCTAAGCCAGCTTGAAGGTAGAGAAGCGGCTGGAAGTTGGAGTGCACCCCAAACTCGCGGTTGGCGATCTGGAAATTCTCAAATAACTGAAAGATCTAGATCTAGATCAGTGGCGAGAGTAGTACAGGGTGAAACACTTAGAGAATTCATTGAGGATAAAGTACTTGATGTGGCTATTATTCCATGGGCGAGATCACGATTCATCTCATTTAGAGCTCAGGGAATGAGACCTAATACTCAGGTCTTCCCATATTTCGACGGTAAGAGAGTTGATGATTGGGTTAGAGATTCTGACTTCATCAGTGTGTCTGATGCAAGAGGATCTTCAACTTCACCTAGGCCTTCTAATATTCCTGGGAACAGATATGCTAATGCAACTCAACATCCTAAGAACTCTACTACGCTTATTGCTGACGCTAAAGGTGAAGTCACTGGTAGTTTCTTCTTGCCTAATACTGATAGGGTCAAGTTTAAAACCGGCGAAAGAGAGTTTAAGCTTCTTGATATCACAGTTGATAATGAAAAAGATGCTGCTTCAATTGCAAAGGTTATATACACGTCAAACGGTATATTAGAAACTAGACAAAGAAACTTTAGATCTACTAGAACACTTGACATTCAAGTGAGAGGACAGAGACAAGTACTTTCAGTCAACGTTAGTGATAACGATGACGATGGTGGTAGTGATCCATTGGCGCAATCATTTAGAATTGTTGTACCTAATGGAATATTCTGCACTAAGATTGGAATTAGATTTGCAACAAAAGATGACGTCATTCCAGTGCAGTGCCAGCTTAGACCACTTGTTAACGGTCATCCTGCCGCAGAAGATATCTTGCCAGGAGCTATTAAATTCTTAGAGCCTTCACTGGTTAATACTTCTAACGATGGAACAGCTCTCACATATTTCGAGTTTGATGAACCGATCTATCTAAATTCTGGTACAGAGTACGCATTAGTTCTACTCGCAGAATCGATTGACTATAATGTTTATGTTGCTCAAACCGGTGAGTTTGTTTTTGGATCTACTGAGAAGAAAATTACTAAGCAGCCTTCAATGGGATCAATGTTTAAATCACAGAACGGATCAACTTGGGAACCTGCACAGAACTTTGACATGGCGTTTGAGTTATGGCAGGCTAACTTTGTAACTAATGGTGAGGGTATATTGGAAAACAATCATCCGGCGGCACAGCTTTTACCGATGGATCCGTTTAGTATGGACGCATCAAATCAGATATGCACAGTGTATCAACCGGATCATGGATTTAAGAGAACAGATAAAGTAACTATTTCCGGTGCAACCGGAACGATTCAGGGTGTGGCAAACACTGCGCTTAATGCTACTCACACTATTACAAATGCAGAAAATGATTACTACCAATTTGATCATGGCGTAAGTTCTGGTGTCACTACTGGAGCGGGAGGCGGAAGCAGTATCATTGCTGATAAGAACTATATGTTCCAAACTGTTTGGCCTAACATCCAAACGCTAGTTCCGCCTACATGTGAGATTGATGCTAAGGGTAAATTTACAACTGCTCAGTCAATTGCTGAAGATACTCCATCTGCTGACTATCAAAAGGATACTGTATATCAACAGCTAGCACTATCGCAAAATAATGATTTAGGTGGACCAAGATTGATTCCATCAGAAACTAACAACAACCAAAACTTGGGTGTAGGACTTAAGGCTGCAACCTTGAGTATCCCAATGTCTACAAGATCAAGTGTAGTAAGTCCAGTCATTGATTTACAGAGAGCTTCATTGTGGTGCTTTCATAATAGAATTGATTTTAAAGAAGATGCTTCTGGTGGATCACATATGAATCCAAATATCAATCAGGTTTACTTTACAGCAGAAACCGATCCTAATGGTGGTACCGCTCTCGCTAAACATATTACGAGACCAGTTACTCTTGAAGTTGATGCGGTTGGATTGAAAGTTTATATCGCAGTGAACAGACCAACCGGTTGTGCAGTTGATCTTTATCATAAGACAACCAACGATGAGGGAGATCTTAATACTATTAACTGGGTATTATGTTCGCCGGAAAGAACTCTTGCGCCAGATGATGATCCATTCATATTCAGAGAATATGAGTACACCATTGGTGGACAGGGAGGAACACTCGAGCCTTTCACTAAGTTTCAGCTGAAGATCGTAATGAATAGTCAGTTCCAACATAAGGTTCCTATTATTAGAGATCTGAGAGCTATAGCGATGGGCGATTGATATGGGAGTTAGATTAACACCCGAAGGACCTAGGTTTGCAGGGATTGAAGGTCAGGCTAATTTAGTACGAGATAGATTTAATAATGTTGTACTAGAAACTGATAAAAATAAAATCCTTACTGCTAGAAAGAAGAAAGCAGCAAGGCTTGCAAAGATGCAAGAAATAGATGAACTTAAACAAGACGTATCTGAAATGAAAGGTATGCTTAAAATTTTAATGGAGAAAATAGATGCCACGTAAAATTCAAGTTGATATCAATGATCTAGTTGAAGACTGGAGAAAGGATACTAACACGCTGGCCAATCAAGTCGGTGAGCTGGATGACCTAACTGATAGTGGCCAAACCATTGTAACTTCAATCAACAATATTACTGCAATCAACGATAGAACTAAGACTGTAGCTCAAAGAGTTCTTGGCCTGATTGATTCGCACTATGATTCAACGTTTCCTCTTAGGACGCATGACATAGGTGATTCGAATGTAACTCAAGCGAAGATGGCAAACAACTCGGTTGCCACTATTAATATTCAAGATCTCAATGTGACTACTGTTAAACTTGCTGACAACGCAGTTGTTGCAGGTAAAGCATTAAATCTTGATTCGAATGCGTATGCAACAGGTTCAATATCAATACATAAGCTCAAAGCAGATCTTATAGATTCATCAAGGGTAAAGACTAACGCGGTTTCAAGAATAAAGATACAGGATTCAGCAGTCAATAATGCAAAGATTGATGCTGGTGCTATTACTCTTCGTAATATGACAACCAACTCTGTGGATTCAGCGGCGATTCTACAGGCCAGTATTGCTACTTCTAAATTGCAAGACAGTGCTGTTACGAATTCAAAGCTTGCTACTAATGCAGTGACTCTTCGTAACATGGCAGATCAGTCTGTCGATTCCTCGAACATAAAGGCCGGTTCGATCACAACTGCAAAGATTAGAAACAATGCGGTTGTTGCAGGTAAAGCTCAAGATCTTGACTCAACAGCTTATGCCGCTAATTCTATCTCTCACGGTAAGCTCAAAGATAATTCTATTAATTCTAGGCACTATATAGATAGTTCAATAACATCTGCACACATGGCTTCTGATTTAATTCTAACGAGACACTATTCCGATTCATCTTTAGAAAATGCATTTATTAAACAAAATCAAGTAACTGCAAACAAATTTAAGAATAGAGTAACCTTCAACATATTCAATGACAGTGGAAATGCGGTGTTTACGATGTATTCACCGGGATCAATAACATAATCGGAGCTTTATATAATGGCGATTAGACGACCAGTATATTACGAAAAAACTGGAGAACTTTCAGAAGGAACTCTGACAGTTAACCTAAAAGAAATGTTAGACTCAGATCTCACCGTGATGAGAGATTATTGCAACTGGGTCTATTCTCGGTTTCCTGTAGTGTATCCATCCCAAATGAATACAACTCCCGGCGCTCAGAGTGGTACTGCTCGTATTCACGAGTCTGATGGAACTTTTTTAGACACTCACATGGCCCCCGGCACTGCTCAGGGAAGCTCAAGCTCATTTCCAACAGGAGGTCTAGACGGTTCGTCTATTTACGCTGTTACTACAAAATCCACTTTAGGAAATATGGTTTTTGATCATACCGATTCAAGCTATCATGGATTTTTTCAAGATTCTACACCAGGTGAAGTTGATAATAGAAACAAGATAGACTATCCTCTTTATTTAGATTCTGACGGAAGCGGTAATGTGAACTTGAAGTCAATGACTCAACAAGATATGTATGATACCTTTTATGCAAATGCACTAGATGAACAGGTGTCTACTGATCTTACTTCTGGTACGTTTCTAATTTCTACTGCTACTTATGCTACGCGAGGTTTTGATTCAGATGGATTACGCGGTAATCCTCATGGACACCCGAATCACCTTGGACAAAATAACAACGCTATATTAAATATATCTGGATTAGATGACAGTACTCATTTCGGACATCACCAAAACGGCGGTCAACCTCTACAAGTGGCTAATGATACTATAGCGGATTTGGGCTATCACGTTGGCAGTAACTTATACTTAAGCGATGTAACTGAAACAAACAATCTGTACTCGTCTTATATGTACTCAAAGGAACCACCCTTTAAACAGCTTGTTAGATTTGATAATGATTCAGATAGAAATATAATGCTGTATAAGATGGAACACAGACAAAGTCTTATCGCGTATGCACTTGCAGGAGGAACCTCAAGCACGCAGATAGATAAAAACTGTTTGGCCAGTCTTGTAGGAAGAGACATGGCAGCTTATATATTGTATAAGAGTCCGAATAAAAAGGTCAGATATAGATTTCAAGATAGCGCTGGAGGACCGGGACTCACTAAAGGAACTGCTATACAAAACACTAAGCTAAATGGTTCTGGGGTAGTGCTAACGAGATTTGTACATAACGATGACTATAGAGCTCAAGACGCACCGAACGGAGTTCCCGTAAATGATGGTACTCCTTGGTATCTAAAAGTTTATCATAAATCATAGGAAAAAATTATGGCAAAAGAAAAAGAATATCCCGCATCAAATCTAGAGTTTTTAACTGCTCATTATGTAAATGAAGCAAGGAGCCTAGTATGTGTAAAATGGTGGAATCATGAGGATGAAACACAGTATCAAGAATTCACTGCTCCAAGAATAGGTGAACCTATATTTGATAGACTGCTTACACACATTGATCTTGAAGATCTAATGGACTTGACTTATAAGTTTAGAGAAGAAAGCAAACTTGCATTTGAAAGCGTTGCTGTTGACATTGCAAAGAAAGAGGGTTTGATATGGGATATTAATGATGCAGACGCTACTCACATGATGAAAGCTTTTGCAGAGCTAATGTTTAATAGAGATCACAATCAAGATCCTGACATAAAAGAAAAGATATTCATCTTTAAGTTGCAGCTGTTCGAGTTTCCAGAAGTTAAGAAAAGCAAAAACAAATCGTTAAAAAGTAAGATTCGAAAAGCTACAAATATTATTGATGTTGTTAGATTGTCGTGTGATCTTTACGATGATATTTACTCCACCAGCCCTGCTGCTTCAAGTACTGATACCGCTGATTAAAAAGATATACGTCAAAGATGTCTTTCTCTTCTGTAACAGTTTGGTATGAGCAGAATCCTATTTCATACTTACTAGGCTGAAAGTTTTCCCACAGGTATTCATCTATCCCTCTGTAATATTTTACATAGTGCCAATCTAAATTGTTATGAATCTTTCTATGTATATGAGAAAGATCACCGTTCCATGACATGATACTTGAATTGATCGGGTTTGTTTTATAGAAGTCTCCTTCTTTTCTCCACCAAGCATGACACACGTGTAGGTTCAAGCTTAAGAACTTATTGCAGTCGCCTTTTATTATCGTGTCAATGTCAAAGTAAATATTCTGTCCATCTCGATAACGATCAAACATTAGCAGTTTATTGAAAGTCGCATAGTCATCATCATAGACATCATCTTTAATAACTTCAAACTCATCATACTCTAATCCAGAGTATGTGTCTATCATGTGGCGAAGTTGATCTTCATACCATTGATCATACTTATCACCAGTGCGAACACATATTATTCTAAGCATTCGAGTATCTTCATAGTTTCACGCCAGTCTTTAACGTTATATAGAGTATGTTTAAAATTTTTCTTTTCTAGTGCATGAGAAAGTGGATAATCGTTTCCTTGTTCATCCATCCTATCTCCAAAGAAATGGATATCATCATATCCACTGAAGTCTCTTAGTATCTGGCTTTTATCATTTCCTTTTGGAAAGATGTCTATTCCAGTTTCTCCACCAACCTTAGCTGATAAGTTTGGAAATTGTTTTTCAAAATCACGAGCAATTATGATTCTTTCTTGACTCTTTTGATCCCACTGGTAATATTGTTTTCTATCAGGAATGTTTGCATTTCTACCAATAACGCTAAAGTTAACCATGCCGGGTCGTAGCTCAATATGGTTTCCAGTTCGTTTTCTATAAGGGCTTTCTCTTAAAACATCTTCCAACCAGACCTCACACTCGTGTGGAAGCAACCAATCACTTCTATACACGCACTTGTCCTGCTCATATACATCACTTCCAGAACAGTTGTATACTCTTATGCATTTGTTGTAAATTAGTTTTGTAACTTGTTCTACAGTTTTAGGTTTATCACTTCCCGTTACAAGATATACGTTTTTCTTTAAACAAAATTCATGAAAGACTTTTAAGAATTTGTCATTTATCTTTTCTCTACTTGGCGTTAAAGTGCCATCTACGTCAAATACAAATTTACGGTTTATCGATTTTAGTTTCATATTTACACTGCTCTCTCATTTCCAGTTGTGATTTAAATTTCTTTACTACTGCTGGGTGATGTGCGCACAGGTCTATAAATTGTTTTATCGCCAGGTATCCATCACCCATAAAAACAATCTGACTTCCGTCATCTACTACACCTTTGCCGTTGCTTAGATCTAGTGAATATTTCTTATGAACGTATTTCACATGCGTGTATCATTTCCATCGCATAGTCTCTACTACTTTTGATAATGATTGCTTATTACATTCTACATTCATTATCAACATGATAGAGTCATTGATGTATGAAAAGACGTTATGCGATTTATTTGTATTCATAAAGTACATACTTCCGTGATTAAAATATACAGGCTTATCTTCAAACATGAAATACATGTCACTCGGATTACAATTCTGAATAGGTACAACAAGTCTGAAGTGTGCTTGCCTATCTATATTTTTATCTATTATAGCAATGTCTCTGTGTGGAGGAAAATATCCTCCAGCCGGTAACTTTAATAAATGAGTTCGAGCTATTGACTCTTTGAACGGTTCTATTGCATATTGCAAGTCTATAGAATCATAGTATGTCTTCGTAAAAGTTTTAAACGAGCTCTCATCATAGGATGTGCCATTAATCCTATTGTATTCATATATTGAATCTAAATCTGGAGTCTGGCCTGTCTCTCCGTCAAGCGTAGTTATACTCATTCCGTATCTTTCGGAACTTTTACTAGGATTGTAACGATACCACTTATTGTCTTTCACATCACGCAAAAGTCTTTTTGGATCAATCTCAATCTTAAGTTCTATGATATCGCCAAACGATAGTAAGCTATTATACATCATCATGATCCTCATCTTCTAAGTAAATAGCACGATTGGCCACTCTTAAAGTGTATTGCCCTTTACCTTCTGCACATCCTAAGCTAGCCTTTTCTATTTCAACATCATCTAATGCTTTTTCAATTTCGGCCTTTTCTCTCATAAATGATCTGTTAGGTCCGTCTTTATTAGGAGCTCCGCCACAGTATCTGTAACATACGTCTGGAGCTCTATTTGGTTTATTGATTAATATGTCGAAAAAATCTACCCATTCATCACTGGTTATCACGTCTTCAATAGATTCATTATTACTCAACTTAAGCTTTTCTTTTAGTAAAGTAGGAATCTGATCTGCGTGTTCGACTCCATCTAGCCAACAACACGGAAGAACGTAATCACTGTTAACATATGCTAGAAATCTTGGAGTACTACTTATAGCATCTCCCTTTTCTCTATGTTGATCTTTAGCGCGTACGCACCTTGGATACAGTTCTATGTCATTCCTCAATTGTGCCTCCAACAAAAAAGTCGTTCCAAAACTCAGGTCTTTTTTTACTGAATTGTTCTTGTGTAGGTTTTAAAGGATCTTCTGGACCTCTCCATCTAGAAGAGATATTAATCTCTAAATTAAGATTATGCTGTTCTGCTATTTCCAATCCTTTTAGTATATCTTTCTCATTGTATTTAAAGACTAGCCATTGCCAGACTGTGTACATATTATATTTGTTTGCTGCCATACGCATCATGTCAAAAAGCTTTTCACCGTCTTGATTGACTCTATATCTATGACTATCTTTTGGTAATCCATCTATGCCAAATATCCATTGAGCATTAGGATTAGCTTCAAACAATCTTTTGTAATCTTCTTCTTTTAATTTTTTTGGAGTGGCTGCCGTGTGTATCTTAATCTTTTTATCTTTCGAATAGCAAAACTTTAATATCTCTTCTAATTCTGGATGCATGATTGGATCTGAAACCTGTCCACACAGGTCGACAGTAGATATGTATGGAAACAACTTTTTAAAATTTTCTAAGGTTAATGTTTTAGCGTTAGGTCCTCCTGGTGCTGTTCCATTTCTTCTATAAGTTTGTCTTCTACACATCGGACATTCTAAAGTACAATATGGAGATATGTCCATAGTGATTCCACTTTTGCGGTGACCTCTATGATTTCTCAGCCATTCGCGAATTTCTTCTTTACCTAACGATACTCCAAATGATCTATAGAATTCTTTATTTACATGGTGCAGCAAATGTGCATGTGGCGGAAGTTCTGGATGTCTTCTATCTAACAAGAAGTTCCATGTTTCATCTAACTCAATGTAAGGTACGTTGTATTTTTCAACAATGTATGTGAAGAAGATCTCATTATTGAACCACCATCTCTTATTGATTTCTTCAGGATATAAGTTATCCTCTATTGCTTCTTCAAGCTGATCTTTGCATTCCTGTAATCTTTCTTGAAATTTTAATTCTGAAATAGCTTTCCTATTACCTGCAACTACACCGGTGTTTATGAGTCTTGGTGAATTATCTAAGTCATCAAGATCTAGCATAGCATTCTTTGCACAAGTCTTTACAAACACGTTCATCTTATCAAAATTATCTTTTCTGATATGATATGATAAGTCGCTGTGTTTACCGTGTGCAGTTTGCCAATTTCTTCTCAAAGCAAGCGCGTTGATATGACTGAAGTCTAAACTTTCAAATATATTCTCTCCACTAAAGGGAACGATATCAAAATCAATGTAAACTACTTCATCGTATTCTTTGCTAAAACTTTCGAGTAAAAAGATCTTTTGAAAGTTTACTTCGTCATAGTTGCTATGTTCAGAATATACGAGCCTGTAATCAGCACCGCATTTTTCTGCCCACTTCTTCTGAGCATTTTCAAGGTGTGTTTTATACTTGAAAAATTGATCTTGCTTATAGGGTGTTGCAGACTTATGTTCATCTAAGTTTGGCCTGTAAATGCTATAAATGAGTCTTTTCATGTTTTTCGCACCACTCTTTTACATAATCGAAGTTCTTATTTATTGTGTGAACAATCTTTGATGACTTAGGAATGATTAAGTGCTTATCAAAAAAATAATGCCAACGATCATCTAACCACTGTTTCTTTACGTTATTTATAGCCATCTTATAAGCAAACAATGTTTCATTATCCCAACCAAACAGTTCTCTTATATGTTCAGGATACATGTTAGGTTCTTCATATTTTAACTCGTCCATAAATTTTAAAGTGCCGGCGAAGTCTCCAAAGTAATCGAGTTTTTGTATATCCTTTGAGGATATACCAATGATTCCGGTGTTGTAAACTTCCGAAGCATCAACTGGATTTGGATGATCCATCAACATTGCTCGAGCGTTCCAATACTTTGCAGTAGGAGATCGATTAGTTATTCTTCTGCCATATCTTTCTCTTTTCTTCTTATCCATTAGCAACTTATCAAGGGATAAGTCCACATCTCTTTTATTAGTTAAGATAGCAACACCACGCTTGGTTACATTCCAAAAGTCAAAGAAACATTCATCTGTTACTGGCACTGCATCAAAATCTAAGTACAATATCTCATCATATCCTAGATCTGCTAAGTAAGATAATAAATAGATCTTGTAGAAATTGACAATATTGTATCCAGTGATTTGTGGATAGTTTTCTAAGAATAGTTTCTCATAATTGTAGTATGCAGAGTCAGCCGTGAATAACTTGTATTCGACACCGATTGTCTTAGCATATTTTTCATGCATAGACTTTAACCAGTCTGCATGTTCAGCAAATAAAAGTTTAGTTCTTTTTGTCTTAGGAATATCGTCACCGGTATATGGCGGTTGCCAATCTAACCTGTCTTCTGGGATGTCGATATATAAACTATAGATAATTCTTTTCATGGAAATATTTATGCCCCTTATTAATTACCGAAAAATGTTCAAGGCTATTGAGCATGCTGCAAGAAAAAATCCGGAAAGTGTACTTCCACTGACTCAACATATCAATGAGAATCAATTAAGAAGTAAGCGCTGGCTTATGGATCATTTAGATCAGTATGTAGGTTATTATAGTGAGCCACCTAAAATTGTTATTGCTGCTGGTTGGTATGGTCTATTGGGTCATATGATTCATGATAGATTCGGCTGGCCAGTTACAACCTTTGATAAAGATGATACGGTTAAGCAGTATGGAAAAATGCTTTATCCTAACATTGAACATAAGACACGTCGAGTAGAAGACCATGATCCTTTTGGATTTGATATTCTTATATGTACTTCATGTGAGCATTTCTCCGATGATGTAATAAACAGCTGGATAGCTAAGCGGAAGAAAGGATCTCTTGTTTTCCTCCAATCTAATAATTATTATATCACAGAACACACCAATTGTAAAGGAAAAATTTCAGAATTTTATAATGCTATTAAGATGAATTGCTTTGAAGGTGATACACTTGATTGTAATTCATATGATAGGTACATGCTCATTGGATTATAAATAGATCTAATAAACCTTCATATGAATGGGTAAGAGATGGCACAATACGAAGAACTGACAATTGATCAAGGTTCAGATGTATCTATAAGACTCGAGTGTATTAACACTAATGGCACAGCAAAAGACTTGCTTAATTATACTGCTGCGGGAAAAATTAAGAAAACTTATAATACGTCAGATTCTGATGCAACAACTTTCGCGACTAGTATAGTAAATCCATCGTCGAGTGGTCAGATAGAATTAACTTTAACTAATGCTCAAACAACCGCTTTATCCGCCGGCAGACACGTATACGATGTAGAAATCAGCACGCAAGACAGTGCGGGTGACAATGTAATTGAAAGAATTATTGAAGGGATACTAGTAGTAAAGCCAAACGTAACTTGATTAGGAGAGTTTAATGACAACACGTGTAAAAGTCATTGTTGACAAAACCATAGTCAAGAAAGTTACTGTAGGTGTTCCACTTACTAAATCTGTAAATGTAACAGGTTCTGTATCCAATCTAGGCGATGTTGAACAGGGAAAGAGTCCTGGTCATCATTCGCTTTTACGGTATGATTCATCTGGCGCAAAGTGGCGATACGTAGATCTCGGTAGAGTCTTTGGTGATGATATTGCTATTAACAATGATAGTAATGTTGGTGGTAGTTTAAAATATGATTCTGACTCGGGCGGAAGAATTGGATCTTTACGCTATACTGGTCCAACCATTACTGAGATACGTAAGCATTATAGTGCTTTCTCTCAAAACAACGAATTAACATACGATTCGGCTTCTGGAAAGTTCAGTCTAAACGATAGTAACTTCGCGCGCACCGATCGCCGAGACATATACCATCGAGGCTTAAAACTACCCACAAGCCAACATATCAGTTTTAAAGATTCTTCTACTTTAATAAAAGAATCTGCTGGTGTATTTGAACTCAGAAACAAATCTGGAAACATAAACATCATTCCTAATGATGGAAGCTCTTTAATTGTCAAATCAGACAGTGATGGAAGCTTAATCATAAAAGGAAGTGATCAGGGTGGAGTACAGCTTTATCATACTGGAGGTAAAGAAAGATTTACTACAACTGATTCTGGAGTCAGAATAAAGGGAGATATCCTTGTTGACTCGAATGCAGTTGTTAACGGTACGCTTTATGTGCAGCAAGCCACAACACTTAATGCTTCTGCTCAGTTAAACAGTACGCTTACTGTTGAAGATTCCACTCGTATAAACAGTACACTTACTGTTGAAGATTCTGCCCACATAAAAGACGGGTTGACAGTTGACTCTGATCTAAAAGTAAAAGGCAATCTTCTTATAGATGGTACACTTACTGGTTCCATATCAGCAGCAAATGTTAGAGAACATTTTAGTGCTGGCGGAGATCTTACTTATGATTCTTCTACCGGTAAGTTCACTTTTGATGTTGAACAAGTTTACACTAAAGCTAATTTTGATTCTGATTTAGGATTAGCTAATACATCACAACTTCCCGAAGATCCTAGTGCTACTGTAAGTAGTGGCACGATGTACTATACGGATGCTCGAGCTAGAGCCGCCATATCGCATGTTGACGCTGGAGGCGACGGGTCACTAACTTATGATTCAAACTCTGGTGTTATAACCTACACCGGTCCTAGTGCAAGTGAAGTTCGAGCGCATCTATCAGTAACAGATAATGGTGGTGATGGAAGCCTTTCTTATGATAATACCACGGGTATTATAACATACACGGGTCCAAGTGCTGCTGAAGTGCGAGCACACTTTAGTGCCGGTGCAAGTTTAACTTACGATGCTTCAACTGGTCAATTCACGACAAACCAAGAACTTGACTCAAACAGCAATGTTACCTTCAATCAAGTAAGAGGTCCTGCTGAATTCATTATTGATCCGGCGGCCGTAGGTGATAACACTGGAACAGTTAAGATCCTAGGTAACTTACAAGTTGAAGGAACACAGACTACACTTAACTCAACTGCTGTTACTATAAATGATAAGAACATTGTAATTGCAGATAGTGCTGCCGACAGTTCAGCCTTACACGGCGGAGGTATTACATTCGGTGGTGCCAACATTGTCAATAAACCTACGTTTAGTTACTCTCACGCAGATAAGAGATTTCAGTTTAATAGAAATATACAGGCTGATAGCTTTATCGGTGATGTCACGGGTAATGTAACCGGTAACTTAACTGGAAATGTTACAGGTCAAGTCAGTGACATTTCAAATCACACCACAGATGCTTTATCCGAAGGATCTACAAATCAGTACTACACTGAAACAAGAGTCAATACAGTTTTCGGTAAAAGAACAACTGATTCATTATCCGAAGGATCTACTAACTTATATTATACCGACACCCGCGCAAGAAATGCAGTAAGTGGTGTTGATGCGGGTGGAGATGGATCTTTTAGTTACAATAGTTCTACTGGTGCATTTACTTATACGGGTCCAAGCCCCACTGAAGTAAGAGCTCACTTTTCTGCTGGTGGAGATCTAACATACGATTCGGCAACTGGTAAATTTCAATTTGATGTAGAATCTGTTTATACAAAGGCAAACTTCGATTCTGACTTAGGACTTGCAAACACTGGACAATTACCTGAAGGATCAAATCTTTATTACACAGAATCGAGAGTCAATACGGTTTTTGGAAAGAGAACGACAGACTCGTTATCTGAAGGATCCACTAATCTTTACTACACGACTGCAAGAGCCAACGCAGACTTTGACACGAGAATTGCAACCAAGTCAACAGATGATCTGGCTGAAGGGTCGAACTTATACTTCACTGATGAGAGAGCACAAGATGCTTTAGGAAGTTCATTTGTACATAGCAATCATAGTAATATAACTGCTACTTATGATGATCCTTCTGGTGAGATAAGATTAACTGCCGCTTCTCAATATAATGATTCAGATGCAAGACATGCAATTACAGTTGCTGATTCTGGAGGATACGGTCATCTTAATTACAATCAAGATGCGGGTCTAATACAATATAAGGGTGTAACTACCAGTGAGATAAGATCAAGATTTTCTGCAGCAGGAAATGGATTTACTTATGACAGTGCAACTGGTAAGTTTACATTTACTCCAGCTGCTCAATATACACAAACAAACTTTGATTCTGACTTTGGAACAGTTACTACTGATTCGTTAAATGAAGGATCAACTAATCTATATTTTACGAATACGAGAGCTAGAGCTGCAATAAGTGCAGTGGATGCTGGCGGAGATGGATCATTTAGTTATAACTCTACTACAGGAGTTATGACATACACCGGTCCTTCGGACGCAGAATTCTTTCAACACCTTGAAGATGCTGGTACTAATTTAGGCGAACTCTCATATGATTCGGCTAATAAGTTTCAGGTTAAAGGAACGTTCTTTACATCGAAGCCTAATATGGGAACTTTATCAATTGATTCAGATAAGTTCTTAGTGTTGGATGCTACTGATGGGCAATTGAAACAAACACCCGGTACAGCTTTGGCGACAGCTGCTGCTGGTGTAGGAAATAGCGCAAGATTATTAGCATTCATAGGATTATGAGGAACAATTTTTATATAAATAAACTAAAATAACTGAGGTAGAATAATGGCTTCATTTGATAATGGGTTAACAGCAACGGTCGGCACGACAGAACAAACAATATATACCGCACCGACTGGAACTCATCTCTTAATTGGCTTGATTGCAACAAACACATACGGTTCTAGCTTAGGTATAAATGTTAAGTTGGTCAGGAGTGCTAGCACATATTATATCTCACACAACAGACGTATTGATGTTGATACCACAGAAGATTTATTAATGGGAACGAAGGTGTCTTTAACAACGGGCGATGAAATAAAAGCGTCGGCAAATGCAGATGGTGCTTTTACACTCATCGCAACAGTAACGCAGGATGTATTAAGCTAATGTTTGCTATACATAAAGATTTAAATACTATAGACACAATACATGATAAAACCTTTTATGGTTTTAGACTTGATTCGCAGAGTAATTGTTCAGTAGATGTAATGAGAACAAATGATAGCTCTCCAGCTGTATTACCAGATGATGATTTCGCGAAAGATCCTTATGGATATAAAGATTTCTTTTGGGCTAAAGACGCAATTACCTTCCGAATGAACGCTAACACAGGACATCTGGAGATGGTTATTCTATGACACAAGTAATCGATTTAGGAAAATTAAGATTTTATTTTGCGGGTCAGTATAATAATACCACTACGTACGAGCAAAATGATGTAGTAAAATATGGCGGTAACGTTTATGTTTACATCTACGGCTTAAAAACGAGTGGTAATAAACCCACAGATAATACATACTGGAGACTAATGATCGAAGGTTTCTCCTTCGATGGAAATTGGGATTCCACCGCAACATACAACGTCGGTGATGGTGTCGCTCGAGGCGGTAAAGTTTATATCTCTGTTAAACAAAGCACCAGCATTGATCCACAAGGAAGAGATTCATACTGGTCAACATTTGTCGATGGTATTCAGTGGGAAGGAACATATGCACAAGATTCTGCTTACACTGCAAATGATGTTGTAAAATACGGCGGATCTACATACATCGCTAAACAAAACACCACAGGAAACATTCCTACTAATGGAACATACTGGGAAGAATTTGTCGGAGGCGTTTCATACCAAGCAGTTTATAATAATGGTACTGCATACGTTAAAGATGAAGTTGTAGCATACGGCGCGAATCTTTACAAAGCAAAACAAGAAACTACAGGAAATCTTCCTACTAATACTACATATTGGGACATATATGTTGGTGGTACACAGTTCAGAGGAACGTTTGATTCAGCCACATCTTACTTTCCAAATGATCTTATTGGGCATGGAGGAAATCTTTATAGAGCTAAAGCAGCAATTGCTGGCACAGCGCCGAACGTAGATTCAGATGGAAACTTCTCATTAGTAATAAGCGGATTTAATTATAGAGATACATGGAATTCTGCAACTAAATATGTACCGGGAGATACCGTACAATTTGGCGGAAGCATGTATAAGGCTCTGTTAACGAGCACAGGACAAACACCTTCAACTGCAGCTTCATATTGGAAAAAAGTAGTCCCTGGATTTAAGTTTAGACAGGATTGGGACAGTTCAACTTCATATCAAGTTGACGATGTTGTAAGACATGGAGGTAACTCTTATATTGCTACTACAGCTCATGCCTCAACTGTATTTAAGACAAATGAAGCATCAGGATATTGGACTAAGTTCAATTCAGGAATTAGGTTTAGAGGTGCATACACCAGTGGAGCAAAATATAAGAAAGATGATATTGTAACATCTAGTACATCTGCGTATATCGTAGATAGTGACTTTACAGGATCAGGAAACTTTGCAACCGATTTGGCTGCAGGTAAATTTTCAATCTTTGCTGCTGGTAATGCTGGCGATGGATTGCCAACAATCACTTCATCTGATCCCGGAAAAGTAATTTCGGTTAATACTGCTGCCGCGGCCTTTGAACTATCTTGGCCAGATGATGCATTGAATAACTTCTTTGTGTCGAAAGAAAACGGAGTAGATGATTCAAATCACGGTAAGTCTAAAAACGCACCATTCAAAACTCTTAGATTTGCAATGGGGTATATCGATAACAATGTTACTGAAGACTCTGCTGCTCATGTAGAAGTTTCTGAAGGTAAGTACGAAGAGATCTTGCCGATCAGAGTACCACCTTTGACAACTATTAGAGGTCAAGGATTACGTAATACAGAGATTTCCCCTGCTGCTGGTTATGATTCAGCTGCTGCTATGCTATATCTCAGTAATGGTAACTTGCTTGAAGGATTGTTATTCACTGGTATGTCAGGATTTAAGAAAGATTCGATAAATCCTGATGATATTGAAGCAGCGTATGATTCAACTGCGACTCATCCTGCAAGGACAATTAAAGGTGCATTTCTAAGACTCGATCCTACAAGAAGAATTTCAGGAAAGTCTCCTTATATCAAGCACTGTACTGCCATATCAACTGGCGGTATCGGAGCGGTGATTGATGGAAAGCATCTTTCAACAGATTCAACGACATTTGGATCGATGGTCTTCCATGCATTTACACAAATTCATTCAGACGGTGTAGGATTTTGGGTAAGAAATAATGGTAAGTCTGAAATCGTTTCATGTTTTACATATTACTGTACATTTGGATATGTAACAACCGGCGGTGGACATATCAGATCACTTAACGGTAATAACTCTTATGGAGATTACGGAACAGTTTCAACCGGATTTGATTCAGATGAAACGACCTTAGATGGAGTTGTAAGAGGATACCAACTTAATTATAAAGACGGCACTATAACAAACGGAGAGTTTGAAGCTGGAGATATAGTTAAGACACCAAGCAGATTTGGTGGAGCACAAGCAGTTGATAGAGCTCAACCCGGTATTATAAGATTTAGCGGAAATACTATTCCAAAGAATCACAAAGGTGAAGTTCACGAATTTAGAAATAAAGATAGAGTTAAGTTCTCCGCAATATCGCCATCACAGTGGGATTCAGGTTTAGCTGGTACAGAATTCAGCATTCAACGAATTGATTCATTTAGTGCAAGATTATTTACAGACTCTGCGTTATCAGCAAATTGGGACGCAAGAACTCTTGCTGCAAAGACTACATCAACCGTAAACGTACAAGATGCTATTAGAGCAAATCCAATGAGATTCGAAGTTCTTTCACATAACTTCGACAGTTTCTCTATGATTAAAGTTTCAAGCCTTGTTGGACTAGGTCAAGCAAACAATAAGCATTATCTCATTGATAGTCATACTAACACAGTACTAAGAACGAAAGAAGCAGAAAACTCTTACCTCGATGTTACTGGAGATTCAACCGGATTTGCTATTACAGGTACAGCGCAAGGATCATCAATAGCCTTGATAAAGGGAGGTGATAGTGATCTAAATCTTTGGAGAGGTTCTAGATATTATTTTGTACTTGATAGTTCAGTTCTTAAAAATCCATTTTATCTTGCCACCACCGATTCTACTGGGTGGCTAAAAGGTCAATACAGCGCTGAATACACCACAAGTGCATTTGGTAAGACCGTAACTCATTCAAGAGCAACTGGCGGAACTAAGAAAACTAAGAACAAGCGTACATATAAGATTACTATCGATTCGGCCGCTCCAGCAAACTTATTCATTCATTCAGCCAATGATACGCGGCCATCAAGAAAAATTGTTATCTCAAATCCACCTTCTGTAGATGCTACAAGTTTTAGTGCTTATACGTCTGGAGGTATTCTTACTCAAGTAGATTCAGGTTATGAGTTTGACTCTGCTAAGATAGAATTCCTAGGAAGTTCTGCACTAGTCACTAGTAACCAAGCTTCTACGCAGAGAGTGCTGATCGATAACATTAAAGGTTCAGGATTTAGAGGATTAGACTCTATTGAAGAATCTGGAGGACTTGTTACTGCAACCCTATTAGATTCAGCGCCTGTTAAAAATCACTCTGGCTCGATCATAACATTTAGAGGGTTTACGGCTGGGAAGCCAAGACCGGGTGGATCGCTTACGTTCTTTACATCGAACAATCTACCTACTGATTCTGGATATGATTCTAACTCATATGTCATTCAATCAGTATCAAATTATGATTCGTCTACAGGAAGAGCGATATTAGTTTTCTCATCGCAAAAACCTGCAAGTGATCTAGAGAATAAGAAAAGGTATGCTTTTGATGGACAGACAGCAAAGATTAGATACAATTATTCTCAGGCAAGATTAACTGGACATGATTTCCTAAACATAGGATTTGGTAATAAAACAGAAACTAATTACCCAGGCAATCCATCTGGTGCAATTGCACAGGGTAATGAAGTTATAGAAAAGAATACGGGACGTGTTTACTACGTTTCTACTGATCAGGACGGTAATTTTAGAGTGGGTAACTACTTCCGAATTGATCAGGCAACTGGTAGAGCAACACTTGATGCATCTGCCTTCGACCTCGCTGGATTGACTTCATTAAGACTTGGTTCTATTGGAGCTAAACTTGGTGAGACAATCAACGAGTTCTCTTCTGATGTAGCATTAGCGGGTAACTCAAACCAAGCTGTTCCTACTGAGAGGGCTGTAAAAACTTATATAGATAATACAGCTGCTTTCAATCAGCGAACAGTTACGTTACCGTCTTCTGCTAATAAGGGAGAGATTGGGTTCGAACAGTATATCGGATTTGATATTAAGAATCTACGTACTGATCACAAAATCGAGAATAGTCTTAGGACTATCGGTAACCATCATTTAAGACAGAAAAAAGGGAGTTAAAATACTATGGCAACTGTAGATACAGTAAAAACCGCACTGGTCAACAAACTTGAGACTTCTATCACTAATGCAACTCCGGAACAATTGGCTTACATTGCTAAAGCAGTAAACTCGATTGAACCTCCTATTGCATGGGAGTCGAAGGACAGTAGTTTCACCGCGGAAAACTATAGCGGATATTTTATTAACACAAGCGACGGTGAAGTTATCATCACCATGCCTAATGTGGCAGGAAACACAGTAGGCGATGGAAGGGTAAACATCGTTGATGTTAAGCAAAATTTCCAGACAAATCACGTAGTTCTGAGACAGAACGGAACGGACAAAATACTTGGCCAAGACAGCGACATTATCGTCGACACAATGGGCACAGCATTGCAAATGGTGTGGTCTGGTGGAACCGATGGGTGGCAGTTTATGGTACAAGGTTAATCATTCAACTTAGAGGAGCTTAGGCATGGCTAAATATTTGTCTCATAAGATCCGCGCTGGACTTAAAGACGACATGATGTACGACGGTTGGTGTAGTTGGGAATTCGTGCCGGCCACTCAGAGTCACTACGACGGAAACGCATGCGCATACAACCGGCATCGAACTCACTGGTGTGTTCCGATGGGCGTATCTTGTGCAATATTCGAGATCTGGGGAGGCGGAGGATCAGGCGCGGGATCAATGTGCTGCTCAGTATCTACACCTTCTGGAGCAGGAGCGTATGCAAAGAGAACAATACCGGTCAGAGCTGGTGAGTGTTACTTTACACACGTAGGTTATCAAGGATGTTGCATAGCATGTAACTCAACATATAATCGCACATCTGCCGGAACATGTAGAGATAGAGGTAGAGATACCTACGTAATCGGAAGAGGACTTAATAACTTTTGCGCTGAAGTAGGATACGGAGGTGTTGGTATTTGTTTTATCAAAAATCAGTTTGATTCTGCAAACGCACCAGCATACGGAATGACAGGATTTAAGACGGTTGGCGATGGTGCAACAGCACCGAATGCAGCATTTACTGGAGACTCATCTGCGTTTTTCTGCCAATACACGGGTATGGATTCGGGTTGTGCAAGATATTTTGGAGCTGATGAAGGAGCACGCGGTTTACCCGGATTTATTCAATTAGGAGGAGACTCAAACTTTGCATTTGGAACTTATGCTAATAAACCTTGTGCACTAAAGTTCGGAGTACCTTATCCCGGAGGAGTTTACAGTTGTCAAGGCGGACACGTAGTAGGATACTACTGTAATGCTGATGGACTGGGCGGATCAGAAATGATTAACAAAGGGCCACTGGCTGCAGGAATTCACTGTGTACAATATCCATATATTATTAGTTCTGGATGGGGTACAGCTGGAGTTTGGACGAACGGCTCGAGCTGCTGTTGCTCTTCGCCTTCAATGCCAGGAAGAGTGCGTATAACTTATAGGTAGAGGGATCTAATGGCAAGACACATTTCAAATTTTTTACCGGGACAGGCTGATATGAAAGCCACACCTTCGTGGTGTGAGATGTTGATAACGGGAATGAACTGCCAGCCGATGTCTAATACCAGTGAGACATATGGTAACCATTGCGGAAGATTTTGCTTACCTTACGGTCAGTTAGGTATGGTAGGAGCTGATTCTGAAGCAAGAATGAAATGTTCAAATCATGCCATGTGGATGAGATACCGATTGATGGCACCCGGAGGTGATGGGTGGGGAAGTTGTTGTTGTATGTGGGGACCACCCGGTGGTCCTGGAGCTGCTGTAGAAGGTTGCTTACAAGTACAACAAGGATCCGGATACTGTTATGTGGCAGCAACCGGAGGATGTTGCTATCCATCTAGTGTGTATAACACATGCAGAACCTGTTTCTTTGATTTTAGGACATGCTGTACTGCACATGTGTGCGGTGGATATTGCGGACCTAGCTCTTGTTACTACTGGTATTGCTGTCACGATCAAACGAGTGGAATGTGCCAACCACAAAGATTTCACGGCGGTGGTGCTGCTTACGAATTTTGTAGAAGTCCTTATGTAAATTCTACATCGTGGGACTCTGCTAGCGGAAGAGCTGGTCAAGCTGCAAGTGATGCAGCTGGTACGGGATCATGCTTTAAAGTAACGTGCGGAACATCTACAGCAGGAAATTGTAAACTAAATGCAATGTACATGGACGGATGCATGTGTCATCCTACTCTTCATTTCAGTACATGTAACTGTGATCAATATGAGCCTACAAGACCAGGGGCGTGTGGATATATGATGGGTTATGAGCATGGTTATCAACCAGCCATGGCCGGTATGAGAGCTCAGAGAGAAATTCACGATAAGAACATCATTCCTTATGGCGGACACTGTTTTCACGAGATACAAGGAGCTGACCGAGCGAGCCATTGGAATAAGTACGGAAAAAAAGGTGGAGCCGGTGGAACTGGATATCAAAAGAATAAGTACCGAGGAGGAAGAGCCGAACCTTGGACTGGTGTAACAAGATCTTGTGTCACCGGCTGCTGTGCTGCAGATGCTGAGTGTGCACATAAGCTTTGTACAGATGGCGTTTGGCAACTGGGTTACATGCATCATGACTGGTGTTCTAATTACCAGAACGGAATATGTAGTTCAAAACCTTATACTGCTCTTAATTCTGGTCAATCGGGAAGAGGTATGGGACACGGTGTAACGGGTCCGAGATGGGTAAACTATCCTCTTCATCAGGATGGAATGACTTCATGGGGCGGTTGGAACTGGACATATAACTTGTACTGTGCACTTGGAACTGCTGATGGGAAGTGTGGAGGCCAGAACTGGCACGCGCTGGGTTTCGGTGGAATACCTCCATTTGTTTGCGGCGGTCCATGCTGCTGTAGCGGTCAAAATGGTGATGGTGGTATACAAATCAGATATAGAGCTTATTAGGAGAGATAATGGCGAGACACATTAGAAATTTTCTACCCGGTTATTCAGCCGGACAATCTACGGCAGACTGGTGTGAGCATATCGTCTTTGGTCAATTGTGCGAACCGCAATCACATTATGAAATTCAATACGGCAACAAGTGCGGAAGATTTTGTTATCCGACCACAGATGCTGGAAGAGATTATTCAATTCCTAGATGTAATGATGGTCACAAAGATCAGGGTTTTCAAACTATAGAAGTTTATTCCGGCGGAGGCTGGGGCGGTGGAGGCTGCTGTTGTACACAAGCAGCGTCAACCGGTGGTCCAGGACTTTGGTGGAAAGAGTGTCGTACAATACAAAAAAATACTTACTGCTATGTAGTAGGTCATTCGGGATGCTGTCGAACTGACATACACGGATGTATGGGATGTTGGTCTTTGGTTCGCGATGGAAATAACAATCACCATCAGATATGTGCCCAAGGAGGCTATTGTGGACAAAGTATGTGTTTTTCAAATTACTGCTGTCATGATCAAAGCTTTGTTAGTGGTCTAGGGTGTCATTCAAATGTATTAGGATTCGACACTACGGCGAATCAGGGATATGGCAACAGCGGTGCAAACTTTCATACAGTTTATAGTAGATCTTGTGTCGACAACATTGAATTCACATGCGCCAGATGTGCTATGGGTAGTGACGCGCATCATGGTAGAGCACCGTGGTTACAAGGTAGAAAATCTGACTTTTCTGGAGGAAATGATGTTCCTTACGGAGCACATTGTCATCAGAGAAAAACTATGAACTATCGGTCATGCTATGAGGGCGAACTCGGAGAGCATTGCGGTGCTGCATCACATTGTCAGTTACGCTACGTTACTGAAAGAGATACTCACGGTATGGGTCAGAGAGGTTGGACATCTAGAGAGTGTCATTGGGGATGTGCTGCTTGGAACTGTAGTATTAAACAGGTCATAGGATATATGGGTGTTGTTGGTTCTGCCGGAACATTTCCAAGAAAGCAATCTGGACAAGCATGGATAAATACCCCAATGTGGCAAGAAGCAAACACTTGCGGAGGTTGGAATTTAACGAATTACTTCCGGTGCGCGCTGGGTGGTGAAACTTCGTGTTACCAAAACATAAGACAAATTGGACACGGAAGCGGTCCTACTGCAGTATGCGGTGGCCCATGTTGCTGCGGTCCTCAACCTGGAGCAGGTGGAATTGTTTTCAGGTACAGATAAAAAGTTGTATAAATAGATAATAGATTTAGAGGAAAATTATGGCAAAGAAACTTAGAACTCTATTACCCGTGACCGATATGGCTATTGGTCGATTCAAAGGCCGTAGCTTGTTTTGGAAGCCGGGACCTGAAGGATACGCTTCAGGCGGGGGCCTTAAAACGAGTGATTACTCTGGAAAGGGAATTGATAGACATCATTGGATAGTTCCAGATAGCGCAAGCATCGGCACCTTTGAAATCTGGGGTGGCGGCGGAAATGGCGCAGGATCTAGATGTTGTCAGTTTGGACCGGATGGAGGTTCTGGAGCGTACGCTAGAAAAACAGTTAAGCTGACTCCTGGTGATACGTATGTTTTTTGTACAAACATTAAAGTTCATTGCTGTTACTATACTGAATCAGATCATAACAGATCACAAAGAGGTGGGAAAACTTACGTCGTAGGAAGAAACCTTAGCAATTTTTGTGCTGAAGGTGGAAACCCAGGAGTAACATGTTGTTTCATTCACGCTAACTATAAACATAACGAATACGTTTATATGTGCGATGTTCTTGCGCGTAGAGTTGGCGATTCAAGCGGTGATCATTTTCACAGAGCATGTTATTACGGAACAAATCATGGCGCTAGAGGATCATACTCTATCTGGCAGATAGGCTGTTGCGGAGGTTGGCACGATTCATATAAGTGCGGAATCCAGAAAGGTACGGCTTTCCCAGGTGGACTGTTTATGTGGGGAAGAGCTGAAAGAGGAGGAGTACTTCACGGAAATATTTGGATTAATTGCCAATGTTCACTGGATCCTCATGATGGACGTTCTGGTAGAATGAGACATGGCGCTCTTGGCGGAGCGTGGTACACACGTCTTCCTGGTGAAGGCGGAATTAATTCTGAAACTTCTGGCGGAGGTTGCTGCTGCGGATCTCAGGGAGCCTTTGGTGCCGTAAGAGTAACTTGGGAATAGAGGAATAAAATGAGTGGAATTAGAGTAAGAACAACTTTCAAATACGACGTACCAGACGATTATCTGTCACAGTCTAATAAAGAAAGAAAACAGGGTACTTGGACTTACGTAGGACCTAGGTATTACCATGTAGAAATTTCTCCGGCTGGAAATATTATAGAATTTGAGCCTATGGAAGATCCTACAGCTTTTAGAGATAGAACTATAGATGGGCAAGAAGATCTTGCGCTGTCACTATCTTTAGACTGCGCAGATTCAGAATCAGCCTTACTTGCTACTATATGTAACGCTAATCCGGATTCTGACATGGCAGACTCATCTGTGTTTCCACATAAATCAATAACTCTTACAAACGGACTGGTTTATAAGAGACCAGACCCAGTGTGTCCTAATCATACTTATGAAAGATATCTCCTGAAATATGATATGCAAAACAAAATGTGGAATTTCAAAAATATCTGGAAAAAACCACATATTAGTTGGGAAGATATAAATTCTGCCGTAAGCGCTACGCTTAATGTATACCATGAAGCAAAGAAAGATTCTGCTTATTGGGATGGATTGAACGCTGCCGGAAAGAAAGAATGGGAAGATTGGTACACAGAAACTAAAGGCTTGGTTGCAGCCGAAAAGGCAGCAGGACATCAACCATGGCACGTGTTATGGAGAGATTGGCCTAATAAGCCAAATGACCCACTAGCGGATAGTGCAGGAAGTGATCCGGCTAACAAAGTCGAAGAATCAACTTTTCAAGGTCCCCCTTCAGAATAAAATAGACCTTATATATAATTTTACAGTTTACAACATAATGAAAATGTTGTATAATATTCATATAATATTCACACGTGAGGTGTATAATCGTGACAGAAAAAAGAAGTACTGCATTTTTTATGAACGGTGGTGCAGGCCGTATCTTATCTTCAATCCCAGCATTTGAAGCATACGAAAAAGAGAATCCAGAAGACGATTTCATTATTGTCTGCGAAGGCGGTATGGAAATGTATGCTGGTCATCCTACTCTTCATAAACGAGCTTATGACAATTGGCATAAGGGTTTATTTGAAGAACATTTAAAACATAGAAATTGTAAGACGCTTGAGCCTTATAGAATCTGGGAATACTACAATCAAAAAGCTAGTATTACTCAGGCCTTTGATATTGAAATAAACAATAAGGGTGTTCGTGATCTAGATCCTCCTAGTGTTTGGTTATCTTCAGTTGAAGTGGCTGAGGGCGTGAAGGTTGTGAAAGAAGTAAAAGAGAACGTTTCAAAACAAAGAGTTGTGGTCTTTCAACCTTATGGCAGAAGCGCTCAACCCGTTGGTGATCAGTTAGTTGATGGTGGTGGAAGATCTTTTCACACTGATGATGTCGTAAAGATCATTAAAAAAATGCAAGAGAAATATGCTGTGATTGTGATGTCAGAATTTCCTGCAGATTTTCAAAAAATGGGTTGTCCGGATCCTGTAGCACAACCAGAAGGTGCTCCTCTTAGGATTTGGAATGGCATTATTAATGCTGCAGATGCTTTCATAGGATGTGATAGTGTAGGTCAACATATCGCTCATGCAGTCAAGACGCCGGCAGTGGTTTGTGTTGGTGCAACATTTCCAGAAAATATCAGTTATAAAGATGATGAATTATTTCAAGTCTTAGATGTCGGTGATCCTAAGCGAATATATGATCCTATTAGACTGAGTATGGAAGACCATATAAGTAGAAATAACGACGGCATAATGAGATTAGGAGATGCCGCTATTAAAGAAATTTTAAAAGAACTTGATAAAAAAGTGTCTGATAACCTTAGAGGAAAATAATTTATGTTTGATGAAGAGAACCCCCAAGCCGAACCGATGCCTGAAGAGCACGGTCCACATGAAGTTGATATGACTCCACCTTTACCAGATCGAGACGTATGGATTGCTGGATTGAGTAGGGGCCATAACGCTTGTGTGATGCTTCTAAAAAATGATGAAGTTGTGTTTGCCATTGAAGAAGAGAGATTAACTCGTAGAAAGTATGACGGTGGTCCTCTTGCAGCATTACTTAAAATTAAAGAATACACTGATAAGTTGGATTATCTGGTGTTAGTCCATACACAAAGCATAGAACGTACTTGTGGAAAGATTGACTTTTCGGGTGACGATATCTATAGTGGATTGTGTCGTAAACTAGGATTGATTGAAGATCGAGGATTTTCTGATGGTGAACATCCTCAGGTAATTGAAATTTCTGATAGACACCATAAGATGCATGCTGCATGTGCCTTTTATAGATCTGGATTTGATGATGCGGTTGCTGTTATTGCTGACGGAGCCGGTTCAGAGCTAGCCTATGAAGATCAAGTAAGAGGAGCTAGAAATATTTGGGAATATGAAACTATTATGGAATGTTCATATCCCGCTATCTTTAAAACCGTGTATAAGCATTTAGGCTCAGCTGACACATTAGTTCCAAGGTGGGATCCTAACGTTGATGCAGGATTTATTGGAGAACCCGGGAACGTTATTGAAGTTATGAATGATGATAGAGGCGGTATCACTAAGGTGTATGAAGCAGTAACATCATTCTTAGGTTGGCAACCTATTGAAGCTGGAAAAACTATGGGATTGTTTCCGTATGGAATTGAAAACCCAAAGCTTCCAGAATTTTATGATACTTTTGCTCAAGCGCCAGGATCTTTTAATAGGAACATCTTAACACCTAATACTCCTAATAGTGCTTTTGTTAACACCGCGTTCTATCCTGAATTTGGTGCTACACATGATCAATTGGAAGAAGCTGAAGGAGATATCACTAAGCTAGAGATCGGAAGGGAACTTGCTTATAAAGTTCAAAAAGAATCTCAAGCAGAAATGATTAAGCTTATTCGAAAAGCGGTTGAGATGACCGGTAAGAAAAATGTAGTTATTTCTGGAGGATATGCTCTCAACTGTGTTGCTAATTATGAGTATCTTGATGCATTAAAAGATGAAGGTATTAACATTTATGTAGAACCTATCTCAAGTGATGCTGGTACTGCAATCGGAGGAGCACTACAACTTTACTATTCTCTTTTTAATCAGACTGAAAAGAAGCATGTGATCAAAGATTTGTATATGGGATTTCAATATGATTACAATAGTGATGATCTAGAAAGCGCTATTGCAGACATTCCTGATGCATATGTTCAAGATATGGACGATAAGGGAGTGGTTGATCTCATGACTCAAAAGAATATTGTTACTGTGTTTCAAGGAAAGTCAGAGAATGGACCTAGAGCTCTAGGCAACAGAAGTATTCTATTTGATCCAACCTTTGAAGATGGGAAAGATTATGTCAATGCTATCAAAAGGCGTGAATATTTTAGACCATTTGCTGGGTCTATTTTACAAGAAGATGTGCATGACTGGTTTGACCTGAGAGGTATGGAAGATTCACCTTATATGATGTATGCGGTAGATTGTAAAGAAGGGATTGCAGAAAGGATTCCATCTATTATTCATATCGACGGTTCATGTAGAATTCAGACTGTTACAAAAGAACAGAACGAAAACTATTATAATCTTATTAAAGCATTTAAGGATAAGACGGGCGTGCCTATTGTGTTCAATACCAGTTTTAATCTTGCCGGTGAACCGCTAGTAGAAACTCTTACTGACGCAGTCCGTGCTCTTAAAGAAAGTGAACTTGAATATTGTTACTTCCCAGAAATAAAGAAAATGATTGTGATACCTAATGCAATGGATTCATAATCCCGTAACTCACCAAGATTTTGCCTTTAGTGTAGATGATGCCTTAAGTGAAGATGCGTTAAAGGATATTAATCTTTATGTTTCGCAGACAAAGCCAGAGCGCGCTGGAATTAAGCATGACGTAGGTGATGATCCTAACATAGTTAGAAGATCGGACATTATATGGATATCAAGTGAAAAGGCAAGCACTAAAAGAATATATGAAAATATATGTTCTTTAGGCGAGTTTGTGAACAATCAATTTTTTCGTTACAACATATATCTGCAAGAAACTTTACAATACTCAATTTATAGAGGTGACGAAGAAGGACATTATGATTGGCACATCGACGCTATGCATAAGGGTGATCACCACCTTGTAAGAAAAATTTCTTTTAGTATTGGACTGAATGATCCTAGCGAATATGAAGGTGGTAATCTAGAATTTTTTCCTACTAATGATGATCGTAAAGTAAAACTACGAAAAAATCAAGGTGTGTTCTTTAACTCTTTGATTCCTCACAGAGTTTCTCCAGTGACTAAAGGTACTAGAATTTCTTTAGTAGGATGGATCCACGGTCCAGAATTCATATAAGAGTTTCGGCAAATTCTAAAAAATTGTCGTATACTTTTGTTTGTCGCTTCAGTTGCTTATTTGCAAAGCTGTTCATTTTCTTATCATCTAAAAGTCCGGTACGAAGAAGGATGGGGCGCATTCGTGCTTTCATGGCCATTTTAGCATCTACAACCTGATCACCTACATACCACCCACCTTTATAAGGTATCATAAATTCTTCTTTCAATCGCTTGAACATTCCAGTGTTAGGCTTAGCAAATATATCGTGTTTTTGATTAGATTCATTATATAGCATCATATCAATGCTGGGGCAGTTCCATCTTCCTAAGAGTTCTATAGTAAGCTTGTTTACGTCTTCAGCTTGCTCATGTGTTATAAGGCCTGCAGATATAAAAGGCTGATCACAAATCATAGCAATTTTATATCCTTTTCGTCTTATCATGGCAACTGCTTTAAATGAGTCAATGATGGGTTCAGCGGTTTCTCTTGTTATTGGTTCGCCAGTCGTTTTAAACATTACGCCATCTCTATCAAACGCAACTAGTGGTTTGTGGTACTTTGCCATCTTTTCAGAAAAGCTTAGTCCTTCATCTTCTGATCCTCTTTGTTGTTGAGGTGCCGTTTTACCGGCACCCCACATGTTATAGCTCATAGTTGATATAATCCTCTACAGGAAACCAATTCATTTTAACTGTATCGTTTAGTTTTCTTAAATTGGCTTGTGTATAATATTGATATTGGTGTTTGAGAATTTCGGGCATTGTGATGTGTTCAATCTGCGCCTCATATTTTTCTGCAATCATAATAGCAATCTCTTCAAAGCTTGTGGATACTCCAGTTCCAGCATTCCAGATTCCGCTTTCTTTTATGTCTAGCATTCTATTATGAAGTTCACAGATATCACCTACAAACACAAAGTCTCTTTTCATATTACTAGATCCTTCAAAGATCCTGATTGTAGAGTTACGTTGTGCTTGCTTTCTAAACTGAGTTAGCGGTGATGCCATTTGACCCTTATGTTCTTCATGAGGTCCATAGACATTAAAATATCTAAATCCTTGAATTACTGCCTCTGTTTGTTCAGCTAAAGTAGAAGCGAATCTTTCGAACATATATTTACTATAAGCATAGTAATTCATTGGTTGTGGCATTGATGTTTCCGACATATCATTCATGCCGTCGCCGTAAACGGCAGCGCTGGATGCATATTGAAAAGGAATTTTTAAATATGAACAGTCTTCTGCTAGATGACAGCTAAAATCATAGTTCTTTTGCATTAATAGATCTATGTTTCTTTCTGTCGTATTAGTAATAGCACCTAAGTGTATGACTGCATCAACTCCTGACAAGTCAGGATAGTTTTCGTTATTGTCATAGTATTCGAATCCTTTAACTGTGTGGCCCTTGTCTTTCATGAATTTCATCATGTTTTGTCCAATAAAACCCTTATGGCCAGTGATTAGAATATTCATTTACCTTACCTTTTTCATTTCCTCATCTAGGACGTTGTAATTAAGCGAGTATGTACCATTTGTTTTTACTGCATGACCTGCCATTGCATTTGATACGATAATGGATTTATACATTGGCATATCAAGAGAAGCACATATTGCTAATGTTGCTGTGAATGTGTCTCCGGCTCCCGTAACATCAAAAACTTTTTGTGTAGTGGCCGGATAATGTTCTATAGTGTCTCCGACATAAATAACTCCTTCTGATCCAAGTGTGACTAAAAAGTGTTCAACATCTAGTTCATCGCGTACGCGCCTCGCGTGCACGAGGATTTTTTTAGCATTTAACTCTTCTCCTATATAATCTTCAAATTCTATTTTATTTGGTTTTAGACACCACGCGCCTTTGTATAGTTCTAAATTTTTCTTAGGATCTACTATAACTTTCTTAGCCTTTGATATTATTTTTTGCGGGTCTTTAACCGTTCCTTTATTATAATCAGATAGTACAACTACGTCATACTCGTTTTCAATCTCAAACTCATCTTCAATTTCGTTGTTTTCAAT
>MDSW01008056.1_pt1 | contig 47088 bp, 35 predicted proteins | sample 811171 | NCBI WGS metagenome assembly MDSW01 (sample SAMN05326641, study PRJNA326480) | marine metagenome | isolation source: seawater | place: Atlantic Ocean: North West | collected 2012
AGATGTGAATTTATGTAACGTACTTCTTAGGATTCCCTTTGAAAAACATCCCGAGCGTGAGCTGCGACAGAAAAGAGTTAGGTCGGCCTCCGTCTGACGATCTGTTGATGGAAAATTTCAATGATGTCCCTTGCTCGCTCTGCCCCTGGGCATCGCTATCTTGATCTGCTTTACGCCGGGAACGCGGTCTTGTGATTTTCCCGTTCGTTTGGTTGCTGGCGACCTCCGAAGCTATTCACATATATCTGATTGGGCGGTCTTTGAACCTAATTGAATGCGAGGCAGATTCAGAAAGCAAAAGATTGCTGGAAACCAATAAAAAGGGCCAACTTGCGATCTCTCGCAAACTGGCCCTAGTGGAGGCGGCGGGAATTGAACCCGCGTCCCGCAATATTTCCATGCAAGCTTCTACGTACGTAGTCGAGCAATTGAGTTTAACGACCTAACACTCCGCTCAACAAGATTGTCAGATCGCGATCCCAAAACCTAGTTTAGATCTCTGCGTGTCGGGCATGACAGTGATCGATCTGGATTTGCAACGGGCAGTCAAAGCTCTCCAGCTAAGCCTTTCAGCCCGGGTTGCCTTTACTTAGGCAGCCAGTGCGAGGTTATCCTCAGCAATTAAATTAATTTGGTCAGCTTTTAGCGTGGCCAACTGACCAACCACGGTACGCCACTTACACTTCAGGCTATCCGGTCGAATCCAGTTTCGCCCCCGTGTAGGTGTACGACTAAAAATTAGCCGTAGAGTGAATATATCAGCAAGATGACTCCCAAAGGAATACACCAAAACGCAAACTGATGGAATTTTCCCCGTTCAATTAGCTTAATAAGCCAACGTAAGGCGAGAAATCCAACAGCGGCTGATATTACCACTCCTATTAATAATAGGTACAGAGCGTCCTGCTGTTGAGGCGCTAATTCCCCTTCGTTTCCTCCGGATTCTCGAAATTCCATGATTGAAGCAATGAAAGTAATAAGGCTCGCCCCACCAATGATGGGAATCGCGAGAAAAAAAGAAAACTTAGTAGCCAGTTTGGCATCGACGCCTAAACGTCTGGCCGTAACGATGGTCAAACCACTACGACTCAATCCAGGCAGGATGGCACAGGCCTGAGTCAACCCGATCAGGAAAGCAGATTTTCCGGATATTGTCGGAGTAGTTGAATGAGTGTCTGGAACTACTTCTTCAGAATCCGCACGCCCACCAAACCAAAGTACACAGCCAGTGATGATCAACATCAAACCGGCAATGTCAGCTCGGTGTAGCTGGTCGTTTAGTCCCGTCGCTACCAATATGATTCCCACGATCCCTGCAGGTAAAGAGCCGATGAAAAGTGGTTTGAGCAATCCTCGATTCTTGCCTGAAAGATCCTTTAGTTGCTCAGAATATACCGCACAAATCGCCATCAGCGTACCAAAGTGTAAAGCAATGCTGATGTCATCAAGCTTAGTCACATCGATTTGGAAGATTGTGCCCAGAGCGACAATATGTCCGGAAGAACTAATCGGCAGGAATTCGCTGAGTCCCTGAACCAGACTTAATAGGATGAGTTGCCAGAAATCCATTGATTACTTGTCACGCTTCCATCGCCGTGCGTAACGGCCGGAGAAAAAGCTTTGGGCAATCAGCATCAGCATGCAGACTAAACACCACATTGCCTGCTTCCCTGTTGGAGCTTGCTCCAGATCCAGCTGAAAGTAAGAGATGACTTCGTTTTCACCCTTGGACAGAATGAGGATTGCAAATAGACCAGCGTAGGCAGCAATGAATAGCAGGTTACCAATGGTTGCAGCCCACAAGGTTGCCCAATCCATCAGCAGGATCATATAGCCTAAGAGGCCAAGCTGGATCACTCCGGCCAAAAGCATGTAGTAGACCCAGCGATTCAATTGAGAATCTTCGGTCGCCTGCAGTCCCAGAAAGGCACTACGCAAGGCCGGGATCAATTGAAGAAGGATTTCTGCCAGCATCGTGCCAGCTAGAATCCATACGATCTTTCGACGTTCGGCCCCCCACTGGGTATGGAGAAACCTACGTGAAGATTTTGGCGGGGATTTCGTCGTTGTTTCGGGCGATGTTGCTGCCATGCTTACCAATATAACACACCGACGAATTACAAAGCGTTATGATAGATAGACACACGAATACTAATGTCAATCTTCCTTTCAACAATCCATTATCATGCGTAGCCTGCTCCCAGCCCTCATACTAATGTCATGCCCTTTAATCGGGTTCTCTGACGAATCCGTTTTCAGCCAAGTCACCCCAATCGGTATGAATGGTCTGGCTTCAGCCGAGTTTGTTTACCCTTTGGAGGGGCGTCAAACACCACAGTGTCATGCCTCCACGATTGAAAGTACGCCTACAGGGCTCGTTGCTGCTTGGTTTGGTGGCACCCATGAGAAAAACCCGGATGTTGGTATTTGGGTCTCCCGCAAGGTAGACGGAAAATGGACGCGGCCTGTCGAAGTGGTGAACGGCGTTGAGTCCGAAGAGGTACGTTACCCGTGTTGGAATCCCGTACTGTTTCAGTTGTCTAACGGGCCGCTTGTTCTGTTCTATAAAGTAGGTCCTACTCCATCGACCTGGTGGGGCATGCAGATGAGTAGTAAAGACGGCGGTAAAACATGGAGTGACCCAGTCAAGCTTGGAAAAGGTAAGTCGATTGGTCATCTTATCGGTCCGGTTAAAAATCCGCCGATTGAATTAGATGATGGCAGTCTCCTTTGTCCATCCAGTACGGAACACAATAATTGGCGAGTGCATTTTGAACGGTCCAGTGACGGTGGGAAAACGTGGCAGGTTATTGGCCCGATTCACGATGGTGAGAAGTTCAACGCGATTCAGCCCAGTATTCTCCGGTACAAAGATGGTTCACTGCAGGTGCTATGCCGCAGCCAGGAGAGCGTACTTGTAGAAAGCTGGTCATCTGACGGCGGTCAGACCTGGTCGAAGCCGGCACCGACCTCCCTGCCCAATCCGAATGCCGGTACCGATGCGACGACACTTAAGGACGGTCGGCAGATCCTGATTTACAATCACACGGTTCGGCGGGCTCCATTTCCTGCCAATAGAAACATGCTGAACGTTGCAATCTCCACTGACGGTAAGCAATGGAAAACCGTGCTGACGCTTGAACGGGATAAAAATGAATATTCCTACCCGACGGTTATTCAGGATGCAGACGGTATGATTCATGTGGTTTACACTTGGCGACGGCAGACAGTAAAGCATGTGGAAATCGATCCTTCCAAACTTAAGTAGTACCTAGACGATCCTCTCAATCCCAAATCATGATACAAACCATAACTCAACGCGTTATTCTATTTTTGATTGTCTTCAGTACGAGTCTCTTACAAGCTCAGTCTGAGACACATGCGAAGATTAGCCAAACGGCACTCGATGACGCAAAGCAAGAAATCTCACGCGCTTTGGAAGCTGGCGAAATTGAAGGAGGAATGCTACTTGTCCATGTCGCAGGAGAGCAGGTGCTGCTTGAGATCAAGGGACAGCATGACCCAGTTGACCAACTTCAATTTAAGGAAGATTCACTCCTTCGAATTTACTCGATGACCAAGCCGATTACTTCAGTGACGGCCATGACGCTTTGGGAACAAGGTAAGTTTAAGCTCGATGACCCAGTGTCTAAATACATTCCGGCTTTTGTGGATACCAAAGTTGGTGTGGTCCAAGGCGGAAAACTGTCGCGAATGGATCTGGTTCGGCCAGTCACTATCCGCGATTTGTTATCGCACACATCTGGTTACAGTTACAGCCCAGCAGCGGGGACGCCTTTAGGAAAGGAATATCATGCTCGAGGGGTTTTCTACTCCCATCAGGGCATGTATCCCCCAAAAATGAATATTCAGCGCGCGGCAAATGCGTTGGCTGAGATTCCGTTACACCATCAACCAGGTGAACGTTGGACCTATGGATTGAGTGTGGACATCATTGGAGCATTGATTGAAATTTGGTCCGGTGAACCTCTACAGAAATACATGAATCGTGCTGTCCTAAAGCCATTAGGCATGAAGGACACATCGTTCGATATCCCCAAAAGTAAGTTAGATCGTTTAGTGTCTTGCCTGACTTGGGAAGGTGACCGCCAGGTGGTTATCGATAAGTGGAACGAGAGTGAATATCGTCGTGGATTCGAATTCCATGGTGGCGGAAGTGGACTTGTCAGCACGATAGGTGATTACAGTCGATTTTCCAGGATGCTGGCCAATTGGGGAGAATTTGAGAAAGCCCGCATCCTCGAGCGTGAGACTTTAGAACAGATGTTTACCAATCAAGTGCGTCCCGACGGAGGCCGGTCTTTTGGCCTCGGCTTTGAAGTGGAAACCGTGAAAGTCGGCCAGCAGATTCTTGGAAGTTATGGATGGGGAGGGTACGCAAATACAGAATTTAGAGTCATTCCGGAGGCAGGAGTGAGCATGGTATTTATGCGACAAACCGTTCCATCCACTCATCGAATGTCACGAAAGTTGTTTGGTATTCTTAAGGCAGGCCTTTCGTACAACTAATTAGGTTACTCGTTGTCATAACGCGAGATAGAGATAAGCAAAAGGTAGTTAAAGAGATGAACAGAGTCCTTCTTTCGTTTGTGTGTTTATTTGCATGCTCAGCATGGGCTACAGCCGACATTTCCGTATCCAATCTGTTTACAGATCACATGGTCGTGCAGCAGGGTAAGCCAGTCGTGATTTGGGGAAAAGCTGCTCGGGACGAATTAGTCAAAGTGTCAATGGCAGGGAACTCTGCCAAGGCGACTGCGGATGCAGGTGGAAAGTGGGTCGTAAATCTTCCCGCCTTAAAAGCGAATTCCGGACCTCACACGATTAAGATTCAAGGAACGAATACACTCACTATCAGCGATGTGCTTGTCGGGGAAGTTTGGGTTTGCTCCGGACAATCCAATATGGCATGGCCAGTTGCGTCTGCGAACGATCCTCTGTTAGAGGCACTTACAGCCCGGTATCCCCGAATGCGATTGATCAGCATTCCGCAAGTCGGGACTCAGGAAGCTCAGGATAACTTTGAAGGGAAATGGGAACTGGTGACGCCAGCTACTGTGACCCAATTCTCTGCTGTTGGTTATTTCTTTGGTCGCCAGCTACACCAAACCTTGGATGTACCCGTTGGTTTAATTGATAACGCCTGGGGTGGTTCAGCTTGTGAAGCCTGGATTCCGAGAGCAGTCTTAAAGGCAAATGGTCACAACGAACTACTTGCTCATTGGGACAAACTGGCGGTTGACTATGATGCAGAGGCGATTGAAGCAAAGTTCACCAAGGCGGTCGCTGCCTGGAAAGTAAGTGCACAAAAAGCAAAAGCTGAAGGGAAACCTGCGCCGGCGTACCCACGTCGGCCTCGTAATCCTCTGGTAGGGCAGCATCGTCCGGCTAATCTGTATCAAGGGGTTCTAAATCCAATCATTGGATATGGGATTCAGGGAGCGATATGGTACCAAGGGGAAGCCAATTCAACGCGTGCTAAGCAGTATCAGGATCTGTTTCCGCTGATGATTGATACCTGGCGCAAGGCTTGGGGACAGGGAGATTTTAGTTTCTATTGGGTTAGCTTGGCGGACTATAAGGATGAGATATCCGAACCGGCAGCTGCGGATTGGGCTGAATTGCGTGAAGCTCAGACCTTAACCATGAGTAAGCTCGCGAATACGGGCGAGGCGATTATTACCGACCTGGGAGAAGCTCATGACATCCACCCTCGTAATAAACAGGATGTTGCAAAGCGTCTTGCTCGTTGGGCTCTGGCGAAAAACTATGGCTATGATCAGCTTGTTTATCGCAGCCCCATTTATAAGTCACACGAAGTAGATGGTAATCGCGTCATTATTACCTTTGATCATGTCGGAGGTGGTCTCGACACACACGATGTTCGTGGTGTCCTTGGATTTACGGTCGCCGGCGCCGATCAGAAATTCTACCATGCCGAAGCGAAAATCGAAGGGCGAGACAAAGTCATTGTCTGGAGTTCGGAAGTGGATGAACCGGTAGCTGTTCGATACGCGTGGGCTAACAATCCGATTTGTAATCTGCAGAATAGATCCCATCTTCCGGCGACACCGTTTAGAACCGATACCTGGAAAGGAATTACCGAAGGCGTATTAATTCGCTAAGGCTTCGTTATGTCTAACCTGTCCACCGAAGAGTTCTACGACGATTTAGCTGATTCGTATAACGACATCATCTATCGCTGTGCTCCTCGCTACGAGGAAATGCAACAGACGATGCTCGAATACATCCCGAGCGATCTGGAGCCACGGCAAATTCTGGATCTCGGCTGTGGGACTGGCAATTTGACATTGAGAGTCTTAGAGATGTTTCCAGAGACGCAGGTAACAGCCCTGGATTTATCAGAAGAGATTCTTGGAGTGTGTCGGCGTCAATGTGGGGACGACCGGATTACGTATCTGCAACAGGACTTTGGTCAACTTGATCTTCCGGATTCCGGATTTGATCTGGTTGTGTCTTCCATCGCCATACATCACATTGATGACGCAGCTAAACAGGTTTTGTTCAGGAATGTATTGGCTTCTCTGCGGCCGAATGGGATTTTTACTTTTGTAGATCAGTTTCGTGGCGAGACCCCAGCGATTTATGAAAAGCATATGCAGGTTTGGAAGAGCTTTACCGACTCCAAAGGCGTTCCATCCGAAGAGTGGCAAATGTGGATGGAACATCAGGATCAGCATGATTTTCATGCTACGGTCAGTGAACAGATGCGCTGGTTATCTGAAGCGGGATTCGTTGAAGTAGATTGCATTTGGAAACATGTGTTATGGACTTTGTTGACAGCAAGAAAAAGTGGTGATGAATAATGTATACCGAAACTAAAACCCCCTGGTGGTCCTGGTTACTCTTAATCGCTCCGATCGCTCTGTCGTTCAGTTCGATCAATATGGCACGAGGATTATTCGACCCCGAACGTATTGAGAGAGGACAGAAACAGGACGATCCCCAGGAAGCTAAAGCTGGTGACGAAAAGCCTGAACTAACACCCAAAGAGCTTGCCGATAAGAACAATGGTTTGTTGTTCGGAGTAGGTATCCAGCTTGCCGTGGCTGTTGTCGTGATTTTGAGTTACCTCTGTACGCGGAAGTATTATGTAGAAGCAAGTGATCTGGGTATTCGATTTGGCTATCAGAGTTTTTTGAGTACGCGAGTTTCACGACAGGATATCCAGCGAGTTTATCGGACCGATTTGAAAATGCGTGAGTTTCTCGGATTAGGTGTTCGTATCGGGATGGGAACAAAACGTATTGGCTATGTCTGTTGGTTTGGTGAAGGGGTTCATATTCAGGCTTTGAAGGGGTCCAAGGTAAAGAAATATGCTTTCTCTTGTACTGATCCAGAAGCATGTATTGCCGCTCTCAATTTGACAGAAGATCAACTAGGCCCGGGGGAAGAAGACCAAGAATGAAACTAGCCTCTGTACTCACCCCACTATCTGAAGAAAACCTGGCACTTGCCGCCCAAACAGGCGTGGAATCTATCACGATTCGCTATCAGGGGCCGACACTGGAAGATTGGAAGCCCGCAGTCGATTTAATTCGATCCTACGGAATGGAAATTGCAGCGGTCGAAGACGCAATTGCCATGGAAAACATCATTCGTGGATCGGAGGGACGAGATGAAGAGATAGACGGTATTATCGCGCTTTTACATATTATGAAGGAATTGGCGATTCCCGTTCTTTGCTACAACTTCATGGCCGGAACCGATTGGGTTCGGACTAAGACAGATGTATTGGATCGCGCGGGCGCTAAAGTGACTCAGTTTAATTTGAGCGAAATCGACTTAGCTGTCTCACTCGACGACGCTTCTAAACAACTCGAACATGAAGACCTGGAAGCGGCAGCACTTTGGGAAAACCTGGAATACTTCCTTCGTCGTGTTTTGCCTGTCGCGGAGCAGCTGGAAATTGATTTGGCTATGCACCCGGACGACCCTCCGTTGGAAGTCTTCATGGGGCGTGCTCGTATAATGAACTGTGTCGAGGGATTTAAACGTCTGGTTGAATTAGTGCCCAGTTCGCGGAATGGAATCTGTTTTTGTCAGGGTTCGTTTGTGGAAATGGGTGCAGCGATACCGGAATCAATTTACGAACTTGGCAAGCATATTCGATATGTCCACTTCCGAGATGTCAGAGGAACGAAAGAGAACTTTACAGAGACGTTTCACGATAACGGCCCCACGGATATGGCGGCGGCCGTCAAAGCATATTACGACATCGGGTTTACCGGCCCGATTCGTCCCGATCACGTACCTCAATTGTATGGAGAGGATTGTGGTGAGCCGGGTTACACACAGTTGGGAAGATTGTTTGCTTATGGTTACATGCGTGGTCTAATGCACGCCTCTCAAGGAAACAGCGAAGCGTAGAGTGAGAATTTAGATGTCAGAGCCTACAGATATTACGATCGAGATGATGCGTGAGAAGTTATACGCAGCCGTGGTCTCAGATGCATTGGATGGACTGGGGTATAAAAACCAGTCCCCTCGTGTACCGTTACCACCGCAAACAGCTGAAGGCGTTTTGGTCGGCCGATGCAAAACGACGCAGTGGGAAGATATTGATTTCGAAGATCCGTCTCCTTATGAGCTCGAGCTCAAAGCAATCGATGAATGCCAGCCGGATGATGTCCTGATTTGCGCAGCTGATGGCTCGACTCATTCCGGAGTTTGGGGCGAATTGCTTTCTACAGCGTCGAAAAATCGTGGGTGTGTCGGTGCCATTATTCATGGCGCGGTACGCGATATTTCGAAAATTCGCGCATTGGGATTTTCGGTTTATGCTTCGGGGCGATGTGTTTATGACAGTATGAATCGGCAACGAGTCATCTCGATCGACCAGCCGGTACAAATTGATGGGGTGACTTTTTGCTCGGGAGATTTGGTGATTGCTGACGAAGATGGCGTCGTAGTCGTTCCTCAGGAAATTGAATCACAGGCCATCCAGAATGCCTGGAAAAAAGTGCACGATGAGAATGTCACCCGCGATGCGATCATCAACGGCATGCTGGCAACGGAAGCCTATAAGAAATACGGTGTTCTCTAAGACGTGAAAGAATAGAGGTTGGACGATGGCTGAGCCCAAACGTATTGGTGTGATTGGTTTCCTGCATGAATCCAATACCTTCATCTCGACTCCGACAACGTACGAAGCCTTTGAGAATGACTGGCTTTTAGAAGGTTCGGCTTTTCACGAGGCGATGAGCGGCACTCATCACGAAACAGCTGGCTTCTTTGCCGCTTTGGAGGCGCAGAGTGAAGAATTTGAAGCAGTACCTATCATGCTCGCTCGGGCGATTCCCTATGGGACAATCACTGCTGATGCTTATGCTCGTATCGTCAATCGTATTCTGACGTTATTGAAAGCAGCTGGCCGGTTGGACGGTATCCTGGCGGCTCCGCACGGAGCAACGGTATCTGCTGAGTACGCGGACGCTGATGGCTACTGGTTATCAGAAGTTCGAAAGGAAATCGGAAGTCAGGCATGGTTGATGGCAACACTTGATCCGCATGGAAATCTCTCTCATCGAATGGCGACCGCATGCGACGCCATGATTGCTTATCGTAGTAATCCACATCTCGATCAGTTTCAGGTTGGGAAGCAGACCGCTGAGCTAATGTTTGAAACGCTTCGAGGGAATGTTCATCCAACCATGGCGATAGCGACTCCGCCTGTCGCAATCAATATTCAAAAGCAAGAGACAACAGTGGCACCTTGCTTACCACTGTACCAACTTGCCAATCATCAACTAGCAGATCCGGATGTTCTGGCCAACAGCATCATGCTCGGTTTCCCCTACTCTGATGTAGAGGAGATGGGCGCGGCGTTTATGGTCGTGACCGATAATGATCAGGAGAAAGCTCAGCACTTGGTGGATAAATTAGCAGCTTACTTGGTAGATCATAGGGCGGAATTTCAGGCGGATCTAGAGTCTGTCGAAGCCACGGTGGCTAGATGCAGTAAATTGGATGGGCCTATTTGTTTGCTGGATATGGGGGACAATACTGGCGGAGGGTCGCCTGCTGATAGCACGATCTTGCTTCATGAATGCCAGCGGCAGGGGCTTACCAATACCTTTGTTTGTCTTTATGACCCAGACGTAGTGAGGCAATGCTCAGACTTGCCGATCGGTACAAACCTGCAAATCACGGTCGGTGCAAAGACCGACACATTGCACGGAACTGCATGGACTGGTGAAGTTGAAATACTAGGAATCTATGACGGTAAGTTTCACGAACCTCAACCACGTCACGGCGGGGCGACAGATTGCGACCAGGGCTCCACGGTTGTGGTAAGGCATCAATCGGGTTTGACCATCATGGTAACGACGAGGCGACAACCACCATTTAGTCTTAAGCAGTTAACGACTTTTGATGTAAATCCGGAAGACTTCCACATCCTGATCACTAAAGGCGTGAACGCTCCGATCGCCGCTTATAAACCGGTCTGCAAGGAGATCATCCGAGCGAATACTCCTGGGGTCACAACAGCGGATATGGAATTCTTGAATTATCAGCATCGCCGAGTGCCACTTTACCCATTTGAAGAAGTTTAGAGAGTACGACCAGAAAGTACAGTTTGATGAGTCTGTTTTCCGTTGAAGTCATCGATAGTGGGCAACCGGGCCCGCATTTGGTAATAACTGCAGGTGTCCATGGAGATGAGTTCGAGCCGATGCAATGTATCCACCGCTTAATGGACTCACTGCCTGGTCAATTGCTGCGTGGTAAGTTGTCTCTTGTACCCTGTGTCAATGTTGAGGCATTCCTGTTGGGCAATCGCAAGGCCTCTGATGATTTGGATTTAGCCAGGATTTGCCCAGGCGATCCGCAGGGAACGATCACAATGCAGGTTGGTCATGAGCTAACCGAGTTGATCAAGTCTGCCGATTACTATATCGATCTTCATACGGGAGGCACACGTTTCTCTGTATTTCCACTTACCGGTTATCCGCTCAATCCAAATGAACAGGCTCTCGAAGGCTCACGCCGCATGGCCCGAGCGTTTAATTTGCCGTTCATCTGGGGGACTGACTGGCGATTGAAAGGTCGTAGTATGTCGATGGCTTGTGAAAACAATATCCCCGCCATTTATGCCGAATACCTGGGAGGGGCTCAATGCTCGCCCCAAGGAGTAGTGGACTATGTTGATGGGTGCCTGAATGTACTAGGGATGTTAGAAATGATCGAACGGGATGCACCGGAATCCCGGGTCGACACAGTGGTTGAGGATCCAACGGAAGGCTCAGGTCATATGCAGGTTTGTCACCCGGCTCCGTTTGATGGATTGTTAACTCCTCATTTCGATCTAGGAGACGTCGTACAAGAAGGCCAGCTATTGGGGACGGTTCGTTCGATAGACGGACGAAAAACAACGGAATTGGTAGCCGGCCAGAGTGGCAAGATAATCGTGTTACATACGTTTTCGATGGTCCGAGAAGGCGACGCTACCTTTGTTATTGCCTGATTAAGGGTGTTAATAGGTACTCGCCCTCTATTGGAAACTAAGCAATGATGTCATGAATGACTTCGCCATGCACATCCGTCAGTCGCATGTCTCTTCCACTAAAACGGAACGTCAATTGTTCGTGATCCATTCCCAACATGGCCAGCATCGTCGCATGTAAGTCGTGGATCATGACCTTGTTTTCGACGGCTTTATACCCGTATTCGTCAGTGGCTCCAAAGATGGTTCCACCTTTCGTGCCTCCGCCACAGGTCCAGATGGTGAAGCCAAAGGGATTGTGATCACGACCGTTGGACCCTTGAGCGAATGGTGTACGGCCGAATTCTCCGGAACAGACGATCAGCGTTTCATTGAGTAGTCCTAAGCGGTCAAGATCTGTAATCAGGCCGGCTATCGGTACGTCAACACAGTCAGCATTCTGTTGATGTCCGTTCTGTAAGTTTACATGTTGATCCCAGCGGTCATGTCCAACGCTAGGGCATGTTACTTCGATAAACCGGACACCTTCCTGAACCAATCGACGGGCAAGCAGCAGTTGTCGCGCATAGGTGGCTGTTCCCTTCGTCTTGTGCTCAAAACCGTATAGCTTAAGGGTCTCAGCCGTCTCATTTTCGAAATTGGTGATTTGAGGAACAAAGTCCTGCATTCGATAGGCGAGTTCATAGTTGGCGATGGCCGACTCAATCTGATCTTCCTGACGGACTCGATCAGCTTCACGTCGATCCAGTTTCTGTAGTAGAGCGAGCTTATTGCGTTGAAGCGTATCGGTAGCTTCTTTCCGGTTTACATAAGCCACCGGCTCCTGAGAGGCGCCAAAGACACTTCCCTGATAACTGGCTGGCAGGAATCCACTTCCAAAGTTGTCTAAACCTCCGGGAGGTGTGAGACCGCCATTAAGCACGACATAGGCAGGTAGGTTTTCACATTCACTACCGAGTCCATAGCCTATCCAGGCGCCCATGCTTGGTCTACCCTGTACTCCGATCCCCGTATGCAGAAAGTAATTTGCATTCGTATGTTCGGAAAAATTGGATGTCATCGACCGCACAAATGCCATCTTGTCGACGTGTTGCGCAATGTTCTTAAACAGGTCACTACAGGGGATTCCACTTTCACCATAGTTGTTGAATTTCCAGGGGCTGGCTAATGTCTTACCGATGTTATTGAACTGGGTTGGTTCAATATTCATTGCAAACGGCTTACCATTTTCTTCCGCCAAACGAGTTTTTGGATCCCAAGTGTCGACGTGTGAAGGTCCCCCATCGAGATACAGGTATATCACATGCTTGGCTTTAGCAGGAAAGTGTGGTTCACGTGGCAGGAATGGTTTTTTACTGTCGCGGCGGCCGGTCTCAGCGGCTTTACCATCTTGTGTTAATAGATGGCCAAGCGCTAACGTACCAAATCCCATGGCGCTTTGACGCAGCATTTCACGGCGTGAGTACGGTTGTGGTCGGAAGTTTCTGCAGTGTGACATTAGATTACTTCAGTTGCTTAATGAATGTAGATAAATGGTTTGGTGTTAATCAGCACGTGCCCTAGGTCAGCCCAAAGCCTTTCGTCTGTAGTTAACTTGTCTGCTGGTATGTTGTATTCCATGGCCTGAATGATCATGAATTCAGAAGCATCAGTAATTTCTTCCGGAGAAGGGTTACGGGCAAATGCTTCGAGATACATTTGTTTGAGTTTTTCTTCCATGCTTAAATCAGCGATTGCTGAAATTCGTTTTCCCCACAGTTTGGCCTGCTCAACTACGAAGGGATCATTCATCAGAATCAACGCTTGGCTAGGGACATTGGAGACGTTCCGTCGTCCCACTGAATTGAAGGGGATAGGCATATCAAAAGCCAGCATCATCGGGCTGAGAAAATTCCGTCGTATACCGATATAGACACTTCGCCGTCCAGCACCGTCCAGAGGGCCGGAGCCAGGCCGCCCTCGCCCAGTCATAAACGGAGTGACGAATACCGGAACACTCGGACCGAATTGTTTCCTATCGAGCCGTCCGGAGATTGCTAAAATGCTGTCCCGAATGGCTTCCCCTTCAAGACGTCGAATGTTTTGTCGATAAAGCAGGCTGTTATTGGGGTCGACCTCAATGTAATCAGGGTTGGGAGTACTATCCATTTGATAGGTGCTACTCAGCATGATCTCCTTAAGCATCGACTTGATGGACCAGTTGTGCTCTTCGACAAAGCGAATTGCCAGATGGTCCAGAAGTTCCGGATGGGATGGTCTTGCTCCCAACACGCCGAAGTTATTAGTGGAGGCAACAATCCCTTTTCCAAATAGATGGTGCCACAGGCGATTAACCATGACGCGGCTCGTGAGAGGGTTGTTATCGGCCAGAATATCGTCGGCTAATTGCATACGTCCGCTGCCGTGTGATTCAACAGGAGCATCTCCAACAATGGCAGAGAGTAATTGTCGGGGAGCTTCTTCACCAAGTGCTTTATGATTGCCGCGGATGAAGATGTTTTCGTTTTCCCCAGATCCGTCAGCCATGACTAGTACGTGTTCAGGAGCGGGCAACGAACTTTCGATTTCCCGGAATACGGTCCATTGCTGTTGCACCGATTCCTGAATCGTGTCAGGAATCGTGATGAGCTTATGTCGTAATGCCCAGTTAATTAAACTAACTTGCTCTGCACTTAATTGAGCTTCGTGCCAGGCCTGGAGAGCGACCTCCCATTGCTGCCCATAGCTCGCCGCAAATTGAATGTGATCTTTGACCGATTCATTTACCACATCCAAAATAAGTGTATTGGGGATTTCTCTGGGGCTACCTTCGCTGGTTTGGCGAATGTCTTCGATGCTGACACTGCCGTTGCCTGTATCCAGGAATTCAATAAAGGCTTTGTGCCCTTTATAGCGACGAACATCTCCCTGAAGTCGATGCCAACGAGGCATAGTATCTGCGTTAACGGATGTCGAGAAACCTCCAAATAACAATCCGTTATAGCGATACATGAAAAATCCATCGAGGATCATCCTCGCGGTAACATCTTTTCCGGTTAATCGCATTTGAATAGCATCATGATTTAATTCAAACGTAGGACTGCGGAAGGAACCGGTTAAGCGATTGGAAAGCTGTCCGGAGTCAATCGAACCGGTCTTGAATATCTGTAGAGTCTCTCCTCGTAGGTCCAATGTTCCTGAGGGAGTAGGTTTAATCGGGAAAGCTTCTCCTTCGGCAAACCACTCAGTCGTCCACTGTGTAAGTCCATCCAATTGAGGACTTCGTGAGAGAACTTCGGCGGCGTGTGAGAGTGAATCTGAGCTGCGTTGAGCTTCTGCCTGTAAACGTCCCGCCAGTGCCTGAGTCGGTAGATCCATTGTTTGCCGCCAGACGTTCAATGGATGTTGAACATCATTCACCCGTTCGTCAGACAGTGCGACGACCCAGCGTGACAAAATGTCCGCATCGAGACCATGCTCTTTAGCGACAGCCTGGGCAGATCGACCCTGTTGGGTTGAGGATGGGTAATTACTAAATTCAATGTGATCTAAACCAATGTTTCCCCAACCTCCCTGCTGCTCATCCACAGCAACGATTTGAGCCATTTTTCCTAGATGGGCACTGACGTCCCAATGAATAGGACGAAAGACATTGGTGTTAAAGCCAGGTTGTGACAGGACGACCTTTCCATCGATCACCAAATTGATACAAGTTTTTCCAGCATGATTACCTCCACAAATCATGAAGTGAATATACCGATGGCCGATCTTAAACGGAGAGCTTGTCAGTTTTCCTCGGTGGGCATCGCCTTTGCCCACATCACCTGAATCCCTGATGTTATGCGAATTGGCCCATCCTTTTCCAACGGCCTTTTGATCGCCTTGGTATTCCCCTTGTGTTTCTTTGGTAATAGGTTCTTTCCCAAAAGCAGTTCCTTCGGCGGTCCAGCCTTCAAAGTTCGGATCTTCGAAGTCTTCGAATAAGAGGGTTTTCTCCGGCTTTTCCTCTGTTTTGGGCGTGCCAACAATCACCTCTCTTACGGCCAGTAAGTATTTTGCGAATTGTTCGCCTGCTAGTACTGTTTCCGGTGAGATGTTTGTCGCTACTTGTGAGGATATTTCAGATTGGAGACCGGCCATTTCGACGAGCTTCGATTTCATCACAGGTTCCGGATAGACGGCGCGAATATCCCGTCGGGAGCTTTGCATGAAACCAGTTAATGCGTAGTAATCCTTGGTAGAAATAGCATCGAATTTGTGGTCGTGGCAGCGAGCACAACCAATGGTCATACCGAGAAACGCCTTGCCCATTACATCGATTTGGTTGTCGATACGATCGGCTTCGTCCTGACGGACATCGACAGGAGCGTGGACTGCTTCACCCAACCACCAAAAACTTGTTCCTCGAAGTGATTCATTATGTCCACTTGCACTGAGGCGTGGATTCGCTAAAAGATCCCCGGCGATATGTTCACGAACAAATTGGTCATAGCTGACATCGGCGTTAAACGCTCGAATCAAATAATCACGATATTGGTGAGCGTGGGGGACTCCATAGTCAAATTCATGCCCGTAAGATTCTCCGTAGCGGACGACGTCCATCCAGTGTCTCGCCCAACGTTCGCCAAAATGCGGTGAGTCCAGGAGTTCGTCAATAACCTGCTCAAAGGCGGTTTGTGTCTCTGCTGGATTGTTTAGAAAGGCATCGACCTGTTGGGGAGTTGGAGGCAGGCCAATCAAATCGAAGTAAGCACGGCGTAATAGCACTGTTCGACTCGCACCATCATTGGGTACAAGCTCATTTGCTTCAAGCTTTTTCAATATAAAATTGTCCAGACTACGTCGTGTCCAATCCTGATTGTGTACTGTAGGTACTCGGTGCTTTACAGGTCCTTTCCAGACCCAGTGTTTGTCTTTACGATCTTCGAGATCGAATCGCTCACCGACATCAACCTGCGTGACAGCTTCGTCAGGCCAGGCTGCTCCTTCCCGAATCCACTTGGCAAACTTGTCGACATCAGCTTTTCCTAGACGGTACTTGGGAGGCATTTGATAGATATCGCCATAATTCACTGCATCCAGGAACAGGCTTTCTTCATTACCAGGCTCCACCGCTGGGCCAGTATCACCGCCCTTTAATATTAGTGATCGGGCATCGACTCGCAGACCGCCTTTGATCTCCTTGGCCTTACTGCTATGGCATTCATAGCAATGTTTGACTAGCAAGGGTCTGATTTCAGTTTCAAAATACTCAAGCTGTGAATTCGAGAATTTCACTTCCTCGTCTTCCGCGAATAAATTCACTGGTTGAAACGCTAGAAGTGCAGTGAGTAGGAAGTATGCGTATTTCATGGCAATCAGGATTAGTCGTTGAAGGACCAATTACAGGAGGGGAAGTTACTCTGTTGAACCAAAAACATTATATCAAAGTGATTCGTCAACAGAGTCAAGGATGAAAACTTGCTACACTAGACAACTGTATCCCCAATTTGCGAATAGGAGAGACGATTCAATGTGGATTCGAGTATTAACTCTGTTGCTGCTTATCCCAACTATCAGTCTTGGTGATGAAAAACCAGATATGGTGTTTTTGATGATCGGTCAATCCAACATGGCAGGTCGAGCAGCCATGGAGCCCCAGGACAAGACTCCCTTTAAAGGTGTGCAACTGCTCAATGCAGAGTCGAAATGGGAACAGGCTGTTAATCCACTCAATCGCTATTCCGCGTTGCGTAAAGATATATCCATGCAAAGGATCGGGCCAAGTGCTGGATTTGGTACCGCAATTCAAGCTCACTTTAAAGACCGTTCGATCGGCCTGATCGTTAATGCACGTGGCGGTTCTTCCGTCAATCAATGGCAGCCGGGAATGCCTCTCATGGCGACGTCACTCAAGCGTTGGCGTGAGGCGGGCAGTCCTCAGTTGTCTGCTGTGATTTGGCATCAGGGTGAATCCGACGCGGAAGACCCTGAGTACCTCAAGAAACTGAGTGTCGTTGTGAACGAAATTCGCTCCAAAGTAGGCCAGCCTGATTTATTGTTTATCGCTGGTGAGGTGTATGGTGATCGTCCAGTCAACGGTAAGATTCGCGCAATCGGCGAGCATATTCCTCACACCGGATTTGTTTCAGTCAAGGACTTAACGGTATTCGATAAAGTGCACTTTGATCGGAAGAGTATTTTAGAACTGGGGCGACGCTACGCACAAAAGTACATTGAGTTGACTATGAAGAACTAAAAGTCGATGAATACAGAATCTGCCTAACATTAGGCAATAATCTGTTTCACCAAGTGCCCGCCAACGTCTGTCAGGCGGAAGTCTCGTCCTTGGAAACGATAGGTAAGTTTCTCGTGATCTAGGCCTAACAAATGGAGGACGGTAGCCTGTAAGTCATGGACGTGCACCTGGTCTTCGACACTGTAATAACCCAGATCGTCGGTTTTACCAACCGTGACACCTCCTTGGATGCCACCTCCGCAGAGCCACATCGAATAGGCCTCGATATGATGGTCTCGACCTAGCATGTCACGTGGTTCCCCCTGAGGTGTACGGCCAAATTCGCCACCCCAAATGACGATAGTGTCTTCCAGCAATCCTCTTGATTCCAAGTCCTTGATTAATGCTGCTGCAGGCTGGTCTACTTCTCCACAACGTGCATCGAGAGCCTCGTTCAGATTTGTCCCGGCATTTCCATGATGATCCCAGTCCGTATGGTAGAGCTGGACAAACCGAGTGCCACGTTCAACAAGTCGTCTGGCCAGTAGGCAGTTTCGACCGAAGGATGGCTTTCCAGTATCTTTGATTCCATACATATCCAGCGTGTCCTGAGTCTCGCCTTTCAGATCCATTAGCTCTGGTGCACTCGACTGCATGCGATATGCCATTTCATAAGTGGCAATGCGTGTGGCGATTTCAGGATCTCCGATCTGTTGAAGTCGAGCGGAGTTGAGGTCTTTGACGGCATCCACGAAGTCACCTTGCCCCTTGGAACTAATACCCTTAGGCGTTGCCAGATTGAGAATCGGGTCAGCGCCGTTCAGGAAAGGGACACCCTGATAAGTTGTTGGCAGGAATCCACTTCCCCACAGAGGTGTACCACCACGAGGGCCTCGTGGGCCGGAGTGCATCACCACAAATCCTGGTAGATTGTTAGATTCACTTCCAATGCCATAGGTAACCCAGGCTCCCATACTCGGGCGACCAAAACGTTGAAATCCCGTATTCATAAATAGCTTAGCGGGACCGTGATTGAAGACTTCAGTCTTCATCGAACGGATAATCGCAATCTTATCAGCCAACTCACCAAGGTGTGGAAGCAGCTCGGACATCTCTTGCCCGCTGTCACCCCATTTTTGGAATTTCCGTTTAGTCCCTAGTAGCTGGGCATCCTTCTTCAGGAAGGCAAAATTTTTACCTTCCACATAAGATTCAGGAATGACCTCTCCGTCCATCTTCTGCAGTTTTGGCTTGTAATCGAATAACTCTAATTGACTGGGGCCACCGGCCATAAACAGGTAGATGACTCGTTTGGCTTTCGCATCGAAGTGTGGTTCCTGCGGCGCGAGTGGGTTTGTTTTACGATCACTCTGGTCGGCGGCGTGTAGATCCCCATTAGCCATTAACGACGCCAGACCGATCGACCCAATACTTAGCCCGGCATTGGAGAAAAAGTGGCGGCGTGTTTGTTCGCGTACAATAAGTTGTTCTAGTGACATGATTTATTCCCGAGTAATAAATTCGTCTAGGTTGAGTAGTACCCGTGACAGTGTGGTCCAGGCTGCTGCGTCGCTCGTGCTTAGGCCTTCCGGCACAAAACCGGGAGCTGCTGCCTGAGCCTGATCAGGGTTTTCCGCATACCATTGTTTTTGTTGTTCCAGGAATTCCTGCAAACGTGCCTGTTCATATTCACTAGGTTTACGAGTGAGTACACGCTGGAAGGCAGCGTCTATGCGATCTGATTCACTAACATCCCGGAGTTTCAAAACTTGTTCGGCAAGCATCTGAGAAAATTCAAAGAAGGCTCTGTCGTTAGCTAGTGTTAAAGCTTGTAACGGGGTATTACTGCGAGACCGCCGCGTACATGTTGTATTGGCTTCTGGTGCATCAAAAGTCGGCATCAGCGGATAAGGACTACTGCGCCAAAAGTATGTGTACATCGCCCGACGAAACCGATCGTCTCCTTTACTTTCAGGCCAGGCTTTTTTCTGTTGCGTCAGAATGTAAATCCCCTCCGGTTGAGGTGGATAAACCCCCTTGCCTCCCAACTTGGTCGAGAGAATACCGGCAGCCTGAATACTACAATCCCGGATGGCCTCGGCTTCCAGACGGATGCGGGACTGTCGTGCCAGCAGTCGATTGTCCGGATCACGTTCAAGTAAGTTGGCCGTCATGGCTGAGGATTGCTGATAGGTTTCGGAACTTAACACTAAACGATGAAATCGTTTGACGCTCCAGTTGGAATCGCGAAATTCCGAAGCTAGCCAGTCAAGTAACTCAGGGTGCTCTGGAAATTCGCCCTGAAGTCCAAAATCATTTTCAGTTCGAACAATACCCATGCCGAACAAGCGTTGCCAAAATCGATTGACCGTGACGCGGGCTGTTAGGGGATTCTCATCGCTCATTAACCACTGTGAAAAATCGAGACGGGTGACGTATTGGTTTTCGCTTGAAATTGGCGGGAGTACCTCTGGGACATTTGCTTGAACTTTCGCACCCTGTCTAAGGAAATCGCCTCGAATCTGAATGTGTGTCGTTCTTGGCGTTTCAAGCTCTTCCAAGATCATGGTGGTCGGAATCGATTTTTCCAATGCCGAGAGCTGTGACTTAAGGGAGTCGACTTTTGCTACCAACTCCTTTCGAGTTAAATCAGTTTGCTTGTAGGCTTCGACAATTTGAGTTTCTTCTTCCTTGCTTCGTTCCTCTTTCTTTAGCAACGCGATGATACTGGCAGGAGTATCCAGTAATGCAGGATCTTCGTTGGTTACCGACAGACTGAAACAACCGACCAGATAATTGGGCGCGGTGTTGTTATGGAACATGGTAATGGTAAGTCGTGACTTTCCATCTATCTTGGGAGATTGGGTTGGCAGGAAGATCGCTTGGCGATCGACATTCAGTGAGCCGGATTTTACGTTGATCGCCCAACCCGTGTTGTCTTTTCCGTCAATAGAGTGATAGACCGGATAGCCATCCTGGGAATGATCGGCGATTGCTCGCCCCAGATCGATTTCGACCTTCTCACCCTTTTCGTTCGTCAGGAACGCATTGAATTCGCTAAGTACGAAGTTCCCGTTGGCTGCGCGTCCGGGACCAGACTCTGGCAAACTAACATGAGTATTCGCTTCCAGTCGAATTGCTGTAAGTTGGTCAATTTCAATATCGTAGTGAACAATGTACGTGTCATTTGCCGGGACACTAAAATCTACCAGCAATTGATCGTCCTCTATTTTGTTGAGGACCGCTCCTTTATCGGTCGTCCACTCAACTGGCTTTTGTCGTTGCCATTGGACTTCTTTTGCAGCCAGTAATTTGGCTTTCCAGTCATCGAATCCGGCCATGAACGATTTGTCGTGTTCTGCTAAAGGTGCCTCAGCCGCCTGAAGGTCGGTCTTGAGCTGCTCGCGTTCTTGGAGCTGCCTTTCCGATGGTACGCTGATTTTTGGCCCTGATCCTCCGGCGTCGTTATTGTCGGCCGTGCTGTTGAAAATTGCATAGAGTTGATAAAAGTCTCGTTGTGAAATTGGATCATATTTGTGTTGGTGACACTGAGCACAACCGACGGTTAAGCCCAGATAGACAGCTCCGGTGGTGTTAACGCGGTCCACGACTGCCTCAACACGAAATTGTTCGTCACTGGTACCACCTTCCTGATTAATCAAGGTGTTGCGATGGAATCCTGTAGCAATCAGCTGATCATTGGTTGGCGAGTTGAGCATATCGCCAGCCATTTGTTCGTGAGTGAATTGGTCAAAGGCCATATCCGCATTCAACGCATTAATCACCCAGTCACGGTATTTCCAGATTTCTCGTGGGCCATCGATGGTAAAGCCGTTGGAGTCCGCGTAGCGGGCAAGGTCCAGCCAGTGACGTCCCCAGCGTTCTCCATAGCGTGGAGACGAAAGGACATTGTCGATCAATTGAGCATAGGCATCCGGTGCATCACTCTGCACAAAATCAGAAATCTGTTCCGGCGTGGGAGGAACGCCCAGCATGTCTAAGTAAATCCGGCGAATCAGCGTTGCTTTATCCGCTCGGGCTGATGGTGTAAGCCCTTCGTCGCGGAGACGCTTCAGCACAAATGCGTCGATGCCGTTGTTTCCCCATTGATTGTCCTCGAATCTTGGAATATCAGGACGAGCGATCGGTTGAAATGCCCAGTGGTCACTTTTCCTTCGGGCAATGTTGGTCGAAGCTTCCGCTTCGGACATCTTAGCACCCTGGACGATCCAATCCCGGATGAGTTGAATTTCTGTATTCGAAAGAGGATCCAGATCGAGGGGCATTTGAGGCACTTCCCCTTTTCCCTGGAGAACTTCAAGAAGCAGGCTTTCATCCGGTTTGCCAGCGACCACAGCAACTCCGCGATCACCGCCTCGCATCAATAACCCACCCGTTTCGATTCTAAACCCACCTTCTTGCAGATCCGGACCATGGCAATCGATGCAGTGCTGAGTTAAAAGAGGCTTGATTTGTTTGGTGTAATCGACATCCTGAGCTCCCAGCATGGGCTGAAAGGCCATCGTTACCAATGCCATCGCTAGCAATGATTGTCGTGACATATTGAATGATTCTCCTAAGGGTTGATTCTTGTTCAGTATAGCTGAAATACTCGCCCGCTTCTGCTTCATTTGAGTAACTGGTATTACGGTAATTTCCTATCATCGCCTACAATTCTGGCGTCCAAGGGTGGGGCTTACTTACTTCCTACACAGGTTGAATGATATGAACGTGAAGCTCATCGGGTGTACCATCTTACTGACCGCCGTCCTAATGGGATGTTCGGTGGAAAAGGCGATGCAGGCACCTACGAGAAAGAACCTCAATGTGTTTCAACCGGGGACTTCAAGGCTTCAGTTGATCTCAGAAGTCGGAACTCCGGCTGTCACAGAATACCGTCATGGAAAACGTGTCGATATATTTATATTCAAACAAGGAATGGCAGAAGAACTTAACTACTTGCGAGCTGCCGGGTATGGCGCTGCCTTTGTTGTGACAGGTGGCCTTTCAGAAGTTCTTACTTATCCCGTGGAATCGGAAGCGAATTTCCCGACGATTACGGCGCAAGTTACGTATGACCAGTATGACAGCGTGATTTCCTTGGAAGTCCTTAAGGATGGCCTGGTCATCAAAGCAGGTGGTCCCGGGGATGCTCATCCTCCAGCTCCCGCCGCATCGATTGCAGCTCCTCCGAGCGATTCATCCGGTGCTCAATTAAACTAAGCACGATTTAAAAAGATCACTCAGTTCACCGGAGTCTTGATATGAGTCAGCCATGGGATGCCGAATTCAAAGTCACGCCGGCCGTCGCTCAACATCTAATTGACTCACAGTTCCCGGAACTCGACACATAACATCCCGACCACATTCATGTGGCGGTGAATCTAGACCTCAGTTACTCCAGCATACCTTCGACTGAGATACTGTAGATATCTTTTTTGCCCCGAACCTCACCAACATAAAGAATTCTTTTTCCATCGGGGTGCCAGCAGGCAAAATCATCTTTTCCGGGATTGTTTGTGACCTGCTTTTGGTTTGAGCCATCCGCATTCATGATAAAGATTTCATAGTTTCCCTGCCTCAAACTTGTGTAGACAATCTTCGAACCGTCCGGAGAAAAGGATGGACGAGTGTCGATGCCTGGGTGATCTGTTAGCTGGAAAATACCAGAGCCATCTACGGACATACGAAAGATGTCAAAGTTTCCACTGCGGGTCGAGGTAAATGTTAACACGTTGCCAGTCGGCGAGAAGCGAGGATAGGCATCGATGAAATCTGATTTGGTTAATTCGGTTTTATTCTCGAGCTTATTATCCGTCATCCACAATTGTTGCGAGCCTCTGGATTCAGGGAAGGAGTAGACGATGTTCTGTCCATCCGGGCTAATCGTCAGTGCTCGAATACAGGCAAATCCACCTCCTGGATTGAGGCTGTAAAGTTGCCCTTTGTCGACATCCTGAACCTGTAAAACGGTGTGAAGATTTCCATCATTTCGAATGTAAGCGTAGTGCTTCATGTCCTTTGCGAATTCAATATAAATTTCATTCGTATTTGCATTGGCATGAAAATCCTCGATCTTGCCTGATTCAAGGTTCAATCGTTGCAGTTTGATTAGTAAAGGCGTTTTCAGTACTGAATAAATGAGTTCATGGGTGTCATGAGTGAAGCATAGATCTTGCTTCATTTTTCCGTCATGAGTCAGCTGAATCGGTTCAGCGGCTGTAAGTTGTACACCGATAACTAGAATCCACAGCGTAATGCCCAGTCTTTGTTTAGAAGAGTTCATGAATGAATTCTCCTTCCGGAAGCACATTTAATTCCGCGCGGGCGATACTATCGATACCCATACAATCCAGCATCGTGACACCGACACCGGTGGGTTCAATTCCACGCGTAACAGGGCGTTCACCTTTCGCATCACTTGCTCCCACGACCTGCCCCGGCTTCACACCAGCTCCAGCCCAGATGGAGAAGTAATTATGCTGCCAGTGATCCCGAGCAGCTCGATTGTTAATACGTGGCGTACGGCCGAATTCGCCCATGCAGACGACCAGCGTCTGATCCATCAGCCCACGGTCATACATGTCGTCCAGGAATGCAGACATAGCATTGTCCAAAACCGGACAGTGACGGTTGGGTAAGAGGTCAAAATTCTTTACATGTGTATCCCAACCGAAATCGGTATTGGGACTAAACGCTTCGACATACTCACTCCAGCTGACATTGATAAACGGAACTTCAGCTTCGACGAGTCGACGGGCCAGAATTAAACTCTGACCAAAAGACGACTGGCCGTAATTCTCACGCAGGGTGGTGGATTCGCGAGTCAGGTCTAAAGACTCGAGTGCCTGTTTATTGGTCAGTAGTGTAAATGCCTGTTTCGCTTTGCTATCCCAGGCATCGAAATTGTCGGCTGTAACATTGCGTTTGATTTTATCGAGCTGAGCCTGCAGATTTCGTCGATGAGCGATGCGATCCGGAGTGATTCCATCCACCAACTTCAACGCAGGGATGTCAATCGTTCCCATTTCGTCACATTGGATAAGGAAGGGATCATAAGCTTTCCCCCAGTCACCACCACCATAGCCATCAATCAACTTCGCGACATCCCGTGGAATTCCACGTGCGAGCATGACATAGGGCGGTAATCCTTCACCGGCACCATGATGACGCGAGACGATCGACCCCCAGCTGGGTTGAATAGTGATCCCTCGTCCTTCTCGAGCCCCGGTAAATCCATAGGTACCTGCTCCAGGGTGTCCGCCGTCATGTGTGATGTTGCTTCGAACCAAGGCAAACTTGTCTGTACGAGCTGCAAGTTTCGGGACGAGTTCTGTAAATCGCACTCCCGGTAGTGTCGTTGGGATCGTTCCAAACGGGCCACGGTGACTCATAGGAGCATCGGGTTTCGGGTCAAATGTGTCGAGATGGCTGGGTGCTCCCCAAAGCCATACAAAGACGATTGACTTTGCACGAGCTTTAGCCGCTGCCTCGGCAATTTGTCCTGAAGAAAGCATTGCCGTCAATGGTAATGCAGCTCCAGCTTGTACAAATGCCCGTCGAGATACTCCGTCGCAACTTCGACTATTGAATTCACCTAGTCGTATCATTTTGAGTTCATTCTTGGGTTGGTGAGAATGTGGATTGTGACCTGTTCATTATAAGTGTGAGCATGAGGTCTTGTATAGCATTACAATCAAGTCAGCTTAGTTAGTGGGGAGGATCAATTCGTCGCCCAGGCTAATGCTTCCACCGTTACTTTCCAGAGCTAATTTGGTATTTGTTGCCAGCTTATAATAGTGATCAAATCGACTGGGATCACTCCATTCCGGAAGTAATTCTTTCCTCTTGCGTCGAACAGTATCAGAAAAATCATTCAATACACTACCGGAGTCGGGGCAGCGAGTTGGTACAACACAGCGTTGGCAGGGGTTACTGCCTACCAACTGGACGCTAGCGATGGAAAACGGAACGGTACTGTCAAACAGCTGGTCTTCCCAAAAGGCCGGAACGCCTTCAATTTCAATATTCGGTCGAAGTCGGCGGCGTATATCATGAATCGTCATTCCGTCGAACCAGGAAGCGACCAATTCCAGAGTTGCGCGGCTTATTAAAGTGGGGCCGTTGGCATTGCGGTCGTCAGGTAAACCTGCCTCAGTGTTCTCTTCGAATGCTGTGACCGTGGTGCAAAATTGACTCACCCAAGAGACGAGACGTGCCCCGTCAGTTCGAAGGTCGAAAAACTCCATCTTTGACTGCGAAGGTAAACTCATGACCATGCTAAACCAGTCTTTGTGGAATTGGCATTCAAACTGGTGGATCTCAGGATAGCGTTTCGCGTTAAAATAATTGCCTGAATCGTCCAATAAGGTAAGTCGGCGATCATTCTCCAAAGCACCTGATGGAAGGATATGTGAGTATTCGAGGTCGATGCCATCAAAGGACTTCAATGGGTAGATTGTGATTTTACTGATTAAGGGAACCATGAATCTCCCTGTTGTTGTTCAACAACTTCGCGGAGTTTCCACAGGTCTTCCTGTAACTGACGTTCTGCTTCCGAGGTCATAAAGGGAGCTAGAAAACGTCCCACACCACTGTAGAAACAAACGACTTCCTGTCGTACTACAGAGTGATCTTCCAATGTTTTTAATTCCCAGATCGTTTGGGATTTGAAAATGGAAGTCTCCGAATCTGTGATGAGGTGAGTACTGGGGAGGATGTCCTTAATCACTATGGGGATAGAGTGGTTGTTCCCGTTTTTCCCATCATTCTCATCGAGGGCCAAGATTAACTGGGCTCGGTGATCGGGACGATTGAAGTCATTTTCGATTGGCTTCAACTCTTGCACTCCGTTTTGCCAAAGCGGAATCTTTGACGGCTGGTGCAGAAATGGGAAGATCGCTTCGACTGGTGCCGAGATTGAAATTTCCGCCTGATAGACAAATCGTTGACTACCGATCAGCAGCAGGACCGTGAAGGGAAACGCAACAAGTAAAAACAGCCAGAAGATGATCTTGAACAGTTTTCTCTTGAATAACTCCAGCATGGATCTACTACCTACGTCGCCATTGACGTTTCCCAATACCTCCACGGATTTTCCCATCCTGATGCTCTTCGGCCGTTTGTCCTAATACGACATTGAACTCGGCTTCCAATTCATTCAGTGGTGAATCTTTGATTGGGTTGAAGGCGGCGAGCACACTATCACGTGCTGCTGGATCTTTGATATTTCTCCAGATGCCGTCTCTTTGATTTAACGGCGAACCCTTGATCAGTATTTGGGATGTAAATACACGATGTCCATTTAGGCTTACGGCAATGTGGATATGTGGAGTTCTCCCCGGATAGGGAACAGGCTTGATTGTCCGGAAGTAATAATTCCCTTTAGAATCGGTTAAGAAGCGTCCGTATCCTTGAAAATTACTATCCCTTTTGTCGGCATTGCCTGAACCTGCATGTAAGTATGCACCGTTGTTATCACATTGCCAGATTTCTACAAATGCGTTGCGTATAGGGCGTCCTAAAGGGTTGAGGATCTTACCACTAAGATGCGTAATTTGCCCTACGCCTGGTGTGATGGAATCATTGATGAGCAGTAGATCGTTGTCCGTATCAAGGGGCAGCTTATCCGGATAAAACGGGCCTTCGGTCATACCAGCTGTTCTCACTAGTTCTTCAGCAAACAGGCCGGGGGTGGTCATCATAGCAGCCATCAGAGCGGAACCGTGGATGAGTTTACGACGTTGAAGCATTGGTAATCTTCCCTCAGAGGATATGGATAATCTATTCCCGAATTGTAGTCCGCATAAGGTGTAATTGCCTACGTCAGATTAAGATGTTTATCATTTGCTATTAATAACGGGTCTTCGTTAGCATTGATTATTCATTGAAACACCTATCGTTTACGTTTAAAAACCTGAGGTAATATGTCGGAAAATAAGATTACTCCTGCTTGTGTCGAAGAGAGAACGATGAGAGACCAAGGCATCGACAATCGTAGAGCCTTTCTCCGAGACGGTTCACTCGTGCTGCTGACAGGTTTGTCTATGAGTGAATCCTGTTCAGCTGCACTCGATGATGATCCGTTGATTCGTTTTTCAGCGATTACCGATTTACATTATGCAGATAAAGACACAGCAGGTAGCCGGCACTATCGTGATACGATTAAAAAACTTGCGCAAGCCAGGTCTGTGTTTGAAACGGCAAAGCCAGATTTTTTGGTATGCCTTGGAGACTTGATTGATGCCGCCGCTAAGGTTGAGACAGAGCTTGGCTATCTATCGCGAATTGTAAAAGAACTGGATGCGATTGAATGCCCGAAACATTTTGTGCTCGGAAATCATTGTGTCGACACACTGACGAAATCTGAATTCCTCGAAGGAGTTGGTCAGGAAAAGTCTTACTATTCTTTTGACAAACAGGGTGTACATTTTGTTGTGCTTGATGCGTGCTTTCGATCGGACGGTACGCCATACCAACGGAAAAACTTTGACTGGACAGATCCAAATATCATTGCTGAAGAGATTGAATGGCTGGAAGAAGATTTAGCCAAGAACGACTTGCCAACGATTGTATTTGCCCACCATCGTTTGGATGATGCCGGGGTTTACAGCGCAAAGAATGCTGCGACAGTTCGGGCAACGCTTGAGGCTTCGAAGCAAGTACTTGCAGTGTTCCAGGGGCATAGCCATAAAAACGCACATCAACTAATCGGTGGGATTCATTATTGCACGATGGTTGCGATGGTAGAGGGCAGTTTTGAAGCCAGTAACGCTTGTAGCACGATATCGGTCTACGCCGATGGGACGATTAAGATCGCAGGGTATCGTAAACAGTCTTCGTACGACTGGAAGGCCTGAAGAAACACATCTCTATACGCGGTTCTCTCGCTTGGGATTTACAATCCGACAGCTGGAATTCACATTTCCGTGTTACGCCGTTTGTTGATAAGTCCTGCGGATTACAGCCTTTTCAATTTTAAATGGTTAGAGGAAATCTCCTAAACACATCCTTCTAGGCTTAGTTTTTCAGCTTTATCTTGTCCACATAACGATATTGAGCATGCCAGATTTCAAGGTCGTTTCCTGGAACGAATGCAAAGCCTTCCGTATGTGTGAAGAGTTCGGGGATTCTCCAAGCTCTGGTAGGCGTTACTGGTGATTCGTTTAGTTCGGCAGGCAAGGGGAATTCAAACAGACCATCCATCGATCCAAAAGTATGAATGGAGTACAAGTTATTATTCTTTATTCGAATACCCTGCGAAAAATGCATCTCTTTGGGATATCGAAGTGTACCGGTATGCACTATTTCCTCACCATCAAAGCGATAGCGATGAATTCCAAGATCACTCAGATCTCCTATCCATAAGTGGCGACCATCGAAGCAAACAGGGTCTATCCAGTTGAGTTTAGATGTCAGGTCCCATGACATGGATACTTCGAGTGTCTTTGCATTGATTTTAGCCACAATAGCTTTATCATTAGCCGCATCATACTGACCGTTTTCCGGTCCGTTAAGAAAACCAGCCCAAAGATAGCCATTGTGGTAATCAATGGCGCCGATGTGATTCACTCCGGGCAGGCGTATTTTCTTTTCTTCCACGAACTTCCATTGCTTGGTATAGCGGACAATTGATCCGGCGTTTGAAGTGAAGTAATGTTGGTCTGAAATTGCCAGCCCCTGAGTTGCCATTCCTTTCTCTAAAGCAATACGTTTTGTAAGTAGAGAGATTGGAGTCGCGATTTGAGTTGGTAGATTACGGGCGCGATAAATTGGCTGATTAAGCTTTATCCCATCGTCAACAGCGATCTTTATCATTTTTGCGAGATCATCCACCAAGGGGAATTCAACCCCGGATTCAAATAAGCTTTTCAGAGTCGCCTCGTCATTGGTACAGCAAAAGTTGACGATCAAGTTATTTTCCCGTGCCAGTTTAGTTAACACGGGGTCCACAGACATCCCGCCAAATAGTTGGATAAATTCGGCTCCGGCGTTAATGGATTCTCGAACGTATTGTAAATCGTTTCCCTGCTTTTCCATATTACAGATCTTGATTCGGAGATCCGTCTTTTGGGCTGCCTCGGCGGCCTTCGTCCCGCAGGCTAAAAAACACTGGTGAAGACGTTGTTCCTCGACGATCACCTTCGTGGCTGCGATTGCAAGCTCGGTACCCCCTTTGAGATGTACATTGAGCCAGATATTTTCGGGCATAATTGCAAGGACCTCCTGAAACGTGGGGATCCGTTCTCCCTTGAAGCGAGTCGCTTTGAAACTACCCGCATCTAGAGTTTTTAATTCCTTAAGCGACCAATCGCTTACCAGGCCTTTTCCATTGGTGGTGCGATCAAGCGTGGAATCATGCAAGACCACAATTGCATCGTCCTTCGAGAGGGCAAGGTCGAGTTCGATCATATGTGCACCGAGCCTGATTGCCTCTTTAAAAGCGGCAAGCGTATTTTCTGGATGGGATACACTAGCTCCCCGATGTGCACAGATGCCTTTCGTAGGCATTTGGAAATTGGTTTGAATTTGACCTGCCAGCCTCTCGCCAGACAGGGTTAGGCTGATGAGTATACCTAGTAGTACGGATTTCTTGATTCGGTAATGGAGCATACTTTATTAACCCTGACTGGAAATTACGAAACGTATGAGTCATCATTGACGAATTAAATTGATGTTTGTTTTGCTATTACTTTTGATATTCATGGTTACGATAACCTCTGCGAGGGTATCGTCATCACTTATAGCAATAGATTTGACTCTACCGGCTGTTGTGGTGTACTTGGCATTAGGCACGACAAATGTAATTTGTGCATTCTCGAATGTCTGATCAAACTCATTGATGACCGTCGCCGAAGATGAAGAACTCCTTTCAACTCTCAAAGGAGATTGCTGTTCCCTCCCAAAAGGAATCGGTGCAGTGGGATGGTTGTGATAGGTTGCACTAACAACCTGCCCGTTTTCAAATTCAACGAGGCGAAAACTAACCGAGTTAGACTTTCCAACTCGTTGGGTAGGAGTTTGACCCATCTTCATTAACTTATCTCCAGGTCCATGGGCGTCATGAATCAATGCGACTTTAAAATTATCCAAAAGCGATATTGGTGCATTGTGTTCGAAAGCATTGATCACTTTGATATTTTTGGTGTGATGTTTTTGCAGTTCGGCAATAACTGGTTCAATTGATTCGTGCCATGGTAGGCCGTAATTTAGAACGACTAGATTAGGGCCATAAGTGACGCTTCCCAGATCCGGGCCGTACCAGCGATGATGCCCGTAAACCTGATGATTGCCAAAGTTAACAACATGCGGCATATTTAAATTGCTTAATGCACCTGAAATATAAGCCGGGTTCACGCAATTGCTGGCAAGTAGCATATCGGCACCAATAATATTAGCCATAGTTGCAATACGTTGAAGATACTCGGCCTGATATTGTCCGGAGGTATCGAGATGTCCAAACGTGAGGAATTTAGGGTTGTTTGGATATTTGTTGGTGACCACCACGGCGGATGGGGACCGGCAGGTGCCTGTCCGTGATCCACCTACAATATCTATCTCCAAATCGTAGACGCCCGGTGGTGTGTTTGCCGGCAAGCTGATCTCGATTTGACGGTCATAGTAAAATGCCTTTTGGATATCTTCTTTGAACGGCAGCACCCGAGAAAAGGTCGCTTTTGCAATTTGTCGTTGAATTCGGACTTCTTTGATGTCCGCATCGAATCCTAGAAAACGAGCGGTGAATTGTTCTCCGCTAGTACGAACGGCCTGGTTATTTAACTTTGGATAACGAAAGCGGTATTGAACGGTTTTGGAATCACGATACAAATAGACCGGCGGGATAATATTTGATTTGCCTGCCACAATAATCGGTGTTTTTGTGATACGAGAATTCCAGCCGATGGCTTCAATACGGAGGTCGTAGGCCTGACCGACCGGGAGGGAAATCGAGGCTTGGCCGGTGAGCCAATTGCGTCCGATTGTGGAACGCACTGTTTTCCCCTCACGGGAAACAATAATCCGAACATCGTTTAGGTATTCCTGCAGCTCTGCCGTGATCGGAAAAGTTAGAAGACCGATTGGTTGATTAGCTGTTAAGAAGCCTTCAATACGAACTCCGGACGAATCCTGATTAGCAAGGTGGCGGAGTTCGAGTTCGTGAGGGCCAGGCGGTAAATTATTCGCAGCAATAAATTCGCGACCTTGTTGGGCTGGATAGATATATTTCGTTAATTTCCCATCGATGTAAATCGCTAACTTTCCATGAGCGGGGAGACCAGTACCGGGATAGGAAGACGTGTTTTGTCCGGCCAATCGTACAGCGACAGAGTTTCCGATGAATTTCCATCTCATAGAAGCGTTGTGTTCAGTGGTGTATTTATGAGCAGCATCAGCAAAGCGAAAACGGTCATCTTTCCAGCTCCCATCGGTTGTGATGGATTTGTCGTTAACTGATGTCCATTCCGACGAGGCTGGGAAAAGTCGTTGCTCCGGTATGTCGGCTAGCAACTGACCGGATTGAAGAATGAATTGTATGAACCATAAAAAAACAATGTGTCGCATCGGCATATTTCTCATGTAGGCGGTTTGGTCTTTTGATGACTAACGAAAAAGAATAGCTCAGCTCTGAAATGATTTTACTGAAGTGTAGTTGTCATAATGGTTAAATAAATGCAACGCTCAAGCATTATTCAGCCTGCATATTGTATTAAGCCATTAAAGCCACTTCATTAGCTAAAAAGCCGCTATGTGGCTCCAGGAGTCATCGACGAGTTACGGCATTGATACAATTACACAGGAGATACTCGAAGAATCGAAACCCATTTCAGGCCATTCCAGTGTTGCAATAACCGTCGCCTAGAGGTATTTCATTTCGACAGATTCAGACTAGCTGGGGGAATTGTTCACCAGAGCTTCACGTGCAGCTCTGGCTTTTTTTGCAGCTTCGTCTGGTGTGTCGGCCATAACCGTGAGGTGCCCCATTTTTCTGCCCACGCGGGCTTCCTGTTTTCCGTAGAGGTGTAATTTAAGGTCACTCACTGCAATAGCACGTTCCCAGTCTGGTTCACCATTCTGCCATAAATCTCCTAAGAGGTTGGCCATTGCTGATGGTCGAGGTTGGGTAGTTGCTCCTAGTGGTAATCCACAAATTGCTCGGACCTGTTGTTCGAATTGACAGGTGACATGCGCATCGACAGTCAGGTGTCCGGAATTATGGGGACGAGGCGCCAATTCATTAACCAGTAATTTCCCATTGGAAGCGAGGAAGAACTCGACACATAACACGCCGACAACATTCAATTCGGTCATGATTGTTCGAGCGATTTCAATTGCTTCGTTAGCAACGGACTCAGGTAATCCTGTGGGAGTTACAGAAATATCCAGAATGTGATTACTATGGGAGTTGGCGATCGGGCCATAAAACTCGGTCGTTCCATCGTGCCCTCGGGCAGCGACGACAGATAGCTCTGAATCAAAATCAACCCAGCGTTCCAATACCGCCTCGTCGCAGTTTAGTTCTTGCCAGGCTGCTTTTAATTCGTCAACACTTTCAATTTTGATCTGCCCTTTTCCGTCGTAACCAAGGGTGGCCGTCTTTAATACACCAGGGACATCTGCGTTTCCGATCTTTTGCAGGTCTTCGGCAGAATGAATGGCGTGGAACGGAGTAACCGGAATGCCGGCTGATTGAAGGAATGTCTTCTCACGAATCCGGTGCTGCGCTGTGTGGAGGACGTGGCCTCCTGGATAAACAGGGGCGTAACGTTCGACGGTTTCCAGCATGTCGACGGGCACATTTTCGAATTCGTACGATACGACGTCTACATCTTGAGCAAACGCAGCCACGGCATCGAGGTCGTCGTAATTCGCCTGCACTTCCAAATCGGCTATCTGGCCGGTGGGTGAATCCTTATCCGGAGAAAAGACGTGGACACGATAACCGAGTCGCTTGGCAGCGACTGCAAACATTCGTCCTAATTGCCCACTTCCCAACATGCCAAGTGTTGCACCAGGCAAAATGGTTCGACTCATAGTTCAGAATCCTCTAATACTCGATCCGTTTGCTCTTTAGCAAAAGCCTTCAATTTGCTTCGTAGCTCATCACACTCGTTAGAAAGGATGCGAATTGCAAGTAGTCCGGCATTTTTTGCCCCTGAATCCCCAATGGCGAGTGTTCCAACTGGAACGCCACCAGGCATCTGTACGATGGAAAGTAAGGAATCCAAACCTGAAAGAGCTCGGGATTTCACGGGAACTCCCAACACAGGTAATGGCGTCAAGGATGCTACCATGCCTGGTAAATGAGCTGCTCCCCCAGCTCCGGCAATAATGACTTTAATACCGCGTTCTTCGGCATCTTTAGCATACTCCACCATCCACTCGGGAGTGCGATGTGCAGAGACTACCCGACATTCATGAGGCACTTTGAATTGAGTGAGAATATCTGAGGCATGTTGCATCGTAGGGAGATCAGATTTGCTCCCCATGATGATGCCAACTAGTGGTCCATTGGATTCGGTCATTGGATTCCTCCTTGAATATTGCTTCAGAGAATTGCGACTTTAGGGTGTAGTTATAAACACAGCCCTAAGTCGTTCGGTCTCTGTGCACTCAAATTAACACATCGCCGTCAGGATTCAAATAGGCCGAAAGGTCTACGGCGACAGGTTCGAATCCTAATGCTGAACTATGTTAAAAATTGACGGTGTTTTTCGACTCGCCGAGCAGTAATACATCGAGCGTATTTTGAACACTACTAAGTCGTAATGCGATTAGGGATTCGACCGAAACGAAAGCGGCATGCGGGGTGATAATGACTCGCGGGTCGTTGAAAGGAGGTTGCGATAAATCCGGTGGCTCAGGTTCCTGAACATCTAAGGCTGCTCCAGCTATTTCTCCCTGCTCCAAGGCAATCGCCAATGCTGAATGGTCCACCAAAGGACCACGGGATGTATTGATTAGATAGGCCGAGGACTTCATCTGTTGAAAGGCACTGGAATCCAACATGTGATGATTGGAATCGGTTAGAGGCAAGTGCAACGTAACAAAATCACTTTCCGCCAACAGCTGTTCAAAGGACACGAGTGTCACTCCCGGCACCGACTTGGACATATCCTGTCGGTATCCAAGAATTCGAAAGCCAAGTGCATTGGCCAGTTCAGAAACTCGAGTGCCGATGTTGCCAAGACCAACAATTCCCAGTGTTTGGCCCTTTAGTCTTCTGAGAGGCGGCGTCACACTACGGTCATAGGCTCCGGATTTACTAGCCAGATTATAGGTGTTTATATGTCGCCCCAATGAGAACACGGATGCTATCGTGTGCTCTGCGACTTCCTGGAGACAGTAATCCGGCACATTGGTGACGGGGATTTGATGTTGAGTGCAGTAGTCGACGTCTATGTTATCTAGCCCAATACCCATGCGGCTGACTACCTGACAACGAGCACCAGCGGCTGCGATTACCTTGTCCGTAATCGTTCCCCAGCAGGTGAGGATCGCATCACAGTCTGCGGCCAAACGGATCAGCGTATCTTCTTTTGCATCCGGAGCGATGACTAGTTCAACGTTGGCTTCGTCACAAAGTTGCTGTTCTATTTGAGTATCCGGCCAGGCGACATCGGATAAGAGAATTCGGAATCTACTCATGTGATGGCCTTTATTCCCCGTCCGCTCCGGTGGCTTTCAGAATGATCATGCCGATGGCGATTACGGAGCCCACACCGATCATCACTCCCATAACTAATACCCATGGAATGCCTGCATTACCACGTCGGCGGCGTGCTCGCCGGGTAACTGATTTTGCATTCGGTCGAGCGACACCAGGTAGATGAGCCGTTGGATTATCTGCTGTTACTTTAATGGCATGTTCTGCTGGGCGGACGGGGCTTACCGGAATGGCTCGTTGTTGTGCAGAGCCTACAGGTATGGCAGTTCCGGCTGTCGGAGTCATAGGGTTCATTGCCGGATGAGCCGTTGGTGAAGCAGAAACAGGAATTGCTCGCTCACCCGTTACTTGAGCAGAGACAGGCTTTTGTGCTTTTAGCTTGGCTTCATAAGCGGCTCGTTTATCCGGTTTGAGCAGACAGAGTTTAGCCTGAGTGATTTCGTTTAGAATTCGCTGAGACTCTTCGCTGTGCTTACCCGATTGAAATGTGCGTACATGAGCCATCTGCCGATCCGCCGCATTTTCAAGCACATCGGGGTCAGATTCGAATTCCACCACACCTAATAACTGATAGTGACTAGGAGGCTGTTGGTCCGCTGGGATTCCCAGCCAAATACGATAAGGATCAAATGGCTCGCTCATCAAAGAGGCCCCGGTAAGTACGATTCGTACAGGAACATTTAAACTCTGACCGAAAAAACGGTCGACTAATCTTATTATATCGCGTCAAACGGAATTTGAATCTTCAATTTGAAGATTCAATTTGAAGATTCACGGGCTACTTGGCAATCTGTTGCCTCGTAGTCATCATAAATAGATAAGTTCCACACTGACGGCCCCAGTTTTCCAATTCGGAGCAATCCTTCGTGAATATCGGTAACACCGAAATTGAAGATACCTTTGCCGAAGCTTTTGGCATGAAATACGTCAGGCTAATCGTGACAGCCGCTGATGAATACTGGTTAGATGCCGGGCTTAGAGAATTGACCGGATACAGTTCATCGGTCATCGCCTGTGATGCTGAAGCCGGAGTGGAGCAGTATCTCTCGGAGGAAGAAACGCCCGATGGACGTATTGGTGCCGCGGTCCTGATTTTCGGTTTTTCCACAGATGGACTTCAGAAAGCCGTTCCCAATCGAGTAGGACAATGTGTGATGACCTGTCCTTCTACCGCTGTTTATGACGGGTTGGAAGATGGTGATAAACAAGTTGCATTGGGAAAACAAATTCGTTTCTTCGGTGATGGATTCCAAAAAGCCAAGATACTGGGCGACGATCGCCACTGGCGAATCCCTGTGATGGATGGCGAATTCCTGGTTCAGGATGTGTTGAATGTGCGTGCAGGAGTTGCCGGCGGAAATGTCATCCTACAGGGATCATGTAAGACGTCTGCTCTAGCTGCCGCTCGACGTGGCGCAGAAGCGGTTGCAGCAACTCGAGGCGTGATCGCGCCGTTCCCCGGCGGAGTTGCAAGAAGTGGGAGTAAAGTAGGATCGATCTACAAAACGCTGCCTGCTTCCACCTCAGATGCCTATTGCCCAACATTGAAGGGGCGAGTCGAATCCAAATTGCATGCGGATGCAGTCGCAGCTTACGAGATTGTCGTGGACGGAGTGGATGAACAGGCAGTGGGTGAAGCGATGGCGGCTGTGATTCAGGCCGCGGCCGGTGAGAATATAGTACGAATCGGCGCTGGAAACTATGGCGGTAAGCTCGGTAAATTCCACATCCAGCTTCACGAGATTCTGAGCTAAACTCTCTGCTCGCCAGCGATGGAAAGTCTGTAAACACCGCATCCACTCATGACGCAGGATTGGTTTCCCAAAAGCGCAGATGAAAACCATCTCCCGATCCTGGAAATCGGAGGATGGTTTTCAATCGTCTGTCAACTATCTCATTGGAGGGGGGGATTATGAGATAGATGATATGACTTGTTAATTACTAGCAGCTTCTCTTTGTGCCTGATATTCCTGCATCACTGCAGCTTGACGCTGAAGCTTCATTTCGCCCGTAGGAGCGAAGTACTGAACATCATCGGTCAGGTAATGAGGGCTCGGTAGGGTTTGACCACCAATTTGGCTTTGGCAACCAGTGAGAACACTGAGTCCCATGACAGCCAGAATAGTGCAGGTCTTGTACAGGAATCGTTTTGATTTAGTAGACATTTCTTAAACTCGTTTCCCTATCTTCTCGAGATTCGTTTACCTGGAGAATTTCGGGTTTGAATCGATGTGCATTAATTGACTGGATTGCAAATCGTCTGACTTCCTGTCCATCTTTGACCAAATTGTCTTTAAATCAGTTTTTTATTTTGATTTCAATTCTCTGAACATTCCGTCATATTCGTTTGTCAGCTGGGGCGAATAGATAAACTGGGGTATCACTGGTTTGGTAAGCTGCGTAATTTACTGGAATTTATGGCCGTCCACTTTCTATCATTGAGAGAAGCTACTTAGTCGCAAGTCGAGCAAACACCGATAATAGAAGTGTTAAATACTGTTTTCATTTGTACCTGTTGGTATGAAATGGTCAGTATGGTATTCGCAGTGAAGAGGGACCGAGCCTATGAGTCAGGTTATTGGCGACGGGAAAAGCAAACAACAAATTGCCACATGGTTCGTGTGCATTGTGATGGTGTGGTTTGCCGGATTTACCGCGAAATTGCAGGCACAGGGATCTTCCGGATATCCACGTGCCGACTACTGGGCCGCCCTAGCCGAATTCAATGAAGGTGAATTCCGCAGTGCTGCCACTGCCTTCAACCGTACCTCGAGAATTAAAACAGCTGAAGGCGAATGGATTGATGGAATCTGCCACCGAGCAATGCTTGGTGAATGTTTCTATCAAATGGGTCAGTCCCGACAGGCATTGCAGCAATATGACATGGCGTTGAGCTTATTCGCCAGTAATCCACAGTGGATGATGCGGTTGTATATGCCTAATGTTCTGCCCCAAAGTTTCCGGTCGACCAGAAAGGTGACCTGGGGGCCGTCCTCCCGTCAAATGGCTCTGGGGAAAACTCCCTCGTCGGTTACGATCTTCCGTGGACGCTTGGACAATTTTTTGGTCCTTCAGCAGGGTGGTACTGTTCAGCCTGCAATGCTCACGCCGATCAACGCTCGGGAAATTGTTCGATGTATTAGTCTGTCAATTCGACGCAGAACCGAGTTGCTGGGAGTAACTTGTCGGCTCTCACCTCTCACGAACCGTGTGGTGGAAGCATTAGAAACACGTCCGGCAGTGCTCAATCATTGGACTCAGGGGTGGGTCAGTCTGATGCTAGGCCTTGCCAAACACTCCGTTGGAGATTCGCAGGCTGCCGTAGCTGAACTTCAGTCATCGATCTCCTTTGGTCGAATGGACCATGAACTCTCCGGGCTAGCGTTGTTAGAGTTAGGTAAATTAGCCTTTGAGCAAAAGCAATATCCACAGGCGGCCGGCTACTTCAAAGAAGCAACGATTAGTGGCGGACTTTACAACTCGTATGATGTTGTCGAGGAAGCAGTGCGTTGGGGCGTCAAGAATCAGTCGGCTGGTGAATTGCCAGGAATGTTTCCAGGGATTGCTGAAATAGCAAATTATGCTCGGCTGGAATCAGAATGGTTGATGGCTTCAGCCTTTGTATCAGCAGCTGAAAATGCTGTGGCATTAGAAGAGAGCCAGCAAGCTGACGCTCTGGTAAAGAAAGCCCAGACGGCGATCAACCGGGCAGAGATGGGAGCGGGTGAAATCGGAGCGAGGTTACTTTTCGTTAACGCTTTATCCGCTTTTCAAAAACGCGATTTGGTATCGGGCCAACAACAGATGGCCAAGCTACTGAATTACCAAACAGAGGCTTCTCCCTGGTTGTTGCAAATTGCTCATGCTGATGCGTTGTTCAAAAATGGCTCGATTACAGAACGAACAGCCGATCTGGTTTACGAACGTGTCTTACGCGATCCGGGACCGATCGACTGGATCTACAGCCCACGGGATACCTTGAAGTACCTGCTTTCCAACCACGAATTGGTGATGGAGCGTTGGTTTGAATTGGCTATGACTCGTAAAGAAGTGGAGCGGGCAGTTGAGATTACAGATCGCATTCGTCGTCACCGATTTTATAAAACACTGCCGATGGGTGGCCGAGTGCTTAGCCTGCGGTGGATTTTAGAAGGCCCGGAGGAGTTACTGACTCAAAAAGCCAGGCTACAACGACAGGCATTGCTGAATAAATATCCTAATTACCAACACAATCGACAGGTCTTGGATCAATTCCTAACCAAAGTGGCTGACTTGCCCTTGGCTCCACAGGATGCCGGTGATGTGGGAGTACAACAAGAAACCTTCCCAGTCTTAACGCAGGGAACGACGGCTCAGGAAACGTATTTACTGAGAATGGCACTGGAGCCGAATCCTACAGACTTCTGTTTCCCGCCGCTCTACAGTATGGATCAGTTCAAAGAGCAACTTCCGCCGAATCAGGTAGTCATTTCATTCTTTGGTACGAAGCGAGCACTCTATGGATTCATGCTCTCGAACGAAAAATACCAGAGCTGGAAAATTGGTTCACCCGTCGCGATCCTCAACGGCTTGAAAACGCTGTATCGACAGATGGGGCATTTCGAATCGAACACTGAGGTGACTCCGGAAATACTTGCCAAAGACGATTGGAAGCAAGCTCTGGCAGGAGTTCAAAATGCCATTTTTGGGAATGTTCAGGAGAATCCATTTGATGCCGGGCGGCAGGTTGTGATCGTGCCCGACGGATTCTTGTGGTATGTTCCGTTCGAATTATTCACGATTGGGGAAAACCCACTGATTGCAACTCATCAGGTTCGCTACAGTCCTACCGTGTCACTTGTGTTAGGGGATGGAAGAAACAATCGCCCGGTGACACGGACGGCCGTGATAGATGGACCGTTCTCGCTGGATGATGATGAAGCACTCCGCGAAGAATTGTTGCAAACAGTAACAGATAGAATCGATTCTGCAGAAATCCTTCCCGCCGGTTTCCCGGGACTCGGTTCCCAAATCGGTCCCATTAGCAACCAACTCGTCGTCCTACAGGATATGCAGGATACGCAACGTGGTGGTTATGATTGGTCTGTGACCCCCAAACGTAATGGCAGCTCCCTGAACGACTGGATGAAGATTCCGTGGAGCCATTGTGATGTGGTTTGTTTGCCGGGTTTCAAAACGGGAGTGGATGCCAGCTTAAAGCAACACGCCAATGGCAATGAGCTGTTTCTCGCTTCGGTAGGACTGTTGGCGAGTGGGTCACGTACGGTGGCGTTGAGTCGATGGCGAGTTGGAGGCGAATCGACCTATAAGTTGATAGGTGGATTTTTGCAGAAATCACGAGAGCTGCCCGCAGATCAGGCCTGGCAATTGTCCATTAATGCCATTCGAGCCGGTCAATCAGCAGTAGGGAAAGAACCACGTACTCGTGGTTTTAAAGCTCCCATCGATACTTCTCACCCATTTTTCTGGTCGGGATATCTATTAGTGGACGTTTCGTCGGCAACGAATGATGCAGTTCAGGTTGAGCAGCTCAAGGTTGAGAAGGCAGTCGAAGCGAATAATGCAGCTGGGAACGGAAATGCATTAGTAAATCCCAATGGAGGGCAAGTTGGCAATAACGTAAATCTTGGTAATCCAAACGCCGGTGAACTCAAATTGAATCCCAACGGTGACAATAAGCCGGATGACAACCCAGTGGAGTTTAAGCCACCGAATTTCCTCAAAGGGAATAAGTAGTCGCAGAGATCACCAGCAGGTTATCGGACTTCGAATTTGCGAAAGATGGGTAAGTGTCGGTAGTACACTTCGAGACAGCACACGGCCATGGCTGTTGCATAAAGACGCCCGCCCTGACGATCGTGGTTCTCTTTAGGTGTCCAGCTACCTCGGCGGTGCCCATCGACTTGCTGAGTCTCGATCAATAGCTCACGCATCTGATCATTCCAAAGATCCCATTCAGGCCCGCCATAGTGATGCATGACCTGAGTGCCGTAGTACAGATAATATATATTCATCTGACTTTGGCGAGGTAAGTGGTTGTCAACGAGGTAATTAATGCCGGTATCGATCGTATCAGCATTTCTTCCATGGCCTAAATAGTAGCGACAGAGAATAGCTTCGGCTGTCATGACATGGGTAGGACTCATGCGAGGTTGATAGGCATAGAGTTGATTCGGGGCTTGCACCATATTCAGGAAATTGTTGGCTTTTTGTAGAACACTATTAGGTACTTGCAGTCCTGCCGCTCTGGCCGATTGTAAAGCCATAATCTGCCAGCCGACCACACTGGTATCGCCGGCCTGGCCAGGGTTGTACCGCCATCCACCTTCATGATGTTGCGAGGCAATGATAAACGTGATTGCATTTTGGGCGGGTTGTTTAAGCCGTTGATCTCCAGACATCATGTAAGCTTCACACAGGACAATGGCAGCCTGGCCGTGAGTATACATGCGAGTGTTTCCTCTTGCTCCGGCGCTTAAATCGCCATCCACATTTTGGTTGTCCAGCAGATAGTCCAGTCCGGCACGAACCTGATCTTTATAAATACCAGCAATGTGTGTTTGGCCCGCGCCTAAAAACGGTAGTAAGGCGAGTGCAGTGGCTCCGGCATCCGTGATGGCGCGTCCCGGATCCTGACACGTACAGCCGGGATGAGAATTAAACCGGTGTAGGCTCCAATGCCCGCCCGGTTCCTGATGTCTGGCCAGCCATTCCAACCCACGGGCTACAGCTGCTTCTGTGGCGGAAGTGCCGCCTTCTCGAGCGACGACCTGTTTCCGGACGCGGGGGTCACGAGCAAGAATGGTCTTATTGGTTCCGGTGGCTTCGTTAATACGTCTCTTCACCGAATCAATATCCGGGAGATTCGGATTATCGGTATCAAAGTCCTTTTGTAATTCTTCAGCAGCTTCGCGATCCTGATTTACCTTTTCCATTTCCAGTGGATTGTCAGGATCGACGTTGTCTGGGGGAGGTAATTCGTAATTCTCTTGCGCATCTGGCGTTAAATTGGTGACGGCACCGCCTTCGGTATCCTGATCTCCAACCACGACAGAAAGCGTAATGTATTCCCCCAAATCTTCCTCAGTGTCATATAAAAGCCCCAGAATGATCAGAGCAACTACATGAGCCAGAAGGCTAACGATCCAGGCAGGCGTTTGGTTAAACGCTCGACGAGCCCAATGCAGGTTATCTTCATAGACCAACATGGTTCGCAGTCGTGAGGCTGCTTCGCTGGGGGTGGCCGCTGGGTAGTATGGTAAGGCTGTGGCCTGAGTCGTCTCTTGCTTCTGCGGACGCGACGGGGCGGGTGCGCCGGACTTCTTTAGTAGCTGTTCAATAGCAGCTTCCTGCTCGGCACTGAGCAACACGGCGGTATCACAATTCCAGCAATCGGCAACCATCAACCAATGGCGAATGGTGACCGGAGCCAGGCAGTCCGGACAGGAGCACATCAGGCTTTCGCCATCAAGCCAGATGGAACCAATGCGCATGGGCTGATTGGGGTTGGCTCCGACCGTTTCATGAAAGCCCTGTTCATCTGCAGGTTGATCTGAATCATCATCAGAATGTTCGGTCACGACGGGCAATTGTTCGACGTCGGGCAGAGGGATTTCTGAGCTCAGAGAGAAGCTCATCATCTCAGGACGTCCTGAATGCGCAGCAGGCCCCGTCATCGGGACTAAATCAAAATGACTGCTGGAATCCGAGGACACGGACATGCTCCATGAGACTGAGTGACGTGGACGTAATTTATTATCCGCGACCGCGCACAATTGTTCAACGAACAAAAGGCCTGAGATTTATGGTCAGCGATAGTCGCAACAGGATCTAGTCGATAATCCGTCGGAGAATAACCGTCTTGTCGACGTTATGGTTTTCGCCTGGTTCAAACGCGGCTGGAATACTTCGGTCAATCATGTAGAAGGCTCGGTGGCGACGGATATCTCCACGGTCAGCACCGACTTCCTGTCCCAATTGATATCCATCGGGATTTACAGAGGAAGGGGGTGTTGCTGCGACTTCGAAGTAGCCCATGGTGACCCAGACGCCAAATACGTTGGATCGCCCTGTGACCAGATTGTCCATTCGCTGGAGACTCTGATACTTAAACGACGAGTTACGACGAGCGTTTCGTGCTTGATCGGTGTAATTGGAAGCGATTAGAGCCTGTGTGCCTGCTTGATTATTCCGTAGAAGCGATAGCTCGACATCGGATCGTTCTAGCCCTGGGAGCGGTACGATATCACCACTCCCCGCAGGTCGAATCGGGTTGGAGAACAGCGAAGGCATGTTTGCATTAAAACTAATCAAGCTGCCACCAGCTCCGCCGTAACCTCGACGGGAATCAATCCAGTTCGTATAGGATGGTCCCAGGTGACCATTCATCAGCCCTACATAAACGGCTGGATCAAATATCGTATTGATGTTGATTTTCCCTGGGTCCCGGAAATTGGAGACTTTATTAAAGGGAGGGTGTAATTCATCGGTACCGAACCCGGAACCAAACATCAAAGGATTGAGGTAGGTATACGCTCCGGAATAAGCACTGGGGCTGTGGAGGTAATCGAATATTCGCTGGAAGTTTGCCGTATTATCGCCGGACTCAAAGAAGTTGAGTAAATGGTTATACTCCGTGTGAGCTACATCTCCATTGGCTGGGACGTTGTATGGGTTGACTCCCCCATTACGATCAAACGTGTAGTCGAATAACAAACGGGAAGACTTGCTGTATGGAACCTGCATCAATTCCAAGCTGGATACGAAGGGCCGGTTGTTCCATTGCAACCATGGGAATGGATGTCCAGTCGCATCGTTTGGTGTTCCGTCTGCTCGAGGGGTACCGTAAGTAGTATTCAAATAACCAAGCGTGGTGGTCAAACTGTGAGCGAAGATTTGGTTGTTGTCGTTGCCCATCGCTCCTGCCGCCACATTAGCACTGACAGGTTCAGAGGTCCATAGATTGCGGCTCGGTTGCCCCATGGCGCCAGCAGCCAATACATTGGCATCTCCTCGCTGGTGCGCATCAAAACGGTAGTCTCCGGCAATTAGTGTTGGATCAGCTGCATTTTCATTTTCCACTCCGTTAAATGCTGTGACATCCACACTATGAGTATCAATCGTTCGATAGGGGTTGTTCGTGCCATGATAGGGCTGGAGAGGGTTGGCGAGGCGTTGTAAATGGACTACTGCAAAATCAATGGTCGTCCCCTGCGTCATCAGAGCATCACGGCCAACACCTGTCACAGGATCCGGGTTGTAGGAAGCATCTAGTGGCGTATCGAGTGGTGGATTTAATTCCAATTCACCGTCGACTCCGTTCGCAGCACCGGCTCGTTGACTGTAACCGCCAATGGGTTCGGTCAGAGTGAGAGATAATGCAGAAGTATTGCCACCATAGGTGTGCTGATTAATGGGAAGTCCGATAACGGGGATCGCAGCATTGATGCCGGTATTGGTTTTATCACCATGTCCAGCCGGGTTGATATTGTTATGGATTCGAGCCTGAACTACTACATTCGGGTCGGGAGTTAATTCAATGCGACGCGTGTTGGCATAATCCAGTTGCCCCTGACCTCCGCCACCCTGTGCACCTGTGCTGCGACCTATGAAGGTAGTGTACGTATTGTTGTTTTGGTGATGACCACTTGATCCAATGACTGCATATTGTCCGCCCAGTAAAGGATTGGAACCAAAGGTAGTAAAGAATTGTTCGTGACCGTTTCGGGCAGCGACGCCGGTAGGTAATTCTGCCGCTAAGGCATTTCCATTGTTTACGAGGACGTTATCCGTGAAGTAAATCGCTCGTTCGATTTGATCCGCTGCCGGCTTAAAGGAATCTTCAAATGCATCGGGGTCTTGATGTTGCTGATTTCCTCGAACAACAATTAGGCGGAATACAGGAGAGCGATTTCCATTGCTATTCGTATTGAGTGTGGTTTGGTTGAGACGTACACCATTAGTCAAGACACCATTGGTCACATTTCGATAAAACTCGGCAGGAGCCCAGGAACCACTTGCAGGAGCATTGGGATCACTGGTTGGATTAAACCACGGATTATAGATTTCAAAGAAGGCGCCACTACGAGGTAGCAATCTTTGGTCATTATCCATTTCACCCATCTGACCAATTAGAGCCGCTTGTTGCCCGCCGTTGGGTTGTTCGTTATCCAAGTCTTCGGTTCGTCGATCATGAAACACGATGGATTCAGAGATGAGTAATTCTGGACGTTCACATCCCCACACGATCGCACGGTCAGCATGAGCGTCATCTGCTGTACCGATAATTCCGTCTACGTCCCAACCGTTGAATGGATTGATATCAAATTCGAACGGAGTCATGATTGCATCAACGTCGCGGAAGTCGACAGCATTTACAGCCCACTGAGCCAGGTTGTACTGTGTTTCATCAGCAACGCCATCGCCGTTGTAGTCCTCGATGGAACCATTGACATTGAAATCAATTCCTGGTCGTTCGTTCATTAACAGAGTTAGTACATACAGTTGACGAGCGTAGTGATAGCGAGCGAGAAAAGCATCGCCATCGGCGAGCGCCGGACCTGAAATGCCATCATTATCGTGGTCGACAAAGACGGGGGTTGCGTTAAATATATTTGGCCAGAGACGTTCTGCGCCGGTGGACTCCACAAAGTTATCCACGACCGCATCGCCATTATCATCCAACCCGTTTCCAAATGGACGATTAACGTCCATTTTCTGACCATCAAAGATCCCCAGATCTAATAAGGGAGAGCGAGTGTCATCTGAGCCTGCGAATCCTGCTTCTAGCAAATCGTCGGTGACTCCATTGCCGTCGTCATCCATGCCCTGAACACCCCAGGCTCCGTCGGCTCCTTTGGACCATGACATCAGTAGGTTGAGTGCATATTCACGCAGCACAATTGAGTAACCACCAACTAGAGCCTGTACGGATGGATCCTGAGCCATTTTGGCTCGGAGCAGTTGGACGGCATGACCACCATCTCCGTAAACAACGGAATTTCGAAGGTTATCCGGGATTTGAACGCTTGGTACAGGAGGGTCGTATGATTCGGTAGTAACAGCGCGACGATTCGCTTCCGACGAGCCGTTGAACGCATCCGTTAATCGGAATAATCGAGAGTGACTTTCACGAAGGATCACATCATCCGATCCAATTGCCATGGCTTCGCCAATGTCATTGATGATGCCATTCTTGTCATCGTCGGCGTCATCAAATCCATCACCGTTATTGTCGCCCAGGGCACCGGTGGGAAGATTGTTTGGATCTCCTCGTCCCCAGAATCCATCCGGACCCGGAGAGGGTTGCAGCGGGTTGTCGCTGTCATGAGATCGCAACACCATTTCCAGTTCCTGTGGTGTGAAGACCTGATCGGTCGCCTTCGGAGAAACCAGATTAAGCTCGTACGGATTGTCCGCGATTGTGTGCCGATATCCTGATGGTGTGGGATAGTTATTCAGTGTCGAAAGATTGGCTGCCGGGATTCCGCCAATTTCACTTACAGGGTTACCGGCCGTGTTAATGCCTCGGCCCAATTCACCGTGAATATCGGTGATGGTTTGGAATGAGGAAAATTGTTGATCAAGATAGCTGATAGGGTAATCGTTGAAAATGTAATAGGAAAATGGATCGATTCCAGGTGCTCCAACGGTCGTGTTTGCTCCATATCGTCCATTAATCTGATTTGGAATTCCCATGAGGAGCTGACGATATTGGGCAACATTGGGCAGGATGCTTCC
>MDSW01008976.1_pt1 | contig 47082 bp, 42 predicted proteins | sample 811171 | NCBI WGS metagenome assembly MDSW01 (sample SAMN05326641, study PRJNA326480) | marine metagenome | isolation source: seawater | place: Atlantic Ocean: North West | collected 2012
CCCCGCGTCGTCGCCATCGAGGAACTGACCCGCCAACTCAAGCCGTTACTGTCTGCGGCCGAGGCGGGCGACGACGAAACCGCCCGTGCGATGTTGCATGATCTGGTTCCCGAGTATATCGAACCCGCTAACGACGCCGCGCCGAAACGTGCGCAATCGACCTGAACGACCGACGAACGAGGACAACCCAGACCGATGACCGACGCCAAGATTACCCGCGCCCTGATCAGTGTTTCCGACAAGACCGGCCTTCTGGAACTCGGCCAGGCCCTGGCCAAAGCCGGGGTTGAGATCCTCTCGACCGGGGGCTCCGCCAAGGCGCTGCGCGACGGCGGCGTGCCTGTCGTCGAAGTCAGCGATTTCACCGGCTTCCCCGAGATCATGGACGGCCGGGTCAAGACCCTGCAGCCGAAAATCCACGGCGGGCTCCTGTCCGTGCGCGGGAACAAGGAACATGAAGAGGCGATGAAGACGCACGGCATCGAGAACATCGACCTGCTCGTCGTCAATCTTTACCCGTTCGAAGAAACCGTGGCCAAGGGCGCCGACTTCGACACCTGCATCGAAAACATCGACATCGGCGGACCGGCGATGATCCGCGCGGCGTCGAAGAACCATGCATTCGTTACCGTCGTCGTCGATCCGGCCGATTACGAGCGCGTGCTCGACGAAATGAACGCCAACGGCGGCGCGACGACGGCCGAGTTCCGCACCCGGCTCGCCGCCAAGGCCTATGCACGAACCGGCGCTTACGACGCGGCAATCTCGTCCTGGTTCGCCGAACACCTGGGTGAGACCTTCCCCGCCACCAAAGTCATGGCCGGTTCGTTGAAGCAGGTGCTGCGCTACGGCGAGAACCCGCACCAGGAAGCCGCGTTCTACACCAACAGCGAAAACCGCCCCGGAATTGCGACGGCGGCCCAGCTCCAGGGCAAGGAGCTCAGCTTCAACAATCTGAACGACACCGACGCCGCGTTCGAGCTGGTCGCCGAGTTCACCGACGCCCCGGCTTGCGTGATCGTCAAGCACGCCAACCCATGCGGTGTCGCCGTCGGCGACAACCTGACCGACGCTTATAAACGTGCGCTCGCGTGCGACACCGAAAGCGCCTTCGGTGGAATCATCGCCTTTAACCGGGCGCTGGACGCGGCAACGGCCGAGCTGGTGGCGGATCTGTTCGCCGAAGTCATCATCGCCCCCGCAATCAACGACGACGCGAAATCTATCTTCGCCGCGAAGAAAAACCTACGTGTGCTGGAGACCGGCTCGATGCCGGCCGCCGACGTAGCCGGAATGACCGTGCGCTCGCTATCGGATGGCTATCTGTTACAGACCCGCGACGCCCTTTTGACGTCGGACGATCTCAAGGTCGTCACCAAGCGCGAACCTTCGGCGGAAGAGATGAGAGATCTGATGTTCGCGTTCACGGTCTGCAAGCATGTCAAATCGAATGCCATCGTCTACGTGAAGAACGGCGCCACTGTAGGCGTCGGCGCCGGCCAGATGAGCCGCGTCAATTCGTCCCGCATCGCTGCCTGGAAAGCCGCGGACGCGGCCCGGGTCGCCGGCGACGACGAGAGCTGGGCTATCGGTTCTGTCGTCGCATCGGACGCCTTTTTCCCATTCCCGGACGGCCTGCTGGCCGCCGCCGAGGCCGGTGCCACAGCTGTCATTCAGCCGGGCGGCAGCGTCCGCGACGACGAAGTCATCGCCGCTGCCGACGAAAAGGGCCTCGCGATGGTGTTCACCGGGATGCGCCATTTCCGCCACTAATCGCGGGAATGCGGGCAGGGAAAAACAGGGTACGTTTCTTCCAACGCAGCTTCACCATCACTTGCCGGTTCGGCGGATACGTCCATAGAACACCGCTTAGAGAGGGAAATTGACAATTAATCTGTACGAAAACCGCAGCGACACCTTCAGCCAGAATGGAGAAGACGGTATTTTGGAGGTGCTGCTGGCGAACCTGGGTATCGACACAGGGTTTTTCGTCGAATTCGGCGCGTGGGACGGCGTGCACATGAGCAATGCACACAACCTATACAAAGCGGGCTGGAAAGGTTGCTATATCGAGGCGGATGAGTCGCGCTATCGCGATCTGTGCGCCAGAATTACCGATCCGGATATTATCAAGGTCAACGCCATTGTCGCGACGACAGGTGAAAACGCGCTGGACAATATTTTATCGGCACACGGCATCGCTCACGTAGATCTGCTGTCGATCGATATCGACTCAGATGACCTTCGGGTTTGGGAGAGCGTTCAGAAGTATTCCCCGGACGTGGTAATCATCGAGTATAACCCGGTCATCCCGTTCGATACCCGCTTCGTCAATCCGAAAGGCGAGATGTATGGCAACTCGGCACTGTCGATCAGCGAATCCGCCGCCGAACGAAATTACGTTCTTGTCGAAGGCACTGACACCAATCTGATATTCGTGCGCGCGGAACGTCTCGCCGGCTCGGGCCTGCAGGCCAAGTCCCTGCAGGCGATCAAGGATCAGACGTTTCAGTTACGCTATTTCGTGGGCTACGACGGCACATTCCTGCACACCTTCGACAAACTGAATAGCGCCGGGATTCGTGAATTTTTCCCCATTCCATGGGCTTTGTCATTCGGCATTCAACCGGTTCCGGCAATCTTCCGAAAATACCGCGACCGGCCGAATTACGGTGCCATCGGCTGCTTTATGATCGCAGCACTTATCCGTTCGCCGTTGCAGCTTTACAAGCTTTGCCGCTTCGCCTTCGTTTCGATATCTGGTGGCAAGGGCGTATCCGGCGTGATTCAGACCCTGAGGGACAAAAACAGACTTACGCGTTCCCTCAAGAAAAAAGTGCGGTAACTTTCTTTGATTGGATTACAGATTGATCGCTAAGCACTACCTGGTCACGGGCGGCGCCGGATTCATCGGCGCCCCGTTGACACATCGACTTATCCGCGAAGGCTGTAACGTGCGCGTATTCGCGCGCGCCGCGTCGGAGTCACAAGAGCGGTTAAGCGGCGTTTTGGATTCCATTGAGTTGGTCGAGGGCGATATTCGGGACGCTGACGCGGTCAAAGCTGCCGTCGAAGGCGTCGATGGCGTCATCCATATGGCCGCGATCACGAATACGGCGCGGTTCTACGACATGCCGGATCAGGTGCTCGATATTGGTGTCAAAGGCATGGTCAATGTGCTTGATGCCTGCATACATCACGGCACCGGCGAGCTTGTGCTCGTTTCCAGTTCCGAGGCCTATCAGACACCGTTGAGCGTTCCCACGGACGAAACCGAACCGCTGAAAGTTCCGGACGTTACCAATCCGCGATATTCCTATGGGGGTAGCAAGATCATTAGTGAACTGCTGGCGATAAACTTTGGGCGGACGCATTTTGAGCGGGTTCTGGTCTGTCGACCGCACAATGTCTATGGGCCGGACATGGGGTGGGATCATGTTTTACCGCAGTTTATCATGCGCATGAACGATCTCGTTCGCAAAGCCGACGCCGCACAGGATCGTGGCCCGGTCCGCTTTCCGATCATGGGGACCGGCAGGGAAACCCGCGCCTTCGAATACATTGACGATTACATCGACGGTATGATCGTCATGATGGAGAGCGGTGAGCACGGCCAAGTGTATAATATCGGCAACGATGAAGAGACCTCCATCGAAGATGTTGCGCGCGCCGTCGGCGCATGCTTCAACCGCGAGGTGGAAATTCTGCCATCCGAGCCGCCGTCCGGCGGCACCAATCGGCGCTGTCCCGATATATCGAAACTGGCCGCCCTCGGCTATAGCCCGCGCGTGCCTTTCAAAGACGGCTTGCCCAAGATGATCGACTGGTATTTAGCGAATACGGACAAGGCGCCCGCTCAAAATGACTAACCGCAGCGGAAACAGCGCCATGATTGATATCGTTATTCCGGTATACAATGAAAGCGGCAACATCATATCCGTGCTGGACTCATTCCGAGAGCACGTCAGCACGCCCTATCGCGTACTGATCTGTTACGACATGGACGAAGACGATACCCTTCCGGCATGCAAGGCCTACCCACGCGAGAACGCCGAAATCCTGTTTGTTAAAAATTTAGGGCGAGGGCCGAACCAGGCTGTTATTTCGGGATTGCAAGCAGCAACCGCACCAGCCGTTCTGGTTCACATGGCCGATGACGATTACAACGCGCCCCGAATTGATCAGATGTACGAGTTACTGCGCAACGGCTGTGACGTGGTGACAGGTAGCCGGTTTATTCGTGGTGGTTGCTATCGCGGCGCGCCCTGGCTGAAACAGGCGTTGACCCGGACAGCGTCGTTTTCGCTATATCATCTTCGCGGCGTGCCAGTTCACGACTGCACAAACGGTTTCCGAATGTTTTCGCGTCGATTGCTCGATACCGTCACGATCACATCCACCGAAGGCTTTACGTTCACTTTCGAGTTGATGGTTAAAGCGGATCGTCTCGGCTGGCGAGTTGCGGAAATTCCTGCGACATGGATCGAACGTACCGTCGGACAAAGCCGCTTCAAAGTTAAAGAGTGGGTTCTGCCTTATTTCACCTGGTATCTTTACGCGCTCGGCACCAAATGGCTCGGCAAAGGGCCCGAAACGGTGGCCCAGAAACTCGCTTCGAATGGGCCGTTCCCACAGGTCATACCCGTAGAGGATTGGCGGCCCTAAATGACACGGTTCGCGCTCGTGAGCGAACGCCAAACGTCAACAACTGGCGTGTCCCCTGTATCAAGATCCTTGTATTCGTCGTGAGGAACGCAAAGAATCAGAATATCGCTTCGATCCAAAACGACCTGTAGATCCACCAACTCATCGTCGGTTTTCACATTGGGATCCGTTGTGAGGACACGCTTCGCATGCAGCAGCAGCGTCTTTTTCATTTTGTAGCTCAGAGATGCCCGCACATCGTCGCTGTTCGCCTTGAAGGCCATCCCAAGCAAGCCTACGGTCATGCCACCAAGCGCATAGCGCTCACGCATCTGCTCGACGAGATATAGCACCAGACCTTCGTTGATCTGCATCGCCGCCAACCCGAGACTGAACTGATTCTTGGCAAAGGCGGACAGCTGCATGGTATCCTTGAACAAGCATGGCCCGGCCGCAAATCCCGGCCGAGGAATGCCTTGCGAACGCGGGTATTTGTACGACATCCCGTCGACAATCCGATCGAAATCTACGCCCGCAGAGTTTGCAATCATGAAAAGCTGATTGCTGATCGAGAAATGAATGTAGCGATAGCAATTGTCGAACAGTTTGGCGAATTCCGCTTCCATCGGCGCCAATTCCACTTCTTCCGGGCTGACCCGCGAAAATAAGGCGCGGGCCTTATCGACAGCAGCCGGCGTCATGCCGCTAATAATTTGCGGCAGTTGTGCGAGCTCGACGATCCCCTTGCCCTGCACCACGCGCTCCGGACAAAACGCGATGTACGGATTACAACCGGCATCCGCAAGAAACCGTTGCATCCATTCTGTCGTCCCGGGAAAAATCGTGGATCGCAGGACGACAAGGTGATCGTCCGACAGATGCGGCAGCAAGTTAGTAAAACAGTCGACTATAACGCGGTGTGACGGATTGAGGAATTCATCCACAGGCGTGCCGATTGTGACGATGACTGTAGACGCCGCCGCAATTTTGCTAACGTCGGCAGAAAAGGAAATCGTTCCCGCCTTGAGCACGCGGGCCAGCATTTCTTCCGCGCCCTCTTCAAAGAACGGCACGGTCCCCTCAGCGATAGAATCCATCGCGGCCTGATTTATGTCGTTAACAAGGACATTAAGTCCCTGATCCGCGAACGACAGCGCAAGCGGCAAGCCCACATGCCCGGCGCCACCGACAACGGCAACGTCATAGTGCTTTTCCTTGGTCACGCCAAGTATTCCCCCATTAAAGTTCCGCGAACTGGCCTGTTGATAGACAATTCGTAACGAATTTTCTAGGCACTCTTTACGTCTTGATTATTTCCGTCGTGGATCAGCTCATGGGCGCATGACGGGCGTCGGCAGCGGGATCAGGAACTGTCCGCCATTCTTAACAAACGCGCTGTTTTCAACAAAGAAATCGGCATAATTCCAAGCCAGTAAGAGTGCAACTGGTATATCGTCTGCATTGAACGTGGCGTCGTCAACGATCGGAATATGTGACCCTGGTGTCACTTTGCCAACTTTCTCCACATTGTTTTCGGAGATAGCGACAACATCTTCGGGTCCAAGTCCAAGGTAGTTCAAAAGCGTATTGCCTTTCGCCGGGGCAGCGTAGCCCCCAACCCGAACGCCTTCGGCCTTAAACTGACTGAACTGCTCTTTGATCGCATCCCGAACACCGGCGACGCGTTCCGCAAATTTCCGGTACGCGGCCAAATCACGGACACCCCACTCTTGCTCCGCCGCCAGCGCATCTTTCATCTGCGCGCTGGTTGCATAGGGCGCATCCTGTTTACAGACGAACAGCCGTTTGGCCGGCCCGGATGCACCTATTTCAGACGACACCACATCGAACATGCGCAACCCGTTGGCATCGAACAGTGCTTTCAGCGGCGTGAATGCAAGGTAACAAAGATGTTCATGGTAAATGGTGTCGAAGTACAATAGATCGAGCATGTCGCCGACATACGGAAATTCAATGACATAAACGCCATCGTCGGCAAGAAGGGTTTCCACCCCTTTTGCGAACGATCCAATGTCATCGACGTGCGCGAACACGTTCGTCGCGGTAATAATCGCTGCATGACCATAACGGGCGGCAACGTCTGCCGCAGTCTCCGCATTGAAAAACCGGTCAACAATGTCGAAGCCTTCCTGGCGCGCATAGTCGCCTGCGCTGGACGGTTCGATGCCAAGCACCTTAAAGCGGTCATTCGGGTAGCATCTCAGCGTGATGCCGTCATTTGCGCCGATATCAACGACCAGCGAGCCATCCGCCGGCGAGAACCGGGCAAGAATATCCTCGACCATCTCTGTGTAATGATTCCTGAGCGCTTTCGATGTCGAGGACAAATACAGGTAATCATCGAAAATGTCTTCCGAATGCACAACATGAACCAGCTGAGACAGCCCGCACGCATGACACAGGTGAACCTGCAACGGAAATCGCTGCTCGTCGGCTATTTCATCGGCACAAATAAACGCATTAGAAGGCGGCTGATCGCCAAGGTCCAAATACATTTTCATATCGGCACTGCCGCAAATCCGGCACGTCTCGCGGATTGTCATGCCGTACCGTTTTGTCATGGAATGTCCTGCCTTGAAGCGCCGTCGAATTTAACAATAGGATTTTCGCGGCAAGTATAAGGCTCAGCCGCTGAGAGCACCAGCCATAGCGGCGCTCTGGCACACCCTAAAAAGGATTTTTCATTTTGGCACCAGAACGATATCAAGGCCTAGTTTCAATTCGGCCACGGGGCCTTCCATGAACAAAAAAATAGTCGTCACGGGCGGCACCGGCTTCATCGGATCGGCACTCGTTCGCCGGCTCGTCGCAGACGGTTATTCCGTCCGCGTATTCGACAACGATTCTCGCGGTTCGGTGACCCGGCTCCATGACATTCGCAACGATATTGAGATCATAACCGGCGACATCCGCGACGCCGACGCTGTCGCTCGCGCCATGGCCGGGCAGGATGCCGTTTGGCACCTGGCGTACGTGAACGGCACCCGATTTTTTTACGAAAAGCCGGACTTGGTGCTCGACGTCGGGGTCAAGGGCATGATCAATGTCATTGAAGCCTGCCGCCTACACAATCTGAGCGAGTTGGTCTACGCATCGACATCCGAGGTCTATCAGACCCCCGCTGTCGTGCCGACGCCGGAAGATATCCAGATGATCGTGCCCGATCCGACCAATCCCCGCTATTCCTATGGTGGCGGTAAAATCATCGGCGAACTGATGACACTGCACATGGCGGCAAAGTTCATGGACAAGGTACAGATTTTCCGCCCGCACAACGTATATGGCCCGGATATGGGCTGGGAACACGTTTTGCCGCAGTTCGTTCTTCGAATGAAAAAATTGGCAGCGGAAAGCGATGCCGATCCCCTGCCTTTCCCGATACAGGGCGACGGCAGCGAAACCCGCGCATTTACTTATATAGACGATTTCATCGAAGGTGCCATCTTGATGTCGGACAAGGGCGCATCAGGTGAAGTCTTTCATATCGGCAGTCCCGAGGAAATCTCCATACGTGACGTCGCCATCATGGCCGGTGAATATTACGGACGCAAAATTACCATCGCGCCACAGCCATTAATGAAAGGCGGAACGCCGCGCCGCTGTCCGGATATTTCGAAGCTGAAAGCGCTCGGCTTTGCGCCAAAGGTATCGCTGGCGGAAGGATTTACAAAGTTGGCCAAGTGGTACAACGAAAACGCAGACAAGGCCCCACTTGCTTGAAACTTCCGATGACCGCTAAAGGAATATGAGGCGATACCTCATGAGGCGCGGAATGTGAAAGCAGCCTTATGAATACCGGTGTTTGCTTTCAATCGGAAAACGGGCATCCCCAACCGATGCAGCACCTTGCGCGATTTTATGTGAACGAATTAAATCAAAAACCGCACGACGCCAGTTGACGCGGCTATCTGGAAATCCCGAATGAGCCATCATGGAAATTCACTGCGCTTTTCAGCTGATATCCGACTAAGGATTATCTTAATCGCAAGTGTCTTAACTGTGTTGAGTTTGAGCGTATTGAGAATAGCTCACACGGTTTCGTTTTCTGAGGCATCGCAACTGATGACCAGCGGCGACGAAGTCGCCTCGATTTTCGCGATTTGGAAATTTCAGCAAGGGTTGGACATCTATACGAGCCGGTTCGAGCCACCCTATGCGCTTGCTGTCTATAACTGGCTCTTTTACGTATCCAACGCATACTGGACGCAGTTATTGATGAGTATATTCTCATTAAGTGATGCGTGGATTCCCACTTTGGCTCGATTGTGGACAGCGGTTGGTGCCGCCTGCGGGAGCGTCGGTGCTTTTCTGCTGTTCAGGAAACTCCTGCAAGAGCACGGTTTGAATGAACGTCTGCTACCGGCAAGCCTTGCGGCATTTCTGGGTTTCGGACCGCTATACGGGTTCTGGGTCGTAACCGTCCGCCCGGACGTCTGGGCTATCAGTCTGGAAATTATTGCTGTTGTTATTTTTCTCTCGCTATATCCAAGACAACGCTTGGCGGCGCTGATCACCACCGCGCTGGTCGCCTATCTGGCATGGAGCTTCAAGCACACGACAATCTTTGGTCTTGGCGGAATATGTCTGTTCCTACTGGTGCGCCGGGATTTTTGGGGATTTTCTTTGCTGGTTGCCCTCAGCATCCTTTTCTGGGGAGCAACATTACTGGCGAACGATTACATCTATACGGAGACCCTGTTCGCACTCGGACACCCTCTCGCATACGGAACCGACAGGCTGGTCCGGAATGCTGCCAATGTCGCTATCAAAACCACGTATTTGTGGGTGCCGCTTCTATGTATCGGCACGGCCTTAGTCGCCCTGAAGCGATCCCATATCCACCTCCCCAAGGACAACGCGACCCTGCTTGCTATCACGGGGCTTGTGGTAACTTTACCGACAACGCTCCTCATGATGTTGCAGACCGGTAGTTCAGAGAACTACGCTTTCACACTCGCATTTTTCATGACGCTTCTGCTTGTTTGCCTATTGCCACGGCTTCCGCGGCTCGATGCTTTCGCATGTAAAGTTGGCAACGGGTCACTCGCGGTTGGCTTCATTTTGACGGCGCTCGCGGTCAGCATCGTCCTTACCGGACATAAGGGCGTAATCCGGCCGCAGGGCGATCAGGATCTCATTGATCGCCGGATAGCCTGCCTCAAAAAGCTACCGGTCCCGCTATATGTTAACAATCGTGTCCTTTCTCTGCCTTGGAACACGCCGGGAACGCCGTATGTAAGGAGCTTCTATTACGAACGAGACCGCGAAAACGGAAAAGAATACGCCAACGGCGGGATCGGCGGCATGATCAACTCAGGCGCGTTTGAAGCGATCGCATATCTCGAAGTAAACGAATCTGGCGAACTTGATGGCTCGGACTTAAGCCTTTACCGGCAACTACCTATCGAATGCGGTAAGATGACAATCTATATCCGCGCCACTCGAAAAGATATCGGCGACATTACCGCACGCTTGCGTACCGTGCGTTAGCCGTACAAGGTTTGCGCGCGTCAGAATTTCCGTTCGGAAATCAGGCCCGCATCCATGTTCTTGAGGCGCAGGAACTGCGCCAGCACGTGCATGATCGATTGGTGCACATCCTCGATGACGCCGTAATTGTCGGCGTCCACGTGCAGATGCACGTCCGCCAGCTCGGCGGTCCTTCCCCCCGAAAATCCCGTAAACGAAATGACGCCGACGTTGTTTCCGGCCGCCCACTTGGCGGCACGGACGACGTTTTCGCTGTCGCCCGACGACGACACCGTGACCAGCACGTCACCGGCATGCGCCATGGTGCGGAGCTGGTAGACGAACACCTCGTCGAATGAAATATCGTTGGCGATCGCGGTCAGTGTTTCCACCGTCGACGACAACGAGACGACGCGTGGCTTGATCGCCGTGTCGGTCTGTACACCTTTCAGGTGATCGCAGTGGAAGTGGTTCGAAATCGCCGCCGACCCGCCGTTCCCGCAGACATAGACCGTACCGCCCTGCGCGTAGGCAACATCCAGAATGTCCGCCGCCTTGGCCAGCAGCTCGCGGTCGATGGACGCGAAACCCTTCGCCACCTGTTGCGCGTAGGCGTCGATAAAATCGCCGATGGCGTCGAATTTGTCGTCGGGGAAGGTCATGGCTTCCTATATCCCGTTTACCCCCGTCAGGCAACCGGCCCGACGATCAGTGTTTGGGCCGATAATGCACGCCGCGCAAGAGCAGACCGCCGACAACCAGGAAAACCAGAATCCCCGCCATCCCGGCGCGCTGACTGTCGAAGGCGACGGTCAGCGCGGCCACCAGCATCGGCCCCAGGAACGCGGTCGCCTTCCCCGATAGGGCATAGAGCCCGAACATCTCGGTCCGGATCTCGGGTGGCGCCAGATGCGCCATCAGCGACCGGCTGGCCGATTGCGCCGGCCCCATGAACAGCCCGAGCGCCAGACCGATCCCCCAGAACCAGGTCACGTCGGTGATCAGCAGGATGGCCCCGCCCAGGAACGTCAGCGCCGTCAGCGACACGAAGATCACCCGGATCGGCCCCCAGCGGTCGTCCGCCCAGGCGAAAGCGAACGCGCCCAGGCCTGCCGTCACATTGATGCCGATCCCAAACACGATCAGGTCGGCGAAGCTCATCCCGAAGGTGCCGGCCGCATAAATGCCGCCGAACGCGAACAGGGTGTTCAGGCCGTCCGTATAAATCATCCGCGCGATCAGAAAGCGGAACACCACGGCGTGACGGCGCGCCCGGCGGAATGTGTCGGCAAGTTCCCTGAAGCCGCGCTTCACGGCCTCGATACTGCCGATGTCCATCTGTGGTTTGTCCGGGCTGAAAAAAAAGATCGGGACCGCGAACACCGCAATCCACACCGCGACGAACGGCCCGGTGATGCGCAAGTGCTCGGCCTGTTCCTTGTCGAGACCGAACAGCGGCGTTTCGGTCTGAACGAACAGCAAAAGCACGAGCACAAGACAGACCAATCCACCGGCATACCCGGTGCCCCACCCCCAACCGGACACCCGGCCGATATGGCTGTCCGGGACGAGCCGCGTCAGCATGGCATTGTAGAATACCATCCCGGTCTCGAACGCCGCGTTCGCGGCGGCAATCAACAGCAATCCCCAGACCATCATATCGGGATCCGGCGCCACCACCCAAAGCGCGCCAGAGAATCCGATGCACGCCACCGTCGTCACGAACAGCCAGGGTTTACGCGGCCCGGTATGATCGGCAATCGCGCCGGCGATCGGACTGATGACGGCGACGAACAACGCCGACCAGCCGATGGCCTGTCCCCAGAGCGCGGTTCCCGTCACTTCGTCGGGCGCGACACCCTTGGTGAAGTAGGTCGCGAATACGAACGTGATGATGACGGTTGGAAACGCCGAGTTCGCCCAGTCGTAAAGACACCAGGCGGCAATCCCCAAACGGGAGGACCGGCCGGACGGAGAGGCATCTGCCGGCCTAGTGCTTGGCACCGTCCACCATGGTCCGAAGCTGGCGGCTGGCAACCGCGATCATCGACAGGTCGTTCACCTCCACGTTCCACAATTCGCCCAGCATCTGCTCCGTCGGCTCAACCAGCACCGGGTTGGCGTCGATCCACGCGTCGACCGCCTGATGCGGCGACATGCCTTTTTTCGAGCTGTCGAGCACGGCTTCGGTGAGATGAAGCTGATGGCTGTAGATCTCCTCGACCAGCGCCGCGATGGCGAGCTGCTGCCAGTGGCTTGCCGATTCCAACCCTTCCGCGGCGGCGCGCAACCGGCCCATGCGGAACCGCGTGCCGATGGCAAAGTAGCTTTTGGCAACGGTCAGCACGTCCGTCTTCCGCTTCAACGACAACTTCACGATATCGCAGCCGGAGTAAAGGTTCACCAGATTGGCAACGCGCAACGCCAGGGCTTCGGAAACGCCGTGTTCTATATACGGGGTCGCGCGGGTTCTGACGTCGCTGACGTAGTGTTTCGGCAGCGTCGACGACAGGTTCTGCGCAAGCCGGCGCATGCCGTCCGCGAACGCGCCGCAGTTGGAGCCGATGTCGAGATTGTTCTCGCCGTGGCGCAGGAACCAGAGCGTCACCCATTCGAGAAGATGATGCGTGTCGATCATCATCGAGGTTTGCGTCGCCGCCGGCACCTTGTTGTCCAGCGCTTCGATCTCAGACCAAAGCTTCGGCATCTCGAAGATTTCCTGGGCGATGAACCACGCGCGGGCGATTTCGGCGACACCCAGACCCGTCTTTTCATGGATCTCGTTGACGAAGGTCCCGCCCATCCGGTTGATCATGTTGTTGGTCAGCCGGGTCGCGACGATCTCGCGGCGCAGCCGGTGTTTCGAAACCTCGTCCCGGTACTTCTCCCGCAACGGCGTCGGGAAGTAGCGCACCAGGTCATCGAAAAGATACTTGTCATCCGGCACATCGGACGCCAGCAGTTCGTCGTAAGTCCAGAGCTTGGCATACGACATCAGCACCGCGATTTCGGGCCGGTAGAGCGCGTGACGTTGCTGGGCGCGCTCGGCCATCGTCTCGTCGTCGGGCAGGAATTCGACGGCGCGGTTGAGGCGGTCGGCGCGTTCCAGCATCTTCATCAGACGGTGCTGATTGTCGAGCGCCGCCAGACCGCGCGCCTGAATGAGCGTGATCGCCTGGCTCTGGTCGTAGTTATGGCGCAGCACCAGCGAGGCGACCTCGTCGGTCATGCTGGCCAGCAGCTTGTTGCGCTGCGGCTCGTTCAGATCGCCGTTTTCCATCACCTGGCCCAGGAGGATCTTGATGTTGACCTCGTGGTCGGATGAATCGACACCCGCCGAGTTATCGATACTGTCGGTGTTCAACCGGCCGCCGTGCTGGGCGAATTCGATCCGGCCCAGTTGCGTCGCGCCCAGGTTGGCGCCCTCGCCGATGACCTTGGCGCGCACCTCCGCACCGTTGATGCGGATCGCGTCGTTGGCCCGGTCGCCGACGTCGGCGGCGGATTCATGACCCGCCTTGATGTATGTGCCGATGCCGCCGAACCACATCAGATCAGCGTCGTGCTTGAGGATCGTCTTCAAAAGCTCGTTCGGCGTGACGTTGTCTTTCTCGATCCCGAACAGCTTCTTGATTTCCGGTGAAAGTTTGAGCGACTTGGCGCTGCGTTCGAAGATCGCGCCGCCCTTCGACAAAAGACGTTGATCGTAATCGGTCCATGACGACCGTCCCATGTCGAACAGGCGCTTGCGTTCTTTCCACGTCTTCGCCGGGTCCGGGTTCGGATCGACGAAGATATGCAGGTGATTAAACGCGGCCAACAGCTTGATGTGCTTAGACAGCAGCATCCCGTTGCCGAACACGTCGCCCGACATGTCGCCGACGCCGACGCAGGTGAAATCCTCCGACTGGGTGTCGATGCCCATTTCGCGGAAGTGCCGCTTCACCGATTCCCACGCACCGCGCGCGGTGATTCCCATTCCCTTGTGATCGTAGCCCTGACTCCCGCCCGACGCGAAGGCGTCGCCGAGCCAATGGCCGTAATCGATGGAAACCGAGTTCGCGATATCGGAGAACGTCGCCGTCCCCTTGTCGGCGGCAACGACGAGGTACGGATCATCACCGTCGAGGCGGACCACTTCCTTGCGCTGTACCACTTTCGGGCCGACGATATTGTCGGTGATATCCAGAAGCCCGGACAGGAAAATCTTGTAGCACGCGATCCCTTCCTGAAGGAACGCGTCGCGGTCGCCCGGCGGCGTCGGCTGCTTGCAGACGAAGCCCCCTTTGGAGCCGACCGGCACAATGACTGCATTCTTGACCTGCTGCGCCTTGACGAGACCGAGAACCTCGGTCCGGAAATCCTCGGGCCGGTCCGACCAGCGAAGTCCGCCACGCGCGACATAGCCGAAGCGCAGATGCACCCCTTCCACCCTCGGGCTGTAGACCCAGATTTCGCGGAACGGGCGCGGCAGCGGCATTTCCTCGACGTTGCCGGAATCGATCTTGAACGAGACGTAGGATTTGTGGCCACCGTCTTCGGCGCTCTGGAAGAAGTTCGTTCTTAGTGTCGAATCCAGCATGTTGAGGAAGCGTCTCAGGATCCGGTCCTCGTCGGCGCTGGCGACGTTTTCCAGTTTCTCCAAATACGTCTTGCGCAGCTTCGCCGGATCGGCGCTTTTCTTTTTCCCGCTTTTCTTTGCACCCGACGGGTCGAACGTGGCGTGGAACATGTCGACCAGCAGCCCGGCGAAATCCGGATGCCGCGCGATGGTCTGTTCCATATAAGCCTGGGAATAGGGGATCCCGACCTGACGCAGATATTTGCAGTACGCCCGCAGCACGACGATATCGCGCCACGCCAGCTCCGCCCCCACAACGAGCGCGTTGAAGCCGTCGCTTTCGGCATCGCCGTGCCAGACGCGTGAGAACGCGTCTTCGAAATTATCGCGCGCCTTATCGACATCGATGGCTGCGCCGGAGCGCTGCTCCAGGCCGAAGTCATGGATCACGAGCCGCGAGAACCCGGCATCGGCGACGCGCACCTCGTGCGGGCCGCCTTCGTTGATGACCTTGAACCCCATGTGCTCGAACACGGGCAGGACGTCTGAAAGGGCGATTTCGGTCTCGGGGTTGTAGAGTTTGAAGCGGACGGTGTCCTGTTCCGCGTCGGCGGGCCGGTAAAGGTGGAAGCCGATTCCGCCTTCGGCGGCGATCCGTTCGATCATATCGAGATCGAACAACACTTCGTCCGACGAATACTGGGCCTGGTACGCCGGTCCGAACGCATCCTTGAAGCGGGCGTGCAGTTCGTGCGCCCGGGCTTCGCCCTTGTGCTGCGTCAACGCATCCAGCACTCGGTCGCCCCACGAACGGCTCGCTTCGGCAATCTCGTCTTCCAACGCCTTGGTGTCGTACTTCGGTACCTTCCGGCCCATCATCTTGATGATCAGGTGCACCCGGGCCAGCGGGGAATCGCCGAGTTGCGTGAAGAACGCCGCCGGTTCGCCGCCGAACGCCGTCGCCAGGATATGCTGGATCTTCTGACGCAGTTCCGTGTCATAACGATCGCGCGGCACGAAAACCATGCACGACAGGTAGCGCTTGAAGACGTCTTCGCGGACGAACAGCGCGACGCGCTGCCGCTCCTGTAAATGCAGGATGCCGGTCGCGACCTTGAGCAGATGATCCTCGGAAATCTGAAACAGCTCGTCGCGGGGATAGGTTTCGAGAATATTCAGCAGCGCCTTGCCGTCGTGGCTGTCGCGGGAATACCCGGCCCGGTCGACGATGTTCTGCAGACGGCGGCGCAGCAGCGGAATGTTGCGCGGCGACAGGTTATAAGCGACGGAAGTGAACAGGCCGACGAACAGCCGATGGCCGACGACTTTGCCGTTCCTGTCGATCTTCTTGATACCGATGGCGTCCATGTGCACCGAACGGTGCACGACCGAGCGCTGGTTGGTCTTGGTCACACTGAGAAGATCGCGCTGGCCCAGGAACTGGGCGATTTCAGGCGACAGCGTGTCCTTCGATTGGAACGATTCGAACACGGTCACCGACGGATCGCGGAGCACGCCGAGGCCGGAACTCCGGTCGACGGTCACGCGCGTTTTCTTGCCCGATCCGGCAATCTTGAATTCCCGAAATCCCAGAAACGTAAAGTGGTTGTCGTGCAGCCAGCGCAGCAGCTCGCGCACTTCGGCCGATTCCTCCGCCTGCACACCGCGCGGTTCCACCGCCAGTTCCTCGATGATGCTTTCCATGCGCTCGCGCATCGGCCGCCAGTCCTCAACCGACGCACGCACGTTCTCAAGGATGCCCTTAAGATCGGAAGCGATTTCGCGCAGTTGTTTGTCCGGTTGCTGGGCGATCTGGAAGTGCATGAAGCTCTCGGGCTTGGCATCGACTTCGACGTGCCCGCGTTCCAGGATATCCATAACCGCGCCCGCCTTGTTGCGCCGGACTTTGCAGATCGGATGAATGACGAGGTGGATCGGCAGTTCCCGCCGGGTCAGCTCCGCCGATACGGAATCGACCAGGAACGGCATGTCGTCGGTGACGATTTCGACGACGCTGTGGTTCGTCGACCAGCCGTCGGTCTTCTGATCGGGATTGTAGACGCGGATGTTCGCCGTTCGGGGCTTGCGTGTCTTGCCCGTTTCCATGTGCGTTCGGGCGATGGCGACGAGTTCGGGTCCGGTAAGATCGTCCAGGTCCTGCGCGGGGACGTGCGCATAATATTCCGAGATAAACGCGCAAAGCTGTTTACCCTTCTTCCCCTTCTCCGATTTTTGCGCAGCATTGAGGGCGGTCGTCACTAACGCGCCGCCGGCCAGGTCGGTATTCGGCATTGGATGCTCCCTTCCTCGTCTCCCAAGTCGAGGTTGAAGGGAAAGGCTATCTCATCCTGGGTATCAGGGAAAGTGACGCTTGGATAAAACGGAAGGGAGCGACCGTAAGATCAGAATCTGAACGACAGGCTGATGGCGCCGAAACGGTCCGACTCTTCCTGGGTATCAAATTCACGGGTGCGCATGACATGTGTGAATGCCAAGCGGACGTTCTGATAGGTGACCGCTATGCCGGCAACGAAGTCACCGACCAAGGGTTTCTTATCGACGCTATGGCTGTCAGCGAACGTGTTACCGTCCAGAAAGATGTTGCGCAAAACCCACCGGCCATCGACGCCGGCGAACGCATACCATGAAAATTTCTCGGCCGGGTTGATGGCGCCGAAGCCCGAAAGGCTCGGACGGATCAGCGGCGGGCCGTAGTCGACATAGAGTTCCTGGCCGACCCGCAACGTGACGCCGCCATTGAGGTGCGTGTAAACGTTGCCGAGCGATGCGCCCACGTGCGGGATCGCATCCGCTTCGAGACCGTAAAACCGGAGCGCCTTGTGGCGCCATTTGCGCTCACCGATCAGGTTAATGCCCGGTTCGTTCTTGAGCTGGTTGTCCCAGCCCTTTGAGGTCGAGACGCCGATCAGCTTGTGATACTCGTTCTGCACCTGCTTGCCGAGGGCCGCAGGCCCGACCACGCCGATCTCCAGCGCCATCTTGTCGAGGGTCTCGGTAAAATGGTCGCCGATGCCCTTCCCGGTTTCGGCGTAGAGGGACCCTGACGCGTAGAGCCATCCCGCATACGGGCGGTCGTCGGTGATCAGGTTGCGCGCTTCAGTATCGGAGGGCGTATAGATATTGTGTCCGAGTTCGAGACCGAGACGACCGCCGCGGACGTCGGCCAGCGGGTAGAGGAATTGCAGCACGTCACGGACTTCGGGTAGATGATTACCGTCCTCGGCTTCCGATACCCAGCCGAGGCGGATTCCGTTGGTATAATGGCGGTCGGTGTTGGCGATGCGGTCGTTCTCGACATTCAGCGTCCATGTGCCGGCGAATGACGGCGATGAAGCGATGATTGTTAGAATACCGACGAGACCGGCGCAGATTCCGGATCGAAATTTGTGCATTCGCAATAAATAGCGCGTGCGCATTGCCGTTGGAAGCAAAGATATCAAAGCTTATGATGGTTCGACTTTATATTGAGGGCTGAGGAGGGCCGTCACGATGAAACCTTTGGATATTCTGGCGACAGCCATCGCCTATGTCGTCGCCGCCGACGGTCAGACAACGGTCGAAGAAAAAGCCCAGCTCATATCGATGCTCGGCAAGCATGTCTCGAGCGGCGACATCTCTCAGGGGGACCTGCAGAAAATGACGCAAAGCGCTTTCAGTAACGCCGAGAAGATCCCGCTCGAGAAGTTTCTGACCGTCGTCGGCGGCAGCCTTTCGCAGGGACAGAAAGCGGTGTTGTTGTTGAACCTCTATGACGTCGCCGCGGTCGACGGCTCCATTGCGCTTGGCGAGAAAAAGGTGATCGAGGCGTTCGAAAAGGCGCTTCACATCGACGAGAATTCGATCACCAAGGCCCGCGATATCATTGCCTACAAGAACGACACGGCCGTGTTCACCAATCCGGCGCACCCCAAGAACGAAAAGACGCACAATTTTTTTGTTTAACGCGGCCGCACCCGTTTAATCGGAAGCTTTATCCGCCAGCACGGCGTGCCGGTATTTGACCATGTAGGCCGTGTCCGACCCGGGTGGCTTGAAATCGATTTTCTCCAGATCGAGATCGAGCCCGCCATCATAGGCGTCGACGAAATCGTTGGTCACCAGAATTTCGTGCGGGCCAGCCGTATCCTCGCCGAGCTTGGAGGCTGAATTGACCGCGTTGCCGAAAATCTCGTTCGAGCCGAGCCTGAGAATACGGCCATGGCTGATCCCGAGACACAGGATCACATGTTCTTCGGGCGGCTTCGACATACTGAATTTCTGCGCCGCGTGCTGCATGGCGATGGCGGCGTCGAGGGCATCCTTCGGGTTGTGGAACAGGATCATCAGGCTGTCGCCTTCGCGCTTGATGATGAACGCGTTGTGGTCATTCAGAACCGGTGCGAACAGCTTTTCCGATTCGACGATAACCTGAATGAAATGAATGATGCCGAAGTTGGCGGCATTGCGGGAGAACCCTGAAAGGTCCGTGAACATCACGCTCCAGGTCTCGCCGAACGTATCCCAGATCTTACGGTCGATCGCTTCCCGGTCCGCGCCTTCCTGGGCGCGGCGTTCGAGCATACGGATCAGTCGCTCGTGACTGTTTTCCATGAACAGGTTTCTGAAGTACGGCATGCGCTTTCGACCAACTTATAATAATGGATCAACAAAACCCGCCCCGGCGCGTTTATCCCAGAAGCGCCGCCAACCGGTCCGGCAAACCGCCGGCCTTTGCTTCGATCGCGCGCAGGATCAACACCTCGTTGGCGTCGGTCTTGCCGTCCTTGGAAATGTTGGCTTCGAGCCAGGCCATCTTTTCATCCGGCACGCCGCCGTCGTCGTCGAGCACGAACTTGACCGTGGCATCCACGAGCAGTTCGGCGAACGCCGGATCCATATCGCCGCCGGAAAGCACGGTGTTGAGATCCAGCAAAAGCCGCACCTCTTCCTCGCCGGGTTTCTCCGCATCGACGATGCCGCGCAGCATCTTCACCTCGGATTGGTCGATCACGCCGTCTTCGTAGACGTGCATCTTGATCGCTTGCAACTCGCTTCTCACGGCTTTTTCCCCTCCTCGGTCGGCGAATCTCGGACGGCTATCTTGTACAGAAATCCAACGCGAAGCAATTGGGGCCAAGGAAAATACTGCCGGGCATCGACACAGTCCCGGCCGCCGGACGTCAATCATGCAACATCGGCCAACAAGTCGGTGGACTCTGATCCACAGCCTTGCGGGTTCGATCCGGATGAAAACGAAGAATCGGAGAGAATGGAGCGGGCGATGAGATTCGAACTCACGACATCAACCTTGGCAAGGTTGCGCTCTACCCCTGAGCTACGCCCGCGCCGGGGGTATGTTTCGGCAGCGCCGAAAGCAGCCGGGATAATACGCATCAACGTCGCGTTTTCAAGCGCGAAATGTCAAATTTTTTAAGAGTTTGCAATCACCCGCGCCTGCCTTGCCGAAGTCATCGCATCGCCCTACCCTCCGGGTCGCCATGATGACGCAAGAAACTCTGCTGGCGCGCCTTTCCGAGCTCGGTATTTCGGGCCGAACCGTCTCCCATCCACCGGTCCACACCGTCGAGGAAGCGAAGGCGCACCGCGACGACCTGCCGGGCGGACACACCAAGAACCTGTTCCTGAAGGATAAAAAGGGTGGGATGTTTCTTGTCACCGCCGACGAGGACAGGGATATCGACCTGAAAAGTCTGCGCGACAAGCTGGGATGCAAACCCTTGTCGTTCGCCAGTGCCGAGCGTTTGATGACGTATCTGGGCGTCGAGCCGGGATCGGTGACGCCCCTCGCCGTCATCAATGACAGCGGAGGCGCGGTCACCATGGCGCTCGACCGGTCGTTGCTGGCGCACCCTTGGATCAACGTGCATCCCCTGGTCAACACCGCGACGACGGCGCTTGTCCCCGCCGATCTTGTCAGGTTCCTCGAAATCTGCGGCCATCCGCCGTTGATGATCGATTTCTGAAATCCGGCGGGCCCCCTTGCCGTTCCGGCCCTTGTCGTCCATTTATAGGGCAAGAGTTCATATATTCAGGCGAACGAGCCAGAGGAAGACGTTATGGAGTTTGTGATCAATCCCGACGGCAGCATGTCCCCGAAGGAACCGGGTCAAGGCCAGGGCCAGGGTCAGGCCCAAGCCCCAGGCCAGCCACAGGATCAGGGACCGCAGCAAAGCATGGACGGCGGCGCGCAGGCACCGCAGCCGGGTATCGTTGTCGACCCGACGTCGGCGGACGGACTGGACGCGAAACCGGTCGGCGGCCAGACGGGCGGCATGGGTGGCGATCTGGTGATGGAGTCGGACACCCAGAACTTCATGCAGGACGTCATCGAAGCATCGAAGAACGTCCCCGTGATCGTCGATTTCTGGGCGCCCTGGTGCGGACCGTGCAAGCAGCTCGGCCCGATGCTCGAAAAGCTGGTCCGCGAAGCCGGCGGCACCGTGAAGATGGTGAAAATCAACGTCGACGAGAACCAGCAGCTGGCGGCGCAGATGCGGATCCAATCGATCCCCGCGGTCTATGCCTTCAAGGATGGCCAGCCGGTCGACGGCTTCATGGGCGCGATGCCGGAAAGCCAGCTCAAAGGCTTCATCGACAAGCTCACCGACGGCGCCAAGGGCTCGCTCGACACGGTCCTCGACCAGGCCGACGCCGAACTGGCGGACGGCGATCCGCTGCAGGCGCTGGCGCTTTACGGCGAGGCGCAGCAGCAAAGCCCCGATAACGAGCGTGCCATCGCCGGCATGATCCGTGCCGCGGTCGCCGCCGGCGAAACCGACACCGCGCGCGACATGATCGAGGGACTGCCCGAAGCCTGGAAAATGAAAGGCACGATCGCGGCCGCGATCAATGCGTTCCAACTGGACGAGGAAACCGAAGACAGCGGCGATATTCTGGAGTTGCAGCAGAAAGTCGAAGCCGACCCGGCCGATCATCAGGCGCGGTTCGACCTGGCATTGGCGTTTTACGCGGCCAAGCGTAACGAGGCGGCGATCGACGAGCTCCTTGAGATCATCCGCCGCAAGAAGGACTGGAACGACGGCGCGGCGCGCGAGCAGCTGATCAAGATATTCGACGCGCTGGGGCCGACCCATGAGTTGACGACCACGGGCCGGCGGCGCCTTTCTTCGGTCTTGTTCTCTTAAAGAGAAGGAGCGCGCAGATGGTCGACCGTCAGCGCACCCTGACACCGGAAACCCTTCCGGACGCAATTCCCGTATTTCCGCTGCCGGGCGCGATGCTGTTGCCGGGCGGGCAGCTGCCGCTCAATATCTTCGAGCCGCGCTATCTGAACATGGTCGAGGACGCCCTGAAATCCGACCGGCTGATCGGCATGATCCAACCGGTGGCGGAGAAAGACGAGCGCATGATCGCCGACGGGGTCAAGCTTTACGATATCGGGTGTGCCGGCCGGCTCACCCAGTTCATGGAAACTGACGATCATCGCTATGTGATCACCCTGACCGGATTGATACGGTTCCGCGTTGCCGAAGAGCTGGAGATGCTGGACGGCTATCGCCGGATACGGCCGGACTATTCCCCATACATCGAAGACATGACCCGAGCCGAAGACCGCGAGACGGACGCGGTATCGGACCGCGACAAGCTGGTTGCCGCGATGTCGAGGTATTTCGACATCAAGGGGATCGAAGCGGACATGTCGAATATCGGCGATGCGCCGGATGCGCTCCTCGTCGACACGCTGGCCATGACCTGCCCGCTCGAGCCCGGCGAGAAGCAGGCGCTTCTGGAATGCCCCGATACCGATAAGCGCGCCGAATTGCTGACCAGCATCTTCGAGATCGCCGCCCATGGCGACGGCCCCGGTGCCTACGACATTCGCCAGTAACACCCGCCTGCAACAGACCGGACCCAAGACATGACCACACCCAATTCCACCGAGATCGATCCGAAGCTTCTGGAGATTCTCGTCTGTCCGTTGACCAAGGGGACGCTGCGCTACGACCGCGAGCGCCAGGAACTGATCAGCTCGAAGGCCGGGCTCGCCTATCCGATCCGCGACGGTATCCCGATCATGCTCGCCGACGAAGCCCGCGAGATCGATGACACCGTAAAAGGCTGAGTCCATGAGCGACTACAACCAGCAACACCATCCGAGTGAGATCCGCCTTAAGCGCGAAGAAAAAATCCTCGAGGTCGATTTCTACGACGGCGTGACGGCGCGCCTGCCAGCGGAACTGCTTCGGGTCGAAAGCCCGTCCGCCGACGTGCAGGGACACGGTCCCGGTCAGAAAAAAACCGTCGCCGGTCGCCGCCACGTCGGAATCATGGGCGTCGAACCCGTCGGCAATTATGCCGTCCGCCTCAAGTTCGACGACATGCACGATACCGGGATCTTCACCTGGGATTATCTCTACGACATGGGCGCACGCCAGGATGAAATGTGGGCGGACTACCTGAAAGCGCTGGAAGAAAAAGGCCTCAGCCGCGATCCGTGACGCGGCATCGGTTGACCGCACCGTCGCCGGTATCGAGCGTCGCTTCCTTACCGTTTATGCAGAATAAGAAGTTGCCGTCGGTCAGGAGCCCCGCCGCATCATCGTCGGCAGGTCCCCCATCAGGCCCATGGCCGAGCGCATCAGCATCTTTTTCAGCGGCGGCATCTTGTTGACCATGCCGAGGCCGAAGTCCCGGGCGTGGCGGATCGGTGCGATGTCGTTGGAAAACAGCCGGTTGAGGCCGTCCGTCACCGCCAGCATCAAGGTGTTGTCGAAACGTCTCCAGCGTTGATAACGCTGCAGCACCGCCGCCGATCCGATGTCGAGGCCAAGCCGTTTCGCCTCGCCGAGCACATCGCAGAGCGCGGCGACATCACGATATCCCATGTTGAGCCCCTGGCCCGCAATCGGATGCATGCCGTGATCGGCATCGCCGATCAGCACCAACCGCTCTGCGACCGACGCGTGCGCGAACTGCAGGCCGAGCGGATGGCAGAACCTGGGACCGACAACCTCGATCCCGCCCATGAAATCGCCGAAGCGCTTGGCGAGCTCCGCCGTGAAGAGATCGTCCGGCAATCCCACCATGGCTTTGGCCTGATCGGCCCGCTCGGTCCAGACGATAGACGACCGGCAGCCGGGTCTTTCGTTGGTTCCCCTGAGCGGCAGGATCGCGAACGGCCCCGCCGGCAGGAAATGCTCATGCGCAACAAAGCCGTGCGGGTGTTCGTGTTCGACCGTGCAGACAATGGCTTCCTGCGGATAGCGCCACGACGTGATGCGAATACCGGCGCCTTCGCGGATTTTCGAGCCGCGACCGTCGGCGGCGATGGCAAGGCGTGCGTCGACGGTCCGGCCATCGGCGAGTGTCGCCCGGACACCGCCCAGGTCTCGTTCCAGACCCTCGACCCGCATCGGCGCGATGAATGTGACGCGTTTGTCGTTTTTAAGCGCCGCCAGTGCGGCGATCCGGATATGCCGGTTTTCGGCCAGGTAGCCGAGCGGGCCCGCGCCGACGTCTTCGTGATTATAGTGCAGAAACAACGGGGACCGCCCGTCGGCGACGCGAATGTCCATGATCGGTGCGACCTCGGGTTCCAGATACGGCCACACGCCGATCGCACTCAGTAGCCGTTCCGACGCGGCGGCAACCGCAGAGGCCCGGCCGTCGAAAGCCGCGTCGCGGGCGTCCTTCGGGTCGGTGCCGTCGATCACGACGACCTCGAAACCGCTGGCGGCGAGGGCGCGCGCCGCGACGGCGCCGACCAGACCGCCGCCGACAATCAGAATGTCGGCGCTGAGCGATGCTGATTCGGATGCCTTGTTGGACATGACATTTAGGTGCCCCGGCGCGGGCCGCCTGTCCAGTCGAATCTACGCCTTAATATTGCCTAATTTCTAGCCATAGCCCGTATATGCATAAAAAATCATCATATTTTTGTGCGCTTTTCGGCCATCTCGACGCAGATATCTCCGCTAACGCATTGAAATTGCTTAAAAGTATATGACCGAAGAAAACTGGCACGAACCTTGATTATTGAAGGCAGCGGCCCGACGGGCCCAAGCAACGTGCAAGGGGGCAGCCGTTTAAGAGGAGCGAACGGCACACCCGCAAATCAACGGAAGGAGTTCAACATGAAAATGATCATGGCGGTCATCAAGCCGTTCAAGCTCGAGGAGGTCCGCGAAGCGCTGACTCCCCTCGGCATTGAAGGCATGACCGTATCCGAAGTTAAAGGTTTCGGCCGTCAGAAAGGTCAGGCCGAAATTTATCGTGGCGCGGAGTATCAGGTGAACTTCCTGCCGAAAGTGAAAATCGAGATCGCTTGCGTCGACGACCTGGTCGAGCAAGTGGTCGAGACGGTTCAGAAAACCGCGATGACCGGCAAGATCGGGGACGGCAAGATTTTCGTTTACGCCCTCGACAAGGCCGTCCGGATCCGAACCGGCGAGACCAATGCGGAAGCGCTCTAGGAGGAATGAAACTATGAACTTTGCTCGCATGAAAAAGCGCACGGCAGCGATGGCTGCCCTGGCCGCGATCGCTGTCACGATGACGGCCGGTCAGGCTTCGGCGGAAGTCACCACCGAGAGCGCCTTTGTCTTCAACACCTTTGCATTCCTGATCCATGGCGTCCTCGTGATGTTCATGGCCGCCGGCTTTGCAATGCTCGAATCCGGTCTGGTCCGTTCCAAGAACACGGCCACGATCTGCCTCAAGAACATCGCCCTCTACTCCGTTGCGGGCATCATGTTCTACCTGATCGGCTATAACATCATGTACGTCGGTGTGCCGGAAGGCGGCTGGATGGGCACGTTCAGCCTGTTCTACAACCCGGGCGCGGACGAACTGGCGCTGATCAACGCCGACGAAGCGACGCCTGAAATGGTCGCAGCCGTTGCCGACACCGGTTACTCGGTGGCGTCCGACTGGTTCTTCCAGATGGTGTTCGTCGCGACCGCGGCCTCGATCGTTTCGGGTACGGTTGCCGAGCGCATCAAGTTCTGGCCGTTCATCATCTTCGTGGTCGTGCTTTCCGCCATCATCTATCCGGTCCAGGCATCCTGGGTCTGGGGCGGCGGCTGGCTCGCGGCCATGGGCTTCTCCGACTTCGCCGGCTCGACGCTGGTGCACTCGACGGGTGGCTGGGCGGCCCTTACCGGCGCCATCATCCTCGGTGCCCGTAAAGGCAAGTACGGTTCGGACGGTTCCATCCGCGCGCTGCCGGGTGCCAACATCCCGCTCGCGACGCTGGGTACGTTCATCCTGTGGTTCGGCTGGTTCGGCTTCAACGGTGGCTCGCAGCTCGCGCTGGGTTCCGCTCTCGACGCCGCCGCGATGTCCATCGTCTACGTCAACACCAACCTGGCGGCTGCCGCCGGCGTGGTCGTGGCGATGATCCTCGCACAGCTGATCTACAAGAAGGTCGACGTCTCGCTGGCGCTGAACGGTGCCATCGGTGGCCTCGTCGCCATCACCGCGGGTCCCGATCTGCAAAACCACTTCTTCGCCATGATCGTCGGCGGTGTCGGTGGTGCGCTGGTCGTGTTCGCGGTGCCGATGATCGACAAGATGAAGATCGATGACGTGGTCGGTGCCATCTCGGCGCACCTTGTCGCCGGGATCTGGGGCACGCTCGCCGTCGGGATCTTCGGTAGCGGTTCCATCGTCACCCAGGCCATCGGCGTCGTCGCGATCGGGGTTTTCGTCTCCGTCGCCAGCGCCATCGTCTGGATGATCCTGAAAGTAACCATCGGCATCCGGGTTTCGGAAGAGGACGAAGAGCTCGGCCTCGACCGCGCGGAATGCGGCATGGAAGCTTATCCGGAGTTTGGAAAAGGCTCCCAAACCCTCTGATCCCCTCCGAGATCAGTTGGTTCTCCCCGAAAGCCGGGCGGTCTACCGCCCGGCTTTCACCTTTTCGGATGTACCGTTAACGCGCGCCACCGCGTCGATTGACGCCGTCGTCATTCCGGCGCACGCCGGAATCCAGTGCGGCGGGCAGGGCATATTCCCGAAAGTCTCGGGCTTGTCGCTCTGTACCCCGGTCTCCACCGGGGTGACGAGGGGCCAACTCTCAATCACCGATCGCCTCCGACAACCGGAACAGAATTTTGTATTCCGGCGTTCCCGCCGTAGAGTTGCCGAGACGGACAAGGCGGAATCAATACTATGACGGAAACGAACGACGACAACGCGTCGACCGAGCCGGCAATTCTAAAAGGCGAAGATGCCATCGCACTTTGGAAGGAGGGCCGTGATGCCTGGAATACCTATATCGAAACACACCCCGGCGTCGAAATCGATTTCTCAAACGTCGATTTTTCCCCGCACCGTTTCGAGAGCGAGCCCCTCTCTTTTGAAGGCTTCCGGTTCGGAATCGGCGACGTGTCTTTCAAGGGAGCGGTCTTTAATTCGGGTGACGTGTCATTCGAATTCGCGACCTTCGACGGTAGACTCTCATTTAATGGTGCAACGTTTGGCAACGGTATTGTGTCTTTTGCGGACGCCACCTTTGGAGACCGCGGTACAACTTTTTCGTTTGTAAATTTCGGTGACGGTAATTTGCTGTTCTTCCGCGCGGTCTTTGGCAACGGTATGGTTTCTTTCTACGGCGCGACCTTTGGCAATGGCGATGTGTTTTTCTCTCGCGCAACGTTCGGCGACGGTTTTGTATTTTTCTCGGAGATCAATTGCCTATGTCGGCGATTAATATTCCATGATGTATCTTTGGCGCACGTCGAGTTCGCACCCCTGAGACTAAACGCGCATTCTCTCAATTTTTCATCAATGACGGTTAAAAGAACGGCTGTATTCGATCTATCTCATACTACTAATTCACTTGAGGATGTCTCGTTCAGAAATGCGGTCTTTGACGGCCCATTTACGCTCAACGGGACGCTCACTACGGCACCTGACCTTCGGGGCACAAAAACTGTGCATCACGTCGAGCTTTCGGGCCTCCGGGCAATGCTCCGTCGCGAATGGCCGCACCTTGCCTGGCCACCAAAAATTTCACGACTCGTGCGGGATCGTAAAGCGGCGGTCGCGGAAGCTGCCAAGTATCGGCGCCTAAAGGAGATCGCGGAACAGAACCGTGATCATGCTGCTGCACTAAGGTTTGCCGCCGACGAAAACCGCGCCAAACGCTGGCACGAAACCGGCTGGTTCGCTTCGGTCCTCGACATGATGTTCAGCGGCTTCAGTGATTACGGCCAGAGCATCTGGCGCCCGGCTGCGGGTCTCGTCGGGCTGACCGCACTCGCCACCGTCCTTTATCGTACGGTCACGGAGTGGGGCTGCTGGGCGGATGCGATCTCGCTCGCCGCCGGGAACGCGGTCGCCTTCCTGCCGCAATCACGCGATGTGCGCACGGACGCCGTCGACGCCTTGTTCGGTCCCGATCCCGGCACGTGGATTGATCTGGCGATTCTAAGCCAGGCGGGCATGAGCTTCGTCTTTCTGTTCCTGATCGGCCTCGGCCTCAGGAACCGGTTCCGGCTTTAGGCCACAGCGTGAACCTGACGTTTTCAGGCATCCTCGCCCTTTATCCTTCGAGACGCGCGCGAAGCGCGCTCCACAGGATGAGACAAATAGATCAACCTCATCGTGAAGCGAACAACCATCCTCATCCTGAGGAGGCCTGAAAGGCCGTCTCGAAGGATGAACGGAGCCGGCTTTCTACGGGGCCTCAAATCATCGCGAATCGATTCGCGCATCCTCCTGATCGGCCACTTCAACGGGGTTGCCTAAGCCCCCGATATTTAGTGGTTAATTCGTCTTTACCATCCATCCCTTCCGCCTCGCGCGCGCGTTAATTTCTTGGTAACAAACGCAGCTTACGAGGGATATATGACCGTCCTCAGATCGAACACGTCCGGCCGCTCATCAGAACCCTTGTTGCCCGCGCAGGTCACCGAGGCGCTCAAACGCCGCGGCTGGCAGCTCGCCGGCCTGGCACTGATCGCGTTGGCCGCCGTTTCGGGTGCGGCCATTCTTTCGTATGCGCCAGGCGACCCGTCGCTCAACAGCGCCACCGATAACGACCCCATCAATCTGGCCGGCCACTGGGGCGCGGTGTTCTCGGACCTGGTTCTGCAGACCGTCGGCTACGCGTCGCTGATCGCACCGGCCTGTCTCGCGGTCTGGGCGGCGATGATACTGACGCATGGCACGCTCGCCCGTCCCGTGGGACGTCTCGGCTGGCTCGTGCTTGCAATCATTTTAGGCGCCGTCGCACTCGCCGGGATCGAAAGCCCCACCGGTTGGCCGCTGGCCGCCGGGCTGGGCGGTGTCGCGGGATCCCTTGCGTTCGATGAACTTTCGATGTGGGCCGGGCGGCTCGGCATTCGTCCCGCCGCCGACGTCACTCTTTGGGCGATGAGCTCGCTCGCCGTCGCGGCCGCGGTGATCGCGCTCGGCATGGGGCCGCGCGACTGGCTGAACACGGCGCGCGGCGCATGGCGTGGCATGCGCAAGACGTATGCCGTTTCCCGGGGCGCCTATGGCGCGGCACGCGACTTCGGTGAGCGCGCCCAGGACTTCGGGGGCCGGGTACGCGGCATGATCCCGTCACCGTCCCGTGGCGAGGCGCCGGAACCCGACGACGATGATGATGATTTCGAAGACGCGGACGACGAGGAATTCGACACCGAGCCTTCGGGCGGTGTTCTGGATGCCGCGTTCGCCCAGTCAAGAAAAGGTCTGGCCGGCAAAGCGCCGGTCGTCGCGCCCCGTCCGAAACGCGCCAAGACCGGCCGCAAGGCGGAAGCGCGCCGTCAGCAGAAACTTCCCCTCGGCGGCGACGAAGACTACAGCCAGCCGCCGCTGGAAATTCTCGATCTGCCGGAGACGACGCGCGAGGAAACCCGCGAAAGCCGCGAAGCACTGCAACAGAATGCGCGTTACCTGTCGACCGTACTTGAAGAATACGGCGTCAAAGGCGAGATCGTGAAAGTCCGTCCGGGTCCCGTCGTTACGCTTTATGAGCTCGAGCCCGCACCCGGCACCAAGACATCCCGCGTGATCGGGCTGTCGGACGATATCGCGCGTTCGATGAGCGCGGTGTCGGTCCGTGTCGCCGTGGTTCCCGGCCGCAACGTCATCGGCATCGAAATGCCCAACGCCAACCGTGAGATGGTGCACCTCCGCGAGCTTCTGGCCTCATCCGACTTCGAAAAGACCAAGGCCGAACTGCCGCTGGCGTTGGGTAAGGATATCGGCGGCGGCCCCGTGACCGTCGACCTGGCGCGCATGCCGCACCTGCTGATCGCGGGTACGACGGGCTCCGGTAAGTCGGTTGCCATGAACACGATGATCCTGTCGTTGCTCTATAACCTGCCGCCGGACCGCTGCAAGTTCATCATGATCGATCCGAAGATGCTGGAGCTTTCCGTCTATCAGGAAATCCCGCACCTTCTGACGCCGGTCGTCACCGACCCGTCAAAGGCGGTGGTCGCCCTTAAGTGGGTGGTCCGCGAAATGGAAGACCGTTATCGCGCCATGAGCCAGATGGGGGTCCGCAACATCGGCGGCTATAACCAGCGCCTCGCCGAAGCGAAGAAAAAGGGCGAGGAACTGACCCGCACCGTGCAGACCGGGTTCGACGAAGACGGCAAACCCGTCTACGAGGAACAACCCCTGCCGACCGATCCGCTGCCGTACATCGTCGTCGTCGTCGACGAGATGGCGGACCTGATGCTGGTCGCCGGCAAGGACGTCGAAGCCGCGATCCAGCGCCTGGCGCAGATGGCGCGCGCCGCCGGCATCCACTTGATGATGGCGACGCAGCGTCCGTCGGTCGACGTCATCACCGGCACCATCAAGGCCAACTTCCCGTCGCGGATCTCGTTCCAGGTGACGTCGAAGATCGACAGCCGCACGATCCTTGGCGAGCAAGGCGCAGAACAGCTTCTGGGCCAGGGCGACATGCTCTACATGGCGGGCGGCGGGCGCATTTCCCGCGTGCATGGCCCGTTCGTTTCGGACGAGGAAGTCGAACGCGTGGTCAGTCATCTGAAAGACCAGGCAGCGCCTGAATACATCGAGGCCGTGACCGAGGATTCCGGCGAGAGCTTCATCGGCGACCCGAGCGCGCCGGGCGGCGCCAACTCGGAATACGACGAGCACTACGACCAGGCGGTCGCGCTCGTCGCCCGCGAAGGCAAAGCGTCGACCAGCTTCATCCAGCGCCATTTCCAGATCGGCTACAACCGCGCCGCACGGATCATCGAAACGATGGAACGCGAAGGCGTGGTCAGCGCCGCCAACCGCGTCGGCCGCCGCGAAGTGCTGATCGGCGATCATTCGTCGTAAAGGCTATTTTCCGCCCCTTCAGGCGCTTGAATCCGCACCGCAAGAAAACTCGCCAACCATTTGAGATCATGGCTCAAAGGTCTTTCACGGAATCTTGTATTCTGCGATTGAGAGATTCCCGCCAAAATACCGGTGAACGTGACAGCGCCGGTGATTTACCATGGAAGCCATCGAAAACGCCGCTTTCGCATCTGTCGGTCGGGCCGCGGGATTTGCCGGGCTCGCGATCTTCACACTCATGCTGGGCCTGAGCTTCGATCCGCCGCTGGCGACGCGCACCGGCGGCCTGTGCGGCATGGCCGAGGTTGCGGGCCTGATGCTATACGGATGGCTGGCCGTGCACCGCCCCTACAAGCGAACCGAAGCGTGGATCATCCTCAACGACGAGCACCGGCCGCCCGCGCCCATCGCCCAGAAAATCATCGGGCGCACGCTGCGCGAAACTGCCTACTGGTTCGCCGGGCGCGCCGCGGCGGTGTCTTCTTTCCTGCTGGTATCGTCGGTCGCGCTCAAATTCGTTTGAGCCAACCACCGCGCAATCGCCTTTACCTCGCCACATTGAACTTCTAGAAACGCGGCCATGAAACGCATCTTTGCCCTGTTCGCCGTTCTGCTGATCGCGCTGACCGTCCCCGTCAAGGGGGATGCGGCGACGCCGATCAAGATCACGCCCGAAATCGAAGAAGGCCTTAAAAAGGCCGAGGCATATCTTGAGGACATCAAGACCATGCAGGCCGAATTCCTGCAGATCTCGTCCACCGGCGAAACGTCCAGCGGCGAATTGTGGTTATCCCGCCCCAATAATCTCAGGATCGAGTACAAACCGCCGACCCCGATCCTGATCGTCGCCAATGGCGAGTTTCTGAGTTACGTCGACACCGAGCTGAAACAGGTCAACCATATCCCGCTGGAGGATACGCCGGCGGCATTCCTGCTGCGTGACGATTTCTCGTTCCTGAACGGCGAGCTGACGGTGACCGGTTTCGAGCGGCGCGCCAACACCATGCGGATCAGCGTCGTGCAGACCAAGGATCCACTCGCCGGGGAATTGACGCTCGTCTTCATGGAAAACCCGATGGTGCTCAGGAAATGGGTGATCAAGGACGCGCAGGGGGTGGTCACGGAGCTGACCCTGGTCAATGCGCGCTTCGACTTTCCGATCCCGGAACAGCGTTTCCTGGAAAGAATCCCGAACTTCGTCACCGACGGCAACTGACCCGGGCGCGCTCAGCCGATCAAGGTCACGGGACGAGCTTGTAGCCGCCCGCTTCGGTGACCAGCAGCTTTGCGCCGGAGGGATCGTCCTCGATCTTCTGGCGCAAGCGGTAGACATGCGTCTCCAGCGTGTGCGTTGTGACCGCGGCATTGTAGCCCCAGACTTCGTCCAGCAGCTTTTCGCGCGCGACCGCCTTGTCGCCGGCGCGGTAGAGGTATTTCAGGATAGCGGTTTCCTTGTCCGTCAGGCGCACCTTGCGCTGATCGGACTCCCTCACCAGCAACTTGTTGGCGGGCTGAAAGGTATAAGGGCCGACGGTAAAGACCGCATCGTCCGAGCGTTCGTGCTGGCGAATGTGGGCCCGCAACCTGGCCAATAGCACCCCCAGCTTGAACGGCTTGGTGACGTAATCGTTGGCGCCGGCATCGAGGCCCAGGATCGTGTCCGCGTCCGTATCGGCGCCGGTCAGCATGATGATCGGTGCGCGAACGCCGCCCCGACGCATCAGCCGGCAGACTTCACGGCCGTCCATATCCGGCAGGCCCACATCAAGCAGGATGATATCGAAATTGTTTTCTTTCGCGATCTCCAGGCTTGCGGCGGCACTGAACGCGGTATCGACCTGAAACTCTTCATGGAGCTTCAGTTGCTCGCTCAACATCTCAGCCAGATCTTCGTCGTCGTCGACGATGAGAATACGCTTACCATTACTCATACACGAACCCTTTCCGCCGCTTCCAAGAAGCGCTATCACCACATGGTATATAGTGTGATTTTCTTGCCAAGCCCTTATATATTAACCGGCTTTCTGCGGAAAGGTGCTAGGTTGAGCCAATGAACGACAAAACCCCGAAAAGCGCGGAGCTTTACGAAGTTCCGGCGGCGCGCGCGCCGATCACCGTGCTTTCCGTCGAACGCGCGATGGGTGAACTGCGCCGGGGCCGTCCGGTGGTGGTCCGCGGCGGTGGCGGTCATGCGGTTCTGGCGCTCGCCGCCGAAGCCATGGGCCCGGAAAGCCTGCAGCAGCTTCACGATATCGCCGGCAGCGCACCGACCCTCGCCATCACGGCCAGGCGCGCCGCCGTTCTGGGGCTGGCGGAAAGCGCCGGGAAGATCGCCATTGTGAGCGGTCTGGGCGGCCTCAGCGCCGACGAAATCGCGGCACTGGCCAACCCGTTGGTCGAAGCGGGCGTCACCCCGGCGCTGCGCGATCGCCTGAGCGTCACCGTCCGCACCGAGCCCGGCCACGACTGCGCATCGGCGTCGGTTTCGCTATCCAAGCTGGCGCGTCTCTTGCCGGCCGCCGTCACGGCGCAGATCGGCGACGTCGGCGATATCATGGCATGGGCCAACCGCCACGATTTCCTGAGCGTCGATACCGGCGACGTGTTCCAGTATGAGGGCGCGGCGTCGCGGAATCTGAAACGCGTCGGCGAGGCGCGGGTGCCGATCAGCGACGCCCACGATACCCGCATCGTCGCGTTCCGCCCGTCTGACGGCGGGCGCGAACACCTGGCGATCATTGTCGGCCAGCCGGGCCCGGCCGATCCGGTACTGGTGCGGCTGCATTCGGAATGTTTCACGGGCGACCTTTTGGGTAGCCTGCGTTGCGACTGCGGCGATCAGCTGCAAGGCGCACTTGCCGAAATCAAGACGGCGGGGGCAGGCGTGCTTCTTTATCTCGCCCAGGAGGGTCGGGGGATCGGCCTGATCAACAAACTTCGCGCCTACGAACTTCAGGACCTCGGCTTCGATACCATGGACGCCAACGAACAGCTCGGCTTCGACGCCGACGAACGCGTCTACATGCCGGCGGCGCGGATGCTGAAGCTGTTGGGGTTCTCCAAGGTTCGTCTGATGACCAATAACCCCGACAAACTGGCGGCGTTATCCAGATACGGGGTCGACGTGGTCGAGCGGGTGGCGCATGCGTTCCCCGCCAATCAACACAACGAGTTCTATCTGCAGACCAAGGCATCGCGGTCCGGTCATCAGTTCTGACGGCGGGAATGACCCGGCAGTTCTTGCCTTCGGTCACAATTCGCACCAATTCTCCGCATTAACCCATTGATACTGCGAGGTTTTTATTGGCACACCGCTTGCTTATTCACAAGCGGGACACTTGGGTTGGAGATTTGAATGGTCTCGGTGGAAAACCAGCTGGCGTGGATGCCGTCGACAATCGGCGCGGACGCATCAAGACAACAGCCGCAGCAGTTGGCGTTGAGCGCGCCGCCGGACGATGCCCCGGCGAAGGAATTCAGCCTTTTCGGCGATGATGGGTTTTCGTTCGCCGATCTCCTCGATGTCGTTAACCCACTCCAGCACATCCCCTTCGTTTCCACCTTCTACCGCGAAGCCACCGGCGATACGCTCGCCGCCGCACCGCGCGTTGCCGGCTCGACGTTGTTCTTCGGGCCGCTTGGCCTGGCGAGCGCACTCGCCAACGTCTTCGTCGAGGAATCCACCGGCCAGGATATCGGCCAGCATATGGCGGGCTGGATCAACCCGGCGAGCGAAGACACCGACGTTGCGGATGGTGCACCGGCAGCCGCCGATGCACCCGCCGCACCGGGCCTCGATCCGGCCGACCCGGTCCTCGCCTGGGCGCGCGGCGAGGCCGACTGGGTCAAGCAAAGCCTCAAAGCACGGGACCGCGGTGCAGCAGGGACGAGCAAGGCCGACACGCCCGCATCGCCAGCCGAACCGGGCGACGTTCCCGACGCCAGCCCGTATCTTCGCGACGAACCGGCACCCGCCGACGAGCCGTTCGGACTGGCTGAGATGGCGTACCTGACCCAGGACATCCGCTCCGCCGCGCGCGCTTACGCCGCTGCCGCAAACCTGCGGCCGGCCGGTTGATCTGGTCACCCTTTACCCGGCGCGGTCATCGTGCTGATCTTCGTTCATGCTGATCCGTGTCTACGCCGACAACGTTCTTGAATTTCGGGGCCGCCGTTATCGTTGCGCGCTTGGGCGCTCGGGCGTTTGCACCGACAAGAAAGAAGGGGATGGGGCGACGCCGACGGGCCGCTATCCGTTGAAAAGGCTCTATATACGCCGCGACCGGATCCCCGAAATCGAGACCGCTTTACCGGTGACCGACATCATGCCGGATGACGGCTGGTGCGACGACCCGGCACGGCCGGAATACAATACGCGCGTGAAACACCCGTACGACGGCAGTCATGAGAAGATGTACCGCGACGACCATCTTTACGACCTGGTGATCGAAATCGGCCACAACGACACCCCACCCATACCGGGCATGGGCAGTGCCGTGTTCATCCATATCGCGCAGCCGGATTACGCGCCGACGGCGGGATGCGTTGCGCTTCACGTGAATGATCTGACGAGATTGCTGGCCGACTGGGGCCCGGCGACGGAGATCGAGATTTCGGATGAACCCGCCTAGTCGCGTGCCGGGCGTTCCCCGAAAATCGCGGTGCCGACCCTGACATGTGTCGCGCCGAGTGAGATGGCTTTTTCGTAGTCCGCGCTCATTCCCATGCTTTTGACGCCAAGTCCCAAGCGGTCGGCCATGTCGGAAAGCAACGCAAAGTGAAGCGCCGCTTCCTCGTCGACCGGGGGGATGCACATCAAGCCCTGGATATCGAGACCGAGGTCGTCCCCGCATTCTTTTACGAAGGCCTCTACGTCCGCCGGCGCGATACCCGCTTTCTGAGGCTCTTCGCCGGTATTCACCTGGATATAGCAGGGAAGGCGGCGGCCGACCCGGTCGAATTCGCGCGCCAATGCGCGGGCAATCTTCATTCGGTCGACGGTTTCGATCACATCGAACGTCGCAACCGCGTTCTTGACCTTGTTCGATTGCAGCGGCCCGATCAGGTGCAGCGTGATGTCCGGATATGCCTCACGCAACGCCGGCCATTTGGCTTCCGCCTCCTGCACCCGGTTCTCGCCGAACAGCCGGTGCCCGGCTTTTAAAACCGGTTCGATGGTGTCGGCCTCGTGCACCTTGGAGACGGCGACGAGATGAATATCCGAAGGATCGCGCCCGGCGTCTTCTGCGGCTTTCGCAATGTCTGCCCGGACCTTGGCGAGATTGCTTGCGGGATCGTTTTTCTGGGTCATAGTGCGGCTATGCGTGTTTCGATGCAGCGGACGTTACCAGCCCCCCGGCGCCAAGACAATCGTCCCCACCATACCATCCCGGCATGGTTCGTGATGAGCGACGAGGACCGTCTGGCGGATCCGGCACCGCTCTTGCCGTATCTGCCGCCTGCGAGTGCGATCATCGTCCGGCGCCGCGACCCGATGGCGGCACGGGACATGTCGCGCGCACTCACCCGGGCGGCGGCCGCGTCGGGGGTGACGATCCTGCTCTCCGCCACATCGCCGATCGACCGGCTCGATGCTCATGGCCTGCATATCCCGGAAGCCGCACTTGCAAACTGGAAACGATCCGATATCGCGAGGCTGCAACCCCAACTCGTGACCGCGTCCGCGCATGGGCCGACGGCGGCGATGCGGGCGGCCGCCTTCGGGATCGATGCGGTCCTCGTTTCACCGGTCTTCGCCACCGATAGCCATGAAACACGTCCCGCGCTCGGCATTATGCGGTTTGCCGCGATCGCCCAAGCGGCGCCGATGCCGGTCATCGCCCTCGGCGGGATCACGGCGCCCCGAGTCCGCCGGGTGTTACACATGGGCGCCGCAGGCATTGCCGGGATCGGTCTTTTTCGGCCGTGAAGAGAACCGCGAACCGCTGCCCGGCTTTTGCACGAATGTTCGGCAAAGTCTGGTGGATTCCAATGATTTGGTGTAAGGAGGACCTCGTTCGCCGTACCGGATCGTGATCCGGTCGCGCGCGGGCGGTTGGGCGTGAAAGAAGGACGACGACGCATGACACCGATTTTCACAGCGATGACCCGGCTGGGCATGGTCATCATGGCCGCCAGCGTGCTTGCGACCGGGTGCTCCTATACGCCCGGCGACCCACGTCAGAACAACCGCGAAGAAGATGAGTACACCGATTACACCAACCGCAAGACCATCTTCGGTGAAGGCGGGATCAACCTGTTCGGCACGGACAAGAAAGACGAGGGTAGCTCCCTTGGAGTCAACAGCTTCCTCTGGCGCGCGTCGCTGGAAACCATTTCGTTCATGCCGATCAACACCGCCGATGCGTTCGGTGGCGTGATCATTACAGACTGGTACAGCCCGCCGGAAAGCCCGAGTGAGCGCTTCAAGCTGAACGTCTATATCCTCGGTCGCACACTTCGCGCGGACGGTGTGAAGGTTGCCGTGTTCCGCCAGCTTCGCGACCGTACCGGCAACTGGGTCGACGCCACGGTGCCCGACGGCACCGCCCCGAAGGTCGAGGACTCGATCCTGACCAAGGCCCGCATGTTGCGTCACCAAACCCTGACGGCACAGTGAGCCTTACCCGGGTCGCCGGTTCCATTTAACGCAAACGGCGGCTGCAACGGCAGCCGCTTGAAGAATTTGTGAGTTCGAGAAAACATGTCCCGTTACAACGTCAAAGAAACCGAGAGCAAGTGGCAGGCCGTCTGGGAAGAGCGGCACTGCTTCGACGTTGAAGAAGATCCGACCAAGGAAAAGTACTACGTCCTCGAGATGTTCCCGTATCCGTCGGGGCGCATCCACATGGGACATGTACGTAATTACACCCTCGGCGATCTGGTCGCCCGGTTCCGGCGCGCGCAAGGCTATAATGTGCTGCACCCGATGGGCTGGGACGCGTTCGGACTGCCCGCCGAAAATGCGGCCAAGGAAAACAACGTCCATCCCGCCAAGTGGACACACGCCAACATTGCGGCGATGCGCGAACAGCTCAAATCCATGGGGCTGTCATACGACTGGCGCCGCGAGGTCGCGACCTGCGATCCGGAGTATTACAAACACGAACAGAAAATGTTCCTCGATTTCCTCGAGGCGGGTCTCGTTTACCGCAAGGAATCCTGGGTCAACTGGGATCCGGTCGAAAATACCGTGCTCGCCAACGAGCAGGTCATCGACGGCAAGGGGTGGCGTTCGGGCGCCGAGGTCGAAAAGCGCAAGCTTGCGCAATGGTTCCTGAAGATCACGGCGTACGCCGACGAGTTGCTGAGCGCGATCGAGGACCTGGACCGCTGGCCGGAACGCGTGCGGATCATGCAGCATAACTGGATCGGCCGCTCGGAAGGGGCCCACATCGCATTCGACGTGATCGGCCGCGAAAAGCCGCTCGATGTCTATACGACGCGGCCTGACACGATCTTCGGCGCGTCGTTCATGGCGGTTTCCGCGAACCATCCGCTGGCCCAGGAACTGGCCGCCGATAACCCCGGCCTCGCCGATTTCATCGCCAAGTGCAACCGCATGGCGACGTCGGAAGCCGCCATCGAGACCGCCGAAAAGCTCGGCTTCGACACGGGCCTTAAATGTGCGCATCCGGTGATCGACGGCGAGACCCTGCCGATCTATGTCGCCAACTTCGTGTTGATGGATTACGGAACCGGCGCCATTTTCGGCTGCCCCGCCCATGACCAGCGCGACCTGGATTTCGCACGCAAATACGGCCTGCCCGTGACCCCCGTGGTCTGCCCGCCCGATGCCGATGCGGCGACATTCGAGGTTGGGGATGACGCGTTCGTCGGCGACGGTAACATCATCAATTCCGAGTTCCTGAACGGTCTCTCCGTTCCCGACGCCAAATCGAAGATCATCGCGCACTTTGAAGAACGCGGGATGGGCGAGAAGCAGGTCAATTTCCGGCTTCGCGACTGGGGTGTGTCGCGGCAGCGCTACTGGGGCTGCCCGATCCCGGTCGTGCATTGCGACGACTGCGGCATCGTGCCCGTGCCGGCCAAGGATCTGCCGGTCGTGTTGCCCGAAGACATCGACATCAACGTCGCCGGCAACCCGCTCGACAAACATCCGACGTGGAAGAACGTGGACTGCCCAACATGCGGCAATGCGGCACGCCGGGAAACCGATACGTTCGATACGTTCTTTGAATCGTCGTGGTATTTCGCACGGTTCTGCGCGCCCGTTGAAAATGAAGCGTTCACGCGTTCGGCCGCCGATTACTGGCTGCCGGTCGATCAGTACATCGGCGGCATCGAGCACGCCGTTCTGCACCTTCTCTATTCGCGCTTTTTCACCCGCGCGCTGAAGGAATGCGGCTATCTCAATCTGGACGAACCGTTCGCCGGCCTGCAGACGCAGGGCATGATCTGCCACGAGACCTACAAGAGCGCCGCCGGCAAGTGGTTGTTCCCGACGGAAGTCTCTACCGATGAAGCCGGGGAACTCGTCGATGCGAGCGGCGCCAAGGTAACACGCGGACGCTCCGAAAAGATGAGCAAGTCGAAAAAGAATGTCGTCGATCCGGAAGAGATCATTCAGTCTTACGGCGCGGACACGGCACGCCTGTTCATGTTGTCGGACAGCCCGCCCGACCGGGATCTGGACTGGACGGACTCCGGCATCGAAGGGGCATGGCGCTACGTAAACCGTTTGTGGCGGCTGATTTCCGAACCCCCGTTTGCCCCGGCGGCCCAGGGCACGCCCCGGCCGGCGAACGTCGCCGGGAGTGCGCTCGATGTCGAGCGCATGGTCCACAAAACGGTCGCGACCGTGACCGCTGACCTTGAAAAGTTCCATTTCAACAAGGCCGTGGCGCGGGTACGCGAACTCAGCAATGCCGTCGAAACGTTGAAAGAGTCGGATGCCGGCGCCGATTGGGTGCTTCGATTTGCAAGCGAAACGCTTGCCATTCTGGCCGGCCCTTTGATGCCGCACCTGGCGGAGGAGATGTGGGCGGCGCTCGGTCATGACACCCTGATCGCCGACACCGCTTGGCCTGAAGCCGATCAAAGCATGCTGGTCGAGGATACCATTACGGTCGCGGTCCAAGTGAACGGCAAGCTTCGCGGCACGCTTGAAATTGCCAAGGATGCGGACAAGGAAACCGTGGAACAATCCGCATTGATGTTGGACAATGTCCAGAGTTTCATCACCGGCAAGGAAGTTCGGAAGGTCATCGTCGTGCCGAACAAGATCGTCAATGTGGTCATCTAGAACGTTCGCTGCGCTTTCGTTGCTCCTGGTACTCGGCGGGTGCGGTTTCCGGCCGCTGTATGCCCCGCCACAGGAAGACGTCAGCGGCAAGGGCGTTTACGCCTTCGATATCTTCAAGACCATCGCCATCGGCAATATCGAGGACCGGGAAGGTCAGTATTTCCGTAACCGCCTGGTCCAACTGCTGCACCCGCATGGCCGCAGCGGCTTGGCCCGTTACACGTTGGATGTTACTTTGGACGAGTCATCGACGGACCTTGCCGTGCAGCGCAGCGCGATCGCGACCCGCGCGAACCTGACGATTACAGCCAGTTTCTCATTACATGACTTGGAAACCGGCAAGGTACGGGAATCCGGAATCGCCAAATCGATCAGTGGCTATAACATCTTCCAATCGGAGTTCCAGACGCTGATGGCCGAGAAGGGCGCACGCGAGCGCGCCCTCGACGACGTCGCCCAACAGGTGCGCGTCCGGCTGGCGGCGTTGCTGACAACGTCCGAGTCCAAACCCAAAACACAATGAAGCTCAGCGGCGCCAAGGCCGACGCATTCGTCAAAAAGCCCGACCCGAAAGTACGTGCGGTGCTGCTTTTCGGTCCCGATGGGGGGCTGATCCGTGAACGCGCGAAAATGTTGGTCGCGCATTTCGCTGACGAAAATGACCCGTTCGCGATTACCGAATTGACGGGCGATGCGCTCCGAAAAGACGGCGCGCTGCTCGCTGACTCAACGAACGCCATGTCCCTGATGGGCAGCGCCGCGGTGGTCAACGTTCGAGACGTCGGGGATGCGCAGGTTGCCCAGATCGAGGATTGGCTGGACGCGGGTGCGGGTGTTCATCCGGCAATTTTCGAGGCGGGTGAGCTGGCGCCGCGGTCGAAACTTCGCGCAATGTTCGAAAAGCGTGCCGACGCCGCAGCGGCCGGGTGTTATCCGGATGAGGGCCGCGATCTCGCAGGTGTGGTCCGCGAGCATATGGCCTCGAACGGCGTGACACTCGATCGGGATGCTGTCCCGCTTCTGATGAGTCGGCTGGGAACGGACCGTCTGGCGGTCAGGCAGGAACTGGACAAGCTGGTTATGTATGCGGGCGGCCCGGGTAGCGGAGCAACCATCACGGCCAGCGATGTGGAAGCGTCGATCGGGGACGTTAAGACCGCGTCCCTGGACGATATCGCATTCGCCGTCGGCGGCGGAGATCAGAGATCATTGGGCGATGCCATGGACCGGGCGTTCTCGGAAGGGGCGACGGCGGTCGGCGTGATCCGGGCCGTCCAACGCCACCTCGATCGACTACACCAGGCAAAGAGCATGGCGCAATCCGACGGGAACCTGCAGGGCGCGATCAAAAAGTTGCGGCCGCCAGTATTCTTTAAGGTGGCAAGTGCGTTCGAGACCCAAGCGCGCGCATGGGCGCCGCACGATCTGGCGCGTGCCATGACCCTGCTTCTGGAAACGGAACGCGATTGCAAGTCAGGCCTCGACATCGAACGCGCGATATGTGAACGCGCGCTGCTCCAATTGACCCAGGCTGCCCGCCGAAGCGGGCGCTAACTCTTTGTTTTTAAACGAATATTAGGAGCGGGCTGTTTTCGGCTTGAGACTGACCGATAGCTTCGGCGCGGCTTCCGCGGGCTTTGCGGGTGCCGCGTCCTCTTCGGTCGGTCCATCGTCGAGCGTGGCCGGTGCCGGTGCGGGCTCTGCCTTGAGACGGTCAATCACGAAATCGAGCTGGTCCAGGTTGTCATAGGCGATGCGCAATTCCCCCTTGGGACCCGCACCTTCGACGGAGACCTTGAGACCCAACAGGTTAGAGAGGTCGCGCTCGAGCGCGATTGTATCGACGTCTTTCGCCGGGGTGGCTTTCGCTTTTTTAGCGGCACCCGGTTTGCCGGTCTGCTTCGCGAGCCGTTCCGCTTCGCGAACGCTGAGATTCTTTTCGATGATCTTTTTGGCTTTTTCGTATGCGCCCTCGACTCCGATCAGGGTGCGGGCGTGGCCGGCGCTGAGCAGACCCTCCTCGACCAGTTTCTTCACTTTCGGATCGAGCGCCAGCAGCCGCAGGGTATTCGCGACGTGGCTGCGGCTCTTGCCGACCAACCGCGAGACGTCTTCCTGCGTGTGACCGAACTCGTCCATTAGACGCTGGAAAGCATCGGCCTCTTCGACGGCGGAGAGGTTTTCGCGCTGAACGTTCTCGACAAGCGCGACCTCGAGCGTGGTCTTGTCGTCGAAGTCCTTGATAATGACCGGCACTTCGGAGAGCTGTGCCAGTTGTGCGGCCCGCCAGCGGCGTTCGCCGGCAATGATTTCGAACGCCTGGGCGTCGTCGGGATGGCGGCGCACCAGGAGCGGCTGGAGGATGCCTTTCTCACGGATCGATTGGGCGAGGGCGTCGATCGCTTGCTGATCGACATGATGGCGCGGCTGGTACTTGCCGGGGTGCAGAAGTTCGATCGCGACGGGTTTGGCGGTACGAACCTTATCCAGCTTGGCGTAATCTTCGTTGGTTTCGCCGAGCAGGGCCGACAGGCCGCGGCCGAGTTTCTTCTTTTTCTCCGCCATCTCTTACATTCCTACCCGGCGCTCGCGATGAATGACTTCGCCCGCAAGAGACAGATACGCCTGCGAGCCGGCGCAGTTCATGTCATAGACGATAACGGGGCGGCCGTACGAGGGCGCTTCGGACACTCGGACATTCCGAGGGATCACGGTTTCGTAGACCTTATCGCCAAAATAGGCCCTGACGTCATCCGCAACCGCGCCGGAAAGGTTATTCCGGCCATCGAACATGGTGAGCACGATGCCCTGAATTTCGAGGCCCGGGTTATAGGTGGCCTTGACCCGCTCGATGGTGCGGATCAGCAGCGATACGCCCTCAAGGGCAAAAAACTCACATTGCAGTGGTACCAGGACCGCCTGCGACGCAACAAGGGCGTTGATCGTCAGCAGACCCAGCGCCGGCGGGCAATCGATGAGGATGTAATCGTAGTCGGCAGCGGCGAGCATCAGCGCTTCGCGGAGGCAGAATTCTCGTCGTTCGACGTCGACGAGCTCGATCTCGGCACCCGACAAATCGATCCCGGACGGCACGATATCAAGACCCGGAATACTGGTTTCGACAATCGCTTCATGTAGAGGGATTTCGCGGATGAGAACGTGGTAGGTGTTCTTCGAGCGCGCATCGTGGCCGATGCCGAGCCCGGTCGAAGCGTTGCCCTGGGGATCCAGGTCGATGATCAGCACCTTCTGTTTGATGGCGGCCAGCGCCGTCGCCAGATTGATCGCGGTCGTCGTCTTGCCGACGCCGCCTTTCTGATTGGCGACGGAGATGATGCGGGTGCGGCGGGGCTGCAAAAGGGTGTCAGACATCGGTTACGGGCGCCAGATCATCAAGGATGAGAACAGTGCCGGAAGCGTCGGAAAGGCTTCGTTTTCGGCTTATTTTCATTGTCCATCGTTTCGCCGTGAGCGTCAATTCTTCTTCGGCGTCCGCACCCTTTAAAAGCAGGGATTTGCCGCCGTTTTTCAGGTGCCGGTACACCCAGGGCAGCAGCCTGTCCATCGGTGCGAGTGCGCGCGCGGTCACGACGTCGGCATTCAAGGCGGGGACGTCTTCGATCCGCCGGGCGTGAACGGTGACGTTGGTTTCGGTCAAGCGCGCGGCCTCGCGGATGAATGTCGCCTTGCGTTGATCGCTTTCGACCATATGCACGTCGGCACCGGTCATGATCGCAAGGACCAGGCCCGGCAAGCCGGCACCGCTTCCAAGATCGGCGATCTTCAAGGGGCGCTGGTCAGGCAGATATTCGAACAGCTGAGCGCTGTCGAGAATATGCCGCCGCCAGGGATCGTTGAGGGTTTTCGGTCCAACCAGATTGATGGCGCGTTGCCATTTTTCAAGATGCGCCAGATATGCCTCGAACCGGTCAAGGATCCCGGGCGCGGCGACATTCATCGCGTCTGCAAACGCCGCGCGATCCATGGGGACGATCTGGTTCATACGAAAGAATGTTTCACGTGAAACAAGGTCACGCCGATAGACGGCTGTCACGGCGTTTGACGTGCGCGAGAAGTGCCGTAATCGCGGCCGGTGTGACGCCGGAGATGCGCGCCGCCTGACCGATTGATTCCGGCCGGACACGTGTCAGCTTGTCTTTGACCTCGTTCGAGAGCGACGGGATCATGCTATAATCGAGATCGGGGGGAAGGGTCAGGTTCTCATCCCGGCGCAGGGCCTGTATGTCAGCTTCCTGGCGCGTGAGATAACTGGCGTACGTCGCTTCAATCTCGATCTGCTCAACCACGTCCGGGCGGGTATGGGCAAGGTCCGGCCAGTGCGCCGTCAAGGTGCTGAAGTCGATGTTCGGATAGCTCAGGAGGTCGAGGCCGTTACGGCGGACCCCGTCCTGATTGATCTCGAGGCCACGGGCGCGGAGTTCGGTCGGCGACTCATTGATCGCCTGAAGGGCATCGCGAACTTTGTCGATGGCCTGCTTCTTTTCAGTGAATTCGCTGGCGCGTGCCGAAGTGACCACGCCCACGTCAAGACCGCGGGGCGTCAACCTCAGGTCGGCGTTATCGGCACGCAGCATCAGCCGGTACTCGGCGCGGGACGTGAACATCCGATAAGGCTCGGCCGTGCCCAGGGTCACCAGATCGTCGATCATCACGCCGATATACGCTTCGGCACGGTCGAGGATAAACGGCGCGTCCGATCCGCCGGCCGCAAGGGCGGCATTGATGCCGGCCATCATGCCTTGCGCGGCGGCCTCTTCATACCCCGTGGTCCCATTGATCTGGCCCGCCAGATAGAGGCCCTCGACGGCGTGGGTTTCGAGGCTCTGCTTGAGGGCGCGGGGATCGACGAAATCGTATTCGATCGCGTAGCCCGGTTGGATCATCACCGCGTCCTCGAGACCTGGAATGGTCTTGAGAATATCGAGCTGAACGTCTCTGGGAAGCGACGTCGAAATACCGTTCGGATAAACCGTCGGATCGTCGAGGCCTTCCGGTTCGAGGAAAATCTGGTGGCGCTCCTTGTCCGCGAAGCGGACGACCTTGTCCTCGACAGAAGGGCAATACCGGGGCCCGATCCCTTCGATCTGGCCGGAGTACATGGCCGAGCGATGCAAATTGTCGTGAATGATCCGGTGTGTCCGCTCGTTCGTGTACGTCATATGGCAGGCGATTTGCGGGACCCGGATCCGGTCGGTCAGATAGGAAAACGGGACGGGTGGGTCATCGGCCGGCTGCGCCTCCAAACCGTCCCACCTGATGGTTCGCCCGTCGAGGCGCGGCGGCGTGCCGGTCTTGAGCCTGCCCAGCGGAAACCCGAGGCGCTTGAATGTGTACGAAAGGGCGATCGCCGGTTTATCGCCCACGCGGCCGGCGGGGATCTTCTGGTCGCCGACATGGATCAGGCCGCGGAGAAATGTCCCCGTTGTGATGATCACGGCGGCGGCGTGGAACTCTTTTCCGTCGCCGGTGCGAATTCCAGTCACGCGCTTACCGGTCCGGTCGAGGATAAGATCATCGACCCCGGCGGCGACGATCTCCAGATGATCGGTTTCACCGAGGAGGTCCTGAATCGCCTGGCGATAAAGCTTCCGGTCCGCCTGGGCGCGGGGGCCACGCACCGCGGGTCCCTTGGAGCGGTTGAGCATCCGGAACTGAATCCCGGATCTGTCGATGGCCCGGCCCATGATACCATCGAGGGCATCCACCTCGCGCACCAATTGACCTTTGGCGAGGCCGCCGATGGCCGGGTTGCAAGACATCTCCCCGATTGTGTCGAGGCGATGTGTGACCAGCAGGGTCTTCGCGCCCATACGTGCCGACGCGGCTGCCGCCTCGGCGCCCGCGTGACCGCCGCCCACAACGATGACATCTACTTTCGACATGGCGCGGAACATAGGCGTACACCGTATCCGAGTCAATTAATCTCGGCGCCTGTTTCACGTGAAACATTGTGGTTAGAATCCGTTAACCACCAAAATATTGATTCCGGTTTAACGACGAGTCATACGCGGGGTGTTTCACGTGAAACATGCGAGCCATGAGCCGACTCATTTCCCGATGCAGAAATCCCGAAAGATTCGATCGAGAAGGTCTTCGACATCGATCCGCCCGGTAATGCGGCCGAGCGCCTGCGCGGCGACGCGCATGTCTTCCGCCATCATTTCTTCATCCATGCCCGCTTCGGCATTGCCGATGGCGCGCCTCAGCGCCGCCCGGCAATCTTCGAGCGCGGCCCGATGCCTGGCCCGGGTGAGGGGGGCCGAAGCCGCCGCGCGCCCGGCGGCAAGGTTTCGGATGTGCGTGGTCATCCGGTCAATCAGATCCGCCATGCCCGCGCCCGTCCTGACGGAAATCGCAAGGGCGCCCTCCGGCGAGGCGGCATCCCGCGCCAACAAATCCGCCTTGTTCATGACGACGAGCGTACCTTCGTCCGCCGCCGGCACACCATCCGTCGCGCCCGGCTCGATCAGGTGCAGGCGCAGGTCCGCCGACGCCGCCTGATCGCGGGCGCGGCGCACTCCTTCCTGTTCGATTAAATCTGCGCTTTCCCTCAGACCGGCCGTATCGATCAGCGTGGCGGCATAGCCGCCCAGATCCATCGGCACCTCGATCACGTCACGGGTCGTTCCCGCGATCTCGGAAACGATGGCCACGTCGCGTTTCGCCAGCGCGTTCAGCAGCGACGATTTTCCCACATTCGGTGCGCCGGTGAGGGCGATCCGGAAGCCTGATCTGATCCGCTCACCGATACCGTCATCCGCCAGGTGAAGGTCGATCTCATCGGCGAGCGCCCGCAAGGCCTCGA
>MDSW01053200.1_pt1 | contig 47049 bp, 45 predicted proteins | sample 811171 | NCBI WGS metagenome assembly MDSW01 (sample SAMN05326641, study PRJNA326480) | marine metagenome | isolation source: seawater | place: Atlantic Ocean: North West | collected 2012
GCGGGCAGTGTCCCGAGAGGGAGTGAGCTTTTCGACCGACCGGGACACTGCCCGCCCGGGAGGTTCGGTTAGCTCGCACAATACCCTGCAAGGAAGTCTGCTTTGCGACCGACCGGGACACTGCCCGTTGCGGCGTTACAGGGCCGCCAGCACCTCGTCGGGGATATCGACGTTGGTGTAGACGTTTTGCACGTCGTCCAGGTCCTCCAGGGCATCGACCAGCCCCATCAGGGTCTCGGCGCCGCCGGCGTCCACCGGTACCGTGGTCGAGGCGATCATGGTGACCTCTCCCGACTCCGCGCTGAAGCCCGCCTCTTCCAGGCCCTGCTTCACCGCGCCGAAGTCTTCCCAGGGCGTGAGTACGTCCACCGAACCGTCGTCGCTGGTCTCCAGGTCCTCGGCGCCGGCCTCCAGGGCGGCCTCCATCAGCGCATCCTCGTCCACGCCGCTGGCGAAGGTGAGCTGGCCCTTGCGCTCGAACAGGTAGGCGACGGAGCCGTCCGTGCCCAGGTTGCCGCCGCGCTTGGAGAACGCGTGCCGCACTTCGGCCACGGTGCGATTGCGGTTGTCGGTCATGGCCTCGACGAGCACCGCGATGCCACCCGGGGCGTAGCCCTCGTAGGTGATTTCCTCCATGTCGTCCGCGTCGTTGGTGCCGGCGCCGCGGGCGATGGCGCGATCGATGGTATCGCGGGTCATGTTGGCGCCCAGCGCCTTGTCTACCGCGGCGCGCAGGCGGGGATTGTCTTCCGGCGCCGGCCCGCCCTGCTTGGCGGCGACCACCAGTTCACGGATCAGTTTGGTAAAGGCCTTGCCGCGCTTGGCGTCCTGTGCCGCCTTGCGGTGCTTGATGTTGGCCCATTTGCTGTGGCCGGCCATAGACTCTTCCTTCTATATATAACTACTGCGCCTTGTCCTGTCCTTCGCGCACCTGGCGCAGGCGCAGGTTGAGTTCGCGCAACTGTGCCGCGCCCACATCCGAGGGGGCCTCCGTCATCAGGCAGGCCGCGGTTTGCGTCTTGGGGAAGGCGATCACGTCGCGGATGGAGCTGGCGCCGGTCATCAGCATGACCAGGCGGTCCAGGCCGAACGCCAGCCCGCCGTGGGGCGGCGCGCCGTACTGCAGGGCATCGAGCAGGAAGCCGAACTTCTCGCGCGCCTCCGTCTCGTCGATGCCCAGCACCTCGAACACCGCCTGTTGCATTTCCGCACGGTGGATACGGATGCTGCCGCCGCCCAGTTCGGTGCCGTTGAGCACCATGTCGTAGGCGCGTGACAACGCCGCCGCCGGCGCCGCGACCAGCTCTTCCACGCTGCAGGACGGCGCGGTGAAGGGGTGGTGCAGCGGGGTCAGGCCGCCGTCGCCGTCGGCCTCGAACATGGGGAAGTCGACCACCCACAGGGGCGCCCAGCCCGCAGACACCAGGCCCAGGTCCTCGGCCACCTTGATGCGCAGCGCGCCCAGGGCCTCGTTGACGATATCGGCGCGGTCGGCGCCGAAGAAAATAATGTCGCCGTTGGCCGCGCCCAGGCGCTGCATCATGCTGGCGACGATTTCCTCGGGCATGAACTTGAGGATGGGCGACTGCAGCCCCTCCACGCCCGCGTCGACATCGTTGACCTTGATCCAGGCCAGGCCGCGCGCGCCGTAAATCGCCACGTAATCGGTGTAGGTGTCGATTTCCTTGCGGCTGATGGTCGCGCCGCCGGTTACCTTGAGCGCGGCGACACGGCCCGCGGGGTCATCCGCCGGGCCGCGGAAAACCTTGAATTCGACCTGCTGCATGAGGTCATCGACACTGACCAGTTCCAACGGGATGCGCAGGTCCGGCTTGTCCGAGCCAAAGCGTTCCATGGCCTCGGCATAAGCCATGCGCGGAAACTCTGGCAACTCGACGTCCAGCACCGCGCTGAACAGTTCGCGCACCAGGCGCTCGGTGATCGACATGATGTCCTGTTCCTCGAGGAAGGCGGTCTCGATGTCGATCTGCGTGAACTCCGGCTGGCGGTCGGCGCGCAGGTCCTCGTCGCGGAAACACTTGGCGATCTGGTAGTAGCGGTCGAAGCCGGACACCATGAGCAGTTGCTTGAACAGCTGCGGTGACTGCGGCAGCGCGAAAAACTGCCCGGGATGGGTGCGGCTGGGCACCAGGTAGTCGCGCGCGCCCTCGGGCGTGGCGCGAGTCAGTATCGGCGTCTCGATATCCAGAAAGCCCTCGCCGTCGAGGAAGTTGCGCACCGCGGTGGTGATCTTCGACCGCAGGATGAGTCTCTCCTGCATCTGCTGGCGGCGCAGGTCCATGTAGCGGTACTGCAGGCGCACGTCCTCGCCCACGTTGGTGTACTCGTCGAGCTGGAAGGGCGGGGTCGCAGCCTGGTTGAGTATCTCCAGTTCCTTGCCCAGCACCTCGATCTCGCCGGTGGCCATGGCCGGATTCACGGTCCCGGCGCCGCGCGCACGGACCCTGCCAGTGACCCGCAGCACGTACTCGCTGCGCACGCGGTCGGCGCGCTCGAAGTGCTCTTCGGTGTCCGGGTCGAACACGACCTGGACGATGCCCTGGCGGTCGCGCAGGTCCAGGAAGATCACCCCGCCGTGGTCACGGCGCCGGTCGACCCAGCCGCACAGGGTCACTGTCTCGTCGATGTGGGTCGTGGAGAGAGCCCCACAATAGTGACTGCGCATAACTGGATCCATTTACCTGGGCCCGCCGGGCTGCGCCGGTTCAGGCCGTCTGTTTGTTGTCGCCGCCGCTCTTGGTTTTACCGGCCGCCTTGTCCCCGGCGCCGTCGCCGGATTTGCCGCCAGACTTGTCACCGCCCCCGGCGCTGCCTCCCGCGGCGCTTTCGCCCCCGGCGAGGTTTTTCTTGTTACCCGTCTTGAAGTCGGTCTCATACCAACCGCCTCCCTTGAGGCGGAAGGCCGCTGCCGAGACTTTCTTTTTCAGATCATTCTTGCCACAAGCCGGGCACTCGACCAGAGGCGCGTCGCTGAGCTTCTGCAGCGCCTCTATCTCTTCACCGCAGGCCTGGCACTGATATTCATAAATCGGCATGGATACAACCCCACCAATTAAAGCTGCGAATCAGGAAAAATGAGGCGCGAATTCTAACGCAAGCGAGCGAGCAGGCCAAGCAGGCCCGACGGGGCGTTCAGAGAGGCGTAAAGCGCCCGCACCGGGCGGTGCAGGCGTTATCCAGAGCCGAGGGAGGCCGCCGCAGGCGGCCCCCCGGACACCGCTCAGGAGGCGGCGAACTCCTTCAGCTTTTTCAGCGGCCGGATCTTGACGGCGGTGCTAGCCGGCTTGGCCTTGAAGGTGGTCTCTTCACCGGTGAAGGGGTTGATACCCTTGCGTGCCTTGCGCGCGGGCTTCTTCACGGTGGTGATTTTCATGATGCCGGGAATGGTGAATTCGCCCACGGAACGCTTCTTGATGCTGCGCTCGATAAGGGTGTGGAACTCGTCCATTACAGCAGTCACTTCTTTCTTGGTGAGACCAGTGCTATCAGCCAGGTGAGCGGTGATCTGGCTCTTGGTCATCTTTTCACGGATGGCCGGAGCGGCTTTTTTCACCGGCGCCTTCTTGGCTACTTTTTTACGAGCCGGCGCCTTCTTGGCTGCTTTTTTTGCCGGTGCTTTTTTCTTCGCTGCTTTTCTGGTTGCCATTAGACTTTGAACCTTCCCTAATAAAAAGTTGAACGAATCGCGCTTGAAACCTGTAGCGCACACTCCAACAACCTGAAACGGCGCCGCCACAAGGCACACGCACTGTATAATGCATGAAACGCTGCAATACAAGCGTTTTGTCGGCACGTCGGGAAAAAAACCCTGTTTTTCCAGTATCGATGTCGTACCGGCAAAAACGTGCACTCCCCGGGTGCACCCATGCAATATCGCTGCACTGTTCTCGCGTGAGTTCTATCTGTACCCGGATGGGTTTCGCACGTAAACTTGTTCCCCTTCCAAACCGCCTGTCACGAATTCGTCATGCGCACCAGCCAATTCCTGATCGCCACTCAAAAAGAAACTCCGGCGGACGCCGAGATCGTCAGCCACCAACTCATGCTGCGCGCCGGACTGATCCGCAAAATCGCGGCGGGACTTTACACCTGGCTGCCGCTGGGCCTGCGCGTATTGCGCAAGGTCGAGACCATCGTCCGCGAGGAGATGGACCGCTCCGGCGCCCAGGAGGTCAGCATGCCGGTTATGCAACCCGCTGAATTATGGGAAGAATCCGGCCGCTGGGAACAGTACGGCCCCGAGTTGCTGCGCATACGCGACCGGCACGAACGCGACTTTTGCCTGGGCCCGACCCACGAAGAGGTTATAACGGCACTGGTCCGTGATGAAATTCGCAGCTATAAACAGCTGCCGCTGAATCTCTACCAGGTACAGACCAAGGTCAGGGATGAAATCAGGCCGCGCTTCGGGGTCATGCGCTCACGCGAGTTCATAATGAAGGACGCCTACTCCTTCCACGTGAGCCAGGCATCCCTGCAGGAAACCTACGAGGTGATGTTCGATACCTACTCGCGCATCTTTACCCGCCTGGGCCTGGAGTTTCGCCCGGTGATTGCCGACACCGGCAGCATCGGCGGCAGCGCCTCGCACGAATTCCACGTGCTGGCGGACTCGGGCGAGGACGCCATCGCGTTCAGCGACGCCAGCGACTACGCCGCCAATGTGGAGATGGCCGAGGCCCTGGCGCCGGGCGAAACGCGCGCGCAGCCGACCGCCGCAATGGCGCGCGCAGACACGCCGGGGGTCACCACCATCGACGCCCTGGCCGGGTTTTTATCCGTCGAATCAACTACCTGCCTGAAAACACTGGTAGTAAAAGGCGACCAGGACGGCGCACTGGTGGCGCTCGTTCTGCGCGGCGATCACCAGCTCAACACGGTCAAGGCCGCACACCTGGAGGGCGTCGCATCGCCGTTGCAGATGGCTGCGGAGGACGAGGTGCGCGCGGCGCTGGGGGCGGGATTCGGCTCCCTGGGTCCGGTGGGCCTGGATATACCGGTCTATGTCGATCGCGCCGCCGCGGTGCTGGCGGATTTCAACTGCGGCGCCAATGAGGACGGCGTGCATTTCACCGGGGTGAACTGGGAGCGCGACTGCCCGCTGCCGCAGGTCGCCGACCTGCGCGAAGTCGTCGAGGGCGATCCCAGCCCGGACGGCAAGGGCAAGCTGCGCATCCGCCGCGGCATCGAGGTGGGCCATATCTTCCAGCTCGGCGACAAGTACAGCGCCGCCATGGGCGCCCGGGTGCTGGACGAAACCGGTAAAAACGTGACCATGACCATGGGCTGCTACGGCATCGGGGTCACCCGTATCGTCGCCGCCGCCATCGAGCAAAACCACGACGACAGCGGCATTATATGGCCGCACAGCATGGCGCCCTTCCAGGTCGCCATCGTCCCGCTGAACATGCGCAAATCGGAGGCGGTGGCCGACGCCGCGGAGACGCTCTACGCACAATTGCGCGAGCTGGGCGTGGAAGTGCTGATGGACGACCGCGACGAACGCCCGGGTGTAAAATTTGCCGACATGGAACTGGTCGGCATTCCCCACCGCGTCGTCATCGGTGACCGCGCCCTCGCCGAGGGCAATCTGGAGTACAAGGGCCGCCGCGATGCCGACGCGCAACTGGTTCCCCAGGATAAGGTCATCGAACTGCTGCGGGAGAAGCTGGGCTGACCCGCGCAGCCACCAGTAGCCACCTGCGGCGGCTGGCATGCGCTGCCGCCTGTCTGCTCTACCTGCTCTGCCCCCCGCTGGCGGCGCAACCGCAAGACCCGGCAGAGCGCGCCGAGCTGCGCACCTTTCTCGAGCACACTATCGTCGATGCGGACAGTTTCCAGGATCGCTACGACGCCGAGGTCTGGCTGGTGGACATGTCGGCGCGCCTGGCCCGTTACGTCAAGGAGCCGCAGCGGCGCCTGCAGCTGCTGCAACAGATCCATGCCGCCGCGTCGCGGGCGAGCCTGCCCCCTGAGCTGGTACTGGCGGTGATCGAGGTGGAAAGCCACTTCGACCGCTTTGCGGTGTCGCGCGTGGGCGCCCAGGGCATGATGCAGGTCATGCCCTTCTGGAAGAACGAAATCGGCCGGCCGGACGACAACCTCACCCACAACGCCACCAACTTCGAGTACGGTTGCCGCATCCTGCAGTTCTACCTGCAGCGCGAGAACGGCCACCTGCACCGCGCCCTGGCGCGTTACAACGGCAGCGTGGGCAGCCGTAAATACAGCAACAAGGTGTACCGCGCCTGGCGCGATCACTGGCGCACCGAACCGCTGGACTGGTCGGACTGACGCAGTTCCGCACCCACGCGATAGCGGCCCGGGAAGACACGGGTCGAAGCGGCCCAGCGCGGGCAGACGTATCCCACCCCGCCACACCAGGCACCGGCTCCGGGGCACAACCGCACCGGGCGAGAAGGCTAGCGGTAGGAGCCGGGCGACTGCCCTGTCCATTTCTTGAAGGAGCGGTGGAACGCGCTGGGGTCGGAAAAGCCCACCATCTCGGCCACCTCGCTGACCGTCATGCCCTGGCGGCTGAGCATGGTGATAGCCGCATCGCGCCGCGCGTTGTCCTTGATCCGCTGGTAGGAGGTGCCCTCTTTCTCCAGGCGCCGGCGCAGGGTGCGCGCCGACATGTTGAGCAGGCCGGTGAGTTCCTCGAAGCTGGGCAGTTCGCCGCGGAAGTCATCGCCGATGATCTCGCGGATGCGGTACGTAATGCTCAGCGTGCTGGCCTGGGGCTCGATGACCACGTAGTAGGGGGCCAGCTTGAGGAACTCCATCAGGTCGTCCTCGTCACGCAGTAACTCCGCCTCCAGGTGGCGCGCGCTGAAGGTCACCGAGTTCAGCGGCTGTTCGTAGTCCACCGGACAGGGAAAAAAGTGGCGGATGCCGGCCATGAAACCCGGCCGCGGCCCGGCGCAGGTGGCGCTGACGATATCGATATGCTGGCCGATCAGCCAGCCGCTGAAACGCATCCACATGGCGAGGTTACACAACACACTGTGCTGCACCTCCGGCGCGTCGTCCCCCAGCAGGTAGGTGAGGGTCGCCTCCCGTCCCTGCTCGTCGACCAGCAGTTCGTTGGTGATCTGCGCGTCCTGGCGCACCCGGCACACGCGATTGAACTCGATGCCACGGCGCAGGGCCACCGCCAGGGTGGAGCTGTTGATCATGCTCAGGGCGATCAGGCGGGTCGTGCCGACAGGCGTCTGCACGTCGGGCATGACGCCGCCGGACTCGTCCCCCAACTCGCGCAACAGTTCGACGCACAGGCGCGAGTACTGCTCGCGCGAGACAAACGCGGTTTGCGCACCCTGGCGCAACGGGTCGAAGGGGAAGCGCGCGCGGCGCAGGATGGCGTCGACGTCGCGCCGGTAGGCGCGCGCCTGGGCCAGCAGCGCCCGGGTAAACTCCATGGGCACCGCCTCGTTGTACATCGCCGAATCGGCGGCTGACTTTCCCGCTTTCACGTATGCTGTCTCCCTCGGCGCCAAGCATAGCGCAGGGTGCCGCCAATGTTGAGCGGCGCGCAGCGCGGGCCCCTGCGCTGGTGATATTGCCGCACAGCGGGGTTTGACATCACCGCGGCGCCTCCGCACTATTGATGCAGGGACGGCCCAATAAGAATACACCGGCGCCACATGAACGATATCAACCAGATCAGCAAGTGGAACAAGGACCTGTCGCGAGCCATCGCCGCGCTCGGTACGGAAGACTTCTTCCCCCTGCTGGTCGCGGCCATCGATGGCCAGGTGCGCATCGACTACCCGCAGGTCTGGCTGTATCACCGCGACCTGCCGCCGCGGGTGCTGTACCACCAGATTCCCCCGCACGCGCTGGAGCAGCAGATCGACCAGTACCTGGACGGCCCCTACCGCGAGGACCCGTTCTACCAGACCTCCATGAACCAGCCGCGGGCGCGCATCTACCGCCTGTCCCGGGTCACCCTCGGCAAACTCAAGGACTCAAGCTACTACCGCGACTACTACGGCGACACCGGCACCTGCGATGAGATCGTCTACCTGTCCAAGCTGCAGGCGGGCAACGTGATCAACCTGAGCATGATGCGCCTGCCCGAGAACGGCTCCTTCGGCGACGACGAGTACGAGACGCTGTACCTGCTCGCCGAACCCATCTCCGAGCTCATCAAGAGCCACAGTGAGCACCAGGATTTTGCCGCGACCAACCTCATCCAGCCCGGCATAGATCACCAGATAGACCTCGCCTTCCGCACCTTCGGCGCCTCGATGCTGTCGCCGCGCGAGAAAGACGTGCTGGAATTGATGCTGCGTGGATACGGTACCGACATCTCCGCCGAGCGGCTGCAGATCGCCGTGGAAACCGTGCGCCGGCATCGCAAGAGCATCTACCGCAAACTCGACGTGAGCTCGCAGACCGACCTGTTCTCGCTGTTCCTCAACTCCATGTCCTGCCTCGGCGAGGCCGGCGGGCAGGACCCACTGAGCATCTACATGGCGCCGCGGTAGCGCCTCACCGCGCGTGCCCGTCCCCGGACCGTGCTTGCTGCCCCAACTTGGGCATTGTGGTGATCGCCACCACAAAGGATAGTGCATCCTTACCGGTCACTGCACGGTGGATGCATGTCGCTTGAAGCCGATTGGTTCCTGCGGGCGCACCCTGAGATAACCACAATCGAAGCCCTCCTCCCCGACTGCAACGGGGTCATGCGTGGCAAATGGGTACCCCGGCACAAACTGGCCAAGATTTTCGACGGCGAACTCAAACTCCCCAAAACCGCCCTCAGCCTGGACATCTGGGGCCGGGATGTCGAAGAACTGGTTTTCGCCGCGGGCGACGCCGACGGCATCTGCCGCCCGGTGGAGGGCTCCCTGCTGCCCACGCCCTGGGCCGCCGGCGGCCAGCACGGCCAGGTCATGCTGTCCATGTACGACGCCGACGGCAGCGCCTACATGGGCGATCCCCGCCACGTGCTCAAGCAGGTCCTGACCCGCTACCAGGAAGCCGGCTGGCGGCCGGTGGTGGCGGCGGAACTCGAGTTCAGCCTGGTGCAGTGGGACGAGTCGGTCCCCCTGCACACCTGCCCCTCGCCGGCGGGCAGCGGCCCCGTGGGCGGCAACACCTACGGGCTGGACGTGCTCAACCACCACCAGGACATGATGGAAGACCTGCGCCTGGCCTGCGAGGTGCAGGACCTGCCCTTCGACGGCGTGGTCAAGGAGTCGGCGCCCTCCCAGTACGAAATCAACATGACCCATGTCGACAACCCGGTGCTGGCGGCCAAGCAGATCATGATGATGAAACGGCTGATCAAGGGGGTCGCCGCCAAGCACGGGTTGATCGCCAGCTTCATGCCCAAGCCCTTCGAGGACGAGTCGGGCAACGGCATGCACATCCACTGCAGCGTGCTCGACGAGAGCGGCGCCAACATCTTCGATGACGGCTCGGAGAAGGGCTCGCCCCTGCTGCACAACGCCATCGGCGGCTGCCTGCTGAATATGGCCGACTCGGTGGCGATATTCGCGCCCAGCTACAACGCCTACCGCCGCTTCCAGAAGGGTGCCCACGCCCCCACCTTTCCCAGCTGGGGCTACGAGAACCGCACCGTGGCGGTGCGCGTTCCCGCCGGCAGCAAGGCCGCGCGGCGCCTGGAGCACCGTGTCGCCGGCGCCGACGCCAATCCCTATCTCGCCTTCGCCGTGCTGTTGTCCGCCATGCTCGACGGCATCGAGCAGAATATTTCCCCCGGTGAGCCGATCAAGGGCGACGGTTACTCCCAGGAAAAGGAAACCCTGCCGGTGTACATGCCGGACGCGGTGAGGCTGTTCAGCGACTCGGACTTCATCCGCAACAGCCTGGGGGAGGAACTGCAGCGTATCTTCACCCTGACCAAGCAGCAGGAAATCGAGGAGTTCCGCCGCCGCATCACCCTGCTCGAGTACCAGTCCTTCCTGGAAAGGCTCTAGCCGGGCGCGGCGCCCTCCTGCGCCAGCGCACGGATTTTCCGGTACACCTGCCACATCGCCTCGCTGGTGTTGGCGTCGTCCTGCTCGCCCGTGTAGCGAAATTCGGGCAGCTCCACGCCGCTGAAATCCAGCGGCGCGAGAAAGGCCTGGTAGTCCGCCAGGCTCAGGTCGGGGACGTACTCGATGATATCGCCGCCGATCTGCAGGTACTGTTCCAGGGAGTTCACGTACTGCTGCTGCAGGTGCTCGACGCTGCGGCGCGGGAACTTGATGCGCGCCGAGGCGATGAAACCCGAGGGCTCGCGCAGGCAGAAAATCACCCGCTCCGGCGGGCCCCACATGGCGACAAGGCAGCGGTGCTCCTTCGGCCGCAGCACCGCCTGCTTGTAGACAAAATCCAGTTGCCGGCCGTCACCGGGGTAGGCGGTGTCCAGGATATTGCGCGACAGGTCGCGCAGCAGCCGCGGGTAGTCGAACTCGATATGATCGTGGTTGGGCAGCGCGCTGACCTCGCGGTACTCCTCGATGCCCGCCAGGATCGAGCCCAGCCGCCAGTCGCCAATCCACAGGCTGGCGCAGGACTTGGCCAGCTCCGATATATAGGTGGTGCCGCTGCGCGTGGAGCCGTAGATCAGCCACCAGCGCAGCCGCTCCTTGCCGGCGATCTCGCGCCGCAGGTTGCGCTGGCCGGGCGCGTTGCGCGCAATGCGCCGCAGCGCCCGTTTTGCCGCCAGCCGGACACGTTCCATGCCTGCCCCCTTGTCTTCACCAAGCCGGTGTTGGTTATTGCCTTATTCGTCCCGGCGGACTGCGCAACACGCCGGGCGCGGCCGCGCGGTGCCCTGACCACATCCACAGCGCCTAATGATGTCAGTTCCCGGCCGCGGAGTCATCCGCACCGGTGCACGCACACCAGCGGTGTTGCAGGTGACAAATTACCCGCGCCGCGGCGATGCAGGTCATGGTCGCGTTGCGCGGCAAATGCTATAAAGGCCGTCCAGCCGTTGAGATCGTCCCGTGCGCACCTACCGCCTGCCCCACAGCTTCCGCATCGCCACCGGCCTGTTGCTGGTGTTGCTGTGCCTGCTGGCGGCGGCTGGCGCCCGCGCCGACAGTTGCGCCAACTCGCTGGGCCGCGCACTGCCGGAAAACCGGGAAGCGGCCCTGGGCGACGAGTTCGAGGTACTGAGCTGGAACATCCAGAAGGCCAGCAACCAGGGCTGGGACACGGACCTGGCCAGCCTGGGCGCCGGCATAGACCTGGCGTTCATCCAGGAGGCCTCCCTGCAGGCGCACCTCGACGAGATCATTCCCGGCCCCCTGCACCGGGCCTTCGCCCGGGGCTACACGCGGCCGGGCAACAGCACCGGGGTGATGACCCTGAGCACCGGCGCGCCCAGCGGCCGCTGCCAGGTCACGGCGTGGGAGCCCTGGCTGGGCACACCGAAGGCGGTGAGCATCACCGAGCACCCCCTGCGCGGCCGCGACGAGCGCCTGCTCGCGATCAACGTGCACGCGGTGAACTTCGAACTCGGCCTGGACAGTTTTTCCGCCCAGTTCCGCGCCCTGGGCGCGGTGCTGGACCTGCACCGCGGGCCGGTGATCCTCGCCGGCGATCTGAACACCTGGAACGGCGGGCGACAGGCCCTGGTCGAGCGCTTTACGCGCGAGCACGGTCTGGCCTCGGTGGCTTTCCAGCCCGACCTGCGCACCCGCGCCTTCGGCCGCGCCCTGGATCACATCTACGTGCGCGGCCTGGCCAGCACCGGGGCGCGCGTGATCCCGGTCTCCAGCTCCGACCACAACCCCCTGCGCGTGCGCCTGGCGCTGAACTGAGGCCGTCCTAGACCGGCGGCTCGCGTCCCGTATCCAGCCCGGCCACCGCCGGTTCGGACAGCGGTCCGGGCTCGATGGGCCGGTGCTCGCGCTCCAGGCGATTGACCAGGGCGAAAGCGCCGATCATGGCGGCGATGCCAAACGCCACGGCGCCGAAGGCCTCCCCGGCCATGACCCCGCGCGGGCCGTACCACTGAGCGCCGAAGTATACCGCGGGTATCGTGCCCAGGACGGCGCGGCCGAAATTGAAACAGGTGGCCCAGTGGGCGTGGCGCAGGTTGTTGAAGCTGGCGTTGGCGACGAACAGGCAGCCGTTGAAGGCAAAGGCGCCGACCAGGAACCAGCAGTAGAACAGGATCAACTCGGCGGCCTGGTCGCTGGCGGAAAACACCGCGACGATGCCCTCGGCGCAAAGCGCCAGCAGCAGCCACATCAGGACGACGTAGACCGCGTTGAGCAGGATCGCGCCGCGCAGGGTCGAGCGCACGCGGTCGTAGCGGCCGGCGCCGGCATTCTGGCCGACGATGGGGCCGACCGCGCCGGACAGTGCGAAGATCGCGGCGAAGGCAACGGGGGTGATACGCCCCATGATCGCCGCCCCGGCCACCGCGCTGTCGCCGAACTGGGCCATGGTGCGCAACACGAAACTGTTGCTGATGGGCGTGGCCAGGTTGGTCAGTACCGCCGGACCGGCGATCACCATGATGGGCCGGATGTCGGCGAGAAATTCTGCGGTGGACACACGGCAGGGCAGCCGGTGCACGACGCCCAGGGCATGCCAGGCGACGCCGAATACCACGCAGCGCGCCGCCACCGACGCCCAGGCGGCGCCCTCCAGGCCCCAGCCCAGGGTGAAGATAAACAGCGGGTCCAGCACCGCGTTCACCAACGAGCCGAGAACCGTGGCCCACATGGAACGGCGCGCGTCGCCCACCGCGCGCACCCCGGCCGCCATGCTCATGCCCAGCACCAGTATCGGCATGTTGGGCAGCAGGATGCTGGCGTAGCTGATGGCGTATTCGAGGGTCTGGCCGCTGGCGCCGAGCAGTTCCAGCAGCGGGCGCAGGCGGAACCAGGCCACGCCACTGATGGCGCAGGACACCAGCGCGTTGAACAGCAGCGCGCTGCTGCAGTAGCGCCGCGCCAGGTCGCGCCGCTGGGCCCCTTCCGAGCGTGCGACCAGCGCTCCCAGCGCGATCTGCAGGCCGATACTGACCGAGACCAGGAAAAAGATCAGCGTGCCGGCGAAACCCACCGCGGCGGCCAGTTCCTGCTCGCCCAGCAGGGTGAGGAAGTACATGTCGATCATGTCCACGCCGAACATGGTCAACAGGCCCGTGGCGCTGGCCCCGGTCATCACCAGCACGTGGCGTGCAGTGGAGCCGTGGGTGAAGACCGCCCTGCTCACCGGCGGGCGCCCCGGGCGAACACAGGCCCGCACGCGGGGCGACGCGGCGCCGGCGCGTGGGGAGACAGTCCGTCCGCGCGTGGCTGGCACCGCAGCATGAAAAACTCCGTTTCACAGGATTGAAAAGGGGGGAGAGCATTCTACTGCAGAATCGGCGCGAATGTGTTAAAAGCCGTTGCGGCGGAAAGACTTTCTCGCCAAAAAAAGTTAATATTCGCAATGTATTGTCTGTCCTGAACCCAGCCGGATTAATTCATGAACAAACCGCCCCTCGACACGACCAATGTGATCATCTTTGTCGGCCTGCCCCTGCTCGCCCTGGTACTGGTGCCCCTGTGGGGCGTGTATCACGGTTACACCGGCACCCAGTGGCTGTGGGCGGTCGCCTTCCTGTACCTCAACGGCATGTCGATCACCGGCGGTTACCACCGCCTGTGGGCGCACAACGCCTACGACGCGCACCCGGCGCTGCGCTGGTTTTTCGCCTTCTGGGGCGCCGGCGCACTGCAGAACAGCATCCTGATCTGGGCCTCGGACCACCGCCGTCACCACCGCTACGTGGACGACGACGAGAAGGACCCGTACTCTGCGAGCCGTGGGCTGTGGTTCAGCCACATGGGCTGGATGCTGCGCGAGTACCGCAGCAACGAGGAGGATTTCTCCAACGCCCGCGACCTGCAGCGCGACCCCATCGTCATGTGGCAACACAACCACTACGTCGCGCTGACCGTGTTCATGAACGTCGGACTTCCCGTGCTGCTCGGCGTGTGGCTCGGCGACGTGATCGGCACCGTGCTGCTGGTCGGCCTGCTGCGCCTGGTGGTCAACCACCACGTCACCTTCTTCATCAATTCCCTGGCGCATTTCTGGGGCCGCCGGCCCTACACCGAGGACAACAGCGCACGCGACAACGACCTGCTCGCCTTCCTCACCTACGGCGAGGGCTACCACAACTACCACCACATCTTCCAGAATGACTACCGCAACGGGATTCGCTGGTGGCACTGGGACCCGACCAAGTGGATGATCAACCTCTGCTCGCGGGTCGGCCTGGCCAGCAACCTGACGCGCGTACCGGATTTCAAGATCCAGCGCGCCATTCTCGACACCCAGTTCCGCCGCGCGCACAACAAGCTCGACGAGGGCCGCGACTGCGAGACCCTGCGCGAAACCCTGGAGCGCGAATACCAGTTGTTCACCCAGTCCATCAACGAGTGGACCGCCCTGCAGGCCGAGCGCTACGAGCGCAAGAAGGAACAACTCGGCGGAGCCCTCGAGGAGCACCGGCAACAGTTGCAGCAGAAGTGGGACTCCGCCGCCCTGCGCACCAAGCTGAAGACCCTGGAATACGGACTGAAGATGCAGCGCAAGCGCCTGCAACTGCTGATGGAGCAGGTGCGCCTGCACCAGGCGCAAATGGCCTGACCGCGGCCTGATCCAATGGGCCCGGTCCTGCGTACCGGTGGTTTTATGCTACTTTAAACAGCGAGCCACCCGGCCGCTGCGGAGACCCCCATGCCCCAGACCGTCCACGATTTCAGCTGTAAAACCCCCAACGGTGAAGACCGCCCCCTGTCCGACTTCAAGGGCAAGGTCCTGCTGGTGGTGAACACCGCCTCCAAATGCGGTTTTACCCCGCAATTCAAGGGCCTGGAGGAGATGTACGAGAAGTACCGCGAGCGCGGGCTGGAAATCCTCGGCTTTCCCTGTAACCAGTTCGGCAAGCAGGACCCGGGCAGCAACGACGAGATCGTCGAGTTCTGCCAGCTCAACTACGGCGTCAGCTTCCCCATGTTCGGCAAGATAGAGGTCAACGGCGACGGCGCCGACCCGCTGTACCGCCATCTAAAGCAGGCCGCGCCGGGCCTGCTCGGCTCCGAGGGCATCAAGTGGAACTTCACCAAGTTCCTGGTGGACGCCGACGGCAACGTGGTGCGCCGCTACGCTCCCAAGGACAAGCCGTCGGACATCGAGAAGGATATCGAGGCCCTGCTGGCCTGAGGGTCGCCCGGGGCCTGAGCATCGCACCCGGCCTCACGTTCGACACTCGCACGGCCTGGGACTGGGGGAGGAGTGCAATCGCCGGCAGGCGGTATCCCCCCCCTGAAACGGCCGCAGCTCCGCGACCGCGCGCGGCTGCTGCGCAACTCGACGATTTTTCGCTGCGCGAAAAATTCGGACTCGGACAGTGCTCGCAGAAAGCCCCGCGCGCGGTCGCTGCGCTAAACGCGGCCTGATTGTTTCCGGGGGGGATACCGCCTGCCGGCTCCCGGCGGCTCCAGACATGCGATTACTTTGCACGCAATGCCGTGCGCAGGGTCAGTGCTCGCGCGTGGCGCGGAACTGGATATCCGGCCAGCGTTCCTCCATCAGCGCCAGGTTGACCCGCGTCGGCGCCAGGTAGGTGAGGTAGCCGCCACCGTCCTGTGACAGGTGCTCCGAGGCCTTCCTGCGGAATTCCTCCAGCTTGCGCGCGTCGTCGCAGTGCACCCAGCGCGCGGTGTAGACGTTCACCGGTTCGTAGATCGCCTCCACCTTGTACTCGTCCTTGAGGCGGTAGGCGACCACGTCGAACTGCAGCTGGCCCACCGCGCCGACGATCAGGTCGGTGCTGTCCAGCGGCGCGAACACCTGGGTGGAGCCCTCCTCGGAGAGCTGTTGCAGGCCGCGCTGCAGCTGCTTGGACTTCATCGGGTCGGTGAGGCGGATGCGCCGGAACAACTCCGGCGCGAAGTGCGGGATGCCGGTGAACTGCAGGTCCTCGCCGGCGCTGAAGGTGTCGCCGATCTGGATCGTGCCGTGGTTGTGCAGGCCGATGATGTCGCCGGCTACCGCCTCCTCCACGAGCACACGCTCGCCCGCCTTGAAGGTCACCGCGTCGGCGATCTTCACGTCCTTGCCGGTGCGCACGTGGCGCATTTTCATGCCCTTGCTGTAGCGCCCGGAACAGACGCGCAGGAAGGCGATGCGGTCGCGGTGGCGCGGGTCCATGTTCGCCTGGATCTTGAAGACAAAACCGCTGAAGTCCGCTTCGCGCGCCTCGACGTGGCGGGCCGTGGTATCGCGGCCCTGGGGCGGCGGCGCCCAGCGCACGAAATCGTCGAGCATTTCGCGCACGCCGAAATTGCTCAGGGCGGTGCCGAAAAATACCGGGCTGAGCCTGCCGGCGAGGAACTGCTGCAGGTCGAATTCGTGGCTGGCGCCGCGCACCAGCTCGATCTCCTCGACGAAATCGTCGTAGTCCTCGCCCAGCAATTCGCGCGCCGCCGGGCTGTCCAGCCCCTCGATGCGCCGATCCTCGGGCAGGACACTGCCCTGGCCGGGCGCGTACAGGTGAATGACATCGTTGTAGAGGTTGTAGACACCGCGGAATTCGCGCCCCATGCCGATGGGCCAATTGATCGGCGCGCCCTGGATCTGCAACACCTCCTCGATCTCGTCGAGCAGTTCGATAGGGTCGCGGATATCGCGGTCCATCTTGTTGACGAAGCTGAAGATCGGCGTATCACGCAGCCGGCACACGTTCATCAGCTTGATGGTGCGGTCCTCCACGCCCTTGGCGCCGTCGATGACCATGAGAGCCGCGTCCACCGCGGTCAGCGTGCGGTAGGTGTCCTCGGAAAAGTCCTCGTGGCCCGGGGTATCGAGCAGGTTCACCACGCGCTCGCGGTAAGGGAACTGCATCACCGAGGAGGTCACGGAAATGCCGCGCTCCTGCTCCATGCTCATCCAGTCGGAGGTCGCGTGGGGCCCCTTCTTGCCCTTTACGCTGCCCGCCACCTGGATCGCGTTGCCCAGCAACAGGAGCTTTTCGGTAATGGTGGTCTTGCCCGCGTCCGGGTGCGAGATGATGGCGAAGGTGCGCCGGGCGTCGATGTCCTGGCCGAGGTCAGACATGGGATAACCGCTGCAAAAAAGCGCGAATTATACGCCCTTTTGCCCGCGGGGAGCAGCACCGTCGCGCCGCGCGCGGGCACGCCCGGGCCGGCCGCGACAGAATGTCGCTGCCGCGCGGCGCCCCGCGCTCTATAATGCGCAACGTGAAGACGATCCCGGCCAGCCCGCCCCGCGCCTACAGCCCCTCCGCGGACAACCTGCGCAACCTGCTGCTCATCCGCGGCATCGCCCTGCTCGGCCAGACCGCGGTGCTCGGCTACGTGGTGGCGAGCAGCCGCACCACCGCGAGCCTGTCCGGCATTACCGCCAGCCTGGTGTTCATGGCGGCCATCACCATGGCCAGCCTGTGGCGTACCACACGGCCCTGGCCGGTGGCGGACCGGGAGTTCCTCGCCCAGTTGCTGGTCGACGTGGCCGGCTGGTCCGCGCTGATGTACTTCACCGGCGGCGCCAACAACCCCTTTATTTCCTACTACGTGGTCCCGGTGGTCATCGCCGCCGCGGTGCTGCCCTGGAGCCACACCTGGCTGGTGGCCGGGGCCTCGGTGCTCGCCTACAGCGTGCTGCTGTACATCTATCGGCCCTTCCCGCTGTTCACCCCCCACGCCGCCATGGGTCACGGCGACGGCGCCAACGTGCATATCCTGGGCATGTGGTTCAACTTCCTCTTCAGCGTCGGCCTGATCACCTTCTTCGTGGTGCGCATGGCGGCCATCCTGCGCCGCCAGGAGGAGACGGTCGCGGCGCAGCGCGAGGAGCGCCTGCGCGACGACCAGATCATGGCGGTGGCGGGCCTCGCCGCGGGCACCGCCCACGAACTGGGTACGCCGCTGTCCACCATGCTGGTGGTGGTGGACGAGATGCTGGCGCGCGACGGCCTGCCCGACGACCTGCGCCAGGACTGCTCCGTGTTACGCGACCAGTTACTGCAGTGTCGCTCCACCCTGTCGGCGCTTGGCCGCACCGCGGAATTACGCTCGTCCAGCGAAACGCAGCGGCAGGCCGCGGGCGATTTCGCCCGCCACACCCTGGAGCGCTGGGCGGTGCGCCGCCCGGGCACCGCCTACAGTTTCGACTGCGCGCCGGGCAGCCCTGTGGTCGAGGTCGAGCCAACTCTCGCCCAGGCGCTGGAGAACCTGCTCAACAACGCGGCCGATACCGGTTCGCCGACGCTGGCCATGCACGTCGAGTGGGACGACCAGGAGGTGCGTATCGCCGTGCGCGACCACGGCCCGGGCATCGACCCGGCGCTGGCGCAGCGACTGGGCAAACCGGTGATCCGCGCTGACCGGGGCGGCCTGGGCATCGGCCTGATGCTGGGTCGCGCGGCGGTGGAACGCTGCGGCGGCCGTCTCGAGCTGCGCAATCACCCGCAGGGCGGCGCACTGGCGCAGATGCACCTGCCGCGCGCACCCGACACGCCGCGGGAGGCCGCGCCGTGAGCGGGGAGCGGATTCTGCTGATCGATGACGACGAGCTGTTCACCGAAGTGATGGCGCGCAGCTTCGAACGCCGCGGCTTCGCCACGCGGCGCTGCGCCAGCGCCGCCGAGGGCGTCGCGGCCTGCAGCGAGTTCCGACCCAGCCATATCCTGCTCGACCTGAACATGCCGGAAACCTCGGGTCTGCTGGTGCTGCCGCAGCTGCTGGAGCAGGCCCCCGGCTGCCGGCTGGTCGTGCTGACCGGCTACTCCAGCATCGCCACCGCGGTCGCGGCGACCCGCGCCGGCGCCACCAACTACCTGTGCAAGCCGGCGACGGTCGAGGAGATCCTGCGCGCCTTCGAGGGGGAGGCGCCGGCGGTGGAGGTGCCGCCGGACCCCATTTCCGTCGACCGGCTGGAGTGGGAGCACATCCAGCGCGTCCTGCACGACAACGACCAGAATATCTCCGCCACGGCGCGCGCCCTGGGCATGCACCGCCGCACCCTGCAGCGCAAACTGCAGAAGCGCCCGGTGAAACGCTAGGCGGACGGGGGTGGCGCGCCGTCCAGGCGCTGCGCGACGATAGTCAGCAGGCGCGCCCCCACCGCGTCGAGGTCCGGTGGCGCGTCCGGCAGCAGCCGCGCCATACTGGTCACAGCCTGGCCGGGATAACCGCAGGGATTGATCCTCGCGAACGGTTCCAGGTCCATGTCCACGTTCAGCGCCACACCGTGGTAGCTGCAGCCGCGGCGCACGCGCAGGCCCAGCGAGGCGATCTTTTCCCCGGCGACGTACACCCCGGGTGCGCCCGGCTTGCCCTCGCCGCAGATCCCGTAGCCGGCCAGCAGCTCGCGCACGGAGTCCTCGATGAGATCGACCAGGTCGCGCACGCCCAGGCCGTTGCGGCGCAGGTCCAGCAACAGGTACAAGACCCACTGCCCGGGACCGTGATAGGTCACCTGCCCGCCACGGTCGACCTGCACCACCGGGATATCCCCGGGCGCGAGCAGGTGCTCGGCCCTGCCGGCCTGGCCCTGGGTGAACACGGGGTGGTGTTGCAGCAGCCACAGTTCATCCGCGCTGTGCGCATCGCGCGCATCGGTGAACTCGCGCATCGCCTGCAGGGTCGGCAGATAATCCACCAGGCCCAGCTCGCGCAGCACAGCGGGCACTAGATCACCATCTGTACGTGGCCGGTGGCCATGAGGTCCCGGTGCAGCGCCTCCAGTTGCTCACGCCCGGTGGCGACGATGGTGACGGTGAGGGCGGTGAAAGTGCCCTTGCGGCTGTCGCGCACGGTAATCGTGGCCTGGTCGAAGCCCGGCGCGTGGCGCTCGAACACCTCCAGCACCACGCCGCGGAAGACGTCGCTGCGGCGGCCCAGCACCTTGATCGGGTACTCACAGGGGAATTCTATTTTCGGTGCTTCGGGCTCTTGCACGTCCTACGCCTCCACGGGCTGGCCACGCCGGCCGCGGTCAACCGGGGTTGAACAGGCTGGCGAACCACATCAGCACGGTATCCCACAGGCGCGCGAACAGGCCGCCTGGCTCCACCGCGGCCAGCGCGACCAGCGGGGTGCGCAGCACTGTCTCGCCATCGAGGCGCAGGGTCACGGTGCCGACCTCGTCACCCGCGGCCAGGGGCGCGACCAGTTCCCCCTGCAGGTCTACCTCGGTCTGCAGCGCGTCGCCGCGGCCCCGGGGCAGGGTGAGAATCGTCTCGTCCATCACCCCCACCGGCACGTAATCGGCCTGGCCTTTCCAGATGCGCGGCTTGTCCAGTTCGGTCATGGCTTCGAACACCGTGCTCGTTTCGAAGAAGCGGAAGCCGTAGTTGAGCAGGCTGCGCGTCTGGTTCTTGCGCTCGCGCGTGCCTTTCGCACCCAGCACCACGGACACCAGGCGCATATCGCCGCGTTTGGCCGAAGCGACCAGGCAGTACCCCGCCTCGCTGGTGTGCCCGGTCTTCAGCCCGTCCACGCTGGAGTCCTCGGCAAGCAGCGTGTTGCGGTTGTACTGGCGAATACCGTTGTAGGTGAACTCCTTTTCCGCGTAGATCGCATACTGCTGCGGGTGGTCGTTGATCATGGCCACCGCCAGGGTCGCCAGGTCGCGCGCGGTGGTCATGTGGTCCGGGTGCGGCAGGCCGTGCGAGTTGACGTAGTAGGTGTCGTGCATGCCAAGTTTCGCGGCGGTGGCGTTCATCATTTGCGCAAACACCGCCTCGCTGCCGGCGATGTGCTCGGCCACGGCCACGGTGGCGTCGTTGCCGGAGGAGACGATGATGCCGCGCTGCAGGTCGTCGATGGAGACGTCCTTGCCGGGCTCGATCCACATCAGGGAGGAGCCCTTGAAAATCGGGTTCTGGGACCAGGCATTCTCGCTGACGGCCACCATATCACCGCCGCCGATACGGCCCTCGACGATCTCCCTGGCCAGCAGGTAGCTGGTCATCATCTTGGTCAGGCTGGCCGGCGGCAGCGAGCGGTCGGCGTTGTTTTCCGCCAGTACCTCGCCGCTGTCGGCGTCTACCAGCAGCCAGGCCACCGCGTCGATCTGCGGCGGGGAGGGAACGATGGCGGCGGCCGGCGCGGCATACACGGCCAGCGCCAGGAACAGGGCCAGAAAAGGTCGCAGCATGGTATCGGGAGTCCGTGGGCTGAGGGTTCGCACGCGTTGCATGGTAACGCAAGCGCCCCGGCAGCGGAAGAATCCCTGCCCGCGCGACAGCCTAGGGCAGCGGCTGCCCGGGGCCGTAGCCATTGTCGGCGAGGGTGCGGCGCACGGCCTCGAGTTGCGCCGCGTCATCCACCGGGCCCACCCGCACGCGGTACAGCAGGCCGTGCGGCGCCTGCACTTCGCTGATCAGCACCGGCGAGCCCAGCAGCGCCTGCAGTTCTCCCTGCAGGCGTTGCGCCGAGGCCGCGGAGCCGAAGGCGCCCACCTGCAGGTAGCGGTAGGTGCCGGCCGTGGTGCCGCGCCGGTCGTCCACGCCCGCCACCGCGATCGCCTCCACCGCGACCCGCGCGGTGCCCTGCTCCATGTAGCCCAGCTTCACCGCCGCCGCATAGGAAAGATCGATCAGGCGGTCCGCATGAAACGGGCCGCGATCGTTGATGCGCACCACGACGCTGCGACCGTTGTCGAGGTTGGTCACCCTGGCGTAACTGGGGATGGGCAGCGTGCGATGGGCCGCGCTGGCCTTGTACAGGTCGAAGATCTCGCCGTTGGACGTGGCGTAACCATTGAACTTGGCGCCGTACCAGGAGGCGATGCCCTCCTCGCGGTAGCCGTGGTAGTCGTCCAGTACGCGGTAGGTGACGCCGTTCACCGTGTAGGGGCTGACATTGCCCGCGGCCAGGATAGGGTCGGGGCGCGGCTGCGCGTCGGCCACCTGCGCCGCGCGGACAGGCTGCGGCGGCGCCGCGTCCTGGCTCAGCTCGTAGCGCGAATCCGGCGGCGGTGCGGAGCAGGAGGCCAGCAGGGTGGCGGCGAACAGCGTGCGCAGGGCTCTCAACCGGCCATCCCCCGGGCGAGTCGCTGGCTGAGCTGGTAGACGCTCATCGCGTACATCGCGCTGTGGTTATAGCGGGTGATGACGTAGAAATTGTGCAGCCCCAGCCAGTACTCGTAGCCCTGCTCCAGCTCGAACTGCATGGCCGTGGCCAGCGCCGCCGGGTCGACGTCCTGCCGGGGCACCACGCCCGCCTGGGCGAAATCCGCCACACTGCGCACGGGCTTGAGGTCCGCGCGGCTCTGCACGAACAGCTCCGCCGGTGCGTCCGCCGGTGCGTCCGCGGCGAACACCACCGCCTCGCCGCTGCGCCAGCCGTGGCGCTTGAAGTAGTTGGCGACACTGCCGATGGCGTCGACCGGGTTGTTCCAGATATCGATCACTCCGTCGCCGTCGAAGTCGATGGCGTAGTTGCGGTAGCTGCTGGGCATGAACTGGCCCAGGCCCATGGCGCCGGCGTAGGAGCCCTTCAGGTCCGCCGGGTCGAAGCCCTGGTCGCGGGTGAGCAACAGGTACTGTTTCAGCTCGCTGGTGAAAAACGGCGAGCGCCGCGGGTAGTCGAACGCCAGTGTGGAGAGGGCATCGAGCACGCGGTATTTGCCGGCGATGCGCCCGTAATAGGTCTCCACACCGATGATCGCCACCACGATCTCCGCCGGCACGCCCATCTCGCGCTCCGCCCGCTGCAAGGCCTCGCGGTGCTCGCGGAAGAACGCCAGGCCGCGGGCCTCGCGCTCCTCGGTGAGAAAGATCGCGCGGTACTCGTACCAGGCCTTGGTCTTTTCCGCCGGCCGCGAAATCGCCTCGAGGATACTGTCCTTGCGTTGTGCCTGGGTAAAAACCCGCAGCAGCGCCTCGCGCTCGAAGCCCTCTTCGGCCACCAGTTCGTCGATGACCGCCAGGGCCGCGGGGTTATCGCCGTAATTGTCCGCGGCGCAGGACAGGGTGGGCCACAGGCAGCACAGGATGACGAGGATTTTCAGGTGAAGCGGCATAGACGAATACCCGGTCTCGCGATTAGGAATGTGGGGGCGGCATGGCACCTCGCGCGTCATCGCGTCACCAGTCGTTGTTCCGTGCTGATTGCCATGAGGATACCGAAACCCGCCATGAGGGTTACCACCGAGGTGCCGCCGGCGCTCACCAGCGGCAGGGGAACTCCCACCACCGGCAACAGGCCGGCCACCATGCCCATGTTAACAAAGATATATACGAAAAACGTCAGCGTCAGGCTGCCCGCCATCATACGCCCGAAGCTGGTCTGTGCGCGCAAGCCGATCCAGAACCCGCGCAGCAGGATCAGCAGGTAGATGCCCACCAGCAACAGCACTCCCTGCAGGCCCTGCTCCTCGGCCAGCACGGCGATGATGAAATCGGTGTGACTCTCCGGCAGGAAGTCGAGCTGGGACTGGGTGCCCTGCATCCAGCCCTTGCCCTGCCAACCGCCGGAACCGATGGCGGTTTTCGACTGGATGATATTCCAGCCGGCGCCGAGCTTGTCGCTCTCCGGGTTGAGCAGGGTGAGAATGCGCTGTTTCTGGTAATCCTTGAGCACGAACAGCCAGGCCGGCCAGGCGGAGGCCACGGCCAGCACCGCGGCGCCGACGATGTAGCGCCAGCCAATCCCCGCCATGAACAGCACGAACAGGCCGCTGGCGGCGATCAGCAGAGCGGTGCCCAGGTCCGGCTGTAACAGGATCAGCGCGGCGGGGACACCGAGCAGGCCCAGCGCGCCGAGCACATTGAGAAAACGTGGCGGCAGCGTGCTGTCGGCGAGGAACCAGGCCAGCGCCAGGGGCACCCCGAGCTTCATGACTTCCGAGGGCTGGAAGCGGAAACCGCCCAGCTGTAGCCAGCGCTGCGCGCCCTTGGCCCCCACCCCGGCGAGAATCACCGCCACCAGCAGCCCCACCCCGGCCAGGTACAGCCAGGGCGCCCAGCGCGCGTAGCGTTGCAGGTTGATCTGCGCGGCGACGAACATGCCGACGTAGGCGACGAGGAAAAAGCGGCCCTGGCGCACCACCGCCGCCATGTTCTGCCCCGAGGCGCTGTAGAGGACGAACAGGCCGTAGGCGGTGAGCGCCAGCAGCAGCAGCAACAGGGGCACGTCGATATGCAGGCGCATGGCCAGGCCCGGTCCCCGGGTGATGCCCTGGGAGCCCTGGTGCGGCATCTGGCGGACATAATCGCCCATCAGCCGGCCCCGCCCTGCAGCCAGGTGTCGATCACGGCGCGCGCGATGGGCGCCGCGGCGGAACTGCCGCCGCCGTTCTCGACGATGATCGCCACCGCGATGCTCGGCGCCTGCAAGGGCGCGAAGGCGATGAACAGGCCGTGGTGGCGGTGACGCTCGGCCACCTCCTCCTCGTTGTAGTCCTCGCCCTGGGCGATGCCGATGACCTGGGCGGTCCCCGTCTTGCCCGCCATCTCGTAGGCGATGTCCTCGGACAGGTAGTTGGCGGTGCCGCGCTCACCGTGCACCACCTCGCGCATGCCGTCGAACACCGCCGCCCAGTCGGCCTCGGGGGCGCTCACCGGCTGCAGCGCCTGCGGCGGCAACTCCTCGCCGTCCACCGCGCGCAGCAGGCGCGGCGTGTAGCGCTGCCCGCGACTGGCCAGGGTGCCGGTGGCGGCGGCCAGTTGCATGGGCGTGGCCAGCATGTAGCCCTGCCCGATGCCGGCGCTGATGGTCTCTCCCGGGTACCAGGGCTGGGCCATGGCGGCGCGCTTCCAGGCGCTGGAGGGCAGCACCCCACTGCGCTCGTTGGTGGTGTCCACGCCGGTGCGCGCGCCGAAGCCGTAGGGCGCCAGGAACTCGTGCATACGATCAATGGTCAGGCGCCGGGCCAGGTCGTAGAAGTAGACGTCGCAGGACTCGGCGATGGCCATTTTCAGGTCCACCTGCGGCGCGTGGCCGGCGCGCCGCGTGCTCCAGGTCCAGTCGCGGTAGCGGCGCGAACTGCCGGGCAGGCGATACCAGCCGGGGTCGGGCACCGTGGTCTCCGGGGTGACCAGCCCCGAGGCCAGGCCGGCCATGCCCATGAAGGGCTTGATCGTCGAGCCTGGCGGGTAGGAGCCCTGCACCGCACGGTTGAACAGGGGCACGTCCGGGGAGTCGCGCAGGGCGCTGTAGTCCGTGGTACTGATACCGTTGACGAACAGGTTGGTGTCGAAGCCCGGGGTCGACACCAGCGCCAGTATGCCGCCGCTGGCCGGGTCGATGGCCACCACCGCGCCGCGCTGCTCGCCCAGGGCCTCGGTGGCGGCCTTCTGCACATGGTAGTCCAGGTGCAGGGTAAGGTCCGACCCGGGCACCGGCGCGTAGCGCTCCAGCACGCGCAATACACGGCCGTGGGCGTTGGTCTCCACGTTCTGGTAGCCGACACTGCCGTGCAGGGTGTCCTCGTAGTACTTCTCCACGCCCACCTTGCCGACGTGGAAGGTGCCGCGGTAATCGGTCTCGTCCAGTTCCCGGGCCTCGCGCTCGTTGATGCGCCCGACGTAACCCAGGGCGTGGGAAAACAGCTGTCCGTGCGGGTAGTGGCGCAACAGCTGCGCATCCACCACCACCCCCGGCATACGATGCCGGTTCACCGCCAGCCGCGCGCGCTCGTCCTCGGTCAGGCGGAAACGCAGCGGCACCGCCTCGTAGGGGCGGCTGCGCCCGACGCGTTTGTGAAAGCGTTCCAGGTCGCTGTCGCTGATCGGCACCAACCCGGCCAGCTCCTCCAGGGTGGCGTCCAGGTCCTCAACCCGCTCGCGCACCACCGAGAGGATGAAGCTGGGCCGATTGTCCGCGAGCAGGATGCCGTTGCGGTCGTAGATCAGGCCGCGCTTGGGCGGCAGGGGCTGCAACTGCACGCGGTTGCGCTCCGACCGGGTGCTGTAGGTCTCGAACTCGGTGATCTGCAGCGTGTAGTAGCGGGCCAGGATGACGGCGATAAACAACAGCACCAGCGTGATCGCGGTGACCGTGCGCGCGTTGTAAATGCGCGCTTCGAGGTGCGGGTCCTTCAGGGCGATCTTGCGGTGCATGGAAGCGGCTGGCCTGACCTCGTATCTAGGCGCGATGATACGGGTGGTTGACGGTGATTGTCCAAGCCCGGTACAGCTGCTCGGCCAACAGCACGCGCACCAGCGGATGCGGCAGGGTGAGGTCGCTCAGCGACCAGCGCCGGGTGGCGCGTTCGAGGCAGGCCGGGGCGAGGCCGTCCGGGCCGCCGACGAGCAAGCTGACGTTGTCACCCTGCATCTGCCAGTCTTGCAGGCACCTGGCGAGGTCCGGCGTGGACAGGCGCCGGCCCTGCACATCCAGTGCGATCACCAGGTCGCCCGCCGGAATCGCCTTGAGTATGTCCCGCGCCTCGCGGTCGCGACGCTGCCCACTGTCTCCGCCACCCCGCGCCAGGCCTATCTCGCGCCAGGCCAGCTTCAGTTCCGGGGGCAGGCGCTTGCCGTACTCGGCCACCCCCTCGTCGACCCAGCGCGGCATGCGCGTGCCGACGGCGATCACGGTCAGGCGCATCAGGGGGCGCGGTCGGGGCTGGCCCAGAGGCGTTCCAGGTCGTAAAAATCGCGGGTCGCCGGCAGCATGACGTGCACCACCACGTCGCCGTAGTCGACCAGCACCCACTCACCGGCGTCCTCGCCCTCCACACCCAGCGGGCGCATACCCGCCTTCTTCGCCTCGACGGTGACGTTGTCGGCCAGGGATTTCACGTGCCGGTTGGAGGTGCCACTGGCAATCACCAGGTAGTCCGTGACATCGGTCAGTTCGCGTACGTCGACGGTGACCGTGTTCACGGCCTTGAGATCGTCCAGTGCGGAGACCGCCAGTGCGGCCAGTTCTTCAGCTTCCATTGAACCTCGGTAGCGTTCGCCGCGCGCAGCGCTCAGCGATACAGTGCATTGTCTTCGATATAATCCAGTACGACCTGCGGCATAAGGTAGCGCGCCGATCGCCCCGTGGCCAACAGCCGGCGGATCTCCGTCGAGGAGATATCCAGCGGTCGCAGTTCTTCCACCAGCACGCCGCCGGCGGGCGCGGCGCGCAGGTCGCCGGCGGCGTCGAGGCGGTGCCGCAGCAGCCAGCGCGCCACCGCGCCGTCCCGCGGCAGGTTCCAGCCCGGCCGCGCGATGACGATCACGTGCGCCAGCTCGAGCAGTTCGCGCCAGCGATACCAGCCGTCCAGCCCCGCCACCGCATCGCCGCCCATGACCATGCACAGGCTGCGCCGCGGGCCTAGTTCTCCGCGCAATTCGGCCAGGCTGTCGTAGGTATAGGACGGACCGGGGCGCTGCAACTCGCGCTCGTCACAGACCAGCCGCGGCTCCCCCGCCACCGCCAGGGCAACCATCGCCGCCCGGTGGCGCGCGCTGCAGGCCGGCGCTTCCCGATGCGGCGGCGCGGCGCTGGGCATCAGGCGCAATTGCGCCAGGTCCAGCTTCTCCACCAACTCCAGGGCGGAGCGCAGGTGACCGTAGTGCACCGGGTTGAAGGTGCCGCCGAACACGGCCAGCGGGGCCTCGCTGGGGGACACGCCGCTCAAGCGCGAATCTGCCCCTCGCCCAGCACCACGAATTTTTGCGAGGTCAGCCCCTCCAGGCCCACCGGGCCGCGGGCGTGCAGCTTGTCGGTGGAGATGCCGATTTCCGCGCCCAGGCCGTACTCGAATCCGTCGGCGAAGCGTGTGGAGGCGTTGACCATGACCGAACTGGAGTCCACCTCGCGCAGGAAGCGCATGGCGCGCGCGTGATCGGCGGTGACGATGCTCTCGGTGTGGGCGGAGCTGTAGCGCTCGATATGCTCGATGGCCTGGTCCAGGCCGTCGACCACGCGCAGCGCGAGAATCGGCGCCAGGTACTCCGCGTGCCAGTCCTGTTCCGTCGCCTCCAGCGCCGTGGGCAGCAACTCGCGGGTGCGCGCACAGCCGCGCAGTTCCACACCCGCCTCGGCATACGCCGCAGCCAGGCGCGGCAGCAGCGCCGGCGCCATGGACTGCGCCACCAGCAGGGTCTCCATGGTGTTGCAGGTGCCGTAGCGCTGGGTCTTGGCGTTGACGGCGATATCCAGGGCCATGTCCGCGTCCGCGCCATCGTCGATGTAGACGTGGCAGACACCGTCCAGGTGCTTGATCACCGGAACTTTCGCCTCGGCGCTAATGCGCTCGATCAGCCCCTTGCCGCCGCGCGGCACGATGACGTCGACGTACTCCGGCATGCTGATCAGCCTGCCCACCGCGGCGCGGTCGGCGGTCTGCAGCACCTGTACCGCAGCCTCGGGCAGGCCCGCCGCGCGAAGCCCTTGCTCCAGGCAGCGTGCGATCGCCAGGTTGGAGGCCAGGGCCTCGGAACCGCCGCGCAATATGGTCGCATTGCCCGATTTCAGGCACAGGCTGGCCGCCTCCACCGTCACGTTGGGGCGCGATTCGTAGATGATGCCGATGACGCCCAGGGGCACACGCATACGCCCGACCTGGATGCCGCTGGGCATGCGCCGCATAGCGTCGATGCTGCCCACCGGGTCCGCCAGGGCGGCGACCTGGCGCAAGCCCTCGAGCATGGCGTCGATGCGTCCCGGGGTCAGTTCCAGGCGGTCCATCAGCGCCGCGTCCAGCCCGTTGGCGGCGCCGCGCTCCAGGTCCTGGCGATTGGCCTGCGCCAGTTCCTCGCGGGCGCCGTCCAGGGCATCGCGCGCGGCCAGCAGGGCCGCGTTACGCGCCGCGGTGGAGGAGGCCGCCACCACGCGCGAGGCCTGGCGAGCGGCCGCTCCCACCTCGTTCATGTACTGCTCTACGTCCATGGTCGGGTGTGAGTCCTTGGGTCGGGCCTGTGTATTGATGCTGCGCTCCGCTGCTTTCGATCGCTGGTACGTCAGCCCGCCGTGCGCGGGCCAGGGGCGGGATTATACCCGATAGCCCGCGAGCGTGTGCTAAGCTGCGTCGGTTAAAAAATTACGGGCCGACCCATGCCAGACCAGCCGCGCGTGGAGTTTTTCTACGACTGTTCCAGCCCCTGGACGTACTTCGCCTTCACCCGCATCATTCCGCTGATGGACAGCCTGGGGCTGCCCATCCACTGGCGCCCGCTGCTGGTGGGCGGCGTTTTCAACGCGGTGAACCCGGAACTGTACGCCCAGCGCGAGGCCATGTTCGCGGGCCAGAACCCCCGCCGCCTGGACTATTTCCTCAAGGACCTGGCGGACTGGGCGGCGCTGAGCGGCGTCACCGTGGCGATGCCGCCCAACCACCCGATCAGCAGCGTCAAGGCCATGCGCGGCGCCTTCTACGCGCAGGAACAGGACCTGCTCGTGCCCTACTCCCGCGCGATGTTCGAGACCTACTGGGGCGGGCAGGACCCGGACATCAGCAAGGACGAGGTGCTGGCCGGGGTGTGCGACGCGGTGGGCCTGGATCGACAGGGGTTTTTTGCCGCCATCAACGACCAGCACTACAAGGACCTGCTGCGCGCCAACACCGATGAGCTCATCGCGCGCGGCGGCTTCGGCTCGCCCACCATCTTTATCGACGGCGACGACATGTACTTCGGCAACGACCGCCTGCCGCTGGTGGAACATCGCCTGCGCCAGCGGCTCGCGGAGGCCTGAGTCATGGCAGGTCGACGCTGGCTGGATTGGCCGCCGCAGCGCGCGGGACACAGGCCCGGCGCGGCCGCGCCGCGCGCGGTGCGCCGCCTGTTCGCCCTGTATTGCCTGGCCGCGCTGCCGCTGCTGGCGGCCGGCCCGGCGCAGGCCCAGGGCGACGACGGCGCGCCCCGGGAGCCGGTGACCCAACCCGCGAAGACCGCGCCCGCCGCCGCGGAGGCCAATACCTCCGCGCGCGAGGTGCTGGAGAAGGAAAAGGCCGCCGAGGAACTGCTGCGCCAGCGCGCCACCGCTGGCAACGGCGAACTGGACGCCGGCCGCACCCCGCTGACCGCGATGCTCTCCCTGCGCCGCGCTTTCAACGCCGGCGACTACAGCCGTGCGGCGCAGTTCCTGGATATGCGCTACCTGCCGGAGGACATGGGCGACATGACGCCCGAGCAACTGGTGCGCGCGCTGGCGTTCATGCTCAACCGCCAGATCATCCTCGACCTGGCCTCGCTCAGCGACAATCCCGAGGGCCACACCGACGACGGCCTGCCCGCTTACCGCGACCGCCTCGCGGTGCTCAACCTGGAACAGGGCGAGGTGGCCATCTACCTGCAACACGTGCCGGACGGCAAGGGCGGCCAGACCTGGAAGATCTCCAACAGCACCGTGCAGCGCATCCCGGCCATGTGGGAGGAACTGGGCTTCCACCCCCTGGCCTCCTACCTGTTCGACGTGCTGCCCGACTTCACCTTCATGGGCATGCTCAACTGGCAGGTCCTGGGCCTGGCGCTGGCCCTGCTGCTGGCCTGGCTCGGCGCGACGCTGCTCACCTGGCTGATGAACAGGCTGGTGCAGCTCATACCGAACATCTTCCCGCAGGGTATCGAGCACTTCTTCCGCCGCCCGCTGCGTATCTTCGGCTTCATCATGCTCGCCGCGATGTTAATCGGTGAGCTGGGGCTGTCGCTGAAGCTGCGCGTGCTACTGGACTCCAGCGGCCTGGACTACCTCGCCTGGACCATCCTGCTCACCGGCCTGATCTCCCTGCTGCGCGACTACCACATCCGCCGCCTGCAGGCGCTGGGACAGCACAACTACGCGGCGCTGCTGCGGCCCGTGTCAAACATGGCCAAGGTGTTGCTGGTGATCGTCATCGCCCTGGTGTGGGCGGACAACGCCGGCTACAGCATGACCACCATCCTCACCGGCCTGGGCGTGGGCAGCCTCGCCGTGGCGCTGGCGGCGCAGAAAACCCTGGAAAACCTGATCGGCGCCATCACCCTGTACTCCGCGCGTCCCATCTCGCCGGGGGACACCTGCCGCTTCGGCGGCGTGTTCGGCACGGTGGAGGAAATCGGCCTGCGCTCCACCGCCATCCGCACCCTGGACCGCACGCTGGTGCACGTCCCCAACGCGGTGCTGTCCTCGGTGGAAATCGAGAATTTCTCGGCGCGCGACCGCTTTCGCTACTTCCGCAACGCGCGGGTGCTGGCGCAAACCCCGGACCAGTTACGCGTGATCCTGGCGCAGATCCGCCGCACCCTGCTGTCACACCCCATGGTGCACCCGGACACGGTGAGCGTGCGCCTGGACGATATCGAGGACGTCGCGGCGCGCCTGCGCCTGGACGCCGGTATTCGCACCACGGATTTCCAGGCCTATCTCGCGGTGGCAGAGGATCTCAACCTGCGCTTCATCGAAATTATCGCCGCCGCCGGCGCGAGCCTGGTGGGCCAGGGGCAGTTGCGCCTGGTGCGCGAAGGCGGCGCGGCGGCGGCGACGCCGCAGGTCGGGGATATGCTCGCGCTGTGGCGCGAGCAGGATAGCGCGCCGTTCCCGGATTTCAGTGAGCGGGAAAAAGCCGAGCTGCGCGACAGCCTCGACTACCCGCGCGCGACCTAGGGCGCGTCAACGCGCCGGGGTCAGTCCGCCCCGGCCTGGGCCGCGGCCGCGTCCTTGATCAGGGTCTGCAGCTCGCCACTCTCGTACATCTCGGTGACGATATCGCAACCGCCGACGAGTTCGCCGTCCACCCACAGCTGCGGGAAGGTCGGCCAGTTGGCGTACTTGGGCAGGTTGCTGCGGATGTCAGGGTTGGCCAGGATGTCCACGTAGGCGAAACGCTCGCCACAGGCCATCAACGCCTGCACGGTGCGCGCGGAAAAGCCGCACTGTGGCTGGTTGGGGGAGCCCTTCATATACAGCAGGATCTTGTTGTTCTCGATCTGGTCTTTGATGGTTTCGATAATATCCATGTCCTGTCCTTACCTCGGCCCGCCGCCTTGAAGTCGAGCCGCTACCGCTTGCGGCCGGCCATTTTACCCTATTCTCGACACCGTGTGTGCAGCCGTCGCCAGCGCATTGCCAAGCCTCCCGCATGTCGCTATAGTTAGCCGTTTCCGAGGCAGCACCAGCTGCCTTTTTGCGTTTCTGGGAGGAGGCCAAACCGTGTCCTCGGCGCTGATGCAGACCTACGCGCGCCTGCCCGTGACCTTCAGTCACGGCGCAGGCGTGTACCTGTACGACAGCGCCGGCCGGCGCTACCTCGACGGCCTGTCCGGCATCGCCGTGTGCGGGCTGGGGCACGCCCACCCCGCCGTGACCGCCGCCATCACCGCGCAGGCCGACAAGCTGCTGCACACCTCCAACCTCTACGGCATCGACGCCCAGGAGGAACTGGCCAGCACGCTGACCGGGGTGGCCGGCATGGACAGCTGCTTCTTCGCCAACTCCGGCGCCGAGGCCAACGAGGCCGCGATCAAGCTGGCGCGCCTCTACGGCCACAACCGCGGCGTGGAAAAACCCGCGATCGTGGTGCTCGAGGGCGCGTTTCACGGCCGCACGCTGGCCACCCTCAGCGCCACCGGCAACCGCAAGATCCAGGCGGGCTTCGAACCCCTGGTGGCGGGCTTCATCCGCGCGCCGCGCAACGACATCGACGCCCTGCGCCAGATCGCCGCCAACAACCCCGGCGTGGTCGCCTTTCTCGCCGAGCCGATCCAGGGCGAGGGCGGCGTCAACCCCCTGGACCCCGGCTACCTGCAGGCCGTGCGCGAAATCTGCGACGCCCAGGACTGGCTGTTGATGCTCGACGAGGTGCAGACCGGCAACGGCCGCACCGGCACCTACTTCGCCTACCAGGGCATGGACTTCACCCCGGACGTGGTGACCACCGCCAAGGGCCTGGGCAACGGCGTGCCGATCGGCGCCTGTCTCGCCCGCGGCAAGGCGGACCAGGTTCTGGGCGCGGGCCAGCACGGCTCCACCTACGGCGGCAATCCGCTGGCCTGCAGCGCGGCGCTGGCGGTGGTCAATACCATCGTCGGCGAGGAACTGGCGGACAATGCCGCGGCCATGGGCCAGGTGATTCGCGACACCCTGCGCGCCGATCCCGAAGTTGCGGGGAAAATCGCCGAGATCCGCGGCGCGGGGCTGATGCTGGGCATCGACCTGGGCCGCGACTGCGCCGGTCTGGTGCAGCGCGCCCTGGACGAGGGCTTGCTCATCAATGTCACCGCCGGCAGCACCATCCGCCTGCTGCCACCGCTGACCATCAACGAGGGCGAGGCGCGGGAACTGGCCCGCGGCGTCGCCGAACTGATTCGCGCCCTGCCCTGAGCGCGCCGGGATTCGCCCATGTCCACACCGAGACACTTCCTGACGCTGCTGGATTTCACCCCGGCCGAGCTCGAGCAGATTATCCAGCGCGCCATTGCCCTGAAGGCACAGCACCGCGCGGGCGAGGCGCAGCGTCCCTTCGCCGGCAAGGTCCTGGCGATGGTTTTCGAGAAATCCTCCACCCGCACCCGGGTCTCTTTCGAGGCCGGCATGGCCCAGCTCGGCGGCCACGCGCTGTTCCTGTCGCCACGCGACAGCCAGCTGGGCCGCGGCGAACCGGTGGAGGACAGCGCGCGGGTGATTTCCTCCATGGTCGACATCGTCATGATCCGCACCTTTGGCCACGACATCGTCGAGCGCTTCGCGGCGCATTCCTCGGTACCGGTGATCAATGGCCTCACCGACGACTACCACCCCTGCCAGCTGCTGGCGGACATCCAGACCTACGTGGAACACCGCGGCAGCATCGGCGGCAAGGTGGTGACCTGGGTGGGCGACGGCAACAACATGGCGCAGTCCTACATCAATGCCGCGCGCCAGTTCGATTTCGAACTGCGCATCGCCTGTCCCGAGGGCTACGAGCCGAACGCGGAGCTGCTGGCGGCTAACGCGGGACGGGTCAGCCTGCTGCGCGACCCGCGGGAGGCCGCCGCCGGCGCCGACCTGCTGGTCACGGACGTGTGGGCCTCGATGGGGCAGGAAGAGGAACAGGCGGCCAGGGCGCGGGCTTTCGCCCCCTACTGCATAGACGCCGAGCTGATGAGCCACGCGGCCAGCGACGCGCTGTACATGCACTGCCTGCCGGCGCACCGCGGGGAGGAAATCAGCGCGCAACTGATGGACGCCGCCGACAGCGTCATCTGGGACGAGGCGGAGAACCGCCTGCACGCGCAAAAGGCCCTGCTGGAGGCCCTGTTGCTGGCCGCGCAGTGAGGTCCTGCACAGGCGGCCTGTGGACAAATCGCGACACGCAGCCGCCTAATAACCGGAAACGATAAACAAATCTTTTTATATAAAAAATAAATCGAAGTCGCCCCGGCGCGCGCTCCCGCAGCCCAGTAGCGGCGGTACTTTTCAGCGAATACAGGGGCTGTCAGGTTAGTAGGTACAGACACACCTTTGTATCTACAAGTTATCCACAGAATAAACCCAGCCTAATGCCCTTGCATTGCACCGGTGCCCGCATTATCTTGTACCTGAGTGAAGCAGCCACCCCAATATATGGGGTATGGCGGCCAAAAAATGATCAAATAATTGTCCGGCTGGCCGCCGCAACGGGGAAACAACCTCGCCATACCGCCACGGGGCGCCTTTTCCGCACAGAATGGCGCGCCAGGGGCAGCGGCTTCATTGAGTGGTATTCCACAACAATAAGGCCATCGGGCCATCGGCCGGCCGAGCGGAGAAAACATGCAGACAGAGATCAACCAGGGCGGCAGCACCGCCGACACCACCACACCCCCCCCGGAATCCGCAGGCGTCAGCGGCGATATTGCGGCCACCGCCCCGGGGCAGCTGCGCGTCATCAAGCGCAACGGCACCGTGGTGCCCTTCGAGGACAGCAAGATCACCGTGGCCATCACCAAGGCCTTCCTCGCGGTGGAGGGCGGCACAGCCGCCGCATCCAGCCGCATCCACGAGACCGTGGCCCGGCTCACCGAGCAGGTCAGCGCCACCTTCGCCCGCCGCATGCCCTCGGGCGGCACCATCCACATCGAGGACATCCAGGACCAGGTTGAACTGGCGCTGATGCGCTCCGGCGAGCACAAGATCGCCCGCGACTACGTCATCTACCGCGAGGAGCGCGCCCGCGAACGCGCCGCCAGGCAACAGCTCTCCCCGGCGACCCAGGCCGCCGCCGGCAGCATCAACGTGGTGCAGGCCGACGGCAGCAAGGCGCCGCTGGACCTGGCGCGCCTGCACACCATCGTCAGCGAGGCCTGCACCGACCTCGATGACGTCAGCGAGGCCGATATCCTCGACGAGGCGCTGAAAAACCTCTACGACGGCGTGACCGCCGACGAACTGAGCACCTCGCTGGTCATCACCGCGCGCACCAAGATCGAGGAGGAACCGAACTACTCCTACGTCGCCGCGCGCCTGCTCTGCGACACCCTGCGCGCCGAGGCGCTGGGCTTTCTCGGCGTGGCCGACAGCGCCACGCAGCACGACATGGAACGCTACTACGCCCAGGCCCTGCCGGCCTACGTGGAAAAGGGTGTGGCGCTGGAGCTGCTGTCACCGCGCCTGCAGGAGTTCGACCTGGAGCGCCTGGGCCAGGCGCTGCTGCCCGAGCGCGACCTGCAGTTCACCTACCTCGGCCTGCAGACGCTGTACGACCGCTACTTCATCCACTCCGAGGACACGCGCATCGAGCTGCCGCAGATCTTCTTCATGCGCGTGGCCATGGGCCTGGCGGTCGAGGAGGACGACCCGAACGCGCGCGCGATCGAGTTCTACCAGTTGCTGTCCTCATTCGACTACATGAGCTCGACGCCGACCCTGTTCAACGCCGGCACCCTGCGCCCGCAGCTGTCCTCCTGCTACCTCACCACAGTGCCGGACAACCTGCACGGCATCTACGGCGCCATCCAGGACAACGCCATGCTGTCCAAGTTCGCCGGCGGACTGGGTAACGACTGGACGCCGGTGCGCGCGCTGGGCTCCTACATCAAGGGCACCAACGGCAAGTCCCAGGGCGTGGTGCCCTTCCTCAAGGTGGTCAACGACACCGCGGTGGCGGTCAACCAGGGCGGCAAGCGCAAGGGCGCGGTCTGCGCCTATCTGGAGACCTGGCACCTGGATATCGAGGAGTTCATCGAGCTGCGCAAGAACACCGGCGACGACCGCCGACGCACCCACGACATGAACACCGCCAACTGGATTCCCGACCTGTTCATGAAGCGCGTGTTCGACGGCGGTGACTGGACCCTGTTCTCGCCCAGCGACGTGCCGGACCTGCACGACCTGTACGGCGTGGCCTTCGAGAAGCGCTACGAGCAGTACGAGCAGATGACGCGCAACGGGCAGATGAAACTGTTCAAGACCGTGAAGGCGGAAAACCTGTGGCGCAAGATGCTCGGCATGCTGTTCGAGACGGGCCACCCCTGGATGACCTTCAAGGACCCGTGCAACCTGCGCTCGCCGCAGCAGCACGTGGGCGTGGTGCACTCCTCCAACCTGTGCACCGAGATCACGCTGAACACCAGCGCCAACGACGAGATCGCCGTGTGCAACCTGGGCTCGGTCAACCTGCCCGCGCATATCGACGACAACGGCCTCAACCTGGAGAAACTGCAGAAGACCGTGCGCACCGCGGTACGCATGCTCGACAACGTCATCGATATCAACTACTACTCGGTGGACTCGGCGCAGAACTCCAACTTCAAGCACCGCCCCGTGGGACTGGGCGTGATGGGCTTCCAGGATGCGCTGTACAAGCAGCACATCGCCTACGCCTCCGACGACGCGGTGCAGTTCGCCGACCGCTCCATGGAAGCGATCAGCTACTACGCCATCCAGGCGTCCTCGGAACTGGCGGCGGAACGCGGCGCCTACTCCAGCTACGAGGGCTCCCTGTGGAGCCAGGGCATTTTCCCCATCGACTCCCTGGACAGGCTGGCGGCCGAGCGCGGCGAGCAATACATCCAGGTCGACCGCAGCCAGGTACTGGACTGGCCCGCCCTGCGCGAGACGGTGAAGGCCCGCGGCATGCGCAACTCCAACGTGATGGCCATCGCCCCCACGGCGACGATCGCCAATATCACCGGGGTATCGCAGTCCATCGAGCCGACCTACCAGAACCTGTACGTGAAATCGAACCTGTCCGGCGAGTTCACCGTGGTCAACCCGTACCTGGTGGGCGACCTGAAGGCGCGCGGACTGTGGGACGGCGTCATGGTCAACGACCTGAAGTACTACGACGGCAGCGTGCAGTCCATCGACCGCGTACCCGACGACCTCAAGGCCGTGTACGCCACCGCCTTCGAGGTGGAGCCCAGGTGGCTGGTGGAGTCGGCGAGCCGCCGGCAGAAGTGGATCGACCAGGCCCAGTCGCTGAACCTGTACATCAACAACGCCAACGGTAAAAAGCTCGACATCACCTACCGCATGGCGTGGTACAGCGGCCTGAAGACGACGTACTACCTGCGCTCACTGGCGGCCACCGGCACCGAGAAGTCGACCATCGACACCGGCGCCCTCAACGCGGTGTCACGGTCCTCCGGCGGCGAGGCGGTGGCGGCCGAGCCGGCGCCGGTACCGGCGGCCTGCTCGCTGGACGACCCGGACTGCGAGGCCTGCCAGTAGCGCGCCACGACGGGGCGCCCGGAAGGGAAGCAAGCAATCAGGAATGAAGCCGGCGAACCGGCAACCAGGACAAAAGGGGTAGAAACAAGATGTTGAGTTGGGAAGACTATAACAAGGAAGACGCGGCGCCGGTGATGCAGGTAGCCACCGACCCGATGCCCGCCGCTGCCGAGGCGGGGCGCGCCGCAATCGAGCCGGCGGCAGCGGACGCGGGGGCCGCGGCCCCCGCCCCCGCGGAGAACGCCGCGCCGGCGGCGGTCGCCTCGGAAAACGTCGCCCGCGCCGCCGATGCGCTGGACAACCTGGACGTCGCACCCGGCCTGGAAGAGCTGGAAATGGGCGCGGCGCGGGTCTCGGTTGACGAGAAGGCGATGATCAACTGCCGCGCGGACCTGAACCAGCTCGTGCCGTTCAAGTACGACTGGGCATGGCAGAAATACCTGGACGGTTGCGCCAACCACTGGATGCCCCAGGAAATCAACATGACCGCCGACGTCGCCCTGTGGAAAAGCTCTGACGGGCTGACCGAGGACGAGCGGCGTATCGTCATGCGCAACCTCGGCTACTTCTCCACCGCGGATTCGCTGGTGGCGAACAATCTGGTGCTGGCCATCTACCGCCTCATCACCAACCCCGAGTGCCGCCAGTACCTGCTGCGCCAGGCCTTCGAGGAAGCCATCCACACCCACGCCTACCAGTACTGCATCGAGTCCCTGGGCATGGACGAGGGCGCGGTGTTCAACATGTACCGGGAGATTCCCTCGGTGGCCAAAAAAGCCGCCTGGAGCCTGAGCCATACCCACTCCCTGAGCGACCCGACCTTCAGGACCGGGACCCCGGAAACCGACCAGGAACTGCTGCGCAACCTGATCGGCTTCTACGCCGTGACCGAGGGCATCTTCTTCTACTGCGGCTTCACGCAGATTCTCTCCATGGGCCGGCGCAACAAGATGACCGGCGTGGCCGAGCAGTTCCAGTACATCCTGCGCGACGAGTCCATGCACCTGAATTTCGGCATCGACGTCATCAACCAGATCAAGCTGGAAAATCCGCGGCTGTGGACCGAGACCTTCCAGCAGGAAGTCATACAGATGATTCTCGAGGGCACGCAACTGGAAATCGACTACGCCCGGGACACCATGCCCCGCGGCGTGCTCGGCATGAACGCCAGCATGATGGAGGAGTACCTGCACTTCATCGCCAACCGGCGGCTGTCCCAGCTCGGCCTGCCGGAACAGTTCCCCGGCGCGCAGAACCCCTTCCCGTGGATGTCGGAAATCATGGACCTGCGCAAGGAAAAGAACTTCTTCGAGACCCGGGTCATCGAGTACCAGACAGGCGGTGCACTGAGTTGGGACTGACAACAGGGCCGGCGCCCCGGACGGGGCGCCGGCGGACAGGCAACTGGATCTGCGGTACGAACAGAGGACGACCCCATGGCTGACAGCGACAAGCGAACCTCCGATACCGAGACCATCATGATGGCGCTGGACCAGATCAGCCAGACCATCGACGTGATGACCAGCGTGGTCGGGCGCCTGCGCAACTACGTACAGCAGCAGGACAGCGCCGCGACCGAGCAGGGAAAGGATGTGCAGGCGGCGGATACCCGCCCGGACAGGATTTTGCATTGAGACAGAGAGGCAGTACCGCCCGGCATGCATCTGCCGCCGGGCGCGCAGCACCGGCCCAGGGGGCCAGCAGCACTCCACCCGCTAGAAGGTAGGAGTAACAATGAGAGCAAAGCAAGACGATAACAAGCTCCAGCGACGCCACGATCACGGCGCCATTCACCAACTGACCCTGCGCTTCATCCGCTGGTCGCCGCCCTGGCGTTCACGGACGTGGCGCGACCTGCTCGCGGGCAGGTGGCCGGGGGACGTGGAGCGTAAACCTCTGGTCGACTGACCCGGCGGGTCACGACGGCAGCGGAGGTTCCAGGCGAGGCATCGCCAGGGGTTAGTTTCGCCAATCAACGGGCGCGGGGGTGGCAAGTACCCGGCCAATCAGGCTATAACTGTTGCCCCAACCGGCAAGCGCCGGCAGCAGGCAGTTAAGAATCGACATGCAAACGATGCGCGACAAACTGGCGCTGGAACGCACCAGGCTCGCCAATGAACGCACCTTCCTCGCCTACGTGCGCACCTCCCTGTCGCTGATTGCCGGGGCGGCGGTGCTGTTCCAGTTTTTTTCCGCGATACAGGCTTACGTGGCGATCGCCTGGGCGTTGTCAGTGGCCGGCGTGGTCGTGCTCGCCGTCGGCGCCTGGCGCTTCCGCACGGTGCGCTCCGCACTGCGCCGCGAGGTGGCGAGCGGCGATGGCGGCTAGGCGGCGCCGCTCGCGGGGTCGGCGCGCGCTATTCCCCGCCCTGCTGTGCTGGGCGCTGTCATCGCCGGCCGGCGCCGGCGACCTGCTGCAGGTCGGCCCGGGAAAACCCTACCAGACGCCCAGCCACGCCGCGCAACACGCCCGCGATGGCGACACCATCGAGATCGACGCCGGCACCTACCACAACGACTTCACCCACTGGCGGCAGGACAACCTGACCATCCGCGGCGTCGGTGGCATGGCGCACCTGCACGGCGACACGCTGATCCACAACGGCAAGGGCATCTGGGTGATCGACGGCGACAACACGCTGATCGAGAACGTGGAGTTTTCCGGCGCGCGGGTGCGCAGCACCAACGGCGCGGGCATCCGCCACCAGGGCGGCGACCTGACCCTGCGCAACACGTTCTTCCACGACAACGAGTTTTCCATCCTCAGCGGGGTCAACCACCAGGCCCGTATCGCGGTGTACGATTCACGCTTCTGGCGCCAGAAGCGCAGCGTGCGCTGGAGCCATGGTATCTACATCGGGGCGGCGGGGAGCTTCACACTGGTGGGCAGCCACTTCACCGGCACCGACCAGGGGCACCAGGTGAAAAGTCGCGCGCTGCAAAACCGCATCCTGTACAACCGCATCGAGGACACGCCCCGCGGCAATTCCAGCCGGCTCATCGACCTGCCCAACTGCGGGCGCAGTGTCATCGTCGGCAATGACCTGCACCAGGCGGCGACCTCGCTGAACTACAACGCCATCGGTTACGGCATGGAGGGCTGCGAGGGGCGCAGCGCGCGACAGCGGCAGCTGTATGTGGCGCACAACACCTTCGTCAACGAGGCCCTGGCCGGCACGCTGGTCAGCACCACCGGCAATGGAACCGCCCTGCTCGCCAACAACCTGCTCTACGGGCGCGGGGTATTTCTCTCCGGCGAGGGCAGCGAACAGGGCAACCTGCGCCTGCCACTGTCGCAGCGCGCGGCGGACGGCTGGACACCGCGTGCGGACAGCGCCGCGATCGACGCCGCCACGGCGCTGCCCCCGGCCGCGCCTGCCCTGGCGCCGCAGCAGATGTTCCGGCCGCCGCTGGGCACCATGCCGCGCCCGGCCGATGGCGCGGCGGATATCGGCTCGCGCGAGGCGCCGTCCCGCTGAGACCAGGTCAGGCCCGCGCCAGCGTCCCGTGGCACTGCAGGTCGTCGTCCACGGCCAGCCACGGCAGGCCCAGGGCGTCCAGCCAGGCGATCCCCTGCGCTCCCTTGAGCAGTGCCACCGTCGCGGCGCTGCCCGCCACCATGCACTGCGGGGCGAGCACACTCACCGCGACCAGCCCGCGCACCGGCCAGCCGCTGCGCGGGTCCAGCACATGGCCGTAACGCCTGCCGTCGACGGTGATGCAACGCTCGTAATCGCCGCTGCTGGCCAGCGCCCCCGGCGGCAGCTCCAGCGCCGCGATGGCCTGCTGGCGCTGTGCCGGGTGACGAATGCCCACGGGCCAGCCGGGACGATCCGCCGGTGTGCCCACGGCCACCATGTCGCCGGCCAGGTCCACCAGCGCCGCGGCGACGCCGGCGTCGCGCAACTGCGCGGCCGCCGCATCCGCGGCGTACTCCTTGACCACGCCACCCAGGTCGATTTCCATGCCGGGCCGCGCCAGGCGCACCGTCTGCGCATCCCGCTCCACCGCCTGCCAGTCCACCAGCGGCAGCAGCGCGTCGATGTCGGCCTGCGCGGGCAGGCGGTCGGCGCTGAAATCCCAGGCGCGGCGCAGTACGCCGGAGGTGAGGTCGAACAACCCGTCGCTCTCGCGCCACACGGTGTCGGCGTAATCGAGCAGGCCGGCGGTCTCGGCGTCGATAGAGACCGGATCCGCGCCGGCGGCGCGGTTGATGCGCGTGGTGACCGAGTCCTCGAGGTAGCGACTGTACTTGCGCTCCAGCCGCCCCACTTCCGCCAGCGCCGCCGCGATGGCGGCATCGGCCTGCGCCCGGCCGGTCACTTCCAGCCGCAACCGGCCGGGACCGCCCATGGCCCTGAAGTCGTGGTCAACGCGCAGCATGTGCCATGTCCCCGGTAGCGAGGTCCGCTGGCGGGGGTTTACCTGAAAACGTAGTCGACCCCAAGGCTGTAACGCCAGTAGTCCACCAGCCCCGGCGCCTCGTCACCACTGTACAGCCCCCAGCTCTCATCCGACTTGTAGCGCTCGCCGGCGAGGTTAAGCGACCAGTTGCCCAGCTCGCGGCGCAGGCGCAGGCCGTAGGTGAACGCGCCGAAAGCCGACAGGCGGTAATCGTCGGCGTAGTAGCGCTGGCTGGTGTCGGCCACGACGTCGAAGAACTCCGCCTCGTCCTGGCTGTAATAACGCAGGAAGGGGATCAGTTGCAGCTGGTCGTTCACGTTCTGGTGCCAGGACAGGTCCAGGGTGTGCGAGACCACGTCCCAGTCGTCGTCGAAATAACGGTAGTCGACGTGCAGCGCCGCGTCCTGCTGCTGGAAAAAATGCCGGTAGCCGGCGCTGGCCGTCCACTCCTTGCGCTCGTCCGGGCGGCTGTCGCGGTTCTTGTACGGGTCGGTGAGAAAACCGTCGCGGTAGGTGTAGCTGAGGCCGAAGCGCACGATGGCGCGCTTGCTGACGATCTGGCTGACGCCGATCCAGGCCGAGCGGATGTCCTTGTCGTCCTGCAGGGTGTTGGTGGGCACCGCGCCCTGGGTGGGCTCGATGTCGTCCCAGGAGGCGCTGATGGCGGCGGCGTAGGTGCGCATGCCGTCGGCGCTGTTGAACGCGCCGTCCAGCGACACCGCGTCGGACTGGTAGTCGTCCTCGTCGGAGTTGGTGTAGCTCAGGCCGGCGTTGCCGCGGTCGTAGTAGTAGCGCGTGTTGACGCTGACCTCGGTGCGCGTGTCCTCGATACTGGCGCCGCTCATGATGACCCTGGGGTCGCCGTCGGCGCTCTCGCCGACGAACCAGGGCGAGGCGCCGCTCATGTCTTCCCAGGCCACGTCCAGGGCGACCGACCAGCTGTCCGCCACCGGGGCGAGCAGGTGGAACTGGGCGACATCGATGTCATAGCGTTCGCTGCCGCTACCGAAACTCTTGCGGCCGGGAATGTCGTCTTCCTTGTACTTGCTGTAGCGCAGGCCAAGTTCGGTGTACTCGGGCGGCGCGTCCGCCTGGGCGCCCTGGTAGGCGGGCAGCAGCATGGCGCTGGAGGTCAGCGCCAGCAGGGTGGTGTGGCGCTCGCCGTTGCCGTTGCGCGCGCTCATCAGTTGCACCCGCAGCCGCCGCCGGCGGCCCCGCTACCGCCGGACGAGGCTTCCTTGCTCGCATGAATCTGGTTCTGCAGCACGCCCTCCATGGTGTCCGGCTGCCACTGCATCTCCGGTTTGGCGAGCAGGCCGCGCTCCCAGGGCTGCACGGTCGTGCAGCCACACAGGGCGGCCAGAAGACAACAGGCGCTCAGGTATTTCAAGGCTTATTCTCCCAACAGGTTGATGACCGAGGCGCGCAGTTTCTCACCGTCACTCTTCTTGTAGCCCTCGTGCACGTGGCGCACGATGCCCTGGCGGTCAACCAGGTAACCGGTGGGCATGCCCAGGATGCCGTACTGCTGCGGGCTCACTCCCGCCGGGTCGTGCACGACCAGGTAGCTCACCGGCACCTCCTGCAGGAACGCCAGTGCGTCCGCCGCGTCCTCGTCCACGCTGATCGCCAGCACCTCGAAGCCGCGCGGGCCCAGTTCGCGGCGCAGCGCATCCAGTTGCGGGAACGAAACGCGGCAGGGACCGCACCAGGAGGCCCAGAAATCCACGTAGACCACCTTGCCGCGCAGGGAGGCGAGCGTGACCTGGGCGCCGCCGTGTAGCGACGGCAACGCCACCGCGGGCGCCGGCTGGCCGACACTCGCAGCGGCCGTGGCGAACGCCGGCAACAGGCACAGCAGCAGCGCGATGGCGAGACGGCGCGACACGGCTCAGCGCTCGACCGCCAGGTCCAGCAGGGTCCAGGTGTTGTAGCCGTGGTTGTGGAGGTGGTACTCGATCTTGCTGCCGGCCGGCGCGCTGACATTCACCGGTACACGCACGTCGAAGATCTCGGCGTCGGCCGGGATCGCCACGTCGCGCTGCCAGACGATATTGCCGTCAATGCTGATCGCCACGTGGGCGCTGGCCGGCTGCGGGAAGGCCAGGTTGCCGTGCCACAGCACCAGGTGCAGGGTGTCGCCGCTGTCGATGTCGGCGAGGCTGGGCTGCGCCACGGACAGGTAGTTGCAAAAGCCCGTCTCGACCTCCAGCGCGCCGTCCTCGTTGTACCAGCTGTTGTCCGGGCACTCGACCGTGGCCGGGCGGTGCGCCGCCAGGCTGTCCTGCGCCGCGGACTGGAAGGTCCAGGCGTTGACGTCGATAAGCGACTCGACCTGCGCGGGGTCGCCCTGCACCACCTCGATGGTCACCTCATCCTCCACGCCCAGCGCGTGGTGGTCGTCGCCGCGCAGGCTCACCCGCAGGGTGTGCAGCCCCGGTTCGATATCCTCGGGCAGCTGGTAATAGTAGCCGGCGTCCCAGGCGGTGAGATGTTCCGCGTTGTCGTCGTCGGTGTCCAGGTAGACGTGGTAGTGACCGACATGGACCGCCGAGTGGTCCCCTCCGTGCATGTCCTCGCCGTGGTCCATGGCGTGGTCGTGGCCGCCGTGGGAACCCGGTTCGGCAAGGCTGAAGTTGTTGAACAGGAACTTCAGCGGCACCAGGTCACCGGCGCGGAAGGCCTGGCGATACCCGGGCTCCTCGATATGCACACTGGCCTTGTAGCTGTAATGATGACCGGGCTTGGGCCTGGTCATATAGATATTCATCAGGCACATCTCGTCGCCCGTGCCATCGCCCCACTCCACATCACGCGCGGGCTTCTGCACGCCGTTGATGATGACCTGGTTGGCGTCGGTGTTGTCCCAGGTGCACTCCAGGCGAATGCGGTCGTCGGGGTTTACCAGCAGTTCCTGCTCGAGGCGGTAGGTGCTCTGCCAGTTGAAGTCCCAGTCGCGGATATCCAGGATCACCTGCTCCGTGCCGTCGGCGCGAATCAGCGTGGTGCGCCCGGTGGTGGCCAGGTAGTGCATGTGCAGGAAGCCGTTGTGAATCACCCAGGGCTCCCCGGGCGCCACCTGCGCCGCGTCGCCGAACAGCGTGGCGAGCACGCCGGCGGGCACCTCGAAGGAATGGTGCACGTTGGGGTCGCCAGCGGGGATCGGCATGCCGCCAGAGCGCAGCCAGCCCGGGTTGGTGAAGAGGAAGCCGTTGGCCGGCCGTTCCACCTCGTCGGTGGTGGCGATCAACACGGTGGACTGGTCCGGTGTGGGCTCCGCGACCAGGGTGTTGTAGTGCATCTGCACCACGATCAGGGAGCCCGGCTCAACCGCCATGCCCGTACCCTCGGGCACGGCGCCGGCGGGGCTGCCCGGTACCCAGCCGCCCAGTTGCCTGGGCAGCGGCGTGCCCGGCAGGCCGCCGGAAAGCAGGCAGGGCCAGCCCGGGTTGCCGTCCTGGCCGCTGGCGGCGCGGTAGGTGCCGGCCCAGGCCGGCTCGACCACGTTGACGATGACGTGGTGCACCTCGGCCACCTGGTCGGGGATCACGTCGACCGCGGTGACGTAGGTCAGCTCGTCGTAGGGCCACTCGATGGCGAAACAGCGATGGTCATCCGGGCGCAGCGTGGGGGTATAGGGCTGCGGCAGGGGCATGCGCAGGTCGTAGTCGATCGCGTCCGGCTCGGGCATCTGCGGCGGCTCGTAGTCCTGCGGGTTGCCCTCGGGCAGGTTGCCGCTGTTGAGCCAGTTGAGCAGCGCGAACTCCTCCTGCGGCTCCAGCACGCGCTCGTGGGTGAAGCGGCTGAACCCCGGTGTGGGTGGCCAGGGCGGCATGTCACCGCTGTCCACCGCGAAAGCCGCCGCCGCGGCGACCGCTTTCACCTTGTCGTAGCTGTCCAGGGGGAAGGGGGCGACGCCGCCGTCCACGTGACAGGTGACGCAGTACTTCTCGAGGATGGCGCGCGCATCGCCGTGGTAGGTGTAGCCGCCCGACACCGACGGCAGCGGAGCCTGGGACGGGTCCCCCTTGGGCGCGCCGGCGGCGAGCCACTGCGCGAGGATGTCCGCCTCCGCGGTGCCCAGGTCGGCGAAACCCAATGGCGGCATGGTATCCGCCTCCAGCACGTAGGTCATCGCGGACAGTTTGTTGTACACCTGCTGGTAGGTCTCCAGCGGGAAAGGCGCCAGCGGGCTGTCCTGGGTGTGGCAGGAAGTGCAGTAGCGCTGCACCAGCGGCTGCGCCGCGCTGTACCAGGAAATCTCCGGCGGCCCCGCGTCCTGTACGCTGACACTCGCGTCATAGCTGGATGAGGAACCGCCACCGCCACACCCGGACACGGCGACCATCGCGGCCAGCACGGCGGGCTTTACACTGTTTTTTATATTCATGGCGCAAAAGCTAGCACATTCTGACCACGTGGTCAGCCCATTATGGCGAGCAATACAAAGCCAGAATTTATAATTTACCGGGCCCCGCCCGTCAGCAGCGTATCGATACGCAGCAGCGCGTCCAGCAGGTCGTCGTGGGGCAACTCGGTGCCGCGGAAATACTCCTCGGCCATGGGGGCAATGCCGCAGCGCCCGGGCAACTCGCCGCCCTCCTCCAGTATCTGGTAAAGCGTGGGCAGGAAGATGAACTGCAGCCACTGCGGCAGGGTGAGGGTGTCGACACAGAACGGCTGGCTGGACGCCAGGGCCTCACGGGACGGCGGCAGCCTGTCCCACTGCCCGATCTGGCGCAACTGCGCCTCGATGTCGATGAGAATTTCCGCGACCTCGGTGTGCCTGCTCAAGCCCCGCTCCTGTCTACCGCCGGCGTCCGCGCACGCCCCTGACTCCCGCCGCAGTGTAACGCACAGCGCGCGACAGCGGCAGCGCGTTTGCCCAGCCGGGCGGATGTGGCTATGCTGTGCGGCGCCGCCCTGGCAGCGGCGCCCGGCGGGTGTAGTTCAATGGTAGAACCGGAGCTTCCCAAGCTTCTAACGTGGGTTCGATTCCCATCACCCGCTCCATCGTCCGCTGAAGCTGCCAACGTGGACCTGGGCGGTCCCGTTGATTCCCATCACCCGCTCC